>JAABUX010004619.1_pt1 | contig 17338 bp, 10 predicted proteins | sample 5561851 | NCBI WGS metagenome assembly JAABUX01 (sample SAMN10711883, study PRJNA513361) | rock metagenome | isolation source: Antarctica rocks | place: Antarctica: Victoria Land, Richard Nunatak red sandstone | collected 2016-01-03 | reverse complement strand
TCACTCATCACTCATCACTCGTCACTCGTCACTCGCCACTAACCACTAAGCGCACTTCCCCGGTGGCGCTCCCCCCGTTGTTGCTGGCGACGAGCTGATAAGTCGCACTGCGCAGCGGCGCGTGAAGCGTGACGCTCCCCGTCGCGCCTACCCGCGCGCCGTCAAGCGTGACGGTGAGCGCCCGGCTCGTGCGCCATACCAACGAATAGGGTTGGCCCACACGTTCGTGCACGACCACGAAGCGGTCAATCGACGGCGCCGGCGCCACCACACGTCCCTGCGCGATGCGCGATGATCCTTGCGGGCCGATTACGCTGGACTGCACGGCGCCAAGGCTATTCGTGGCACGCAGCACATGGGTGGATGAGTCGGAGCGCGACAGTTCTTCACTGCCCTGCGCGCTCACCGGGCGGTTGTCGAGCGTCACGTTGTTGGCGCCCGTGACACGCCAGACGAGCGAGAAGACGCCCGTGGCCGGATCGACCCCAGCCGTAAAGCGTGCGATGGACGGCAGCGCCAACGTCGTCGCCGGCGCGTTCTTAGTGATCGTATGGTGGGGGGGCGGGGCCACGCGCAAGACGCGCGTCACCGTGCCGTTCGCGCTTCTGGCGGTCAGCACGATCGTGGTCACCGTAGTGAGATTGAGCGCCCGTTGGCCGCTCACGCTCACCTTTTGCCCGTCGATGCTCACACCGGTGGCGCCCGTCACGTCCCAGCCCAGTCCCAGTGCGCCGTTGGACCCAGTCCGCGCGTCGAAGCGCTTGACCTGTGGCAGCGGCCCCGGCGTGGGGGCGATGACCGGCCGGCGAGTGGGCGTGGACGCGGGACGCGTCGCCGTGGGGGCTGGCGTCGGTGAGGCCGGCTTGGTCGGCGTCGGGGGGACGGTGGGCTTGGCCGGCGGGTTAATGGCATGGGCCACGGCTGTTACCGCGGCTGTGGCCGGCTTGTTCGTCGCCAGGAGCATCAGGAGCAGCAATAAGAGCAGCAACAACAGCAGGAGCAACGCGGGCAGGCGGCGCAGCCAACGCGGCATGGTCAGCGCGGTGATAGGCGGGTGGTAGGTGTAGCGGCCCTGGCGCATCAGCAGCGCCGCCAGCGCCGCCGCCAGCGGATCATCCGCGTCGACTCCCGCCACGACGCCCTTGAACTCGACATCGTACGGGTGTGGCTCACCGATCGTCTCACGCGTTTTCGGCCGCACCCGCACCATTACTACGCGCTCACCGCCCGCCGGCACACGTACAGGTTCGTCGGGCTCTTGCGTGAAGATCAGCCCCTCCTCGCTGTCGCGCGTACGCAGGGCGACCGTTTCGTCCCGGTTCGAGCCGTTGGTTAGCGTAACACGGAAGGCGCCCTCGCGCCCCTCCGTGTCCGGCGGCAAGAGGTCCATGCCCAATTGCCCCACCGCCCCGACCGTCAGCGCCACTGCTTGCGTTGTCACAAGCGTAGGGTCATCCTCGGAGGTCGCCGTCAACGCGACGGGGTAGTCGCCCGCCGTGGTGGCCACACCCGCAGGCGGCGCCAGCGTGACCACGACGCGCTCGGACGCCCCTGGGAAGAGCGACACAACCGTCTTGTCGAGCGTGACCCACTCCGTGGGCGCCCCGGTGACGGCGACGTGATAGCGGTCCACGATGGCGCTGGCGTTGCGCAGCGTGAGGGCGAGCGTCAATCGCCCGCCGGGGATCACCTGCCCCCCCTCCGGCGCCACCGTCATCTTCACGACGTCAAACATCCTGGCCGCTCCTTAATCCGTCATCACCCGTCGTCATGGCCGCGGCCTGACGGCGGCTAGGTATGGGTATGCGCGGCGCGGCGCGCGCGGCCGAACCCGGCGGACTCGCCGTGGCCGTTGGCGTCGCGGTCGCCGTGGCCGTTGGCGTCGCGGTCGCCGTGGGCATGGGCGATGCGGTGGCAGTAGCCGTCGCCGTCGCTACCGTGGGCGTCGCGGACACCGCTATCGGACTGTCGGTCGTGGTTGGCGTCGGTGTCGCGGTGGTGAGCGCCACTGGCGACACAGCGCTAGCTAGCGGCGTCGACGTCGCGGCTGGGGTTTCGATCGATGCGGGTGGCGTCGGATTTGGGGCAGGTGGTTGCTGCGCTGCCAATAAAGCAAGGTAAGCCTCGCGCGCGCTGTGTGCCACGCCGAAGCCGTCGAGCGTAATGTCGTGCCGATACGGACTGACCGTGTCGCTGATCAGGAGTTCGGCGCTGCGCGTCATCGTTTGTGTCGGAGTGAAGCCGACGGTGACGGTGCAACTCGGGAAGGTTCCCATAACCGCGTGCCCAGTACACTGGTCGGCGACAATCTGATAGTCCTGTGGGTCGTCGCCGCCGATCGAGACGTTAGTAACGGTATAGGGTCCCGTCCCTTGTTGCGCGCTCACGGTGATGGTCTGCGTCACGCCGACGCCCTGCGTCGCGGCGCCGAAGTTGGCCCCCAGCGGTGGCACCACAACCGGAGTACGCTGCACGTCCACATATTGCGGGTTGCCCTCACCGCTGTCGAGCGCGGTGCGGCCCAGCGCATTGTCGTCGAGCCGCAGCACGGTAGCAATAGTTGTAGTGGGCGCGCCGGCCGTGCCGGTGGTGGTCAGCGTGACGCTGATGACGCAGCTGGCGCCCACGGCGATACCCCCACTGCGACAATCGTTTCCGCTGACCTGGAAGTCGGTAGCGTCGCTTACGGTCGGGGTGACGGGACCAAGCACGCCCGGACCCACGTTGGTGACGGTCGTGGCAGCGACTGTACTAGTGGTAAAGAACGACGAGTGCAAATCCAGGATGCCCGGCCGGACCTCGACGCGCGTCGGATAGGACATGCCCTGGAGTGTCAAGACCTGCGGCGCGTTCTGGGCGTTGTCGGTGATGACGAGCGTGGCCGTGATCGTGCCCGAGCTGCCCGCGGGCGGCCGGAAGCTGACGCTGACAGTGCAGCTATCGAAGGTGGCGACGATCCGGCCGGAGCAGCCGTCGCTGTCGAGGCTGAAGCTGCCCGCGTTGGCGCCCGTGATAGTCACCGCCTGCGACGGGATGACCAGGTCGGCGAGGGCGCCATCCCCGTTGCCGCCGTAGTTCTCCAGGCTGATCGGCCTGGTGGCGCCGACGCCGCCCGCGATGACCGGGGCGAACGTCACGGGGGTGGGTGTCTGGAAAGGCTGGTCGGGATAGTAGGCGACCAGGGGCTGCAGCCCGTAGCTCGTGAGCGCCACCGTCTGTGGGCTGCCGGGCGCGTTGTCGTAGACGAGCAGCATGGCCGAGACCGGTCCGATGGCCGTCGGCGTGAAGGCGACCGTGATCGGGCAACTCGTGCCGTGCGCCAGCGTCCCCGCCTGGCAGCTTCCCGCGCTAGTAACGATGGTGAAGTCGCCCGCGTTCGGCCCGGCGAGCGCGATGTTCGACACCTGCACGTCCTCGGTCCCGAACGCGTTGAGTATGTAGGTGTAGGGCGGCGCCGGCTCGCCGACCGCCACGCCCGGATCCTGGGCCGATGTCCCACCCCCCTGGATCTCCTGGTCACGCTGATAGAAGTGGGAGGACGGGGTCAGGCTAGCGCCAAGTCCTGTACCGGTCCCGTCCAGCGTCACGTCGTGCGGCAGCGGCGTGTCGGTGTCGCTGATGAGCAGGTCGGCGCGGCGCGGCCCACTCGCCGTCGGCGTGAACGCGACAGTGATTTGACAACTGCTGGGCTGGTTGCCACCGGCTTGCAGCGTGTGCCCCGAGCATCCATCACCGCCCGGCACGATCGCGAAGTCTCCTGGGTTATCATCGGGACTCACGCCCACGATCGTGGCGCTTATAATGGTCACGCCGTTGAAGTTATTGATGTCGTTGACAGTAACCGTCTGAGTGACGCTACCCGTCCCAACCGAGACGGAGCCGAAGTCAAGCCCGTGAGGACTCACGGCAATGTCGGACCACTCCAACGGCACGATCTGTGGGCTACTATGACCATTGGTGTCGATACCATTGCTCGTGATGATGAGTCTATCGGTTCCGCTGATCGGCTGCTGGTTGTTGGTGAGGGTCACGTTGATCGCGCACGTCCCACCGACCGGGATCGCGGCGGACGTACAGCCCGACGGGTCGACGTTAAAATGACCGTCCGGATCCGTCACGTTCGTCACGGTGAGAGTCGCGGAGCCGATGTTCGTCACCGTCACCGCCCGTGTTTCGCACGGCGGCGTGAATTCGCCTTGAGAGCCACATGGGTAGAACGTATCGACGATGGACGGCCTGATCCGTATACGCGTCGCCACCGTCCCATGGAGTGTCACCACCTGCGGCGCGTTGGAGGCGTTGTCGTTGTACGTCAAGGTCGCGCTGACGGTCCCCATCGCTCCGGGTTGGGGCGTGAAGCTGACCGTGACGCCGCAACCGCGACCGGGGTCGATCCGGCGCAAGCCGCCGGGCGCCCCCGAACAGTCATCGACATTGATCGTGAAGTCGGCCGCGTTGGGGCCGCTCAACGTCACCGCGTTGGCGGGGATGAGCAATTCGGGCTCAGATGGACCTTCACTGAAATAGTTGTTCAGTGACACCGTTTGCGTCGCGCTGCTCGTTCCGGGCAGTGTATTGGCAAAGGTGATGTCCTGAGTATAACCAGTCCCGCTGAAATAGGTGGTGGGGCGCGCCGTCGTCGCCGACAGGGTAATGGTCTGCGCCGAACCGTCGCGGCTATCGTCGCTGATGCGCAAGGACGCCGCCGCGTCGGGGCTGTCATTCGTGCTGGTAACAGACGTCAACGTCACGGTGATCGTACACGTCTGGCCGGCGGGGATCGTCCGGTTCTGGCAGTTGTCACTCTCGGCGTAACCAAGCGCGTGCGGGTCGTTCAGCGTGATCGTACCCACGGTCAAAGGCGTGGTCCCCGTGCTGCTCAGCGTGATGGTCTGCGTCACCGTATCGCTCACGGCCACGGGCTGGGCGTTCGTTGTGTACGGGTCATGGTCGAACGACAGGCTGGGCGGGCTGAACCCTACCCGGCTATCCGTCCCGGCGCCGCCCAGCTGTATCTGCTGTGGACTGCCGGCAGCGTCATCAGAGAGATGCAGCGTGGCCGTGCGCGTGCCGGTGATCGAGGGCGTGAAGCTGACGCCGATGACGCAACTGGCGCCGGGACCCAGCGGGGTGGACGTCGAGCACGCCGGCAGCGCGGAGCCGGAGCCAGCGGGGAGCCCGAAGTCGCCGGCCGCGGGTCCATCGACGTAGATAGTGGAGATGTGCAGATCCACTGATCCAGGGTTTGTAACCGTCAAGAGTTGCGTGCTGGCCACGCCGGTTGGTACGCCGCCGAACTGCAGGCTGGGCGGGGTGAAGATCGGCGATGGGTTAAGGCCCTGACCAATCAGGCTCTCCAACTGCTGCCCGCCATTGAACTGCGTGTTGTCATCGATCTCCAGAAGATCCGTGCGGGGACCGAACGGATCGACATGGGTGGGCTGGAATGTAACCGCGATGACGCAACTCGCGCCCGGCGCGACGGTCTCGGGGCAGGCCGAGGTGTCCGCGGAGAAATCGTCGAAGGGCGCCGGCGCCGCGATAGCCTGGGCGTGGCGCGCGAACGACGTCATGGGGAGCCCATGGATAGTCACTCTGGCGATGCTTAGAGCGGTCGTGCCAGTGTTGGTGAGCATGACGGGCAACGTGCGGCTCTGGCCCACCGCTACGGCGCCAAAATCGACAGTGCCCGGACTGGGCTGGCCCTGCGGGTTGATGCCGACGCCGTGCAACGGGATCGTCTGCGTTCCGCCGCCACCAGCGGCGTTGTCGGTTACAGTAACGCTGGCGGTGCGGTCCCCGATGGCAGCGGGGTTGAAGGCGACGCTGATGACGCAACTCGCGCCCGGGGCGAGGCTGGCGCCGCAGGTCGAACTCGGCGTGAAGTCGCCCTGGTTCGCCCCACCCACGGTGACGCCGCCGATGACGAGGGGTGTCGTGCCGGTATTGGTCAGCGCGACGGTCTGCGTGACCGTGCGCGCGCCTAACTCAGGATCGGGGATATAGTGCGGCCCGAAGTCCAGGGTAGCCGGACCGAAGGTTGCGATGGCATTGATACCGTTGCCGGACAGGGGCACGCTGTGCGGGCTGCCGCCCGCGTTGTCGGTGATGACGAGACTCGCGGTGCGAGGCCCGGTCGCGCCAGGCATGAAGATCATATTAACCGTGCAACTCGCGCCGGGGGCGAGTGAAGCCGGACAACCCGCGGTGTTGGCCGTGAAGTCGCCGGAATCGGGTCCGGAAATGACGATACTGCCGATACCTAAGGACGTCGTGCCGTTGTTTTTAACCGTTATACCGTGGGGGACGCTCGGCGTATTCAGCGATTGGTCGCCGAATGCGAAAGTCGACGGGGTCAGCAGGATGACAGGGTTGATGCCATTGCCGTTGAGCGAGACATGCCGTGGGCTGGCCACGTCGTCGTCGTCGATGCGCAGTCCAGCGGGGCGACTCCCCGTCGCCGTGGGACGGAACGTGACGACGATCTGGCACGAGGCGCCCGGCGCCAACGCGATACCCGTGCAGGTATCGCTTTCACCGTAGTCGCCGGGGTTAGCTCCCTCGGGCGTCACGCCGAAGATTGACAGATCCGTCGTACCAATGTTAGTGACCGTCACGGTCTTAGGCGTGCTAACGGCGCCGACGAGTTGGTCGCTGAAGGAGAGGTTGCTTACGCTCATGCCAGCGCGGGGATTGACACCGGCGCCGCTCAAGCCAACGCTCTGGGGGCTGCCGGGCGCGTTGTCGAACACACGCAGCGTAGCGGTACGACTCCCGATGGCGCCGGGCGCGAAGCTGACGGTGATGGCGCAACTCGCCGCCGGGGCGAGAGTCGGGCCGCATGTGCTCACGATCATATAATCGCCACTGTTGGAACCATCGACGGTGATCGCGTCGACCGCCACCGGGTCCGTCCCACTGTTGGTGAGAGTCACCGTCTTGGCGCCGCTCGTCGTGCCTAGATGCTGTGCCCCAAAAGAGAGGCTGCCCGTGCTGATGTTCAGCCCGCGCGTGATACCCGTCCCGCTCAACGACACACTATGCGGACCACCCGGCGCGTTGTCGTCGATAGTAAGAGCCGCGCCGCGCGGTCCGCTCGCGCCCGGCGTGAAGGTCAGGTTGATAGAGCAACTCGCCCCTGGGGCGAGGGCGATGCCCAGGCAGCCGTTCGTCGTGATGATGAAGTCGCTCGCGTTAGCGCCGGTGATAGCGGCGCCGATGAGCGATAGATTGCCCGGGCCCCCGTTGGTCACCATCACTGTCCGCGCGGCGTCGCTGCCGATGAGGACGGCGCCGAACGTCACACCAGCGGGGGTAGCGCTGAAGCTCCCCAACAATGCCGGCGCCGGTAGGGGCGTGCGGGTCGCGCTCGCGGCGGGTAGGGGCGTGCGGGTCGCGCTCGCGGCGGGTAGGGGCGTGCGGGTCGCGCTCGCGGCGGGTAGGGGCGTGCGGGTCGCGCTCGCGGCGGGTAGGGGCGGAGCCGATGCTGTCGCGCGCGGTCGCCGCGTGGCCGATGGGGTCACGCTCGGTCTCGGTCGCGGCGTGCGCGTCGCGCTTGGTCGCGGTGTATGCGTGGCCGCGGGCGCGGGCAGCGCGATCACATGGTGTGGCGCCGTCCGGGTCGGGGTGGCTGTCGGGCGCGGCGTATCCGTGGCGGACGCGCGCGGCGCCGCTGTCGCGGAGGGAAGCGGCCGCGTGGTCGCCGTTGGAGGCGTCGTGCCCGTCGCGACTGGGGTTGACGTCGCTGTCGGGGCCACGGTGGTCGCTGTGGCCACGGCGGCCACGGTGGAAGGAATCGGCGTGGCGGTTTCCGTCGGTCGTGGCGTCGCCGTGACCGTCGCCGTGGAGGGCGCGACGCCAGGCGGCCGTGGCAAGAGTAACTCTTGCTGCGCGTTGCCCACATCGCTCGTGGCCGTTAGTTTGATGCTCGCCAATGTCGTGCCGGCCGGGACCTCCATCTGGCCGGATGAAGGCACGGACTTGCCTTGAATCGTCACGCGTGACGCGCCGCTGACCTGCCAGACGATGTAGAGCTTACCATTGATGCGGCGCAGCGCGAACGTGACGATGCGCGGGGCGGCGATGGTGTAGACGCGCGCGCTCGGAGCGGCCTGTTGCACGACGACGTTGACCCGCGCTGTCGTGGCGCCGTCCTGGTTCGACGCCACGAGCACATAGGTACCGTTCTGTAACGGCAGCGGCGGCGTGAAGCTGCCGCTTGCCCCCACCGTGGACCCGTTCAAGGTAACACCCGTGGCGCCGCTGGTACTCCAAATGAGCGTGTAGGCGTCGGTCGCGCTGTCGTGCGTAAGCGCGAAGCGCGGAATAGTTGGGAAGCGCAACACGACACGCGTCACCGTTTGGCGCGGAGTCTGCTGAGGCAGCGTGATCGTCTCCACGATCGTGCCCTGGTTGTTCGTCGCCCGCAACACATAGATGGTGTGGTCGCCCAGCGCGATGCGCTTGCTCGACGCGGCGCGACCGGCGTCCCATTAAGGGTGACGCTGGTCGCGTCCGAGACAGTCCAGGTCAGCGCAAGCCCGCCGCTGGCGCTATCGGTCCCGGCCGTGAATTGCTCGATCGTGGGGAGGGAACGTGTGACCAGACCGACGGGGAGCACGATGGGCGCGCCCGTCCCCGGAACCACCTGAATTTCCTGCGTCGACGCGCCGCCCGGGCCTATCACCGTGAGCACGAATGTCGTCGCCTTGGTGAGATGCAGTGTGCGCAATCCGGCCGCGCCAACCCGTTGCCCATTGATGAGCACGGTCCCCGCGTGCGCCACGGCCCACGCCAGCACCATCGACCCATCGCGGCCGACCTGCACGGCGAAGCGGTTGATCCGCGGCGGCGCCCCTGCGACGGCCGTCCCGACCGCCTTGGTGGGCCGCAATGGGACAACCGCCGTCGCACGGGCGGCGACGGTCGTAGCCGCGGTCGGCTTGGTTGGATGCGCGACGGATGCCAGCGGCGTGCGCGTGTGCGCGTGCGGCGCGCCCGGCTTACCGAGGGCCGCGGCCGCCGCGTTGCCGGCCAACGACAGGAGCAGCAGCAGCAAAAGGAGCAATAAGATCAACGCCCACATAGGCAGGCGGCGCACCCAGCGCGGCATGGTCAGCGCGGAAAAACGTGGGTGATAGGTGTAGCGGCCCTGGCGCACCAGCAACGCGGCCAGCGCCGCCGCCATCGGGTCGCTCTCATCGACCCCTTCGACCACGCCCTTGAATTCGATGTCGTACGGATGCGGCTCCCCGACCGTCTCACGCGTTTTGGGCGTGGCCCGCACGACGATGACCCGCTCGCCGCCGGCCGGGACGCGCACCGGCTCCTCCGGCTCCAGCGCGAAGCGCAGCCCCTCTTCGTTGTCGCGCGCGCGCAGCGCCACCGTCTCATCGCGGTTAGACCCATTGGTCAGCGTCACCCGGAACGTACCGGTACGCCCCTCCGTGTCCGGCGGCAGTAGTTCCATTCCCAACTGCCCCACCGCCCCCACCGTCAGCGTCGCCATCCGCTCCACCCGTGCGGTCGGGTCGTCCGCGGACGTCGCCGTCAGCGTGACCGGATAGTCGCCCGCCGCCGTGGCCACGCCCGCCGGCGGCGCCAGCGTGACCATGATCCGCTCGGACTGGCCGGGAAAAAGCGAGACGATCGTCTTGTCGAGTGTGACCCACTCCGCGGGCACACCCACGACCGTCACCTCGTAGCGATCCACGATGGCGCTGGCATTCTGCAACACCAGAGCGAGCGTCAAACGGCCGCCGGGGATCACCGCTCCCCCCTCCGGCGCCAGCGTCATCTTCACGACATCAAACATTGTCTCGCTCCAGTTGCCAGTTTTCAGTCAGATAAAACCTGTGAATAAACGATTACTGCAATCACCAGTTACTGGCAACTGGCAACTGACTACTTCCGACTATCAATCGCCTGCGTGGCATACGCCGCCACATTGCCAGCGAATTCGATAGTGCTACGAATAACCTCGCGCGTGAGCGGCTTGGCGGCGGTCCCGCCTTGCCAGCAACAACCATAGTCGTTAGGGTTGAGCACGACACCATAGCGGCATAGGATGGGCGCGCGCCCGTTAAACCCATCGGGGGCGGCGCCAAAGATATAACGCGCCCGGAATAAGGGGTGTCCGACACGAACCTCCTCGAGCGCGTACTTGAGATCGGTCATCAGACGCTGGAAAGACGCCACAAAGCGGCCGTTTTCCTGGCGCGCCGTTTCCGCCTCCGCGCATGGTTCGGCGAAAATGACGCCGCCTCCGCGCAGGAAAGCCAACAACCCTGCCGCGTCCTTGGGCGTGAGCCTCAACTCGCCCGCGCCCGTAATGTAGAGCAAACGACACTGCTCGGCGGCCTGATCGGCGCGCAGGTCACCCGCGAACGACACGGCGAACGACTCCGTCGCCTGCATCTCGCGCACGACGTTGACCAGTCCCTGACGATGCAGCGCGTTAGCGGCGGCGTCGGCTGTGACCAACCGCCCGATCGCCAGCGTCTCATCGGACACGCCGCGCAGTTCGCGGCGCGAACGCGGATCAATCTCGTTGGGCTTGGGATCCCAGGGACTCGGCGCGTCGCGCACCGGAGCGGCCGCGTCGGCGATCAGTACCCGCGCCAGTTCGATATCGGTCGGGGCCAGCGGAAGCGAAGCCTCGATCAATTCGAACGACTCGTTCACACGGTTGGGCGTACTCCCATTGGCCGCGACAGGCGTTTCGACGTAGCGCAAGACAATGGCCACAGCGCCGGCGTCGGTCGTCCGTAGCGCGAGGCGTGTCGGCTGGGCCACGCGTATGGCGTTGCCATCATGGTCCACGGCGAGGCCGGCCTGCACGATGACGCCGCGCACGGGTGGGTTGTCCGCCACGACACGGAGGCCGGTCACGATACCCATGCCGTGCAGAGCACGCGCGTGCAGCCGCTGCGCCGTCTGGTGGTAACCGTGCGCGTCATTCCACAGGACGGCGTCCACGGCCAGCCCCTCGTACGCGGTCACGCGCTGCAAGGAGTACGACGCTAGCTGCTCGACATCCATGACGTGGCTCTCCTCCAATTCGGTAACATTATAAGGAACGTTTCTATTCTACGATTTTCGCGGACTATGTACGAGTGTGCCGCGCGGCTGCGTCGTCAGGGCGCGTACCACGCGTAGACGATAGACCGCGTGCGCCGGCTTGTCTTCGTCGATGATGGCGCGCAGCACCTCCGGATCGATCCCGCGCGGATTACGGACGGGGGCTGTGACGATGAACAACAACGGGTTGCGGGGCAGCGTGACCAGCTGGGTCGTCCAGCCCAGCCCGCTCTCGGAGCCAAGCACGAAGCCGCCCTGAGACTCCTGCACGATCGGCTCGATCCCCGTGTAGGCCGCGATATGTTTCTTGAGTCCACGCTTCGTCCCCCGCCAGCGGTAGATCTCTACGGCGTCGGCAATGAGCGCGCGCTGCCGCTCGACCGGCCACGCGGTGTCGAGCGATAGCGATACCCATTGCGCGAGCCATGGCAAGAACTCCTCTGGAGCCATCTCCGGCTCGGTATACAGTGGCAGCGTATCGACGACCCGCTCCAGCGGCAGCATAACCGACTCGAAGATCAGCAGCAGCCGGCGGATAAACGGGTCCTGCCGATAGATCCCCGGCAGGTACTGCAAGTATACGCTATCGGGATACCCATCATAGGCGGGTAATTCACGCCGTCGCCGCCCGTTGACCCGCGCTGGCGGAGACGAGGCGGCTTGACCGGATACCGAGAATGATGCTGGAACAGTCAAAGTCATACGGTAACATCCGTCAGTCTATTCTTCACCATTATTTTATCGTCACTTTATGGGTTGCGCTGCATAGCAGCGTGTTCGCCGGCACGGCCAGCGTGTCGCCGTCGACGGGCTGCTCGTTACCATCGCGGTCGATAGCGACGAACGCGACGCTCCCAACGTGCTCGACGTTGCTCACTCCCTGCAACAAACCATAGATGTCGGAGTGGAACAGCGCGCGCTCGAACGGCCAGCCGGTCCCGTCGGGGCCGCCGACGGTCGGGTGGATGAAGCGATAGAGCGCCTTCTCCACGGCGGCCTGCACCTGCCCCTTGTTCGTGCGCGGCCGCGCGTACACCTCCACGCGCGCGGAGACGGGCAGATACGCGGGCGGCCCGAGCACCAGGCGCACCGTGATCATGCGCCGCTCGTCCAGATAGTTTTGCACGGCGGTACGTACGGCGTCACCAAGCGCCAACTGCTCGGGCGGAACGACCGCGTCGGTGGTGGCCATCTTGGGCACGATGACGAGCCGCACGCTGCCGGCCAGCCCATCGTCGGGTTCGCGGGCATAGGTGCAGCGCGCCCGCGCCACGTCGGCGCTGCCTTCGAGCGCCAGCCGCTCGAAGTCCGACGCCGTAACCGCGCGCGGGGAGTCGCGCAGCACCTGTGGACCGCGTATCATGGCCCCGTCGATCGTCTCGGCCTCGATGCCGCCCACGGCCGCCTTGGGGTTGGTGACCGACGCGATATAGGGGATCGACGTCTTGAGTTGGGTCAGCGTGCCGGCGCCAATGTTGCCCGCCACGCCGCCGCCAATGCGGTAGCGCGTGAAGCGCAAGGCGCGTCCGCCCGACGGGGCGCGGCCAAACTGCCGCTCCTGCCCGTTGGGCAGGCGCACGATCGGCCCCAGCGTAATGACTCCGCTTACACTGTCACAGGTATAGTGCCGGTCGTCGGGACCCGAGGAGGAGAAATCGATCACTTCCTGCCAGCGCTCGTACTCGCCGACGATCTCCGTCTCCACTTCGAGCGTCTCCTCAGGGCGACGCGGCAACACTGGGGCGTAGGCCAGCGAAAAAGTTTGGCCCGGCGAACCGTCGGAACGGCCCAGCATCTCGGTGTTGATGATCTCGCTGTGCCCGGCCATGACCGAACCGCCGAGGCTCTGCGTCGCGATGCTGACAACACGCGGCGAGGCCGAGTAGCCGCGTTGACCGGGCGCGAGGTCCGTAATGCGGCAACGGATCCAGGTGGCGCGGCGGCGGTCGAGTTCGCGCGGCCTGCTGGTCAAGGGGATACGCACCGTCACCGTGCCCGTTTTGTTGAGTCCCCCCGTCGTATCTTCCTCGACCTCCAGGCCGCGCCAGGTCTGTAGACTGCCATCGTAGTATTCATAGGCCAGCGGCGGGTTCTTGGGGTCGACGCCGATACCCTGGATCTCGCACTCCAGCGTCAGGCGCAAAACGTGGCCGGCCAGGTCGCCGTAGTAGCCGAGGTAGAAGCCGTTGCCGGGCTTGGGCGGCTCCTCGAAGACGGGCACGCGCAGGTTCGGGTTGCGCAGCACAGGCGAGTAGTCGCGGTAGGTGAACTCATCGCGCGAGACAAGCGTGTAGCCGAGTCCGGGTAGCTGGATCTGCAGCGGCGCCTCCGTGGCGAAAATGATCGACTCATGCACGGCGGTTCGCCGCGTCGCCACCTCGGTCCCGGCGGGCATCGTGACGCTGGCGGCCTGCGCGCCGCCAAGCCGGAACACGACTTCGGTGCGGGCGGGCGTGGGCGGCTCCAGGCGTATGCCGAGCAGGTCGAGGAACTTGATGTAGTTGCGCATCGGCACCTGGTTAACGCGGTAGAGCATCAACTCGGTCATCCACGCGAACAACTCAATCAGCGTCACGCCGGGGTCGGACACATTGTGGTCCGTCCACTCCGGCGTGTAGCGCGGGATCATACGCTTACACTCGTTGACGAGGTCCTGGAACGAGCGGTCGTCGAGGGCAGGGGCGGGCAGGGTCATCGGGACACCTTTCTGACTACTCTTCGGGGATGCTATAGAACGGATACACCAAATTGCGCTTGTCACCCGTCTTGCGCAGCGTATACGCGATGTCGATGAGCAGGCAGCCCTGCGTAAACGGGTCGGGGCGCACGCGTACCTCGTCCACTTCGACGCGCGGCTCCCAGCGCCCCAGCGCCTCGGTCACATGATAGCGGATCATGCCGAAGGTCGTCGCGTCCATCGGCGCGAAGACGTAGTCGTGGATCCCACAGCCGAACTCAGGACGCATACGCCGCTCGCCCCGCGCCGTGCTAAGAATAAGCAAAATAGCCTCCGCCACGTCCTCGCCGCGCCGGGCCAGGCGAATGCCGCCGCGGCCGTCTACCCCGACCGGGAAGCCCCACCCAGAGCCAATGATATCGTCGTTTACCTCGTCCATCTCAGTGTTGAGTGTTGAGTGTTGAGTGTTGAGTCGCCGCTAATCACTAGACACTCAACACTCAACACTCAACACTTATCCTCCTATGAGCACCGTCGCGCCCATCGCCATGACCGTTCCGTTGGGGAGCGGCGCGGGGTCATTACACGTTAGGGCCGTGTCGCCCATACGAGCGGCCGGCTTTTTGTTTATGAACACTGTCATGCTGCCTTTGATGATCGTGGCCTGATTCGTCGGCGGTATCTGAAAAGGTCCACCAGCTGGGATGTGGGGCGGCACATTATTCGCCGTGCTGCCCAATGTCGCCGCGAACTGGCCGCCAATCTGCACGTTGGTGCTGCAGCCGCCCTGAATGATGCCATTGAAAGGCGACGGCAGCGGTGTCGGTACCGGCCCACCAGGCGATGGGATCATAACGATGTGTATGTCCACGGCCATGACTTTGTCGCCCATTTTCGCCGCTGGTTGTCCCATAGCGCCCCCTTTAGTTAATCATCACCATAGCGCCCTTGACAGCGCACTCGCCCGACGCCTCGACCGAGACCATGGCGCCGCCCAGTTTGGCCGAAGCCGTCCCCTTGACCTCGCAGGTGTTGGTCCCCTCGACCGTGGTAGCCAGGCCGCTGACTTTAGCGTTGTTGGTGGCCTTGATCTGGCAATCCTGCGAGGCGTCGACCGAGAAGTTTTGGCCGGCGGTGATCTTGACGTTCTGCCCGGCCTTGAGTTCGAGGTCTTGCTCGGCGCTAATGATTATTTTCTTGTTCTGCGTATCAATTGTGAACGTATTTTGGCCCGACGAGTCGACGATCTTGATCGCGCTATTGTCGCTGCTGTCATCGATGGTAATGATGTGCCCGCTGCGCGACTTGATGATGCGCTGTGTCACCTTCCCTTCACCGTCGCGGATCTGGCTATTTTTCTTGACCGCGGCATCCGACTGGTTCCACAACCCGCCAATGACGTAGGGGCGGGCCGGGTCGCCATGCTCGAACGCGACCAGCACCTCGTCGTTGACCTCGGGGAGAAAATAGATGCCCCGGTCGCCGCCGCCGCCGGGGATGACCAACCGCGCCCAGTCGGTTTCAATCTCCGTTCCACCAGCGTTGTTGAGCCAGGGCAGCTTGACCTTGACGCGGCCCAGTCCATCTTCATCGTTGTTGTTGGTCACGACGCCGACCGCCGCCGCCTCCCCGACGCCATGACCATACGGGCGCCCGTTACCATGACCGTTAGCGCCGACGAGTTCCAGCATCGTCCCGTCCCGCCGCCCATCAACACGGATCGTGGTGTGGTAGGGGCGCCCCGCGCCGCAGCGATGCGTCGCGGACGTCACGTAGTAGTCGCCCGAAAAGCGGTCGCTGGCGCCCTGAATCTTCACGGCCGTGCCCGGCTTGAGGGCAGGGTCGCCGATGGCGTCGGCTTCGAGCGAGATGGCCCCCTTGGTCAGGTCGTCGAGCGCGGCCTGCGCCACCTTGCCGGCTTCGCTCTGGCTCAACACGGGACGACTGACGATAGCCGCCTTCGGCTGTAGGCTGAACGTAGCGGCCAGTTGCGACCCGACCTTGAGCTGCGTGGCCGCCGACGCGGCGCCGCTGCTCTGTGTAGACGTAATGGCCTCTTTCTTTTTGTTGTCCCAGCCCCGTACCATCATCTCCTGGATCTGGCCGACGCTCGTCTGGCAGACGCGCATCCGCACGATATCCTCCCATAGTTTCTTCGTGACCGGCGCGCTTTCCGTCAACGTGGGCGCTTTCTTGAAGCACATTTTGCGGTCGTCGACGTACAATTCGAAGCCGATACGGCCGGCGCGTTCACGCAAGAACTCGAAGTTAGTCTGATTATTCTGCAAGACGAAAGGATAGACTTCGCTCGTCGAGTCCGTACTCGCGGCCAGACCGGCGTCGGCGGCGAGTTGTGAGGCAATGTCGCTGTCGGTCATGTTGGTGAATGATCTGGTAAAACGCCCGCGCTGGAGGCGGTGTGCGCGATCGAAACAGCGTACGGTCAGCGTAGGCGCATGATCGTACTCGGAGCCGCTATCGAGGTCCTGCGCGACGATTTCACCCTTGAAAACCGTCCGCGTGTCGTTGATGTCTTTCCCCATGAGGACTTCGATATCGTGACCGATAGGCATGAAGTTGGCGTTATCGGCCAGGCCGAAGACGAGCGGGTCGGACGCGTCCTCTCCCGTGCCGGTGTCACGGAAGGTAATAGTGCACTGGTCGGGCAGATAGCGGTTCTGCTCGACGCGCACGTCCTGCACCTTGCTCAATGGCCCGGCCGGCAGCCGGACGCTATTGACCTTTATCTCGAAGACACTGATGAGACTGGTCGTGGTCGTGGGCACGCTCGCTCTCCCTCTTTCCTGCTATAGCTCGGGTACGACGAGGCGCTGCCCGGGACGCAGAGCGCGCGGGTTTTCCAGATGATTCGCGACGGCAAGGGGCCGCCAACGCGTCGCGTCGCCGTACTCTTGATAGGCGATCAAGTCGAGCGTATCGCCCACTTCAACCATGCGGCTGGCCCGCACGCCCTCGCCGCCCGATGTCGGGTTCTGGCGCGGATAGGTCCCCAACTCCTCGAACTGCTGTAGCGACACTTGGGCCGTCGCCCGCACCGGCTTGCCCTGCCCTGTGAAGAGGGTGAAGCGCAACTCGACGCTGGTGATCACGCCCTTGAAGCTCCAATAGTCACCCCAGTGGAACGAGACGATTGGCGGACGGCCAGCGACTGTATCGTTACTGTTGTGTAGGGCTGTGTCGATCTTCATGAGCATGAGCAACTTCTCGGTGTACTCACGGACATCCTGGTCGTCCTCTTCGCTCTGGCCGCTGTAGGTATCGAAAAGGAGCTGGAAACTCATCGTCATGACGTCGCCGCCGGTGAAGTTGGCGTTGGGCACGTTCTGACCTGGCAAGGGTTTGACGTCCCACGTATTGCCCTTGCGGAAGCTGTACTCGGTCGGATTGAACAGGCAATCGAGCGCTTTCGCGTGTTTATCCTCGCTATAAATAAATCTCTATCTTTGCAGTTTTTAGGGAGATTGAGGCATGACGCTCTATCTGGTAGCAAGAGGTTGCACAGACCGCCTTGTAGCCAGGAGAAACGCCATGCCTATCCCGATTGTATGCCTTGATGCGCGT
>JAABUX010004618.1_pt1 | contig 17339 bp, 18 predicted proteins | sample 5561851 | NCBI WGS metagenome assembly JAABUX01 (sample SAMN10711883, study PRJNA513361) | rock metagenome | isolation source: Antarctica rocks | place: Antarctica: Victoria Land, Richard Nunatak red sandstone | collected 2016-01-03 | reverse complement strand
GGCTTCGAGGCGGGGGCGGCGGCCGGGCCGATGCCCGGCGACCGCCTCGACGCCCTCGGCGTGGAACCGCTTGACCCATCGGTCGATGGTGCGGCTGCTGCAGAACAACAGCGAGGCGACGGTGACCCAGGTATGGCCGTCGCCGAGGAGCAGGAGGATGTGCGAGCGGAAGCGGACCTCGGGGTCGGGGCATCCGCGATAGAGGTCGAGGAGGGTGGAGCGTTGCTCCGAGGTCAGTTCGAGGCTGCGTTTCATGGATGTGCCGAAGATAGCCAGATGTGAGAAGCCACCTGGTTCTACGCTCCTCGGCACTTTCCGGTTTGCTGGGAGCTATTTAGCCGTGGCGATGAAAGTCGGCGTCGGTGACTCTCGCGAGGTCGAGGTCAGCTATGCCGCGGGCGAACCGCCGCTGCCACTCGAATTCGTCGGAGCGACGGTCTTGCCCGCCGGGGCGAAGATCGAATCGGTTGAGAACAACCCGGCGGCGATCCGGGCGATCCCCGGGCTGAGCGCCTCGATGACCACGTCTCCCTCGCCCTTCGTCGGTCGGGCGAAGCTCCGCGTCGTCCTGCCCGCCCCGACGGCCCCCGGCAGGTCGGCGTTCGAATGTTCGATCCAATTCCGCCAGCGCGGGCGACCGATCGAGATACCGCTCAAGGTGAGCCTCGATGTTCACGAGGGTCTGTGGTGTCAGCCCGAGTTCCTCCTTTTCAGCGCGAGCGATGCGGCGTCACTCAAACGGGCCCGCCGCTCGGCGATTCTCACCTCCGATCGAACCGGCGACCAGTTCACCGTGGTCGAGAAGCCGGCTTATCTCGACATCACGCTCGCCCCGAAGGATGACGGGTCGGTGACCCGGGCGGTCGTGACAGCCTCGATCACCACGCCGCCACCGCCAGGCGAGGCGAATTCCCGGCTCGTGCTCGCTGATGCGGCGGGGCGGCAAGTCTTGGTCAAGCTCTACGTCGTGGCGGGGCCATGATGCGACGACCCTCCCGCCGGCGCGGGATGACTCTCATCGAGTTGTTGACGGTTGTCGCGGTGGTCGCCATCCTGGCGATACTCTTGCTCGCGGCCGTCCAGGCGGCGCGGAGGAGCGCCCAAAGCTTGCGCTGCCTCAGCAATCTCAGGCAGATCGGCCTGGCCTTGAACAGCTACCATCAAGCCGTTAACTGCCTGCCGCCGGGGCGGTTCCGCACGTATGACCGCCGCTATCAGGGGAACAACCCCCCGTGCTCGACGATCCTGGTCGAGAAGAGCTTCCTCCTCCAAATCCTGCCCTACATGGAGCAGCAGGCGCTCTACAATGCGATCAACCACGACCTGGCGATCTCAGGGCTGGAGAATTCCACGGTCTGGGGCGTGCCCATCGCGGCCTACGCCTGCCCGAGCGACCCCGACGCGGCGGGAACTCGTCCGTTCGACGAGACCGCGATGAAGAACTACTCTTTCCCGGTCATCATCGACCAGCCGGTTCGGATGAGCTATACCAGCTACTCGGGCTGCTTCGGGTCGCTCGACACGCTCGCCCTGCCGCAAGAGCGGTACAACTGCATGGTCTCGGGCGCGATGATCACGCAGAACAACGGGTGCTTCAACGACCGGTCGCCGGTGACGTTCGCCTCGATCGCCGATGGGCTGTCGAACACGATCGTGGTCGCGGAAAAGGCGCTCGGGACATTGCGTGTCCTCGACGCGGGCTATCCCGGCACCACCGAGTTCGACCGCTACGGCTGGGTCACCCTCGGGAATATCGGTGCCACGCTGTTCACCGGGATGTATCCGCCCAACGGCTACAAGACGGGCAGCACCGCGAAGGACATCGGCCTGGGGGCCTCGAGCTACCACCCCGGCGGGGTCAACGTCCTTTTCGGCGATGGATCGGCCCGACTCGTCAAGGAAACAATCCAGAGCTGGCCCCTCAGCCCCGACAGGGGTGGCCCCGCCGGCTCATCGTATTCGGGAACGCTTGGGTCGTGGCAAAACGTCCCCGGCGCGGGCGTCTGGCAAGCCCTCTGCACCCGAAGCGGCGGCGAGATGACTACTCCCGACGAGTATTGAGCGGCGGCGACCGCGGGTGCGCCAGCGGTCGAGGACCTGGCCGGCCGGAGAGGAGCCGGCGGTGACCTCCAGTTCCTTGGCCAGGGCCGAGGCCCGCTCGACGATCGTGCGTAGCAGAAGGGTCATGGCGTCGAGGGTGCCGGCGTTGATGAGTAGACCTCCTGAGCAGGTCCGATCCGATCCCCCGTACTGCCCCCCAAAGGAACAGAGTGCCGGGATCCGCTGACGCACCCAAACGATCGCCTGACTCGATCGCGAGCCGGACCCGATCGCTGTTCACTTCCCCCCGGGCGAGAGCCGAGCCGGCAGGTCTTCCCGGTTCGCGACCAGGGGGCTGGACATCAGGGTCTTGGCGTCGCGATTGGCGCCGAGGGCCCACTCGCCGTGCCAGGCGAGGAAGAAGCAAGCCTTGGGGAAATGGGCCTCGATCCCGGCCAGCAGCCGAGGATACTCGTAGTCGCCGGGCGGGTTGGAGGCGCCATGAGGGCCGAATTCGGTGAAGCCGAACGGCTTGGGTAAAGCGGTGATTTCCTTGTATCCTTTGATGTGCTCGGGGTCGACGAAGTCGGTGTAGGCGTCGAGGCCCACGACGTCGGCGTAAGGGTCGCCCGGGTAATAGGCCGCGACCTTCTCGCCGTGGTTCGGCGAATAGACCCAGAGCAGGTTGTCGAGGCCCTTCGTGGTCGTGAAGTAGTCGAACATATGCCGCCAGACCTTGACGAAGGCGGCCGGGTCCTTCGCACCCCACCAGAACCAGCCGCCGTTCATCTCGTGGAAGGGTCGCCAGAGGACCGGCACGCCGGCGTCGCGGAGCCCGGCGAGCCCTCCGGCCATCGCGTCCAGCTCCTTCATCCAGCGGGCGTGACTCTTGTGGCCGGGCTCCAGCAAGGTGTCCAGGTCGACGCCCTTGTCGTTCAGGCCGCCGCCCCTGGGGTTCGCCGGGTTGGGCAGGTGGACGCTGATCGTGACCAGGCCGCCCTGCTTCGCATAATCGATGGCGAGCTTGTTGACGGTCGGGGTGTGCAGGCCGCCGCTGGTCGGGGAAGCACCGCGCCGTGGTCAAGGGCATCAACCTGATCAGCATGGTCTGGACCGACGGCGACCGGACCATCCCCTGCGACTATCGCCTCTACGACAAGGGCCGAGACGGGCTGACCAAGAACGATCACTTCGGTGCGATGCTCGCGGCGGCGGCCGATCACGGCTTCGCCCCGCGATGCGTCCTGTTCGACATGTGGTATGCCGGCACCGAGAACCTTAAGGCGGTGCGCGGCCTGGGCTGGACCTGGTTGACGCAGCTCAAGGCCAACCGGCTGGTCGACCCCGACGGGGCCGGCCTGCGGCCCCTATCCGCGGCGGCGATCGCCGCCGCCGGCTCGACCGCCTATCTGCAGGGCTATGGCCGCATCCGGGTGTTTCGGATCGTCGCCAGAGACGGCGGCGTGGAATACTGGGCGACCAACGACCTGGCGATGGGCGAGTTGACGCGTCTGAGTCCGACCGAGCGGATCGGGGCGATCGAGGACGATCACCGGGGCCTCAAGCAATACTGCGGGGTGGAGCGGTCGCAGGCGCGCGGGCACCACGCCCGGCGCAATCACATCGGGATGTCGATACGGGCGTTGCTGCGGCTGGAGTGGCATCGCTACACCACGGGGGTCAGTTGGATGGAGGCCAAGGCCCGGATCATCCGCGAGGCCGTGCGGGGCTACATCGCCCGACCTCTATACATCCTGCCAGGTACTGCGTAACTTCTATCACCCGTGGGATTCCGGAATCTTCCCGGATTCGACCACGCAATCCGGATCGCTCCGCCGGGGCCAATCCGTCGGCGGCTTCATCGCCCCGACCCCTCGCGGCCCGGTCCGGCCGCTTGTGGGCGACGGCCGGGGGTGCTAGAGTCCAGCGATGATCCCGCCCCTTCCCGATCCGCCGACGCCCGCGAGGGCAGCGAGGCCCCGATGCTCCGATTCCTCGGCCCCGGGGCCCGCCTCTGCGACGGCCTGAGTCGCCGCGAAATCCTCCGCGTGGGCGGGCTCGGGCTCCTCGGAGCGGGGCTGAGTCTGCCGGACCTGGCGGCATCGGCCGCGGCGACGCAGGGCGGCGGCGAGTCGGCGGATCGGGCGTTCGGCCGGGCCAGGTCGTGTATCGTCCTGTTCCTGATGGGCGGGCCGCCGCAGCATTCGACCTGGGACCCCAAGCCCAACGCCCCGGCGGAGGTCCGCGGCGATTTCAAGCCGATCGCGACCAATGTACCCGGACTCTCGATCTCCGAGCTGCTGCCGATGACGGCGAAGGTGGCCGACAAGGTCTGCCTGCTCCGCGCGGTCTCGACCGGCGACAACGCCCACTCGTCGAGCGGCTACTACATGCTCACGGGCCGGCCGCACCAGCCGCAGAACGTCGAGAACGCCAACCCGGGCGCGCCGAACGACTCGCCGAGCCTCGGCGCGATGCTCGGTCGACTCGGCGCGAGCCGGGGCGGGCTCCCGGCCACGGTCACGCTGCCCCACCGGATCTTCAACACCGACGGGAGCGTCTGGCCCGGCCAGGATGCCGGACTCCTCGGCCGGTCGGCCGACCCCTGGCTCCTCAACGGCCGCCTGACGCCCGAAGGCTACCGGGTCCGCGAGATCGACCTGCCCGACGACCTCGACCCCGCCCGGGTCGGCCGGCGCCGCGAGCTGGTCGAGGAGCTGGCCCGCGGGCTCGACGCCCTCGACCGCGACCCGGCCTCCCGGCTCCTCGACGAGCAGACCCGCAAGGCGTTCGACCTGCTCCGATCCTCCGGGGCCCGCCGGGCGTTCCGCCTGGAAGAGGAGTCGCAGGCCACCCGCGACCGCTACGGCGCCACGCCGTTCGGCCAGGGCACGCTCCTGGCCCGGAGGTTGGTCGAGGCGGGCGTCCGCCTGGTCCAGGTCAACTGGTACCGGGGGCCCGACGAGCCGCCCGACAACCCCTGCTGGGACAGCCACACCAACGAGTCGTCCCGGCTCAAGGACGTGCTCGCCCCGCCGACCGACCGGGCCTACTCCGCCCTCCTCGAAGACCTCGACCGCCGCGGCCTGCTCGACGAGACCCTGGTCGTCTGCATGGCCGAGTTCGGCCGGAGCCCCAGGCTCGACTCCCAGGGCGGGCGGAATCACTGGGGCTCGGTCTTCTCCGTCGCCCTGGCCGGCGGCGGCATCCGAGGCGGCCAGGCCTACGGCTCCTCCGACAGGATCGGCGCCCAGCCCCGCGACGGCCGGGTCCGCCCCGAGGACCTCGCGGCCACGATCTTCCATTGCCTGGGCCATCGGCCCGAGGCCGAGTACCTCGATCGCCTCGGTCGACCCCACCCCGTCAGCCGGGGCGAGGTCCTCCACGCGATCCTCTGAACCCGGCGGCTCGCCGACCGAGCCGGCCCCGCGACCTCCCGGAGGACCGCCCGACCGATGGACTCGACCCCGACGCCGCGTGCCCTCCTGCTGGACCTGGACGGGACGATCGCCGACACGATCCCGCTGATCTTCGAAGCCTTCCGCCACGCCGTCGCCCCCTGGGTCGACCGGCCGCCGACCGACGCCGAGATCGAGGCGACCTTCGGCCCGCCCGAGCGGGGCTGCCTCGCCCTGATGGTCCCGGCGGCCGCGCTCGACGAGGCCGAGGAGGAGTTTCATCAATAACTACGAGCCGAGGGTGGCCGACCGGGTCGCGATCTTCGAGGGGATGGCCGGGGTGATCGACCACGCCCGCTCGATGGGCTGGCGGGTCGGCGTCTTCACCGGCAAGGGCCGGCGCTCGGCCGAGTTCACCCTGGCCAGGCTGGGGCTCCGCGACCGCGTCGAGCACCTGGTCTCGGGCGACGACGTCGTCCGTCCCAAGCCCGACCCCGAGGGGGTCCGCCGGGCCGCCGAGGCCCTGGGCGTCGCCGTCGGCCGGGTCCTCCTGGCGGGCGACTCGCCGGTCGACGTCGTCGCGGGTCGCGCCGCCGGGTCGAGGACCGCGGCCGTGCTCTGGGCGGCGTTCCGCCCCGATCGGCTCCGCCAGGCCGGAGCCGACTTCACCTGCGATCGGGTCGACGACCTCAAGGCCGCGATCAATACCCTCGACGCCGGAGGCTGACCCCGTGGGCCCGACGACCTATGCGATCGAGCCTGCGCTCTCGGCCGGCGAGTTCGTCGACGTCCTGGCCCGCTCCGGCCTGGCCGAGCGTCGGCCGGTGGACGACCCCGACGCGATCGCGGGGATGCTCCGCCACGCCGACATCCTGGCGACGGCCCGGGTCGACGGCCGGCTCGTGGGGGTCTCGCGGGCGATCACCGACTTCAGCTTCTGCGCCTACCTCTCCGACCTGGCGGTCGATCGCGACTATCAGGGCCGGGGGATCGGCCGCGAGCTGATCCGCCGGACCCACGAGGCGGCCGGGCCGCGCACCATGCTCGTGCTCCTCGCCGCGCCCGCCGCGCGGACTTATTACCCCCACGTCGGGATGGTCCCGCACGACTCCTGCTGGATCATCCCGAGGCCCTCGGAGCGGGACGGGCGATGACGCGACGGATGGTCGGAATCCTGGTATTCGCCGACGTCGAGGTCCTCGACTTCTGCGGCCCGTTCGAAGTCTTCTCGGCCGTCCGGCTCGACGAAGGCCGCCGTCGCGAGGAGCCTTCGCCCTTCGAGGTCGCCCTGATCGCGGAGCGGCCGGGCGTGGTCGTCGCCACGGGCGGCCTGAAGGTGGTGCCCGACCACACGATCGACGACGCCCCGCCGCTGGACCTCCTCCTGGTCCCGGGGGGTTGGGGGACGAGGCGTGAACTCGACAACGCCCGGCTGATCGCCTGGATCGCGAAGCGGGCCCGGGGCGTGGAGATGCTGGCATCGGTCTGCACCGGATCGCTCCTCCTGGGCCGCGCCGGCCTGCTCCGAGGCCGGCGGTCGACGACCCACTGGGAGGCCCTGGCGCTGATGCGTGAGCTGTTCCCGGACGTCGAGGTCGTGGACGACGAGCATGTCGTCGAGGACGGCGACATCCTCACCTCGGCGGGGATCTCGGCCGGGATCGACCTGGCCCTCCGGGTCGTCGCCCGGCTTCACGGGCCGGCGATCGCCCTCGCGACCGCCCGGCACATGGAATATCCGTTCCCCGACGACAATCGCCGCCGCGTGGACCTGGCGGCTAGCGGACGGCCTCGGCCGTCGCCCGGGGATCGCGCCGGGTGAAGCGATACGCCCAGTAGATCAGGACGCCCTGGAGCGGCAACCGGAGCAGGTGGACGAACTGCGGGAGGGGGAAAAGCTCGGGGTGGCGGTAGACGTAGATGTTCGCCGGGAACACCGCGATCAGGAGGGCGATCAGTCCCCAACCGGCCAGGCGCGTGGTCCGGGGGATCAGGAGCATCGCCCCCAGGGTGACCTCGATGGCGCCGCTGATGAGGACCAGTTCGCGGTGGTAGGGGATCTCGGGGGGCATGACCTTCATGAAGAAGTCGGTCGCGGCGAAGTGGCCGATCCCCGCGACCAGGAAGATCGCGGCGAAGGCCCGCTTGCCGGCGGCCCTCGGGGCCTCGCGTCGCTCGTCCGCCATTCGCCGTCGCCCCTCCGAACGATCCTCGATCATCCCGCCTCCGGCCCGAGCAGTCAGGATACCGGAGCGGGGTCGTTCGCGTCTCCCCTGATTCTTCATTCCGCTTAGAACCCTCTTGCGCGGCCCACCCGAGCATGTAACGACCGGCAAAGGTCGGGGGCCTCGACCATGCCGGCTTGCAACCATCCGCGTCGACTCGGGGGACAACTCCCCTCGTCATCATTCGCGACGGGCGGCGGTGGATCGGTTAGGATTATCCTCCGAGCACGCGACCGATCCCCGGCGGGTCGCTCCGGCCCGGGTGTCCACGGAATCCCCAAAAGATGAATCTGCCCCGATCGTCGCCTTCCGGTTATGCCGCCGCGGCCCTGGCCGTCGCGGCGGCGACGGCCGTCCGGCTAGCCCTGAGCGCCCCGCTGGGCCGGCGGCAGCCGCTCATCGTGTTCTTCCTCGCCGTCCTGTTCGCGGCGTGGCGGTGCGGCCTCGGGCCGTCGATCCTGGCCGTGGTCCTGTCGATCGCGGTGGCGACCTGGCTTTTCCTGCCGGCGACCGCCCCGGGTGGCGGCCTCGATCTCGCGGATCTGCTCAGCTTGGCCAACTTCGTCGCCGTCAGCGCGGCGATCATCGCCTACAGCCAGTCGAACCGGGCGGCCCGTCGCAGGCTCGAAGCCGAGGTTGCCGAGCGGGCCCGGGCCAATGAGACGGTCGCCGAGCACGCCCGGCTGGCCGAGTATGGCCGGGAGCTCGGGTCGACCCTGGACCGGAGCACCGACCTCCGCGACATGCTCGATCGCTGCGTCCGATCGACCGTCCGCCACCTCGACGGCGCCTTCGCCCGGATCTGGACGGTCGACGACTCCGGCGAGACCCTCGAACTCCAGGCCAGCGCCGGGCTCTACACCCACACCGACGGGCCGCACGGCCGGATCGGGGTCGGCGAGTTCAAGATCGGCCAGATCGCCCGCGACCGCCGGCCGCACCTGACCAACGCCGTGATCGGCGATCCCCTGGTCCCCGAGCAGGCCTGGGCCATCCGCGAGGGCCTGGTCGGCTTCGCGGGCTATCCGCTCGACGTCGAGGGGCGGCTGGTGGGCGTGCTCGCGGTCTTCGCCCGCCACGAGCTGTCGCGGGCCGAGGTCGACATGATGGCCTCGGTCGCCGACGAGATCGCCGTCGGGATCGAGCGGAAGCGGGCCGAGGAGCGGCTCCATCGCCAGGGCGAGCTGCTGCGCGTGACCCTGGCCAGCATCGGCGACGGCGTGATCGCCACCGACCCGGCCGGCCGGGTCGCCTTCCTCAACGTCGTCGCCGCCGGGCTGACCGGCTGGTCCCAGGGCGACGCCGCGGGCCGTTCGCTCGACGAGGTCTTCCGGATCGTCAACGAGGACACCCGCCAGCCCGTCGAGAACCCGGCCCTCCGGGCCCTCCGCGAGGGGGCGATCGCCGGCCTGGCCAACCACACGATCCTGATCGCCCGCGATGGGACCGAGCGGGCCATCGACGACAGCGCCGCGCCGATCCGCGACGAGCAGGGCCAGCTCGGGGGGGCTGTGCTGGTGTTCCGCGACGTGACCGCGCCGCGAGGCGAGCAGCGGTCCCGCGAGGCGAGCGAGGAGCGATTCCGGGCCTTGGTCGCCGCCTCGTCGCAGATCGTCTGGACCACCGACCCCGACGGCTCCATCACCGAGGACTCCCCGTCCTGGCGCGCCTTCACCGGCCAGTCTTACGACGAGTGGGCGGGGTGGGGCTGGCTCGACGCGATCCACCCCGAGGACCGCGAGCGGGCCGCCCGGGCCTGGTCGGCCGCGGTCGCGACCCGTTCGGCCTATCAGGTCGAGTACCGCCTCCGCCGGGCCGACGGGTCCCATCGCTGGACGGCGGTCCGCGGCGTGCCCGTCCTCGCGCCCGACGGCTCGGTCCGCGAGTGGGTCGGCATGAACACGGACGTCAACGATCGTCGCGAGGCCGAGGACGCCGCCCGCGAATCGCACCTCCGGGTCGCCGACATCCTCGGGAGCATGACCGACGCCTGCACCGGCTTCGATCGCGAGTGGCGCCACACTTACGTCAATCGCCGCTGGGAGGCGATGTTCGGCAAGACGGCCGATCAGGCGATCGGCCGGACGATCTGGGACCTGTTCCCCGAGGTGGTCGGATCGCCCATCGAGGAGCACTACCGGCGGGCCGCCCGCGACGGGGTCGGGGTCTCCTTCGAGGTGGTCTCCCCCTACTCCAACCGATGGATCATGATCCGGGCCTACCCGACCGCGCAGGGGCTCGCCTCCTACATCCAGGACGTCGACGACCGCAGGCGGGCCAACGAGGAGCTGGAGGCCGCCAAGGCGGAGGCCGAGCGGGCCAACGAGGCCAAGTCGCAGTTCCTGGCCGTCCTCAGCCACGAGCTGCGGACCCCGCTCAACCCGATCCTCCTCGCCGCCTCCTCGATGCTCGACCGCCCCGCCGACCCCGCCGAGCTCCGCCCCACGCTGGAGATGATCCGCCAGAACGTCAACCTCCAGGCCCGGTTGATCGACGACCTGCTCGACGTCATGCGGATCGTCCGCGGCAAGATGCCGCTCCACTGGGAGGTGGCCGACTGCCATCGCCTGATCCAGCAGGCGATCCAGATCTGCCGGAGCGAGGTCTTCGGCAAGGTACTCCGCCTCGACCTCGACCTCGCCGCCGAGGCCCACCACGTCAACGCCGACCCGGCGCGGCTCCAGCAAGTCTTCTGGAACCTGATCAAGAACGCCGTCAAATTCACCCCCGAAGGGGGATCGATCGCGATCCGGACCCGGAACGACGACGGCCCCGACGGCGGCGAGCCGCGGATCTCGATCGAGGTCGCCGACTCCGGGATCGGCATCGATCCCGAGATCCTGCCCAAGATCTTCGACCCGTTCCAGCAGGGCGAGACGACCATCACTCGCAAGTTCGGCGGCCTCGGGCTCGGCCTGGCCATCTGCAAGGGGATCGTCGAGGCCCACGGCGGGACCCTGGCCGTCGCCAGCGAAGGCAGGGGGACGGGGACCAGCTTCCGCGTCTCGATGAAGGCCCTGCCCCGATCCGCCTCGGCCGTCGAGGCCGAGCCCGACGGCGCCGCGATCGAGCCCGGCCTACCTTATCCCGCCGCCCTGACGATCCTGGTCGTCGAGGACGAGCCGGCCACCCTCCGCCTGATGGCCCGCCTGCTCCGGGGGCTCGGCCACGCCGTGACCACCGCCAGCACCATCTCCCGAGGGTTCGAGGAGTTCCAGGCCGGGGCCTTCGACCTCGTCATCAGCGACATCGGCCTGCCCGACGGCAGCGGCCTCGAATTGATCCGCCGGGCCGTCGCCTTCCGGGGGCCGATCCCCGCCATCGCCCTCACCGGCTACGGCATGGAAGAGGACATCCGCCGGAGCCGCGCGGCCGGCTTCACCGCCCACCTGACCAAGCCCATCGACTTCACCAAACTCGAAGCCATGATCCAGCAGGTCGCCCCGGTCCGGCTTTGAAGCGATCGCGAACCGGGGCCGGGGCCACGCCGCTCAGAACAGCCGCAACTGGCCGGTCGTCGGTCGGGGCGGGTGGAACCGCGACGGGTCCAGGGGCGGCAGGTCGCCGTCGAGGCCGTGCCGCTTGCGGAAGAGGCGGAAGAGGTCGGCGATCCGGTCGGCCCGCTCGCCGATGCCCCTCATCCGGGAGCCAAATTCGGGGTCGTTGAGCCGGCCGGAGCGGGCCTCGCGGAGCCGTTCGATCACCTTGGCGGCATGCCCGGGCTGCTCGCGTTCGAGCCACTCGCGGAAGACGGGCGCCACGGTCAGCGGGAGGCGGAGCAGGGTGAAGCCCGCGGAGCGCGCCCCGGCCTCCTTGGCGGCGGCGAGCAAGGCGGGGATCTCGGCGTCATTCAGGCCGGGGATCACCGGCGCGATCAGGACCCGGACCGGGACGCCGGCGTCGGCCAGGGCCGCGACGGCCCGGAGCCTGGCGGCCGGGGTGCTCGTCCGCGGCTCCATCGAGCGGGCCAGGGAGGCGTCGAGCGTCGTGATGCTGAAGTTGGCGTGGACCAGGCCGTCGGAAGCCAGGTCGCGAAGCAAGTCGATGTCGCGCACGACCAGCGCGTTCTTCGTGATCAGGACCATCGGCTGTCGGGCCTCGACGGCGACTTCGAGGCAGCGACGGGTCAGGCGAAACCCTCGCTCGCAGGGCTGGTAGCAGTCGGTCACGCCCGAGAGGGCGATCGGCTCGGGCACCCAGCGTTCGCGCATCAGGAAGGCGCGGAAGAGCCCGGGGGCGTCGTGCTTGACCAGGATCTTGGTCTCGAAGTCGAGCCCGGCGTTCAGGCCGAGGAATTCGTGGGTCGGCCGGGCGAAGCAATAGCTGCACCCGTGGGCGCATCCCCGATACGGGTTGATGCTGTAGCGAAACCCGACGTCGGGGCTGTCGTTCTCGACCACGATCGTCCGCGAGCGATCGGGCAAGTACTCGGTGGGCCGACGGCCGAGGTCGTCGAAATCCTCGGCGTCCCCCTCGAATTGCTCGGGGTCGAATGCGAACGAGGGCCCGCCGAACCGGTTGGGCGGGTCGAGATGCGACCCCCGACCGCGGACGTTGGGGATCTCGGATTCGGCCATGCGACGATCCCAGCGAGGGACGACTCGGCCCCGCCCCGGGTCCGACCTCACCATCTTGTGATCGCCCGTTCATCAACGCAAGAGGGTGCCGACGGCCCCTTGCAAATTCAAAGGACTACGGCCTTTGATGACGCCTGCCATCGAAGCATGCCCCAGCGATCCGAAATCGCTCACGGCTATGTGCCCGGTGTCTCAACATCGAAACAGGGCGGTTCGACGACCCGAGGGACCGACCGGATTGTCTCGATCAGGCGACCGGTCAATCGGGGATGACCTTGGACCCGCCGACCGGGATGACTTCGACCCCAAGTTCTTCGACGCTCTCCGGCGAGCCCACCGGCTTGGCCTTGGGCTTGGGCGGGTCAGCCCGGCGGACGGCACACTGCGGGTGGATGCCGGCGCGGGAGTAGACGACCTCATGGCAGACCGGGCAGCGGACCCGGGTCGAGAGCGGGTCGTTGGGTGGCTGGTAAGATTTGGGATTCATCGATGGTGCCCGGCATGTAGGGGGAGCGGCCGTGTCACTTCCGGCTGGCGGCCCCGGGCGACCCGGCCTGACCGAGCGGCTCCCAGGTGATTCGGAACATGGCCTGGCCCGTGGCCGGGTCCTCTGACTCGAGGTCGGTGACCTCGGTGAGGAGCACGCGGACCGAATCTCCCCCTTTGACGTAGGAGATCTCCCCGTCGACGGGGGCCAGCGAATGCGCGAGGGCGAAGAGGATGGTGTCTCCGACGGCGAAGGCCTTCCCGGGTGGCAATGCCAACGTCGCCTTCCAACACCGACCCCGCTCGACTTCCGAGATCCGCTTCTCGTCAGCCGGATAGGTGTCCACACGAAGCTCCAGGGCGGAAGAGGGCGGTCGAGGGGCCGACCGAGTCGGAACCCCTCGACCGATTCCAGCTCGACAGGCGTTCAATAACGCTTGCCGCCACCCCCGCCGTAGCCGCCGCCACCACCGCCGTAGCCGCCACCGCCGCCGCTACCACCGCCGTAGCCGCCACCGCCGCCGCTACGACCACCACCGCCACCGCCGTAGCCGCCACCACCGCCGCCCGGGCGGGCTTCGCGAGGCTTGGCCTCGTTGACGGTCAGGTTCCGGCCGTCGTGCTCGCGGGCGTTGAGGCCCTCGATGGCGGCTTGGGCCTGCGCGTCGGTGTCCATCTCGACGAAGCCGAATCCCTTGGAACGGTTCGTGTCGCGATCGACGATGATCTGGGCGCTTTGCACCGTCCCGAACGGCGCGAACAGCGCCTCCAGGTCGGTCTCATTCACGTTGTAGGTCAGGTTGCCCACATACAGCTTCTTGGACAAGATCAGCTCCGGAGACGGAGGCGTAGCGACCCGCGGTGGAGCTTTCCGGGTCGAGGAGAAAGGGGTTTCGGATGAAGCCCGGTGGGCGGGAAAGGCGAGGGAGAAAAGCAGGGACCGGTTCGAGTCGAGCCAGCGGTGCTACTCGGTCGTCAGACCAACCGAGGCCAAGCATAACAGGTCATTCAAAATTTGGATACACCATTCCGACTCGCGGAGTCGATTTCGCCGGCCGACGCGCCGAGCATGGCCCCGCGGATCGTCTCGAAGTCGGCGGAGGTGATCCGGATCATCCCGAAGCGGAACGCGGCGTTCCACTTATCCTTGTTGCGGAGGAAGCCCGGTCGCGGGGCGAGGCCGAGGATCGAGACTTCGCGACTCGCGAGAGACTCCACGGCACGCCGCGATGGGTCGGGCCCCTCGACGACCCGGCCGATCGCCACGAACCGTCGGCAGTCGTCGGGGTCGAGGGTGCTCATCCTCGGGGCGTAGCAGGCGACCCAGTCGCCGGGCCGCAGTCGGGCCGCCGGGTCGGGGAGCGAGCCCCCGGGATGGGCCCGGGCGAATTCTTCCGTGACCCCTTCCAGGGCGAGGTCCCGGGGTCCGACGACGATCCAGTGCCGTTCGACCATGTCCCGCTCCGCTCATCCCGCCGCCACGGCTTTCTACCGTGCTGTTGTGCGACGTCGGGCCGGGCCCGGCAAGTCCGGCCGCGACGTCGGATTCCAAGCTCAATAGTGGCCGCAGCCGCGATGATGGCGGTGCTGGTGATGGTGATGAGGAGCGAAATAGCCGGACGCTGCATAGCCTCGATTGACGCCGTAACCCCCGTAGCCCTGACCATAGCCGCCGACCGCGGGGTAGCCGACGGGTCCCGACCCGTAGTATCTGTCGTAGCCCGAGCCGTAGTTGCCGCCGTAGCCGGGGGCATAGCTACCGCCGGGATACCCGCCGCCGTAACCGCCCTGGTATCCGCCATACCCTTGGGCCCGGGCTTCCGACGTCCCCAGGGCCAGGAGGCCGCCGAGGGCCAGCACGCTCGCCAGGGCCACGCTTCGCAGAATGTGTCGCATGATTGAGACCCTCGTCCAAGCTCGGAGTCCTCGGGGGCGACGGGAAGTTTGCCCCATTCGCCGCCGATCTGGCCGAGTCGAGATTGGGATAAAGCAGGGGGCGTGCCGATGTGGTGGCGAATCGATCAGTAGCCGATCCGTCGCGACCCAAAGTGCTAGGGGTAATCGACTTAAAATATCGAGTCTTCCTGCCCGGGGTGGAGACAAGCCGAGCAGGAGCGGCCGGGATCGACAGGTTCCTGGAGCCCCGACAGATTCCTCGCGGGCCGGAGCGGGGGAGGGGCGGCTGGGGTCAGCGGGCGGATCGGATGCCGCTTCTGTCGCCTCTTCGCTTGTGATGGGCTCGATTGATGGGACGAAGCCTGAGCGGCCGTCGAAATGCCCTCGTTTGGCGGCTTCCCGGGGGATGTTTCGCCATGTTTCGGGCAAATCTAGCGGGGCAAGATCCGGGCGATGCCGGAGGATTGGTAGATTTCATCCACCCTACAAGAGCTGATGTGCCTGTTCGTCTGGCGATGTCCTATCGCGCCTGCTGGTGTTGAATCAGCAGGGCTGAGCCGTCGGTTGATCGCCGCCGTGGCAGACCGAACCCAATACCGTGACGGCCGGGCGGTCGTCTTCGGCGGTGGCTCAAGGGGTGGTGGCGACCTGTTTGCGGATCTCGACGTCGATCTCGGCCGCCTCCTTCTCGGCCTCGTCGAGCGGCAGCCCGGGGGTCATCCCGGGACGTTTATGGCCGGTGGCGGAGAGCCAGGCGTCCTTGAGCAGGCTTTGACGCCGATGGACCAGCTTGAGGACCCGGGGGCCCTGCGGGAACCCGGCGAAGATCGCGGCCTCGCCCTCGGCTTCGCCGCCGCCCGGGACCGGGTAGCCCCAGTGGTCGAGGATCGCGCGGGCGATGATCCGGTGGCCCTCGGCGTTGAGATGCACGCCGTCTCCGGCGAGCCGGAAGTTGGGATCGCGTTCGCGGGCGTGGGCGAGGTGCCGCTTGATCGGGCCGTGGATGTCGACCACGTCCCAGCCGTCGGCCTTGCGGGCCAGGAGCCATTCGGAGTACCGGCCCAGGATCTCGTCGTACCCCTCGAAGGGCCGAGGGTACTCGTCGAGGCCGGCGGGCAACGCCTTGGCCCGGATCGGTTCGACGTCAAAGGGCGGGGGCGTGAGGTGGAGCATCCGAGCCCCGACCGCCGCCGAGCGGTCGCGGAGGTCGCGGAGCCCGTCCTGGAACTTGCGGAAGCGGCCCTCGTCGAAGGGGTAATAGATCCCGTCGTTCATCCCATAGCAGGCGACGACGAGGTCGGGCTTGACCCTGGCCAGGACGCGATCGAGCCGCTCCCGGAGCTCGGGGCGGGGGAACGAGCCGCCGGCGTGGCCCGGCTCGGAGAGGCCGGAGACCGTCTCGCTGGGCAGGCCGAGGCCGAGGAATTCGCACCGGAGCGCCGGGGCCTTGAGCCGGAGATAGGCCTCGACGTCCTCGATGTATCGGCCCGAGTACGTGATGCTGTCGCCGAGGAAGACCACGCGACGGACCCCCGCCAGGGGAGGGCCGTCGTCGGCGATCGCGACGGCACCGATGAGCAGGGCCAGGGTCAGGGCCAGGGGGAACGCGGAGCGACGCATGAGCAGGAGCCCCGGTGGTGCTGGGTCGGGTCGGTCAGTCTCGCGGCCCCCGGTCGTCCCGCGGACCCTCCTGGAGAGGTGATGATCTTAGCCCCGGGAGGAGCCGGACGGTAGCGGCGCCTCGCCGCCATCGCGCCGCCCCGCTCGCTCCACCCGCTCGATCTGGACGATGACCCCGTCCCGGATGATGACGCTGACCTCGCCAGGGCGATTGCACCAATAAGTTTTACGGTTACAAGGGCTTACGGATTCCAGGCGTTTTCCCCACCCTTTTTCGGCTCTTGAATGTTGGAGACTCGTCGTGGGCTACTTGGGTCATTTGACGTAAGATCTTGGGACCAGCGAGTTTTATGGTGCAATCGCCATGCAGGTCTGGTAGACTCAAAAGGTAGCTAGTGGGCAACCTCTGTCGTTTTGCGGAGTCCTTTGAGCAAGAGACCGCCGCATGAGCAGGTTTCTACCCCGCATTTCAACGGAGGTGGACCACTAGAGCGGACCAGCCCGCCGAGCTTGATCGTTAGGCCACTCCGGTGCAGCCGAGCAATAGGGACTTCTGAAATGGGTCGCTATGGCCTTCGTCAGCTCTGTGTGCTCGTTCTCGCGTGCGGCGTGTACTTCGGTGGAATCCCGCGCATGTATTTCCTTCGTCTTCGCGGGGTCGGTGCCGACGACTTCGTGGCGTTTGCTTTCGAGGCGGTTCTATCATGGCTTCTGCTGGGGGCCGTCTACGTCTACTGGCGACAGTTGACGCCACTGGCAGTGCATTGCCTATGTGTGGCGTTGAGCCTGCCCATCGTGCTCGGCAACTCGGACGTCATAGTTCAAGCCAAGCATTTCGCCTTGGCTACACTTGGACCCTGCTGCTGGGCCGGCACACTGATCAGTTTTCTAGTATCGTTGGTACTGCTGGCTCTCTCTGCGGTCTTGGGTCGTCGGATCGAACCGTTGACGAATCGCCTTAACTGGAGTCTTGCAAACCGCAGGTCGACAGCGATAAAATAGGTAAAGTCGGCCCGTTTCGCCAACGAATCGTTGTGGCGTAGTTGGACTGTGGAGCATGCGATCATGCCTGGGATCATCGAATTCCCCAAGCTGGT
>JAABUX010004617.1_pt1 | contig 17340 bp, 15 predicted proteins | sample 5561851 | NCBI WGS metagenome assembly JAABUX01 (sample SAMN10711883, study PRJNA513361) | rock metagenome | isolation source: Antarctica rocks | place: Antarctica: Victoria Land, Richard Nunatak red sandstone | collected 2016-01-03 | reverse complement strand
CACCCACTGCAATCTCTCGCATCACACGTCCTTTCTCCTCTCTGTAACAAGTTCTTTTACATTCTATCGTTGAGCAGTGTAGCAGATTATGTTGTTTCGTGCTAGTAGCTCTTTCGATAGAATCGCATTAAAAAAGTGTACAGAAAACGATGGTTATTTCTACTCTTCCATTCAGGGCCCAAAAACTGTAAATCATCACATTAGACGGCCTCTTTTTGGTTCATGCACACTTTCCGTGAAAGGATGAAAGTGATATACTACTAGAACAAGTGTTTTCATTTCTTTTTCTCCTCCACGAAAGCCAATTTATGATCTCCCTGCTCACCCTTTTGTTTCCTAATAGCCCTGATATACTGCTCAATGACGTCAAGCTTGAAAATATGACCGTCGTTCTCTCTGTCGAGTCCACCAATAGATCGGCAACTTGCCCTACATGTGCTCTCTCCTCAAATAAGGTCCACAGTCGCTACATCAGGCAACCGGCAGACCTACCCTGGATGGAATATACCGTTCGCTTGCATCTAGAAGTACGACGCTTCTTTTGTCAGAATGAGGGTTGTCCACGAAAGACCTTTGCGGAGCCATTTCCCCATCTCGTCCAAGCATACGCACGGCGGACGCTTCGACAAACTCATGTGCTCGAGGAACTCGCGTTTGCGCTCGGTGGGAAGCCTGGGGCACGTCTTGCTGAAATCCTTGGCTGCTCAGCTAGTCGTGAAACCCTCTTACGTCTCCTGCGGAGCAAGGTGCTTCCTCCATCTCCTACGCCTCGTGTTCTTGGAATAGACGAATGGGCATGGCGGCGTGGACGGACCTACGGCACCATTCTCGTTGACCTAGAACGTCACTGCCCCGTAGACCTGTTAGCTGATCGCTCTGTTGCGTCGGTAGAAGCTTGGCTCAAGGCCCATCCCGGCGTCCAAATTGTCAGCCGAGATCGCTCGGAATTGTTTGCGGAAGCGATTGCTCGAGGGGCTCCTCAAGCTGTTCAAGTGGCAGATCGTTGGCACATTTTGAAGAACCTAACTGAGGCGGTAGAAGAGGTGCTCAAGCAGCATCGCAGCGTTCTTCGTCACGTAGGCGACGAAGAACAGAACACGTCAGTCAATGAGGAACAAATATCTGCATTGGCCCCAGTAGCCATTCGGCCTCTTCCACCACGACCGATTGGACAAGAACAGGCGCAGAAGCGAAAGGAGCGTTCTGAACGATATGAACAGGTTCTGGCACTTCGTAAACAAGGACTCTCCCTTGAGGCAATTGCACCTCACGTTGGAGTCAGTCGGCGAACCGTGTTGCGGTTCCTCCAGGCACCTAGTTTCCCTGAGCGCAAGCGCAGACGCAAACCAACGACCGTTCTTGATTCCTATGTAGAGTATCTGTATCGACGATGGGATGAAGGGTGCCACAACAGTCTCCAACTCTACCGCGAGGTCAAGGAGCAAGGCTATAGCGGCTCGCCCGCTGCTGTTTCACGCTATGTGACGTGTCTACGGACGGGTAAATGGTTAGAGCCCACATCACTGCCGCCTTCACTTCGCAGCTATACGCCCCATCAAGCAGTTTGGCTGTTTATGCGTACACAAGAGAAACTCACTCAGGAGGAGCAAGCTGATGGAGAAGAATTCGAACGCAGAAGTACTGACCTTCTTGGCTTACGCGACATGGTTCAGCGGTTTGTAGGCTTGATGCAGCAGCGATCCCTTGAGCAATTGGACCTCTGGATTGCCGATGCAACCAATGCCTCTTGGACCGAAGTGCGCCGTTTTGCAACAGGGCTATGCAACGACCTCGCTGTTGTCAAGGCAGCCCTCACACTCCCTTGGAGCCAAGGTCAGGTCGAAGGCCAAGTAAATCGGTTGAAACTCCTCAAGCGACAAATGTATGGACGAGCGACGTTTGATGTCCTGCGACAAAGGGTTCTTTCTCGTCCTTCCACTTCTCACGGAAAGTGTGCATGAACCCCTATTTCTTCACGTTTCATGACACACTCTTTTTGTACAGAGGGTGCTTTGTGTCATTCAAGAGATACAGGAGACACATGCCCATGTGAGAGTGTCCCCTGTATCATGCAAGACCAAATCCCATCAGGACAAAGGAGACGTTCATGAAGAGCGACGCCAGCACACAAAACAGGAATTTCAGGTCCGCTGGTCCTGTATGTGTGCTGAAAACGGCGAAGAAATGCAAACGAGTGACGTCACCCTCATTGCCCACGAGTGTCTTTCACGTCCTCGCGCAGTCAGCAGGTGGCTCCTTGAACCCATACCCAAGCATCCTGTCCATCCCAACGTGAGCACACCAGATCAAGGCAAGTGAGATCAGCACACCATGGGGGTTGCGGGTGGTAGGAACAGAAACTTGGAATAGGGGGTAGGATAAATGGGCTATTGGAAAGGTCAAAAGCTTCACAGCCACCCATTTTCGGGGATTTGGGCCGGATGAACACATCTCAACGTTCTCGTTCCTCCTCGCATTTGCCACTGGCCCTCTCTGATCTGCAAGCTCCGTAGTATCCATTGTTCTGCTTTTCCTGTTTTTGAAGAGGGTTTTGCGGAGAAAACCTTTCTTTTCTCGCTCCTATAGCCCACAATGGCTCTGTTCCTCTTCCGACTTTCTGTTCCTACTAGCCGCAGACCCCTATTCCTGAAAAGCATCTTGCTTTTTGGGCTGCTTGCTCTCTGATTCCAGTCTGTCTTTGCAAGCCAAGATGCTTTTTTCCTCGTGCAGCTGGAGCTAGCACTTCCCTCAAAAGCAAGATGCTCTTTTGGGTTTTATTGTGTTAATGATGATCATAGAGTCATAAGGAAATGAAAAGCAAGGAGAGGTAATCCTAGACCGAGGACTAGGAGGATAATTAAAAGAGTCATTCCTCTTGGAGTTCGTTTGAACTGTCCCATTGTGCTGAGTGCAGCTATGAGAAGAACAATGTTGCAGATGAGGCCGGGTAGGTATCCACAAAAGTAGAGGATAAAGACTACAATGGCTTTTCCTGTGTAGTTAGGCATAAGTGCCTCGATAAGTAAGTCTTGGTCAGGCCATTGTGGATAGTGTTGTCCGTTCGGTGGATATGATGGGTATTGTTGTGTTCCTTGTGTGTAGTATTGGCTTGGTTGTCCGTTTGGTGGATAGTTGTTGTATGATTGCATGTTCTTACCCCTTTTAGTTACTTAGCTATAGTGTACAGGGGTATATTTTCTTCTTGCCTCATACCTGTAAAAAGGTATTACTTTTGTATATGGTTTATTGTGGACACCTCGCCGTATGATGCTGGGTCTTCCGCGAAGTTGATGATTCGGGATCATGATGCCCTTGGGAGATTTTGCTAGGCGCGCTTGAGCACCCGCTTGCGTAATGTCTGGAAGTTCGCTTTTCCATACATCTGACGTTTTAATAACTTCAACCGATGCACGTGACCCTCTACTTGTCCGTTGCTCCATTCGAGGGTGAGTCCAGCTTTGACAGCATTATAATCTTTCTTGAGCCCCCGCGCAAAGTTCTTTAATTCCGATACCTCTTGCTCCTCAACCTGCGTGAGCCAGTCGTCTAACCGCGCTCCCTGCCGCTCCCGAAGCATGGTTGCAAAGTCTTGAAGCAGGGTGAAAGTCTGGGCGATGAGCGGGTCAGATTCGCAGAGTCGGGTCAAATACGTATTTTGCCAGTCCAATCGTTGCTCCTGCGTAAAGGTCATGAGACGTGCCACTTGCAGTGCGGTCGGTGGGCGACGCACTTGTGCATCTTTTTTGGTGGCGATGGTTTCTGGGGTCGGTTCAACCTGCTTAAAGCCTCTGGGTTTACCTTTGGTCGTGCGTAAATTCCTGATGAAACGGGTCACATTGGCCATAGAGGCTGTGTATCCTTTTTCCACAATTTCTCGATAGAGTTCAGAGGCGTTGCGGCAGCCATCGTTCCATCTTTGGATGAGATAGGACTTAAACGGTTCAAGCTGGTGTGTGCGGGTGCGGCGTGGACTTCTTCGCTCCGGTGGCTGGTCCATGTGAATAGAGCGCGTGACGGTCTGACGGCTGGTTCCCACCTGACGTGCGATGATCCCTTGATCTACCTTTTTCGCATGCAGCTCATGAATTTTTCGATATCTTTCCACCTTTTCCTGATGGCGCTGCTGGCTCACTTCTTCGAGACGCCTGGTATTGCCCATAGGACTCTCCTCCAGAGGAAAAGCCTTCGTGGTCGATGCCATCGGGTCCTGCAGAGCGGCCTTCAGGAGAGATTTCTTGCTGATGAAAAAGCCTTCCAATGCCTCCCCCAAATTCTTTAAGATGTGCCACCTGTCTGCCGTCTGTTGAGCATCAGGTGCTCCCAATGTCGCTCCCTCTGCATATGCACTGCCACGATCGCGGCTTATGATCTCGACACCAGGATGCTCTTTCAGCCATTTGGCCAGGGTAGAAGCCTCACGATCAGGCAAGAGTTCAATCGGGATGCGCTTTTCCAGATCGATGAGGATCGTGCCGAACTTCCGGCCCCGGCGGAAGCTCCAGTCGTCTACCCCAAGAACCCGAGGAGTAGGGTACTCTACATCTGAAGCTTGATGAATGAGCCGTAGAAGCGTATCGGGACTGGTGGCAAGCCCCATGGCCTGCACGAGTCGCTTGCCCGCCTCACCTCCGAGCGCGAACCCAATCAGCGTAAAAACATCTGTCAGTCGAAGGGTCCGATGAGCGTAAGGAGCTACGATACTAGGCAACCGTTCAGTGAAAATCTGGCGCGGACATTCTGGGTGAGGACAGAAAAAACGTCGGGTGTGCAGCTTGAGTCGTACAGCGTAGCCCATCCAAGGTAAATCAGCAAGCACACGCAGATAATGAGAATGGACCTTTTCTGAACGACCTGAGCACAGAGGACACTTGGCTTCTGGTACTCTCGTTTTCACAGTGGCTGTAATGACTTTTCCTTCTGCCTCTAGCTGGAGCAGATGTAAACAGGTCGGATCGGGGAGCAACGTTTGGTCAGCCATCTTGGACTCCTTAGTATCAGTTCCGCTTCATCAGTACCTGGAGCTAGTATACTTGAGGGCCTTTTCGATGGCTATGAAAGGGATATTAAATTTCTGTTTTTAAGCAATCAGGCAGTATTTTTCATCAACTTCGCGGAAGACCCAGCATCATATGACGAAGTGTCCTACCCAACACTCTCTAGTTCTCTTTCTAGTGTCCAGAACTGGCATGTCTGCGAGCAACATGCACTTCTGCTAGACACCCTGCTAGCGGTTTGGGCCTCCTTTATCTTGCATTACCTGGCCGCAGACACGGTGTCCTGACGGCGCGGCGATGAATCGCGTCGGGGGTGCTGCTCTGTCCGGCCCACTGGTCTAACGATGCAGCATGGCGAGTCGCACATACAGCAGGTCACACAGAGCAGATCACGACCTCATCGTGACCTCCGGCTAAGCGTCACAATGGCACAAATCGCCTCGGCCTCCTCACATGGAACGCGAGCAATGAGACACCTTCATCGCGTCACATCCTCCGGTCCAAGTTGCATATGTGACGGTGCTGCGATGTCACATTCCATGCCGATGATCGCGTACTTAGTCACGAGTCGTCAGGTTGAGACGCTGCTTTGGTGCTTTGCGCTTCTTCAGGTCATCCAGGATGTCACACAACCAGGTGCGATAGTCGTTGGTGATCTGTCCGGTGTTAAAGAGCCGTTGATAGTTGTCGCGAACCGTGTCGATCACGTCCCACAGCGAGGAGTCGCTATACAGCGCATCATCGCTCCGTAAGTACACCAGTTCTTCTAAGCTGAACGAGAACGCATTCTCCAGGCAGGTGAAAAAGAATGGCACGCGGTTGACGCGGCCGTGGCTATTGCTCCGCTCACAGTGCTTTTTGAGTGCGGCGGTGCGGGCCTGGTCGAACAGCGCGAAAAAGAGCGTGTCATTGAAGTGTTCCAGCGTCTGCGCTGCCGTGAAATAGATTTTTGCCACACGCGTCACATCGCTGCGAACCAGATGTGTGTCATCATACTGCTGTGCAAACTCGATGATGGCCTTCTCGACCTGCGTTGGGATCTCGCGTGCAGGTCGAGGAGCGGCAGCGGGGACCTCTTGCACTTCGGCCTGCCGATGCGCCGCTTCCTGTTGCTCGGCCTGGTCCAGCCCACCGTTCAATTTGACGTACTGGTCGGCGGGAATCCCTGCCATTGCTGCCCCGCGCTTGGCGCGGTCCTGCCTCAATTCGTCTTCGGTATAGCCTAGTATTCCTTGTGCCTCTTTTGCCACCGCGCCCTGTTCCTCTTCCGGGGGTAAGTTCGTTTCGTAGGATTTTGGATGGAAGTTTCGTATAGTCACAGCGACTACCTGTTCCTCCTCTCCAGCAGTCGAATCTTCGGAAAGTCTCTCTCTTGTAGTAGATTGGTCATTTCCAGGTATTCGATATACTGAATCTTCTTTTGTAAGAGTATTAGAATAAAGATTCAGTTTTTTGGCCTCTTCCTCTGCCCTTTGCTCTTCCAGCCTACTCAGTTGACACCGATAAAAGTCCTGCTGACTTCTCTGCGCTTTGCGCCCTGGTTTTGCGTTCACCAGCAAGCGCCGATAGTTCTCAAAGCGGATGAGCCGCTTGACCAGGGCGGGATCGGCAAGGATGAGCGGGACATTGCAGCGCTCAGGGGCAATGTAGCCGGGGTCGCTCAGCCACTGATGGTAGTCGTAGGCCGTGTCATAAAAGCCGGTGAAGTCCTTTGTTGGCACGACACGCACCACGATGGTCCCATCTTTCGTCTGAAAGGGCTTCTGCATATGCTCTAGCACGAGCCAGCCGCGTGCTTCCAGGGCCTCAAGATCAAGATAGACTTTGCGCTCTCCCACACCAACATGGATGCCCGTGCCTCCTGCACGCTCGTCAATCGGCCTAACAGTGTGATCTTGACGAAAAAGTACGACGTACCATATAACTGAGGCTGAGTTCGCTCTTTCTGTCCATTCTTGTGCTCAAAAGTAGGTTTTCTTCCCTGAAAGAAGGCTTCTTCTCTAGGGAACATCCCACGTTGCTTGGTTGTCTCTCACAACAAACCGATGATCTTCATTCTCTGTACAAGAGCCTGCAGTGCTAACTTATACACTGCCTCAATCCTAGTTATATGGTACGTCGTACTTTTTCGTCAAGATCACACTGTTAGGCCAAGTGGCGACAGGTGTAACACGGTGTGTCTTGCGTCGGACAATTCGCCTTCTTGGGTTTGAAGCAGTAGCCATCAGCGAGACGAACCGCATCCAGATTGTGACGGATATGCTCCCATTCAACCTCCTGTTCACTTTCTAATTGTTCAGCATCGACGACTTTTGGGCTACCTTCGGTATTAATTCGCACTGCTCCCCTGGCAAACGCCTGTTCCCATTCCTTCCGCCTAGTTGAGTCAAAGAGCTTAGCGTAAACCAAGGTCATTTCAGGAGTAAGGTGAGCCAGCCACTTTTGGACGTGAATAAGGCTCATGCCTGCATTAATGAGTTCAACGGCTTTAGTGTGGCGGAACGCATGATTTTTGAAGTGAAACAGAGTTCCATCTTCGTCTTTAATCTCACAGCTAGCAGCCAGGCGATTCAAGGCCCTTGAGTATGAATGGATACTGTTGCTAAATTGCCAATCTGACCCCGGGAGTTTTCAGTGCAGCAAACCGTGAGGTACGTGTCTTGGCATGAGGGACGTCCGCCATCCAAGAAGCGAAGCGCACCAGGTTGATGGCTCCAGCCGTCAAAATATGTTGCAGGTGTGTTTTCGCCTCACCGATGTAGCGAGATCGGCGTAATCCGAAGCCGCGCGTCCCTTGCGAAATGGTTCCCTCGATGCCAGCCCTGCGGTCATAGCGTGCTTTCCATTCAGGAGTTGTTTGCAAACGGCGAACCCGCTGCAACATCTCATGATCGGTCTGGACGCGCAAGGTAACGTGCCTTGGTGACTCTGCCGCCTTCGTACACAACGAGCGAGTTGGGCAGAGGCGGCAATCGGTTCGAGAAAACTTAACGCTGATGACCGGAGTGCCCCAGGCATCCAGGTGTGGAGTCCAGCATGTATTCAGCTTCCCTTGAGGACAGACCACCTGGTGGGTTTGCCAATCAATGGTAAAATGGGTGAGATCATAGCCCTGGTCAGCCTTTACCTGCCAACTGGAGTCGGGCCTCATGGGTCCGATGACCTCAATGCCCAGATCGCGTTGACTCTTCACTAGCAAGTCGGCATCGACATAACCAGAATCCAGGAAATGTTCGCTTGGCAAAAGGTCTTTCTTCGCTAAAGCGTCATGAATTGGGGCGGAAAGCTCACTATCGGTGATTCCGGCTGCTGTCGTCTCGACATGCGTGATCAAGTGAATCTCGTCATCCTCACACGTCTCGGTGAGATGGACTTTGTAGCCAGTCCAAGTTGTCGTGCGTTTGTTGCCAAAACGCGCTTCTGGGTCGTAGGGCGAATCAAAGCGCATCCCGGCAGGAGGAATATCTTCGGCTTTGCGCCAGCGCAACTGGCCTTCCTCTGCATAGTAGTGGAATACCCATATTTGTCGTAGCACCTGGATCGCAGGAAGCTCCCGCAGGTGGAGCGGAGTTGATGGATCGTAGAGGGCTGAGAGCAGCCGAGAGCCATCCGCGCCGATCAGTTCAGCATAGACCTTTCGAGCCTCTTGCCCTTTGGGTAAACGAGAATCTTCAATCCGGGTGCTGTAGCGATCAAACCACTCCAGTGCTATATGTTCACGCAGCCACTCAGGTGCGATACTGGCGAGGGTATTGAGTGCCGCTCGTAGCGTTTCTCCAACACACTCGAGCCGATTGAGGGCACGGATAGCCGCTAGCACATGGGTCGAGTCGGTTCGTTGTTTGCCTCGTGCTTTGAGCAGACCATGTTCTTTGAACCGCTCTAGCATGGTTTCTAGGAGGGTTATCTCAGCCGAACCAGCAAGCAAACGTGCCCGAAATTTCGAGAGGATTGAGAAGTCGAAGCCTGGATCGGCTAAATCCAGGCCCAGTGCATATTTCCAGTCAATCCTGCTGCGGACGGCTTCTGCCGCGTGCCGATCAGAGAGCCCTTCAACAAATTGGAAGACACAGACCAGAGCGAGCTGCCAGGGCGCTTCCGCAGGCCGCCCTCGTTTGGGAAAGAGGGTGGCAAAGTTCTCATCTTCGTACAGCGTACCTAACTGATCCCGCATGGTCAGATAGATGTTGCCACGGGGAAAGGCTGCGCGGGCTACTCGAACGGTTTCTCCAGGAATAGAGGCTATTGCATGAGGATGCATCGACATTGCGCTCTCCTTTCTTTCGACTGGACTCATTCTCTTCTGATTCCTATCGTAGCAAATTTCCGCCTGATTTGCACCTCTAGCAATTTAGCAACAGTATCATTAATGGAACGAAAAACCACGCTAAGGAAATTGGATGAGAAAATGCAGATGTAAAATAGCATCCTATTTAGCAGAAGTTGTAGGTAAGTTAGTAAAATGTTAGATTATTGTGGTTTGCCATACTACCGGGTGAGTTTTGGCTAGATAACTTGGTGCGGAAGAAACTTCACGATCCATGAAATCAGGATGAACGCTTTTGTGGCGTGGTCTCATATCGTATGAGCCTTGTTTTTGAGAACAGTGGTCATCTCCATTGTTCTGATTTCTGAGAACTGCTGTGGAATATGTGTCAATGAGCTAAGATACGTGGCACTCATCGTTTACTCGTAGCAAAACTTCGTGAAAGGTTGCCATTTCTTCCCTCCTACAAGAGCTTGAGATGAAAGAGCGAACGAATTATGTTTGTGATGCTGTTCTATCAGCGTGTGTTATTAAAAAGAACAAGTAAACGTCTTGATAAAAAGGTCGTCTAGCTTAGAAAAACACATCAGCAAGAGAAGCCTGATGGGGACCATCAGGCTTCTCTTGCTGATGTGTGAATAGGGGAGATGGATGAACACGATTGAAAATGCCATCTTGCCGCTTTGATCAGGAGGATGACTCTTTTGCCTCTTTTCTAGAAGACTCCTTATTCCCGCTCGCGCGAAGGAGAGAGAGAGTACGATCAGCTAGCGCAGCGATGCTTGGATCATGCGTGACCATAACCAATGTGAGCTGCTCTTGGCGCTGTCGTGCCTGGAGCAGTTCAAGAATCTCCTTTCCGGTCGCTGGATCGAGATTACCCGTTGGCTCATCCGCGAGGAGGACACGGGGACGATTGATTAAGGCACGCGCAATCGCGACTCTCTGTTGCTCCCCCCCAGAGAGGCGTGCTGGTGTATGATTAAGACGTGTTTCCAATCCCACTTCCCTGAGCAGTTCGTGGGCGCGTTGTTTGAGGTCAAAGGTCAGGTGCCGTCGATAGGGCATCAGGGGAGCCATGACATTCTCCAGTGCCGTCAGGTTGGGCAGGAGGTAGAAGAGCTGGAAGACAAAACCAATCGTCTCTCTACGGTAATCGGCAGCTTGCACCGCCTTGAGGGTATGCACCCGATATTGATCGATCAATATCTCTCCTTGATCTGGTCGGTCTAAAGCTCCTAATAATGCTAGTAAGGTTGTCTTGCCGCAGCCGGAAGGGCCGGTAATTGCGAGAAACTCCCCTGCCTGAACTTCAAAAGAGAGTGTGTGCAAGACGGGGAGGCTGCCACTAGGAAGTGCGTAGCTCTTCACAATCTCTTTTACCTGAATACGAGGGGAGGCATGCTCCTGTCGTGTCGGTGTTTCCATCGCTATTCCTCGTTATTCTGTACGTAAAATATGAATCAGAGAGAGACGCTCAATGACGCGTAGGGCAGGAAGGATGCCGATCAGGACGCCGCTACTCATCAGCACCAAGACCGTCCCAATGATGCCTGCTACAGTGAGCGGCGGGAGGTACTGCTTCTGGGCAAGTAAGACTCCCAACGCAATCCCAATGCCAGGAAGGATACCCATAATTGCCACCACATATCCCTCTTGCAAAAACATGTTGCGGATCATCTGTGGCCGCCAACCAAGGGCCTGTAAGACGCCGATCTCTTGCTGACGTTCGCGCACCTGCATGATGAGCATATCCGCTAGGCTCAAGATGGCGAGCACTATAGTAAACAAGACACCGCATACTTGGGGAACCGCCGTTTGCAGGAGTACAAAATCGCCGAGTAAGGTTCCCTGAAGCGTCTGACGTAAGGTGAGGATTCCGTGCAAGGTCAGTGTCAGGAGCCCGGAAGAGCAGCAGAGACTGAGCAAGAGGATCACCGCTCGCCAGCGAGTGCGTGTGAGATTACGCAATGCCATGCTGAGAGTGGGAGGCAGAAGGATGCCTACGCGCAAACTCCAGGAGCGTGCCTGTGGGCCATGTTCGCTGAGTACCTGAGAACCACTACGGAGCAACTCAAGAGGGTGGATGTGCCAGAGTTGTAAGAGTGGAAAAAGCAGACTGACAAACGCTAGAGCGAGAATACCTGGAAGGGTCCAGAAGACCAGCACCCATGGTACAGCAGCTCCGATGAGGACCGCAATTCCTAGCGCGACCAGCAATCCAACGATACCACCACTCAGTGCGATCATGAGTACCTGCAAGAGGAACGCGAGCGGGGGATGCCAGGGACGCCATCCAACAGCACTAAGAATAGCGAACTGTCGTCGCTGCGAATTGACCAGCGAACTCAAGGTAACAACTAGGTAGCCCAAGCAGACCAGAAGCACACCTCCCAGCAAGACATTCTGCGTCACGCCGAGCTGTTGTAGGTAGAGTAGGCCCACCCCAAAGGCTATCCAGCGCTCCTGTACCCATCCAAGCGGCGCGACATTTTGCGTATACCCCAACTCGCCAGCGGAGACGCCGGGAACATAGACCAGTGTGGGATGAGGGGAGGAACCAAGCGTTACCAGTGCTTGCAGCCCGGTACGTTCGTGGATTTGCTGCGCGACTCTCGCTACCTGCTTCCAACCATTCTCGTCAGGTGTTACATTGCCCGCCACGCGAATACGAATGACATTGATGCTTGTGTCGCCCAGTATCTGTCGGGCTGCGGCAAGCGTTGTCAGCGCGAGCGGGGATTGCAGCGTAAAACCCTGGGGATTGGTCGTGGGCTGCAGTTGTTTGGGGGGGATGACGTTCCCTTTTGCATCGTAGCGCAGTTGCGTCTGGCTAGGAGTATAGGTACTTTCAGGGAGCCAGTTCAAAGCATCAGTGAAGCCTGCAGAGAGCTTACGCCCGTCAAAGAGGCCCATAGTAGTCACCCGATACCCAGCATGATTGTAGACCGTATATCCGGTAGTTGTATAACCCCCTCCATACTGAGCACCAATGGTCATAGGAGATTGATACAGGTCACCCGGAAGTTCCTGGATGGAACGAAAGGCAGGACTCTTTCCCTGATATTCATCGCTCTGCCCAAGCTGGACTGGCTTCACCTGATAGGCAGTATTGCCATCAGGTCCCTTCCCAGCATGAAGTTGATACTGCACATTGGAAGGTCGTGAAACGAGGTTCAAGCTAAACTGATTCTCTCCATAGTTGTTGACCTGGATTGTTGAACCTTGTTGCTCAAGGTCAGCCCCAGCCGAGAAGAGATGCACATCATTTTGCGGGAGAGGGACGGAACCCTCGAAAATAGTCTGCTGTTGAGAGACGTGTTGCAATGGGTGAGCATCATTCTGCTTCGCGAGGACTTGTGGATCAGTGGTTGCGGTTTGCATATGGGTAAACTGCGCCTGCATGGTAATATGCCCAGGGAGATCCTGATTGACCAGTATAGGAAGCGTATAATTGGGGTAGACATCGGCAATATTTTCACCTGTGACGGTAGGTATTTCTGGATCAACCTGCAAATCCTTCTGTATCGGAAGGGCTTTTCCTTGGGTAATACTCTGATTGAGATGGACGAGTTGATCTTCAGCCTGTGGATCGATGGCAGCCAGGAGAAAGGTTCCGGGATGAGGAACACCAGTAAAGTATTTCCCTTGTTTGGGAAAGAAATAGGTATCGACACCAAGTGTCTGCAACGCTTGCTGGGTCTCTAGAGGAAGGGAGCAACAGGAAGCATCAGATGCATAAATCGTGAGATGTTGTTGATATTCTGTCTGCTCGTGAACACCATCAAAGGCTTTGAGGGTCCAGGTCAGGGTATAGAAGCCAGGAGATAAGTGCTCGGTCCCTAGACGGATAAACGGGATGGGAAAGCGTGCATTGCCAATAAACGAGATGGGAGCCGCGACTGCGACACCGGGAAGTTGCTTTATCTGCTGATATTGCTGAAAGCTAATACCAGTGTTCAGGTTCATGAGGTGATCGGGAGGTACTGTTTGTTGTGATGCGGACAAGGTACCAGGCGGAAGCACCACTAGGTCATACGTTGAGCGCCAGTTGTGTCCAATAACGTTCTTGGCTTGAAAGACAAGAGCCTGCGTCGTCACGTTCAGCAGCAGAAAGGCGCATGCCGCGATCAGAAATCCACCACTCGCAAAGAGGTGTTGCCTCCAATGGTGCTTTGAAGCATGAAATACATAATTCCACATGAGTATATTCCTTTTTCACCTTTAATAGTACAAAGCGTGCTAGGGAAATAATGCGCCCTCATAAGTGAGGGCGCATTATTTTAACTACCGAGCGACTAAATCAAGAGAGACAAAATGGTGAATAAGAGTAAAGAGCCTGTGGTTGTTACAGTAAAATGATTAGCAACCACAATGAGACGAACCCACGTCAGTTGGACATACGCCACCTACTGCACATCCACCAAGATAGATGTATGCAGTGTATTGTTTGTGGCTTGGATAACAATTTTTAACAGTATCACAGGACGATCCCGCTGACGATCCATAAGGAGGGCATTGTACACAATCGGGCTGGACGGTAGATGGGTTGGGATGAGCAGTATTCGTATATCCTAGCTTGTTGGAGGCGGCCAGAGTAGGCGTTGAAGCTGCAGCTACACCAATAGCGGCAACAGAGACGCCAGCCGTTACCTGTTTCATCCATTGGAAAAACTGGCGTCGGGAGGGCTGGACACGTTGATCACTCATCGAGTTTTCCTTTCTTGCTCATGAACTGAATACTAGACAATTGTTTCGTTTTATGAAGAAGATGACATCCGCTCTGGCACTAGTTTCAGCAAACGCTCAAACTGAAGTGGATGTGATACAACACCTTTGTCCTTTATCGCTCGGGTTTCATCAAGGACAAAAGCAAAAGGGACAGCACGGATGTCATACATCTTTTCACAGGAAGATGTAAGAGGAGTCCAGAGAGGAACGCGCAAAAAGTATTGTGCTGCATAGCTAGCATTAGCATCTTGATCAGCCAGGCCAAATATGTATACATCTGCATGATTTTCTCGTTCTAAGTACTCATTGACAAGAGCAATTGCATCAGAACATGCGGAGCATCCAGGTTTGAGAAATATCAAGATGCGGAACTTTTCGTCACTCTCTGCCAAATCCATCATATGGCCGTGTTCATCCTTCGCTGCAAAAGACGGAGCGATATCACCGATCTTCAATCCTCCTATATCATAAGAAGGGGAAGAATCTTGTACACGTCCGTTTTGAAGTTTTAATGCCCCTAGTGCTCTTAAAAGCAAGAGTAAGAGCAGTGTTTCTCCTACAACAAGACCCCACAAGGCAACAATACTTATGATCCAAGGCGTAGAAATAGTCAACCTCCTTTTTTATCAGTCGAATAAGAACTGCCAATGAGATTTGATCTGTCGAAAGAGTATCATCACGATGATGGTGATGGTTGCAAGAAGAAACATCGGTAAGGCACTATTCACCAAAAGCACACTTATCAATAAATGAGAAGCGATCAAGTTGGGTTGTGGAGTTTGCGACGAAGTAAGAAGAAGAAATAACAGACAGAGCAGCAAACCACCGTTACGGAGAATATGCCACCACGAAACTTTTTGATCGCCAAGAACTCCAGTACAGTGACAAGAGAGATCGTGTCGTCCTCGCCAAATATTGATAAGAAGAGCAAGACTGAAACCCAAGAAAAGAAAAATGGTTACGAAGATTGCTGGAGTTAAAAAAGTACCTAGGATGAGACATGCGCCAGTCAGTAGTTCGAGTGGAAAAATAAGAAAAGTTGCAAAAAGAGAGAGATGAAACCTGCTATCGAGTGAAGGAGAAATGACTTTATACTCTTGGATGGCCTGCTGGAATTTAAGTGGATGCTGAAGTTTGCTTATCCCTGTGCTAAGCACGATAATCCCTACAAGGAAGCGCAAAAACAATCCTCCGGGCAAAAACAAGTTTTCCACTTTTATCACCGCTTTCATAAGAACAAATACTGTTTCATTTAAAAGAACAAATACTGTTTCATTTAAAAGAACAAATACTGTTTCATTTAAAAGAACAAATACTGTTTCATTTAAAAGAACAAATACTGTTTCATTTAAAAGAACAAATACTGTTTCATTTAAAAGAACAAATACTGTTTCATTTAAAAGCACTAATACTGTTTCATTTAAAAGCACTAATACTGATGATACAACAAAAATAGCTAAAAGTAAAGAGTAATACTCGTGTGGGGTGTGATTCATATTTTTGCGGAGGGGTTGAGTGATATGATAGGAGGAGGAACAGAAGAGAGACGTATCAAGGAGGAAAGGACATGAGAGCCGATGAGCAGAGCCGACACTGGCAGCAAGAAAGCGAACCGATCTTTACGCAGATAGCCAAGTGGCGTGAAGAGCATCCCCATGCGACAATGGCTGAAATCGAACAAGCGGTGGACGAGCAGATGCAGAGCTTGCGTGCCCAGGTACTGCAAGAGGCAGCTCAGGCAAGTTCTGTGGAAGAGCGGCCAGCGTCCCGCTCCCAAGAGCAGACCCATTGCCCCGATTGTCGGGTGCCGATGCAAGCGCGAGGGCAACGCGAGCGACGGTTGCAGACGCAAGGAGGCCAGTGGGTCACATTGCGACGCACGTATCTGTCCTGTCCCCAGTGCGGGTACGGGGTTTTTCCCCCTGGATAGAGAACTGGGTCTGGGGTCGGTGGCGTTGTTGCCCCATGCTCACGAAGCGGTGGTGCGTCTGGGAGCCAGTTTGCCGTTTCGAGAAGCCGCCGAGCATCTGGCCGCATTGTTAGGGCTTCATCTGAGTGCAGGGACGATTTGCCGCCAGAGCGAGCAAGCAGGGCGAGGGGAACTGGCGGTGCAGCAGGAGCAAGCCAAGCCACGAGCCGACTGCCCGGAAGAAGAGGCAGCCGAGTGTATGGTGATGAGTGGAGATGGAGCGTTCGTCCCGCTGGTGCATGGAGTGTGGGGCGAAGTCAAACAGCTGGCCTTTGGACACATCCAGCAGCGAGAGAATGCCCAGGGAGAGCAGGAGAGCCAGAGCAGCCATCTCAGCTACTTTGCACGTCTGGCGGAGGTCTCGGCCTTCAGCGATCAAGCCAGCAGCGAGGTGCGTCGTCGAGGGATAGAACGGGCGAAGGTGGTGGTCGCGGTGCAAGATGGGGCCGAATGGCTGCAAGGAGTTGTGCAAGACCATCGAGCGGACGCCATCCGCATTCTCGATTTTGCTCATGCAGCCCAGCGCGTTGCAGCCATTGGGGAGCAGTTGCGACTGATGGGTCATTCATTGCCTGCGGACTGGCTTTCGACGCTGTTGCATCGTCTCAAGCACGAAGGGGCCGATGGCGTCCTCAAGCACCTGCATACGTCCTCAGAGCAGGTGGGAAGGCCAGAAGCGATAGAAGAGCATCTGCGATATCTCTGCAAACGCACGGCGCAGATGGACTATCCCACCTTTCGCAAGCAAGGGTATCCCATTGGCTCAGGCATCGTGGAAAGCGGCAACAAAGTGGTGATGCAAGCGCGTCTCAAAGGAGCAGGCATGCACTGGTTACCAGCCAATGTGAACCCGATGCTGGCCCTACGAATGGCTTTGTGTAATCAGCGATGGCAGGAAGGATGGGCTGCTCAGCGGCGATGGCATCAAGTCTCACGAGAAGCGACACGTCGCCACCATCACCAGCAGCGGTTGCAGAGCAAACAGCAAAAGCTTGCTGCCTTACAAGCCCTGGCTGCTCCTGCTCCTGTTACCCACTCGAAGCCGCCTGCTCCATCAGGGCGGACCGAAGCGCAAAAGCGATGGGGCCGCCAAACCTTTTCTCCTCGCATGCTTCGTCAAGGAGGTTCCGCAAAAATATGAATCACACCCACTCGTGTGACTGTTCACAAATTGGTAAAATTGGTGTAAACTGGAAAAGAGCCAGGAAAGGAGAGAAAAGGTATGCGTTTAGATACTTGGCCAAGACATCCTGGGTCTCCCCACGGGATGTGCAACGAGATGGAAGCAAGCGGGTAGGAAGAGAAAAAGTCAACCCGAGAAAGCGCGTAAAGGATGGTTGCCCTCATGATTTGCTCAGAGAGAGAGGGAAATTGATTGA
>JAABUX010004615.1_pt1 | contig 17342 bp, 17 predicted proteins | sample 5561851 | NCBI WGS metagenome assembly JAABUX01 (sample SAMN10711883, study PRJNA513361) | rock metagenome | isolation source: Antarctica rocks | place: Antarctica: Victoria Land, Richard Nunatak red sandstone | collected 2016-01-03 | reverse complement strand
GCCGCCGCAGCCATGCTCGCGCGCTCCGCGGGGCGACGCGTAGGACGTGCGCGAGCGTCGGCGACTGCACAATGTTTCTCACCGCCGCCTCTTCTCCCCCGATTCAAATAACAACTTCCGCCTAAGAGCATAGTGGGAAGTTGTCTAGCAACGACCGCGCGGGTCAAAATCATGGTAACGTGTGAGGGCCGTCTGCGCCGGGGCGGTAAGAACTCGCCAGCGATTATCGCGAGTTCGAACGCGCAAACGCGCCACGTGCAACCGACATGGTATGCGTGGACGGCACGGACCTCTGGCACGTCCCAGACGGACCAGTGGGCCTTCGCAAATTGATCGAGCACAAGGCACGGCGCGCAGTTGAAACGGTCGCGCATTTATTCCAGCCCGCGATCTGTTATGAACGTCATGTGAGAGGGCGGACCGTTTCTACGTGTCGCATGCGTAAGCGTCCGCTCCTGGGGCTTCCAACCGGCGATACGCGTCGTGACGAGCCGCAATTTCACGCGAGGGTGGTGGGCGGGCTCTGCAATATCGCGTTGTCGACGTCTTCACGCAGCGCGCGCTTGAGGGCAATCCGCTCGCGGTCTTTCCGAATCCGTGCGACCTCGACGCAGCGACGATGTAAATGGTCGCGCGCGAGCTAAATCACGACGCGCACGTCGAACGCGGCCGGAGGAAAGTTACTTCGTCGTTATCACATAGGCCGACGTACGAGGCGACGTCAGCACGCCGCGGGGGGGGCCTGGTGACGATCCCTAATTACAGGTCGTGGAGTCGTCATCTGGTGCCAGGGGTGAACGCGCGCTGTCCGCCGAGGAGCGCCGCGCGATAACGTCGCGCGCGACGAACGATCCCGAAGTAGATCGTGGCGTCGGCATCCTTTGGGACGCATACGGCGCCTTCGAGACCGCCGTCGTGGCGGATAGGCTCGCGCTGATCGCCGCTTTTCACGAGGCGCGGTCATGCGGCGTTGAAATGGCGAGTTTACGCGAAGCCATCACCTCCGAGGAGGACGAGCCGCGCCGGCCCGTGCCGGACGCGCACCGAATCTGGAATGAGGCGATCAGCGCGTCGCACATGACGGCGCTTCAATCCCGGCGGAAAACGGCGGCAACGGCGTTAGTCCTTACGCTCGACCGCCACTTCGACGCGCTATGGGCGAAGCTCGGGTTCCCCGACGACAGCGTCCGCGGCGGTCCGATCATCGGCGCGAACGACGTCACCGCGTTCGAGTCATTCCACCTATGCGGTAACTATCTGCGTCACGCTCACGAGTGGATCGCCGGTGGCACCCGGAAGCGGCAGGCGCAAAGGAACATCGCCCGGCTCGCCGCCGCGGGACTTGACTTCCGTGACGACGACATGATCGCGAAGGCTGTGGACGCGCTTCCGTTTCAAGACTTCACGTCGTTGGAGGTGGCCGCGCTGGACTTCGTAGAGTTCATCGTCTGGTTCACGCAGGAGTGCATGATTCGTGATTGGGCGGCCGCTCACGGGGAACCGCTCTACCGCCTTAGGTTCAACACGTACGACGACAGCAACGGCAACCGCGAAATCGGACTCAACCTTGACTGCGATTTAGGCGCAAGGTGGCGGTTCCCGCCGCCCTGATCCTGGCGACGGCAACCTGTGACTCGATCTCGCGTCGTTCGAGAATAGCTAGCCTGCGTGGTCGACGCCGTTGCGCGTGAGCCATGCTGCCCCGTCTTCGGAAGTGGTCCCCGGAGGAATGAAACGCGATGCGCCGAGGCGCACGCGCACGGGAACGGCGGTGAACTTCGTTACGTTGTCGCCGTCCACGCGTACGTTTTCGTTTTTCGCGAGACCGAACGGAATGGTCTTCGGTCGCGATAACACAAGGCGCTTCTTCGCGCGCGTGACCGCCACGTACAATAGACGCCGCTGCTCCGCGATCGCCGCGTCCTCCTCGTCTATGCCGGGAAGAATCTCGTCCGCCAGGCCCGCGACGATGATCGTGTCCGCTTCGAGCCCCTTGGAGCCGTGGAGCGTCATGATGCGGATCCGCGTCTCGACCTCGTCGTCCAAGAGCGGTAGCCTCGTCGCGATGCGGTATCGTAGCTGGTCCAGAATGAGTTCGAGAGTCGCGCCTTCTTTCGCAGCGTAGCGAAGAGCTGCGTCTCGCAACAGCTTGAGGTCGCCCGCAGCCTTCGCTTTGTGCTCCGCGTCGTCGAGCGCTTCGGCCAGGCCCGGATCGAAGAGCCACTTGATTGCGGACTCAAGGGTCGGCGGCAATGCAGCGCGCACTGCTATGAACGCGGCGGCGCGGGCCTTCACGTTGTCGCGGCCTTCCCCCGCGGGGACGGCGCGACCGTCGGCGATGGCTTCAAGCAAGGAGCCACCGACGTAGCCGCTGTTCGTGAGGCTCGCGACGGCGACCGCGTTGCGGTTCGGGGCGGGCTCCGGCAAAGTCTCCTTGAACGCAATCCACGCGCGGACCGCGACTTGATCGTCGGGAGGCGCCAGGAGCGCGGCAAGCGCGAATCTGTCGCGCACGACGTGCTCGTTCAGCACGCCTTCGTTGAACGACGTCGAGGCGTCGTCGCCTATGAGCGCCTGGAGACCGTATCCGATGAATTGCCTCGGGACGAGAACGAGGAACTTCTCGTCGCGCCGGGCGATCATGTGCGCTGCGAGGCCCTTGATTTCATCGGCCACGCTGTCCTAGTGCAGGATGTCGACGTCTCCGTGGTCCCCGCTCTTGGGAATCATGGGATCCTTGCGCGAGCCGGCCGCCGCCATCATCCGGTTCGCGAGCCCAACGATGGCGTCGCCGCAGCGTCGGTTCTCAGGGATCCGGATCTGGTCGAGGTCGTCGGCGTCCCGCCCCGTGGGGAAGCCCGTTATTCCGTCGGGATGATTGTGGCGGAACCGATAGATGGATTGGTCGTCATCGCCGAGCACCACAAGGCTGCCCGTCCGGGAGCAGAGTTTTTCCACCATCTGCTGTTCGGCGATGGTGAGGTCTTGATACTCGTCGACCACGACGTGGTCGAACGCGCCTCCGTTCAAGGCTCCCCTGTTGAGCGCATTGAGGGCGAGATACACTACCTCGCCGATGAGCATGCCGCCGTGCTGGTTGGGGTAATCCCAACGTTCGTGTCACCAGCCGCCATCTGATGCGGCAACCGCCGACGTTACGTCGCTGTCGCCCGAGTGGTCCAACACTGTGCGAAGATATTCGCGGCCGTTACGGTGCCGGGGTAGGTTCTCCGGCCGGCAGGGGCGCCGACGCCGGAAGCGCGCGTACGACGTTCACGGCTGTATCGCGCCAGAAGTAGCGCGCAAGGATCGACGTGGGTATTCCGGGCTGCCGGATGTCGCTCGTGATTGCCCGCACGTCGATGCGCGGATCGTTGAGCGTCGCCTTGATGTACTGCACCTGCGCGTTTAGGGTCGCGACGGCGTCCGGATCCGGGCACGCAAGGACGACTGCATCCGGGCGAACGCGTCGGGCAGCGCCGATCAGTTTGTCGCTCGTCCGACGCGTGACATAGCGCTTGCTATCCTTCGCCTCGCCGATGACGAGCCGACCATCGACGACGCATGCGATGTCGACGTCGGTGAGCCGTTCGCCGTTGATATAGAGATCGAGCGGCGGGGACAAGAGGAACGCGTGGTTCGCTGATGCCTGCAAAATGCCGAGCGCCCAGGTGACCGAGCGCAGGCCCTGCTCACGCATCCCGCGCGAGATCGCCTCATCGAGCAAAAAACACGACTCAAAGGTTGCTGCGAGTGCGTGCTCCGTACCGCACACAGCGCACGAAAGAAGCGGCTCGAGATGGTCGACGGTGACGAAGTTCGAGTGAAGGCAGGTTTCGCACTTCCATTCATACCCTTGGTAGAAGACGGCCCGGCTGCTGAGCGCTGTCAACTCTTCCGAAACGCGCGCCGTCAGTTGGGCTTCGCCGTCGGTGAGTTGACGAAGGCGTGCGGCTTCGCTCCCATGTTGACGGTAGCGCTCGGCGAACCACGAAAACCGCTCACGCGCACGCAGCGACCGGATCTTCGGCGCGAGACGAACGACTTCTGCGTTTTGAATTCCGTGTCATCGCGTAGCCGCGCTTTCAGCTGTTGAGTAATATCCGCGAGCTGGTCAACTGAGGCGCCCCCGAGCGGGCCTGCCATCTCGGCGAACACGGCTTCCCAGAACGGATCATCGATGATCGTGAACGCGTCGCGCAGGGTGCCGATCTTCGCAAGAAAGCCGAGCAGTTGACGGCCGGCGCTTGAGATCGCGACGTGCACGCGCGACCGATTTCCCGTGAGCACGACCCGCGGCTCGCTCATCGTCGGGAAGCTGAAATCGAGGAAAAGATCACGGACGAAGGTGCGCTCGTCCGAGATAAGCGTGAGCTGCAGCGTCTTCGTATCGTTCTTCGCGAGGAAGCGCAGCGCCCCGGTGCACGTGCCTTTCGCCGGGGTTCGTGAAATGGTACCGTAGACCGCCTGCCAGCGACGCGGCAATTTCAGCATACCGTCACTTGAGCCATAGGCGGCCTCGTCGCGAGAAAGCGTCGCGCGCTTGTGAACGGCTGGAGCTGCACCGGCCAAAGGCTCAGATGCGCCGGGCAGATCGGCCGCAGCGCCGCCGGGGATTCGGTGTAACGCTCCGTCTCGGCGTCGCGGGCAGGCGGCCACGGCGATTCTTGAATGGGAACGCAATCGGCGGAACTCGCGAACACTTCGATGCGCGCGTGGACGTTGCGCCGTAGGAGCGGCTCGACGAAAATGTTCAGACGGGCCGCGTTAACGGACGCTGAGCGGATGACAGCGATCGTCGGTCCGTTCTGATGACGAGCATAGTTCGTACGCGCGACAAAATCGACCACCGCCGCGACGAACGTTTCGTCGGCAAGGGACTCTTCCGGAATGCGAAGGGCGGTGATGTGCCGGCGGAGGTACGGCGCGACGCCGATGCGCGCGTTCCAGAACGCGATGCGATCGGCGCTCGTGTCACCGACGACGATGTTGTAGGTGTCCCACGCCGGTTCGAGTGGATGGTAGTGCTCGTCGTAGCCCATCGCCGAGAGCTGCGCCATGGTGAACGTCTCGTACTTACTCGACGTCAGCAGTGAAAGTAGTGCACGGCGATCCGGCACGTCTTCGCTTGCCGGCGTTCCCATATAGACCGGGCCAAGGTTGCCGAGCGCAACTGATTCTGCGTGGCGCCGCACTTCGTCATGAAAGGCCCACCCCGGTCCGTATGGGGCGAGGCCGAACGAATCGGCGATGAACGCGTCGTGCGGGGTGTGCGTGTACGTCGTCAGCAGCGCGAGCGGACGCGGTATTCCCCATCGCGGCATGCTCTTCAGGTGCGGTAAGAGCGAGAGCGCTTGCAGCCCTTCGGGCGCTTCGCGGAAGAGCGGTCGCCAATCGTTGTCGCGGCGGTGAGACTCCACCGAGCTTGGCATGAGATCGCGATCGAGACGGTCGAGCAGCGCGTCGTCGAGCGGGACGTACGTGTAGACGACGTCTGGATCGAGCGCCTTGGCCCAGACCCAGTACTTCTCGTCGATCACGCCGTCGCGGTACGAAATGATCAACGTATCGCGACCGCCCCAACGGGTATAGCATTCCGCGAAGACGGCATCGAGCAGCGCCGCCGGCGCGTCGGCCGGAACGATATAGCACAGCTGCATCGGCAGCGGCGTCTGGCCGACGGCGATCGGTCGGGGAAGTGGCTTTACGTTCACATCGCGCTCGCGGCAACCCGGCCTAGACGCATTCGTACGTAGAACCGTACGGCGCAGGGCTGGGTTGCCGGCAACCTTTCGGCACCATCAACCTCGCATCTCACCAGAGTCCACCTCGCTAAGAAGCGCGATAAAGTCTTCGGGCGGCCACCCCGCATCAAAAAGTTCTGTTAAATCGCTTCTAAAATCAGCTACCGCATCGAACGCCATCTTCTTTAAAACCAAAGCGGCGATCGTGGCTGGATCCTCAGCAGAAGCATCAACGGGCCGCAAGACAGCACCCACGGTAAAGTGCGCAATCGCATTCCGATATTGATTTCGGAATACATCGTCAATCAAGTCATGATACCGAAGGCCAACCGTATCCATCGCGAGCGTCACAAATGGTTCCTCGCTGGGGATGATCCGCCGCGGACTAATCTTGAGTCCCTTGTCACGCTTGATGCTACGTATTTTTCCGTCAAGCAGCTTGTAGTAATATCTCGCAACGTTGTAATAACACAATACTTTGTAGATCGGACTTTCGCTCCGCAGCGCTTCGACGATCATCCTTCCGAAAGAGTCGACTATGCCGAGGGAAGCGCCGAACTCAAACGGGCCCGCAATCTTCGCTATCGGGTGACCAACTCGAAACAGGCGCAAGCTGGGAACCCCCGTCACCTCCTCAACGACCAGAGCGTCCCAACGCAGTGAAATACCGGTTGCGACCCCATATCTCACTGCAAGTCGCTCAAGCATCGCGTGAATGATGCTCTCAGCCTCAAGCAAAGACAGCGCGCCGAATGGCAGAATTTCGAAAGCGCCAACCCTACCTTCGGAGTTTAGACGTGCTCGCCACTCCAGCCTCACATCGCCAACATCAAGCCCGAAGGCAATGTCTGATTCTGATACTACAAAATTCGAGTCCCCGTTTAGTACGTTGTCAATTGTTGCATCTCCTAAATCCATGGGGCGAGATGCGCCGTCAGACGGAACCAGGCGAATGCCTGATCGAAAAACTCCAGGCTGCTCCGCGAGCTCGGGATTACCGTAGAAACGCTTTACAACGCTTCCCCACTCGTGCATCGTAAACACTTCACGGCCGAATTGGTCGACTTCCACATCTCGCGAAACTGATTTCACGCGGGCATGTCAGTCAAGCGCTTTTGTTCAGCAATCGACGAGCCGGAACGCCTATCCAGCTTCATAGCCAAACGCATCTAGATTGCAGTGCGTGTTATAGGTTCGTCGATTTTGGTCGCGACACTTGAATTGAAAAGGACGCTCTCTTTCGTGCGAGACATCGAAATGAAACGAATCTGGCAATCTCAGATTCATCTTCCAATGTTTGATCGGATTGCGATTCAGGTAATGACGAGCGCCGCCGACGTTGAAGCGCAGTTCGCGCTCGTCTAAATAGCGCGGAAGATGAGCCTCTGGGAAAAGGTCAATAGACCGCCTTATATCCGCGACGGATTGCGTCCCATCGAAATCGCGCAGCCGCTTCCAAATGGCTTTGAAGTCACCTTTCGCGGCGAAGTAGTTTTCCGGCAATATGGGCGGCTGACCATAATGCATCGGCTTCAGATGTGTTCTCCACGTTTCTTCAATATTGACGAGGCGATCGAGCTCCGCGTTGAAAGCCTGCGTTCGATAATCCTGAAGCAATCGTCGCTCAAGGAGCCGAACGCGATGATGGTCTCTGAGCGCAACATCTTTCTCATTGAAGGCAAGCTCGTCTTTTTCAAAAGCAAAAACGTGAATGCCGTCGTGATCGTTGTTCACGTCGAGCTGAGCGATGCGCTCGAGCACGGCGGCCCAACACTTTGAGACAGATGCCGCATCTTGAAGTGCCGGGAACAGCTCTAAGTTCCAACCATTAAGCTGAATTGATGGATCCTCGCCATCGTGACGGCGAAAGACGCGATTAGGGATGCCGGCTAGAATCAGAGTTGGCACGGATTTACTGTGGAAGAATGAGCCGGATATATTTAAGAGGAATCCGAATTTCGCCAAGCTCTTCATCTGGCATCAACGTTATAATGTTCTCGATCGCTTCTCTGAACCTGTTGTCTTTCGCAGCAATAGCATCACCTTCAAGCCACGTAGGACTGAAACCGACGCCAACGCGTTCTGCCCATCGGCGGAGTCTCGAAATTAGCAGTTGGTTGTGGAACACGATCCATTGTTCAAAGGAACGGTGCGTGATAAGCAACGTCTTGAATGCAGTCATCGGGTGCTCGCCGGCCAACGCGGCTTTCGCAAATTCTTGCAGCGGCTCCGGCAACGTTTCCGCGAAGTCTCGCCGATCTTTAAGAAGACTTTCGAGCTCAACAGCGTCAACCGCGATTAAGTTTTCGTCGCCGCCGACGTCATAAGTGGGGTCGACGGCATAGAAGCCGGACGTACGACGATCGAATGCGTAGCATTTTTTCGTCCTTGTGAAAGCGGTATAGACATCAGCGCGGAGGCGCTGGCTAGCAGCGACTTGTCGAGCTTTCGGTGCCTCTTCCGCGACCTCAGCAGGCTGGGAATCATCGGCCTGACGTAACCGCACCAAAAAGTCCGTTTTGGGTCGTTCGACGACCTCGAACCGGCTTGCCCCAAAGAGGACGTCAAGCATGCTGCGATGCGACGCCTTAAGTTCGTCCCTGAGGTTACGACCTTGCACACGAGCGACTGCATGGGCGCGCGCTCCCAGCTCAGCGCCAGCGACGAACTTTTCGTTACCCCCGGCAAGCCCTAGGGCCTCGGCTACGATGTCTTCAACAGTATCCATCCGCCCGATCCAAATAAATATAGCAGGGGCGCTATAAGCGCCCCTGCGACTTCACTAGCTTGCTTCTCCTGCTGAGACACGGCACCCGCCGACCACACCGAGCGGACTTTGGGCGAGCAAGTGCTCCGCGCCCAAGAGTCATCAGGATATCTGAGCTTGAGTTTCCTACACCGAGGGGCACCAATAACGTACCCTGGAGGAGTAGGCTCCCCCATTATGCCGGGAATCAATTGATTCGTCAAACCGGGCGCATGTCGGGAATAGTAAAAATTGCACATATTTTCGATGGCGCACAACCCTCAATCTACGGCAGCTAGGGATCTCATCCTCACCCCTTGGCGACGAGGACCGCTGGCGTCTCCTCCTTGAGCGGGGCGAGCATGATAGCGTGGAACGCCATGCATTGCGCGTCGGTCAGGACGTTGTTGTAAAGGCTCGCAGTCGGGATGGGTCAAGACATAAGGGTGCTTTGCGCAACCGTATAGTCGCCATCGCGCAGCAGATTGCAAGCACATCCGTCAGCCGACGATCTCGAGCAGTGGCGGATTGTCGTCGAGCGTCGCGGCCGACACGTAGTCCAGCACGATCCCACTCGACCGCTGCCCGGTCCCGCGCTTGATGCTCTCGATCGGGACCTTCTTCTTCGCTGCGTTCGTGATGAAGCCGCGGCGCAGGCTGTGTCCCGCGAAGTCACCGTCGACGCCGGCGGCAACGCACCGCCGGCGCAGGATCCGCGCGACATCCCCGCCGTCGAGCCGGTTCGCCGTCAGCCGGCCGCGCAGATCGAAGGTCCGGAAGACCGGCCCCGCAAGCCAGCACTCGAGTGCCGCGACCGCACACAGGCCCGTGCCCGGCAAACCGTTCGTCGTAGGAAGCCGCGGGACGTAGAGCTCGCGGCCCTGTTTGCGCGGGTCGTTCTTGGCGGCCTCGATCCACACGTAGAGGCCCTTTGCCGCGAAGCGCAGGTCGCCGACGTCAAGCGCGACGAGCTCGGCGCGTCGGAACGCCCCGGCGTAGCCGAGGAGCAAGAGCGAGCGGTCTCGCTGAGCCGGCAGATCGTCGCCCATCGCCAAGACGAGCGAGGGGAGCCGCTCGACGAGCAGCGGGTCCTTCTTCTGCACCGCGGTCCCGCGGCTGCGGGCGTAGCGTCGCAGCATCTTGCGGACCAGTGGGTGGTCGGTCGGCGTCTCGAGACTGGCGACCGCATGACGCGACGCGATCGCCGCGAGCCGGCGCCGCAACGTCGGCAACGCGAGGCCAAGCGGGGGCACCCCTTCAGGCAGGCCGTTGAAGGCATTCGCAGACCGGACGGCGCGGGGTGAGCGGCTGCGCCGGGTCTCGAGCGCTTTTAGGTACAGGGCCAGGGTCTGGGGGGCCGCCGGCAGCGACTTGAGCCCGTGCTGTCCACAAAACGCGATGAAGTCTCCCCAATCGTGCTCGTAGGCCCGCTCGGTCGCCGGGCCATGGTCAGGGGTCGAGAGATCTTCGTTGACGGCCCGCGCGAGCTCGGCCAGCGCGTCCGAGACGCCCTCAGCCCTTACCGGCGGCGCGAATCCGGGCTTTACGAGGCGGCTCTGGCCCGCCGGGTTGACCTGCGGGTAGTCCAAGTCGGCTTCCACGCCTTTTCTTCGCGGTCTGCTCGTCGATACTTCCGTGCCTGAGAAGGGCTTCTTCTCAGGCACGCCCGCGATGTTAACGTCTGAAACAGGCCCGGTCGGGACTGGCCGAACAGGCCATTGTGTGCTCTCAAAAAGCAGCCGCGACGACCTCGATCCGATCGATCCGGGCCCGTCTACCCTTCCTATGCACCGGCCATGTTCCAAACCGCGCTGCCGCCGATCGGCTCGCGCCGGAGGCCGGTATTGCCGGCCGTGCTCCACGGAGGCTTCGGCCCGCTGGTACCGGGCAAACCGCGCGGAGATCCTCGCCCGGCGGCTCGGCCGGCGGGACGAGCGCGACGAGGAGCAGCGGGCGCGAGACTCGGCTCGCGCGTACGTGGCGGTGTATGCGCGGCGCGGTAAGCTCGCTCGAGCGCGATGTGTTGTCTGCGACGACCCAAACGTTCAGCCGTCATGGAGAAATCCCAAGCTTCCGCTCGAGGTGAGTTGGATTTGCCGGGAACATGCTCGCGACCAGCGGGAGACGGCGGCCTCGACCGCTCGCGACGTCGCCGCGCTCAAAGTAGAGTATGCGGAGTTGCGCGACGCGATCGCGCTTCTTCCGCAGCCGGTGCAACGGCAACTACACGAAGAAGCGATGCGCGGGATTTTAGTACGGAAAGCTGGCGATTTGATGTATGTGTGGAACCTCCGACGTGCTTTACAGCGCCTCAACAGTAGCTCTTCTTCTGACGGTTTCTTCAATAAACACGGGCCTTTTTGAGTATTGTTGCAATACGAACGTACGGTTTGATCGAAATGTACAATACGTTCTGGATTGCTCGACTTAAAGGACGTTCTTAATGTTGGTTAAGTATAAGACGTGTTATACTTTCAAGACGTTCGGTGTGTAACCGTCTTCTTAATGGTCCCGAACGTCCTTTACGATAACCCATACTGTATGACATGATCACATAGAACGTTGAGGACGATCGAGACGAGCGGAAACGTCCTGAACGCAAGAATAGAGGAACTCACGAAATGATCTATGCGATCGTAAACATGAAGGGTGGGGTTGGGAAAACGACCACGGCCGTCAATCTTGGCGCGGCGCTCGCTCTCGAGGGAAAATCAGTCCTCCTGGTTGACCTCGACCCACAAGCCAACGCCACGGGCTGGATCGGCTCGGACAAGCCGCCCGCGGCGACCGTCGCGAATGCGCTTAGCGATCGCAAAGCCGCCCCGGCGGCTGTCGCGCGCTCGATGGCACCGGGCGTTGATCTAGCCTACGGTTCCCGCGCGCTCGCCGGCGTCGCTGAAGACCTCCGAGCTTCGTCTCCGACCCCTGCGCTAGCCCTGCGTGCGGCTCTCAAACAGCTCCCGCTGTATGGTGCGGTCCTCATCGATTGCCCGCCCGGCCTCGGGCTGCTTTCGCTAAACGCGATGATTGCCGCCGACTCCCTGATCGTGCCAGTCGACTCTCAGACGATGGCACTTGCAGGCGTTGCCCAGATACGCGAGACGCTTGCCGAGCTTGCCGACGCGGAAGTCATCTCGGACATCCCGCCGGCGCGCATCCTGCTCACGATGTACGACGGGCGGCTTTCACTTGATCGCGCAGTCGCCGAACATCTCCGAGACACCGGCATGCCTATCTTTGCGCAGACGATCCGCACGAACACGAGGCTCGCCGAGAGTTACGGTTTGCGGCAAACGATTTTCGAATACGCGCCGACATCGACGGGCGCAGCGGACCATGTGGCCCTTGCAAAAGAGATCGCGGCCGACCACGGCACTCTCGCTGAAAAGATCGCATGACGCAGCAAAAGAAGAAGAACTTCGGTCTTGCCGCGCTGCTCACCCAACCTCGGCTTGCCGCGACAACCGAATCACCCCCGGCCCCGATGCCCCCCGACGTAAGGACGCAGCCCTCCGAACCGCCAACGTCGGCGCGCGTCGACGTCGACGACGGCGTTTCCGAGCCGGAAGAGTCGCGGAGTTTCGGACGTTCCGATCATTCCAATCATACGAAACGACGATCCGCAAAGGAGAAGAAGCCGGGGGCACCTTCACGGGAGGGCGGCTACATCCGGCGTACGATTACTCTAGGCCCGGCACTCTCCGATTACGTCGACCGCGCCTGGCGCACATACCGAACGCCGGGCGGTAAGTACGTCAAGGGCGTCAGCGGTTTTATAGAAGCGGTCATCGACGAGCATCGCCATCGCGCAAAGTAGTCGGCAGTGAAGTGGCTCGATTCGAACCGGCCGGCAATGATGGCTCGAACCGCTATGCTCGCCCGGACGGCCGCACCGTGATCCGCGGTGCCGAGGGCCGGCTTTACGAACTTTACGAAAAGATGTACGATTGGACTGTGAAAAAGGCCGTGGCGGTTAAGTTAACACGGGGGATAAAGCGAGCCGCAACACGCGTCGACAAAGTGAAGCCGCATTGCCGTACGATGGCGTCGAGCTTGTTCCTCATTAATGAGCTGCGAGCGGACCTCGGCGAGCGCGACCTTTCTTCAATTCTGAAGGCAATTCGCGATGAGGTTCGGCCGGTAATCCGCGCTGCCGAAACTAAGGAACTCACGAGAATGCGAGCCGAGAATGCTGCGAAAATCGAGGCGAAACGCGCAGCGATTCTCGCCGATGCCGTTAACTCCGACGCCGCCGGAGGCTTTATCTCAAGGACTCGACCCGTCGTTAATAAATTGGCAAAGGCAGGCGAACTTCTCGCCATTCAGGACGGCCGCTACTTGAAGTTTCCCCGTTGGCAGTTTGACGAGCACTCTGACGACGGACTTGTTCCAGGCTTACGGCGCGTGCTCTTAGTCATGGATGCGGCGCCCTTTCGGAGAGCGGCGTGGCTCGTGTCGCCGAACCCGCATTTTGATGGGCGTGCGCCGATCGAACTGCTCCGCGAGGGACAGCACGATCGCGTCTATGAGGAAGCAAGGGCGGTCACGAGCGGCTGACGCGTGGCCGCGCTCAATTCGCCGCCGCCGAGAGATCCCGTCGATCCGGCTCGACTTTCGAAGCTTTCCATCAAGGTCGGCGAGATGCTTATTCGAGTTTACGACCCGAAGTCAAAGTATAAACTCGGCCCGCGGACATTTCGAAACAATGGGCCACGCACGCGCTTCGATCATCATCGCGGAACGCCGACTGCGACGACAATCACTCCGAGCGACGATCCAGAACGCGCTGTGTACTACGCGGCCTTTACGCTAAGCAGTGCAGTCGTCGAGGTATTCGGCGCGGACCGCGTTATCGAGCGCGGCACGTTTCGAGTCGTCTACTCGACCCTTAGACACAGTCTGCTGCTACTAGATCTTCGCGGTAATGCAGCAATTCGCGCGGGCACAATCCACGCGATTGGACAAGTTGAGGACACAGTGAAGACGCAAGCCTGGTCGCGCTACATCTACGAAAATCCAGTGACCTACGGGTACGTCGATGGCATAATTTACGCGAATGCTCACAACGGCGAAGACGCAATCCTCTTGTACGAACGAGCGCAACCCGCTATTAGCACCTCTAGCCAGCGAGTGCGCCGGCTTGCGGCGGCCGAAATGGAAGTAGCACTCCTGCGGATTGCGGACGCCACCGGCTTCGCCTTGGTGTAGTCAAGTTGCGGCAGATATTTGACGAACGCTCCATGTACCGGACGGAATTTTGGGGAATGCACTTTTTTAGATGAGACGCCGCCTTCGGCGCCTACGACGCGCCGCGACCCGCTGCATGCGAGGAGAATGAGCACGGCACCTGTTCGGTTAGCGGTACATGCTGTGGAAGCGCCTATATCGCCCGCTGTTAGCGCGCGGTGAGAGCCACCTGCTGGACCATCTTCATGCGAAGCGCGTTCTGGGCGATCGATATAAAGATTTCATTGTGCTCAATTCGCCAACGCTCGACCACACCGATGGCTTGCAATTCGGCTAGCGCCGAGCGAAGTGTGCGAACGAAGATATACCGCTGAGAAGCCGTCGATCCCGACAACGACCAAATGCTATCGACCGTCACCGGGAAACCACCCGGATTTGATTCGATAAAGCCATGAAGCCATTTGGTCAACGTCCCCTTGATCTGCTTTCGGTGCTCCCTGTCGAGGTACGTGTGCTGCTCTGGGCCAAATAATTTCGCCATGCTAGGGCTCAAGCGATAAGAAAAGTATTCCTCGTTGAGCGTGTTCGCGACGACTTCGTCAACGAGGTGTCCCGTAAATTCAACCTTCCCCCGACGGATCCTCACGGTCGACGACACCAAGCGGTTGAAGCTCGCGCGCAGACGTTCGGCGGATTTCCCGCATACGTCCCAAGAAAGATCACGCAGCATACTGCGAAGCGTGAAGTGCACCTTCGGGCCCATCCCATGATCGCGAGCGTTACGCAGCATCAGCATCCACACATCTTCATCGTGCATGTCAAACGTCTCGCCGGTAAACCGTAGTTCGAAGCCGTCAAGGTTCGCGACTTGCTCGTCTTTGAGGACGCGTCGCGCCCCTTTAGCAGTCGCGGCGAAGAGCGCGCTTCGAAGGATGCCGGTAGGTGCCACATAGTGGCTGTCACGCCAGATGATGTGTTCAAAAGGTAGTCGAAGCGCCGTCGAAGCTTCGGAGGCCGCTTTCGGTTTCGCCACGCGCGTTGAACGCGCGACGGCAGCGGCTTTCGAAGGGGCCTTCGTTTTTCCCGTGGGTACGGTACTCGCCATGGGAAGATCGTTTTCCGTAAGCGCGCTAAGTTGTCATGCCCGGGCACGCGATCCGAACGAATTTGGACGGTTATAACCCACTGCTTTGCTGTGAAAGCCCACGCATTCGTCCCGATAACCCACGAAAGCAACGGCACGTTCTTGATCAAACAGGTACGGGCGATACGTTCGGTTCGATTCGTCCGCGGCGACGACGGCTTAGCGGGCGATGCGATAACCCACGCTTCAAGAACGATTGCTTTCCGATTAGCCCACGCAGTGGTCCGCGCCGCGATATGCGGCTTAGAGCGTCGCTTATCGAGGTGATAGCCCACAGCAGCTCGCGATTTGGGTTCGAATCGATGCGATAACCCACTTAAGCGCGACCGCCGCTCCCTCGAGCGACTTGAAAACCCACGGCCGGTGAGGCGCTGAACGATCAGGCCGACGTGATAGCCCACGCGGCCGCCGCGTGGAGACTCGATTTGACTTGATAACCCACGGTGTCGCGGCCGGACGTGCCGATAATCGACTCGATAACCCACGGATCTGGGTCGCCGGCGCGACTTGAGACCCCATCGCGCGTGGGTTTTGCGAGCGGTTCCGAGGTAGACCGGCCAGCCATCGTGGGTTATCGCATCGCTCCACGAGCCTCGTCCGCGGTTTTTTAATCGAATCGTCCCGTCTGCAAACCCACGGTTTCGTCGCGAACACCCATGGAATCGCCGTGAACACCCACGAAAATTGCGCGATAACCCGTGGGGAACGTCGTCAAGGCGATTAGAAGCGCTCGAGTAACCACACGAGCCACGATTACAGGCCCCGATGCGAACTGCGATTGCTCCGGCGAGCGCACTTTTCGAATGCTTCACCTCAGCTTCATCCCCGCCTACCGAATGTCGCGAGGCGGCTTTTTGAACGCCGTTCCGAGTCGAGAAGTGAGGGATGCGTCGTCCTTGCCGGCGCCCGTCAGCTTAGTCACAAGCCGATCCTCCGGCACCTTTACGCCAATCTACGATGCGGATCTCGAACTCGATCTGCGGCCGACGTCGGCGATGTTGTTGTGGACGGTGCTCAATCGGTTTTGGTCGATGCGCTCTCCGCTTTACACGCCAGGGCAGGACCGTTTGATACGGCAGACGGGACTGTCGAAGAAGACCGTCGAGCGCGCTCTGAAGACGTTGGAAACCGATCGTCCTTGTCGCTTCAAATGTGGCCGCGAGCATCCGCTCGTCATCGTCCGACGGAACGGAATGGGACATAACGCGTCGATCTCGCCTTTCACATGCGACCTTACAAACGCTCCTAAGCGCAGATCCCCGACCGCTAGCTCGCCCGTGGTTGCGGAAACAACGAATCGACCGCAACCCGAATTGCTCGTCGACGTGAAGCGCCATTTTGACGCTCCACCCTCGCAAAGTGAAGCGTCAGAATGTCTCACCGTAGTGCGTCAAGATGACGCGTTACCTGCCGAAGTGATGCGTCAAAATGACGCCGCCATTAACGGTAGAGAGAAACCTCTCTTAGAAACAACAGGAAACACGCGTGCTGCTGTCTTTGAAAATAAGGATCGGGACGAGGCCAGCCGCGCGCTCTCACGATACGGCGTTCATCCCGACATGATCGTACGGTTGGTCGATACGTACGGTGCGCGCACCTGTAGCCGACAAGCGGCGGCGCTGGCGTTTCGCGAGGTCTTTGCGGCGAGTACCAATAGAGCGGGCCTGCTCGTCCGGGCGATTCAATCGGATTGGGAAATCCCACAGAAAGCAGAGCGCACCGAGGCCAGCGTTGCGGCCTGCGATCGCATCCGTCTCGCAACCGAAGCGGAGCGGACTGAAGAGGCGGCGCGCCAAGCACACGCCGCGCGTATCGCCAAGATAGCGCGTTCCGTGCGCTGCGGCGAATTTACGGAGGAGGAAGCGCTTCTTGCTATACATGGCCGAGCTTTCGACGATGCCGTGCATCTCGGCGCCATTCAGCGACGAATTGCCGAGAACCAACTACGCGCCGGATATGTCGCCTGTGAAGATACGGCAGGTCCTTAAGGGTCAAACCTGAGTCATTCTGCCTACCATGCAGAGGCTCGTATGACGCGCCCTTTCGGACCGGGGCACATGACGCTACCATGATCTTGGTGCGCTGGTTTACTACGTTCGTTTGGAGCGCGGTACTGTTGCACAAGCAAGCGGAGTGTGCGGCGCTGCCCGAGCTTGGACGCCGGATGGCGTGAGGCCGTCGTACCGCAATCAACTCTGGCGCATGAGCGGTCGCCGTGTTCATCGTAGCGGATGGGCCCGGACTGTGCACCCTAGCCGCTGCTTTGCCGTCGCTCCTGGTCGGCAAGCACGGTTGGAAAGGCCCCGACGGCCGCGCTTGCGCCAGCCGCCGGTCAGGTTCAACCTGCCCTCGAGCGGTTCGCCCGGACTCTTCCGTTTCGCGTCCATGCGACCGATGATTCTCGCTGCGGTGCCTATCGCGAGCGGCGCGATGTCGCGCGCTCGATGGCCGAGATCGCGCCGGATCCGCCGGGCTGGCTGACGGCGCTGCGCTTCGACATCGACACCGAGGGCGGCGGCGC
>JAABUX010004613.1_pt1 | contig 17355 bp, 12 predicted proteins | sample 5561851 | NCBI WGS metagenome assembly JAABUX01 (sample SAMN10711883, study PRJNA513361) | rock metagenome | isolation source: Antarctica rocks | place: Antarctica: Victoria Land, Richard Nunatak red sandstone | collected 2016-01-03 | reverse complement strand
GCCTGCCCGCGCAACTCATCCCGTCGCGCCTAACCGGGAGGCCTCCGCCCCCCGTCTGGCTCTCCTCCACTCTCCCTATGGTGAGCGGCTACATCTCGCTGCCTGCTTGTAGTCTAAACTCCAGTCTATAGTCCCTGCACCCGCGACACTACGCGGAGAGAGGACGCCGCCGCCGCTATCTCGTGCGGGGAGAACGTCAACTCTTCGGGATGCTGTCCCGACGCAGCGAGAGCGAGAATGCTGTCCCGCCATCATGGGAGCAGGGAGGGCGTCATTGCTACAAGGAAGCCCTCTTTATGCCCCGGAAGGAGAACGACGGCAGTTCCCTAAGAGACGACGGCGCTGACCATACGAAAGCGCTTACGCGGAGGCTGGCCGCGCTTTCGTGGCTTGGCGTCGACTGATAGCTCTCCGATCACAAGGGGCCTCTCCCCTCCATTGTCGGGCGCTCAGGGTTAGACCGTCATAGAGCGACGGCCTCGGGGCGCCAGCGCCGGCATTACCGGTCTGCTGAGTAGAAAGAGCAGACGGACCGACGCGACCATTAAAGCAATGGGGACAAGGGCGGTACCGATCAACGTTCCGACACTATAAGGGCTGGCCTCTCCAACGCTGCTGTACGCTCTGACGACGACGACGCTGACGGCTAGCCAGTAGAGCGTAATGAAGCCGTAGAATATGACCACGAAGATGCGCGAAGCTAGCGCGCGGCGTTGTACGGCGCGCTTACGATGCAGATACATAAATATCCATGGGACGATGACGACGAGCGCGCCGCCCCCTTCAACGCCGAAAGACAAATTATGCGCCTGCCTGCCCAGGATACTGTTGTGTTGAAGCTGCGCGATCTCAGCGACGATGCTGGCGGCAAGCGCGGGGACAGACCTACTCGCCGCGGTTATGGTGTCGAGTGGCTGCTGTATCTGGCTCAGCGTGAGCGATACCGCGGCGCCCTTACCAATGTAGAGGTAGGGGCTGGCCGGATCGACGTGTAGTGCGATGACGACATTGTCGCCGCCCCAGCGCGCTTGTTCGGCACGCTGCCAGTCGGCCTGCGACGTTATCGGCGAGGGGTCGGTGACGACGACGATCGGCGCTGCATCAGGTGAGATCGAGCCTGCCTCGACCATCTGCAACGTTTGATCCGCCCTAAAGAAGTGGGCGTCGTCATGCACCGTGACGCTCGGCGTCAGTGCATCATGAATGAGGGCGGCTTGGACAGGCGGCGCGGCGTCCCCACACGATGCCATGACGCTAAGAACACAGAGCGCGCCCCAGCACGCAAGTGGACGAACCGTAGACGAGAGCCAGCGTACGGCGATCGGCATGGCGACTTCCTGTAGCGAGAACGTGGCCGGCATCGACGAGCGTCGCCGACCTCTTTGTGTCGTGCCCGATTATAGTAGTCTGAGCAGGCTGTTGTTGCGATGGGACTATGGTCCGGTCGCCTTACGTAGTGCATCGAGGAGGATGACGGAATGAGTGCGGTCTCAGATTTTACGTTGGCGTTGTCGGACCTTCGGTTCGTGGGTAACGAACTCAGCCGGCCGGAGTCGGTTTTTGTTGACAAGGCCGGTGCGCTCTGGACCTCGGACAGCCGTGGCGGCGTCTGCCGCATCGACGCGGACGGCAAGCAGACGGTCGTCGGCGCCCTCAAGGGCGAACCAAATGGTTTTTACCAGGACGCGGACGGTTCCTTCATCGTCGCCGACATCGCGGTGGGCAAGTTCTTCACCATCCAGCCCGACGGCACGAGCACGGTGCTGCTCGACGAGATCGACGGCAAACCGCTTGGCTCGGCCAATTTCGTCACGCGCGACTCCAAGGGCCGCCTCTGGCTGACCGTTTCCACGCGCGCGCTCCCCTGGTCGCAGGGCATTATCGAGGGTCGCCAAGACGGCTATGTGGTGCTCATCGACGAGCACGGCCCGCGCATCGTGGCCGATGGCGTCAACTTCGCCAACGAACTTCACTTCGACGCCGCTGAAGAGTACGCCTACGTGGCCGAGACGATGGGGTCGCGCATCCTGCGCTACCGCGTCGGCGAAGACGGCGCCCTGAGCGAGAAGACCGTCTTCGGCCCGGAGAGCCTGGGCGAGGGGGCCTGGGTCGACGGCTTCGCCATCGACTCCGAAGGCAACCTCTGGGCGACCACGGTGGTGCGCAACGGGCTCGTCGTGATCGAGCCGGACGGATCGCACCACGTCGTCTTCGAGGACGTGCGGGCCGAGGCCGTCTCCGCGCTCGTGGCCAAGGTCGCGGCGGGCACGATGCAACTCGAAGATATGTTCCCCTGTATGGGTGAGACGTTGCGATGTCCCACCAGCGTGGTCTTCGGCGGCGACGATTTGAGAACGGTCTACATGGGGTCGCTGGCGATGCCCCACTTACTGAGCTTCCGCGCACCCGTAGCCGGCCTCCCGGCCCGGCGCTGACCGAGCGGGGGTCAGCCTCCGCCGCCGGAGGCTGTTTCCAGGACAAGAGCGACGTTCGGGGTGAGTGCGTAAAGGGGCGTGGTGGATCGCAACGGCCTGAGGTTCCTCGTGGAACGTGGATGTCGAGCATCCCGACCGTAGCACTGGATCCCCTGTCGCGACCTCATACGACATCGAGGTTCGCACGGAACGTGCAGAGGTGGAGATACGTGGGGGTGAGTGAAGGCGCACCCCCACGAACGCGATCTGACGTCTTGTCAGGCACTCGACAAACAGCAGGTATAAAGGGGAATCAGCCATGTACTTTCATATGCAGCAGTTGGTCAACGAAATCGTTCCAGACGAGCCCGATCCGTTCGCGGCGAACGCGCTTCAAGAGGGACTGGGCGGCCAGTTCGGTGAGATGCGCACGATGATGCAGTATCTTTTCCAGAGCATGAACTTCCGCGGCCCCCTCACGCAGTACAAGGATCTTATCCATGGCGTGGCCGTCGAGGAGATTAGCCACGTCGAGCTGATCGGAACGACGATCGCCCGCCTGCTCGACGGAGCGCCCGGCTATCAGTCGAAGGGGCCAGACGACGTCGCGGGGGCGGGGGGCGCGACGCCGCTTCACTCTATCCTGCACACGGGCAACATCCATCATTTCCTCGTCGGCGCGCAAGGGGCGTTGCCCGTCGATTCAGTGGGCAACCCCTGGTCAGGCTCGTACGTCTACAACAGCGGCAACCTGGTGCTCGACCTGCTGTACAACCTGATGCTGGAGGCGACAGGACGCACCCAGAAGTGCCGCATCTATGAGATGAGCGACAACAAGACGCTCCGCGCAACCGTCGCTTATCTTATCGTACGCGACGAAGTGCATGAGAAGGTCTACGCCAAGGCGCTGGAGTCGCTCGGCATCGACTGGGGCAAGACGCTGCCCATCCCCAACTTCGATGCGTCGAAGTTCCCTGAAGTCAAGGCCCTCTACGACAAGGGATTGGGAGACGTGCAGTACACCTTCCGGCTCGACGGATCACGCCTGGGCGAGATCTTCAAGGGCTCCTCGCCGTTCAACGACGGAACGACGATACGGACCGCGGAGCGGCCGGAGCAGGGCTACCCGATCCCCGCGGCTCCCGAACGGCTTGAGGAGTTCGCGCCCGGCCTCACGCCTGAACTGATCGAACTCGCGCAGGCCGCCGCCAAGATGGCGCTGTAATTCTTCCGACCCCGCGTCACTCCAGAGACGTCCTTCTCCGTAGCCGGAGGAGACGTCTCTGGGATCGAGTGCTAGTCGAACGATCGCACGGTCAGCGTACCGTTCTTCCTCGACGCCGCCCCATCGATGGGCAGCGCCCCTGACGCCCTGGTTAATGGACGGCGTTCGTCGCATCGTCTAGGTTGTCCACTACCTCGTCGTAGACCTGCAACGGTCCGGTCGTCCAGGACGGCGTCGATTCGCGATTAAGCCAGCCTAGTTCGCGCATCGCCTCCGCCAGGTCGTCGTGACTCTCCCACTCACTTAGGACAAGGTAGTGGGTCGGCCGCGAACTATCGCGCAGGAGACTTGCTCCGTGGAATCCGGGGTACTGGCGGCGCGTCTCCCGGAGCATCCGCCAGGCTTCCTCCCACGCATCCTCGTGCCCGGACATCACCTCCACGGTGGTCACCATCCTAATCATCCGTTGTCCTTCTTTCATTTCGAGAGCTCACGCGGCCCGCTTACGCACGCACACGGTCAGCCTCCTCGCTTCCTCAACTTAGGCACAAGGCTGCCGAACCACGCGGACGGACGAGAGCGCCGGGCCTATGGCCATCGTGGGCCGTGGACCAACGCGACGCGGGACGAATCCCCTTTGTCGCACGTCTTACCCCATCGCTTCTACTGGTGCTCGACACTCCTCCGCCCTGCTCTATGGTACTGCAACAGTGAGGCGCCGGTGTTTGGCGCCGGGCGCGCACTCTACTATCCCGTCTATGGCAGAGACGGTCAACAGCGCCTGGCGACTCGGGCGCGGCCCTGCGGGCGTAAGAGTTCGCACGAGCAGCACCATCCGCGCGCTCCCGGTCCCCGCCCGCCCTACTGGGCCGCCGGTTGCCGACCGGTGGGCCAGCGGGCCCGTCGAGCCAGTCGCTTGCCGTTGACCTCATATAGAGCGGCGAGGAAGCCGAGTCGTCCGGCGGGGCCCGTCCGGTCGCGGAGAGCGGCGGCGAGTTCCTCGCCGCAACGGAAACTCATAGCTGGGAGAAGGTGAGAGACTACACTGCTATTATGTGAGGAGTTGCGTCAGAGTCCGTGCGATTGGCCTATCATTGTAGATGGGCGCCGGTCAAGCCGCGACAACGCTGGCGACGACCCTGTCGTCGCCAAAGCGCGATCAGACGTGGATGGGGCTCCCACGTACCGCGGTCTCTGACGAACGACACGGGGAGAACGTCCGCGGACCGCGGGGCGTAAGGAGAGCGAGGACCAATGACCATGACACGAGAGGTGATCATCGAGGCAACGGGACTGCGCAAGACGTACATGACGGGAACCGTGACGGTCGAGGCGCTCAAGGACGTCGATTTTTCCGTGGTTAAGGGCGAGATGGTGGCCATCATGGGTCCATCAGGCTGCGGCAAGACGACTATGCTCAACTGTCTCTCCGGGCTCGACGAGTTCGACGGCGGCGACGTGCGCATCGCCGGCGTCCCTCTGCGCGACATGAGCGACAACCAGAAGACGACGTATCGGGCCAGGAGCATGGGCTTCGTGTTCCAGGTCTACAATCTGCTGCCCGTGCTCAGCGCGGTCGAGAACGTCGAGTTGCCTCTCCTTATCAGCAGTACGCACGCCGCCGAAGCGCGTAAGCGCGCCCTGGCCGCGCTCGAACGCGTGCATCTTGCCGACTGGGCCAAACACCGGCCGGCTGAGTTGTCCGGCGGGCAGCGCCAACGCGTGACCATCGCGCGCGCCCTGGTCAACAACCCGGCCATCATGTGGGCCGACGAGCCGACCGGCGCGCTCGACTCCGAGTCGGCCGACAACATCATGAACCTGTTGTGTCAGCTCAACAAGGAGAGCGAGCAAACCTTGGTCATGGTGACGCACGCCCCGGAGATCGGCGCACTGGCCCACCGCATCGTGCATATGCGCGACGGTCGCATCGAGGACGACGGACGTAATCGCGGCCCACGCGGCACGACGGGCACGCTCGTGGTCGATCCGATCCCTCAGCACATCGTCTAGCCCGACGCGCCCGACGCGGGCGCCGCCTACCGGCGCCTTTTTTGCCGCTGATCCCGACCACGATCGGTCGCGATGCGCCTTGCACCCACGTGCCATGGACTCACGGGTCCGGGGACGAGATGGGCGCAGCGGAATCGCGGACCCCCAAGGAGCCATATTCTATGAATACGCTGTTCGGCATCCCGATGGACGGGATCATGGCCTGGATGCTGGCCGCTTTCCTCATCGTCAGCGGCATTCTAGCTTTCTTCGCCCTGCGCAACCGTCTGCTGCTCAAGCTCGCGCTGCGCAATATTCCGCGCCGGCGCGCGCAGACCGTGTTGATCGTCGTGGGCCTGATGCTTTCCACCATCATCATTACCAGCGCACTGGGTACCGGCGACACCATGGCTTATTCTCTCCGCACCGGACTGACCGGCAGCATCGGCCGCATCGACGAAATCGTCACCACTCAGGCCGGCTCGCACATCGGCGGCGGGACCGCCTCCTACGTCTCGACGGCGCTGGTCGACCGTGTTCGGCTCATACTGGCCAGCAACACGGCGGCGGCTGGCGTTTCTGGAGCGGCGCTGGAGACGGTCTCGCTAACCGATCAGACGAGCCGCCAGGCCAAATCGCGCGTCCAGGCGCTGGGCCTGCCCCTGGACGTCCCGGCGGCGTTCGGCGGCCTGACGTCGAGCGACGGCGTCCCCGTGCGTATCGGCGACCTAGGCCGCGACGAGGTCTATATCAACTCCCTGGCCTCCGATGCACTGAACGCGCGTGCGGGAGACAGATTGACGGTCAACGTGAGCGGGGGCGCCGTGAAGATGACCGTGCGACGGGTGCTGCGCAACGACAACCTTGCCGGCGGCGGCCTCTCTGAGATCTACGGCTCCGGCGGCCTGGCCGATCCCGCGCTGCTGTTGCCGCTCGACCGGATGCAGGCGCTGGCCGGACAGGCCGGCCGCGTCAACCTCGTGCTGATCGCCAATACGGGCGCGGGCACGAGCAGCGCCAACCAGACCGACGCCGTAGTCGTTCCCCTGCGTGCCGCGCTGGCCAACCCCGTGCAAGCGGCCTCCGCCAAGACGACCCTCGGGGCTCCCGCGGGCCAACGCGCGCTCGGCGCACTGCTCGACGACCGCCGGGTAAGCGCTAATACCACCCTCAAAGGGCAGATCGACGAGGTGCGGCGGCTCACGCGCGTCGCGGGCGCGCCGAGCATACGGCTCACCAGCCTGCTCAGCGACGGGACGGTCGCCGGAGCGCTGGTAAGGATCACGGATGCCGCCGTAGCGCGCCCGCTGGCCGCGGCGCTGTTCTCGATCAGCCCCGACGTGGTTCTGGGGGTCAAGAAGTTGGCGCTTGATCAAGCAGAACTCACCGGCAACGTGTTCGCCTCCATCTTCATCATCTTCAGCCTGTTCTCGATCGCCGCCGGAATCATGCTCGTCTTTCTCATCTTCGTGATGCTCGCGGCCGAGCGCCGCGCTGAGATGGGCATGGCGCGGGCGATCGGAACGAAGCGTCGCCAGTTGATCGAGCAGTTCCTTTTTGAGGGCTACGCCTACAACCTGGGCGCGGCGCTCATAGGGGTCGTGGGGGGCATTGGTGTGGGCGTGTTGATGGCCTCGGCCATCAACAGCATCTTCGGCGTCTATGGCCTCACTTTGACCAGTCACGTCGAGGGGCGCAGCCTCGTCATCGCCTTCTGTCTTGGCGCGCTGCTCACCTTTCTAACCGTGGCCTTCTCAGCCTGGCGCATCAGCCGGCTCGACGTGGCGGCAGCCATCCGCGATCTGCCGAACGAGACGCGCAGGGACGGCGGCATCAGGGCCGCGCTCGTGCGCCCCGTCGAGGACCTTGCCGCGTGCGTGCGGCTGCTGCGCCGCGGCCGCGTCCTCGACGCGCTCGGCGCCCTGCTCGCGGCCCCGTGGCATCTGCTCACCTTTCCGCTCGTGTTCCTCTCGCGCGGGCCGCTGCTGCTGCTGGTCGGCCTGCTCCTCCTCGGCCTCTCCCAAGCCGCTGACGCGCATCCTAACGGAACTTTGTTCCGATTGGGCGGCGCCTTTCTTATCGTGGGGGCGGCCATGCTGCTGCGTTGGATCTTGGGCGCGGTACGCGTAACCGATCGCCTACGCGACCGCATCGGCTACACGCTGGCCGGACTCGGGTTGGTCGTGTTCTTCCTCGTGCCGCTCACGACCTTCCGCGCCGCGGGCAAGCCGGCCTTCGACGCGGGGCCCGAGCTGTTCTTCCTCGCCGGCATGATCATCGTGCTCGGCGGCGTGTGGGCGGTCATGTTCAACGCCGACCTGATCCTGGGCGCGCTGCTGCTCGTCTTCGGTGGGCGCGGCTCCCTCGCCCCAGTGCTTAAGATGGCCGTGAGCTATCCACTGCAGAACCGCTTTCGCACCGGCATGACCGTGGCTATGTTCAGCCTAGTCATCTTCCTCTTGATGTTGATCTCGGTGCTTCTCGACAGCACGCGTACGGCGCTGAGCCTGCCCCGCGACGCGGGCGGCTTTGCCGTCTACGGTTCGACCAACACCGGCACGCCGATCCAGAACCTAAGCGCACGCATCGCCTCCGACCCGTCCCTCAAGGGGCGCGTGGAGGCGGCAGGAAGCCTGGCCCCGCTCGACGTAGGGTTGCGCCAGCCGGGTGTAAAGGATCAGAGTTTCGTCGTCGGGCAGGCCAACGTGGCCGACGGCGGCTACCTGGCGGCACAGCGCTGGACGCTGCACAGTCGCGCGGCCGGCTACTCCAGCGACGCGGCGGTGTGGCGGACCTTGCAACTGCATCCCGGCTACGCGGTCGTGGACGGCTCCATCCCTGAAAGCGCCGCCGGTAGTAACGGCCCCGCCGGTTTCACCCTTAAAGGGCTCCACTACGACGACCAGGGCTTCCACCCTACCCCGTTGGAACTGCACGACCCGCGCACCGGCCGCCTGCTCAGCGTGAAGGTGATAGGCGTGCTGAGCCAGGAAGCAAGGAACGCCAATGCCCAGGGCGTCTGGGTAGGCGACAAGACGCTTGCCGCCGCGCGCGACCTCTCGGCCGTGCCGACCTCCTACTACTTCCGCGTGGCTCCGGGTCAAGGCGTGCATGTGACCGCCCTGGCGCTTGGCTCGGCCTTCCTGGCCAATGGGCTCGACGTCAAAGAGACGCAGGTGCAGTACGACCGCAACCAGGCGGCCGCCGACGGGCTGTTCAACCTGCTGGAGGGCTTCATGGCGCTGGGCCTGGTGGTCGGCGTGGCCGCGCTGGGCGTGATCGCCTTCCGTTCGGTCGTAGAGCGTCGCCAGCAGATCGGCATGATGCGCGCGATCGGCTTCAAGAGGAGCATGGTGCGCACAGGCTTCTTGATCGAGACCTCGTTCGTCGCCGTGCTGGGGACCGTCCTCGGTCTGCTGCTGGGGGGATTGGTGGGTAAGCAGTACGTGGACAGCCTGAGCGCCAGCAACCCCACGGCGCACCTGGCGATCCCCTGGGGACAGGTGTTGCTGATCGTGGTCATCGCCTACGCCGCCTCACTGATTACCACCTACCTGCCCGCCTGGCAGGCCTCGCGGATCTATCCCGCGGAGGCTCTGCGCTATGAGTAGCCTCTCAAGAGAGGCGCCGCGTCACCGGGCTGGACTCTACGGGAGCGAGGCTTGTTCACCCTCATAGCGCGCCTGAATGCGTCATACTAATGCAGCGATATGCGTGCGCCGCACGCCTTGGCGTCAAGACAGCAGCAGAGCGAGAAGTATGAAGCAGGATTTAGCCCGTCCCGCGGATGGCGTCGCACCGTCGGGAGCCGGGACGGCGCCACGACCGTCATCAGAGGCAGCACACGGCAGACTGGGACCGTTCCTCTGCTGGGCCGTCGTCTTCGCCGATCTCGGCACCTCCGTCTACTACACGCCGGGCATTCTCTTCCAGACGCCCAGCGTGGGTTCCCATGCCGCGCTCTTCGTCGGCCTCACCCTCATCGTCTTCGTCTTGCTCGCCGTTAAGTACCGCGAGGTCGCGGTGCGCTACCCCGAGGGCGGCGGCGTGGTGACGGTGACGGCCAACGCCCTCCACCCCTTCGCCGGCGTCCTCGGCGGCATGTTCATCCTCGTCGACTACTTCTTGACCGCCGCGCTCAGCGCCCTCTCGGGCATCATCTACCTCAGCGACGTCGTCCCGGCGCTCAAACCCCCGGGCGTCATCCTCCTTATTTCCGTGCTGGCCATCGTCTTGCTGGGCCTCTTGAACCTGCTGGGAGTGAGCGAGAGCGCCAAGGTCAACGCAGCGTTCGCCACTGTCGCCGCCGCGAGTCAATTAGCGGTCGTGGCCACGGTCATCGTCCACGTGGGGCCAACCGTGCTGCTCGGACACCTCTCGCGCGTCCTCTCCGGCCCTCATCTAACGCCCCTCACTGTCCTGACCGGCTACGCCGGCGCCTTTCTGGCCTTCTCAGGACTGGAGAGCATCTCGCAGCTCTCGCCGGTGATGGCCGAGCCCCGGAGGAAAGTGACGCGCCTGGCCATGAGCCTCGTGGTGGCCTCGATCGCCTTGACCTCGCCCTTGCTCACGCTCTGGGCCACGACCGAACTGCCCATCACGACCGCGACCGACCCCAACCAAGTCGTCTCCCTCTTGGCCGGCTACGTGGGCAATCGCCCTTTCGAGATTGAGGTCGCCTTGTCCGGCGCGCTGCTGCTCGTCTTCGCCTCCAACACGGCCATCATCGGCTCCTACCATGTCTTTCTGGCTCTAACCCGCCTGGGCTTCCTGCCACTTCTGCTCGAGCAGCGCAACACGTGGCGCGGCACGCCGCACTGGGCCATCCTCGTGGTGGTGGCCGTCCCGGTCGCCGTGCTGCTCGCGACGGGCGGGAGCACCGGCGTGCTCGGCGACCTCTACGCCTTTGGCTTGCTCGGCGCTTTCACGCTGACCTGCCTCTCGCTCGACATCGTGCGCTGGCACGAGCGACATCCCATCGCCAACGCCGCGCGGGGCACGCGTCGCACGAGGCAGCCAGACGAGGGGCCAATGGGCAGGGGAGGGGGAAGCGTAGGGCCGCTCACCTTCTGGGTCGGCGTCCTCACGACCGTCTTCGTCGCGGTCGCCTGGAGCGTCAACTTGTTCGCCAAGCCGATGGCCACGCTTTTCGGCGGCGGAGTCACCCTCGTCGGCCTGCTTATCGCGGCCGCGACGTATACACTTGGACGGCGGCGTGGACGCCCGTTCGTCTTTCCGCAGCTTCACCGAGAGGGCTACCCGGTGCTCTTCCTCGGGCGGGGACGACGCGCGCGCCCCCCCGCCACCATCCTGGCCGTCTTGCCGCGCCAGAGAGAGGAGATCGCGGCGTTGGTGTCCGCCGCGGCAAAGGCGGCAGCGGGCGGACCGGTCGTGTTCGTGCAGCGGGGAACGGCGGACCCGTTCCATCGGGAGCCGCGCCTGTTCGAGATCGTCAACCCCTATCTTAACGACGAGGCGGCGCAGGCGGCCTTCGCCGAGGCGGAGCACCTGGCCCAGCAACAAAACCTCAATAACCGCTATCTCTACTTACCCAGCACGGCGGGGCCGGACGCCCTGGTCGAGTTTTGGCGCACCCTGAAGCCCAACGAGACCCTGGCCGTCGCCGGGGACGACGACTTATTGAGTCGTCTCACGGATACTCACGTGCGCCGCGTGGTCGAGAACGGCATCCCCATCCTGCACGCATCCGCGGAAGATAAGGACGCCGCCCCCACGCCGACCACGACGTGACCGGCAGGGGCCCGCGAGAGGGCGGCGACGTTTTTGTCAGAGGAACCGACCGGCACGGAGCAGCCAGCCATGTCAAGTAGATAGTGCTCGCGGTAGCGCTGGCAGCGACGCAGGCCGTCAACATCCTCACCTAACCGTCCGCACGTCATGCACGTGGAGGCATACTCCTCTTTCGGGAAGCGATGCTAAGGAACGGTCGGCCGTCCGTGAACGTCCGTCAAGACGTGCATGCCGGCTCCTGGCGGGGGGCTGGGGTCCTGAAGCGCTCCCGCTGGCGCCGCGCAACTAGCGACCGAGCACGGCCCTCGACGGGCTACGAGGCGTGCAGAACGCTGAGCGCACGCGTGGCCGCGCGCGCCACGTCGGCCACGGGGTCGCGCACCGCCTGCTCCAGCAGGCCGGCCGTGGCGGTCGCCTGTAGGTCGCCCAAAGCCTTGGCAGCAGCGGTGCGCTCGACCGCGCAGAAAGAGGAGAGGCCGAGCGCTACGCGGCCGGTCAGCTCGTCAAGGTCCAGGCCGGCAATGGCGCGGTAGACGCGAGCGCGCTGCCAGGGGATGACCACGAGGTCGAGTCCACGGCCCGCGCCCTCCAGCAACGCCGGGATGCTCTCGTCCTGCTCCATGGGCAGCCCGTCTTCCGCGGCCAGAACGTAGGCGGGCGCGCGGTCTCCGGAGAGAGAGCGGCGCAACCAGTGCGGCAACCCTTCGGGCAAGGTCGCGTGTCCCCCCGGATACGTGTGGACGGCCATGAGCGCGGGAAAGAGATCGCGGTAGCGCGCGCCGAGGGCCAGCGTCAGCTCGGCGTCGCGCGCCGCGTAGTGACGCAGGGGCGGCGAGATGGGACGCGCCATCCAGTCGGCTTGCTGGCCCGCTTTGTCGAGGCCAACCCGGAACTGGCGGCGCAGCGCCTCGCGCAGGCTCTTATCTTGTTCGCCATACGCCGAGCGCGTCACCTGCAAGATGTCCGTGGCGAAGCCCAGATGCACGTCCGCGCCCTCCAACCAGCGCATGTCGCCCGGCGCGTCGAACAGCACCACGGGCACGGAGGCGCGCAGCGCCTCGTCGAGGGGGCCGAGTTTCCCGTTCAGACGCAGCACGTCGATCAGCCAGGTCTGGTCGGGCGCGGCGATCTGGATCAGCGCGGCCACGGTGACGGTGGCCGTGCGCGACTTGCCCGCCTCCACGTCGAGCGCCAGCGCGGGGGCGGCGGCGATGACGGCGGCGGCTTGCGCCAAGGCCTCGGGCGTGTCGACGTAGTGACGGGCGCCAGCAGGCGGCTCAGGCAAGAGGGGAGGAGGGGTGGACACTCACAGGTCCTCACCGCGGATGCGCTTGAGCTTCTCCTCAATGCGCCCGAAAATCTGGTTGAGCAGCGTGCGGTCTTCCTGGAATTCCAGCACGGGCATACGGTCGAGCACGCGCTCGAACTCCAGCGCGCGTTCGTAGACAGGGCGCGCCGCGGAACTGCGCGGGCCGCGCGTTGCATCCACGCGCAAGAGCGCCTCGGCCACGCCGCGCACGACCTCGACCGGTAGGGCGGCGGGAGACGCGACCGCGGGGACCGCCGTGTCATGCCCCCTCTGCGGCGAGGCTGGCGCCGTCCCTGTAGGTTCTCGCGGTGTCGCGAGCGTTTCTTGCACGCGCTGCACGAGCGTCTTGGTGCGGCGCGTGCTCAGGCCCTCGCTCTCCACCGAAGCCAACAGGGGCTCCTGATACGGTTCGGGCAGGCGCGCGATGGTGCGCGCGTGGTCCTCGGTGATGCGGTTGGCTCGCACCGCGTCCTGGAGGGGCGCGGGCAGGCGCGGCAGGGCGCGCAACTGCTCCACGCGCCGGCGCGTCAGACCCACCAGATCGGCCATCTGCTGCCAGTTGCCCGGCAGAATGGTCTTTAGGTGATCGAGGGCGCGGCCTTTGTCCACGGCGTTGAGGTCTTCGCGTTGCAGGTTCTCCATCAGTTGGAGCACGTAGCGCCGCACGCTGTCGATGTCGCGCACGACCACGGGAACCTCGACGAGGCCGACCTGGAGCGCCGCGCGGTAGCGACGTTCGCCCGCGATAATCATAAAGTCGTCTTCCTCGTAGCGGTAGCGCACGAGCAAGGGTTGCAGCACGCCCTCTTGACGGATGCTCTCGGCTAGGTGCTCCAGCGCCTGCCCGTCGAAATCGCGGCGCGGCTGCGCTGGGTCAGGGCGCAAACGGTCGAGTGCGATGACGCGCGCGCCCTCAAGCTGGCGGATGCCGTCGTCGACCGTCTTTTGCAGGATCTGTAGATCGACCGCGGGCGTCGCCTTCTGAGGCGCCGCCGCGGGCGGGGTGAAGTGGAACGTCTTCTTAACCATGGCGCGCCTCGCGTTCGATGATCTCTTCCACCAGGCGGCGATAGCGCTTGGCGATGGCCCCTCGTTTAGCGTAAGTCGTGACGGGGACGGACATCTCGATGGCCTCTTTCACCTGAATGGACGAGGGGATGACCGTCTCGAACACCTGGTCCTCGTAGCGTGAACGCAGATCTTCGTCGCGCGCCTGGTCGAGCTTGGTGCGCATGTTGACCTGCGTGGGCAAGATGCCGAGCACGCGCAACCCCAGGTTGGTCGTATTTTTAACCAACGTGATGGTCTGGAGCGTGGCGTCCAGCGCGCTCACGCCCATCTTATCCAGGTTCATCGGCAAGATGACCTCGGCGGCGGCGTTCTCGGCATTGGTAGTGAGATAGCCCAGCGCGGGGGGACAGTCGATCAGGATGTAGTCGAACGAGCCGCGCAGCACCGGCATGGAGGCGCGCAGGGCGCGACGCAGGCGCATCTCGCGCCCCTCCACCTCGCCGAGGGCCAGCTCGATACGCCGCAGTTCAGGGTCGCCCGGGATGAGGGCGACGCCCTTCACCGGCGTCGGCTGGACCACGTCGGAGAGAGCGACCGCGTCGTCGAGCAACGCGTCGGACAGGCGCGGCGACGCACTCGAGATCATATCAAGCGCCACGGTGATCGACGCCTGTGGGTCGAGGTCGACGACGAGTACGGAGAGCCCACGGTCGGCCAGGGCGCCCGCCACGTTGAGGCAGGTCGTCGTCTTACCGCTGCCGCCCTTCTGGTTCACCAGCGCGATCACATGCACGCGCCTGACGTCTTCCCCCTTCACCGTGTGCCGCTCTCCGATCGCGTTTTCAATACTAGGCAAAGTATACTCAAAGATCGGGTGGACGGGCGACGCCGCATGGACGAAGGGCTAGAGGAGGAGAGGGGCATGGACGAGAGACGAACGACACGCGAGGGGATGCTGCCCTCGGAAGGCCATAACGTGTGGTACCGCATCGTCGGCGACGACGACGGCGCGACGCCTCTGCTCGTGCTCCACGGCAGCCCCGGCGCGGCCCACGACTACCTTGACTCGCTCGAAGACATAGCGGCGATGGGCCGGCGCGTGGTGTTCTACGACCAACTGGGCTGCGGCCTCTCCGAGCGGCCGGACGATCCCTCGCTCTGGACGGTCGATCTCTTCGTGCGCGAGGTCGATACGGTGCGTCGGGCGCTCGGCCTAGATAAAATCCATCTGCTCGGCCAATCGTGGGGCGGTATGCTGGCCATGGCCTATATGCTGACGGAGCCGGAGGGCGTCGCCTCGCTCGTCATCGCCTCGTCGCCCTCCAGCGTACCGGCCTGGACGGTGGAGCTTGCACGCCTGCGCGACGACCTGCCGCCGACAGTGCAGGCGACCTTGCGGCGCCACAAGCAAGCGGGCACGACGGATAACCCCGTTTACGAAGAAGCGACGCTGGCCTTTTACCGTCGCCACGTCTGCCGGCTCGACCCCTGGCCGGACGGGCTCGTGCGCTCTCTGGGACCGCAACTGGGACAGCAGGTCTACCACACTATGAACGGGCCGAGCGAGTTCCACGTCATCGGTTCGCTGCGCGATTTCGATCTGAACGACCGTCTGCACGAGATCACCGCGCCCACGCTCGTGACGGGCGGACGCTTCGACGAGGTCACGCCCGCGATCACCGCGGCCGTGCATAGAGCCATCCCCGGCTCGGAGTACGTCTTGTTCGAGCACTCGTCGCACACGGCGCACTTCGAGGAACGCGCTCTGTACATGACCGTGCTCGACGATTTTCTTAGCAGGGTCGAAGCGGGGTCTTGAAAACCCCGCTCTCGATGGGTTATAGGCGTCCGTAGAAGATGCGCGTGTCGTAGTCGAAGGAGACGGCGCCGTCGGCCTGGTGCGCGTTGAAGATGTCGTGCAGTGTATACAGCATCTCGTCGTGTCCAGTCTGCCCGTCCTGGGGCGTATACGACGACGAGAGCAGACGGCCTCGCAGCGCGGGAAAGTCGAGTATCTGCGCGTTATCCAGCACGGCCTCCTTGTAACCAGCGGGGCCGAAGAAAGCGGTGAGCGCGTCATCGTCGACGGTCGCCTTGTTATTGACCGCCGCGTAGTCCGTACCGTACCGTTGCAGCAGCCCTTCATAGTCGATTAGAAACGGCGTGGAGTCGAGCCGGCGGTCGTTCCAGACCAAGGCGGCCCAACGCGGCGCCTTGAGGATGCGCCGGCACTCGTCGCGCGTCGCCGCGCGGTCGAACCAATGGAAGGCTTGCCCGGCCACGACGAGATCGACCGACTCAGCCCCCAGCGTCGTCTTTTCCGCGCGGCCATCGACAGAGGTAAAGCGCGGATAGTCGTGCAAGAGTTCCTCGGCGGCCTCGCGCATCGCTTTATTGGGCTCGACACCCCAGACGCGACAACCGTGGTCGAGAAACAGGCGCGTGAGCGCGCCCGGACCGGAACCGAGATCGGCCGCCTTCCACTCGGGCGTGAGCCCGCATCCCTGCACCAGCACGTCGAGCACGCCGGCGGGGTACGACGGCCGGTAGGCGATGTAGTTGGCCACGCGGTCGGAAAAACGTCGCGTCGGGTCCATTATCATCTTCGCTCCCTTAACATGTAAAGATTCAGTTCACTCTTCACTGTGCGGCGGCATACCGGCAGGACACGGCTAAGACGACGGTCACGGTCTGTGAATTCTAATTTTGCTGCTTGGGACAAGCGGGTGGAAGCTGCACGCACCTTGCTGTACCCACACACTCCTGTCGCGTCTGAGCGCCGCAGCAGAGAGAGGCAGGGGCGTGGGCGCACGACTGCGCCTCTGTAAGGCTCTCTCGCGGGTGCCTTCGTCTAGAATTCACAGACCGTGAGACGACGGTCTTACTATGGTGCGTGGCACGACGCTTTGATAGGCGCAGAGGGCGTTGGCCAGCGCCCTCTACGCTCTGGTGGTTTCGCGAGCAGGCCGCGGTCCCCGCACCACTTCCTGGTCTGCTCACATCCTAGGCCCATAGAGTTTATGGAGGCAAGCTCCCCCACGTCCGCGGCCCCTGCCGTGGAAAGTTAAGGCGCGTTGCTCATCGATAAGATAAGAGGATGAGCGGCCTATCTCTCCTTGGAGTGGAAAGCATCGAGCGGGCTCTTTACAGCGGGAATTACGCTGATCTGTTCCTGATAGTAGCGGAGGCGATCCGTTAAAGCGGCGCCGTATAAGGGGGTTGCGTGCGAACGATAGAGGTGCTCCTCTCCCGCGGGACGCAGGTTGTCCAGCATGCCCACCGCCGTCGCGTATACATCTGACCAAGCGAAAGAGAACTCTAGCTTCTCTAGAATGTGTTCGCGCCTCGGGATACGGGAGGGAGCATAGCGGTTGCGCCACACCCAGGCGCCGGCGCCGCATAACACGTCGACGTAGCGGCCACCGCACTCGAATATGCCGCAGTTACAGGTGAATAAGGGATAGAGGCCGTCACGTGTGAGCGCCGTGAAGAAGGCGTCGATTTCGAGTATACCGGAGAGTTCTTTCCCGTTGACCGCCGCCGTTGCATAAAGACCGAGACGCTGTTCCTGTTGTACTGATACCGCCAAAATGTCCATGAAATACACTTTTTCCAGGTCGTCGTGCTGCCGCGCTAACGTAGGAGCAAAATGC
>JAABUX010004612.1_pt1 | contig 17358 bp, 16 predicted proteins | sample 5561851 | NCBI WGS metagenome assembly JAABUX01 (sample SAMN10711883, study PRJNA513361) | rock metagenome | isolation source: Antarctica rocks | place: Antarctica: Victoria Land, Richard Nunatak red sandstone | collected 2016-01-03 | reverse complement strand
CCGACCGGTGTGACAAGTGCGGGGCGCAGGCGTTCATGCGCGCCGTCTTCCCTGGTGGCGGCGAGCTGCTGTTCTGTGGCCACCACGGCCGGGAGTACGCCGCGGCGCTCTCCGGCTCCAGCGTCCAGCTGGTGGACGAGACCGAACGGCTCAACGACAAGCCCAGCGCCGCCACCGACTGACGGCGTGCCGCGCGACTACGCGGCTCACGGCGTGGTGAGTGTCGAACGTCGCCTGCGCGAGGAGCGGGTGCTGCTCGGTGGGCCGCTGGCTGTAGTTCGTGTGCTGCGACGGTTGGGCCGGGCCCTGGGTGAGGGAGCGCCTCGGGATGCCCGGGGTGGTCCGCCGGGGCTTGCGGCTGCCGCGCAGCGTGGGGGCCAACAGCGACGCGAAGGTCGCGACCGTGATCCTGCCGCCGGGTCGCGCAGGGGACCCAGGGTCGTCACATCGAGTCCGATCAGCGGCGGAGGTGCCGCCTGCGTCGTCTGCGCCCCAAGTGGCGCATAGGCGCGAGTGTGGCGGTGTGGCGTGGATGCTACGATTGCGCACATGAGCACTGTCGCGGCCCGAGACCTTCGCAATCACACGGCCGAGGTGCTGCGTCAGGTAACGGATGGCACGCGCGTCACCATCACCGTCAATGGCATGCCGGTCGCCGAGCTCGGGCCGGTCCGCGCGGCCCGCCCACAGTTCTTCTCCGCAGCCCAGCTCGTCGAGCTGATCACGCGCTACCAGGCCGATCCCGGTCTGGCCGGCGACCTGGATGTGCTCGCCGGTGACACCACCGACGATCTGGACGCGCTGTGAGCGCGCGCCCCGCGCTGCTCGACACTCCCGTGCTGATCGCACGGGAGTCGGGCCGGCGTCTGGACGTCGACGCTCTCCCGGAGCAGACCGCGGTCAGCGTCGTGACGCTGGGCGAACTGCATGCCGGCGTCCTCGCCGCACGCGACACCGCGACCCGCGCCCGGCGCCTCGCGACCCTGCAAGCCGCCTCCGCGGTAGAGGCCCTCCCGGTCACCGCCGAGGCGGCCCGTCGGTGGGCCGAGCTCAGGGTCCGCCTGGCCGAACAGGGCCGGCGGGCCAAGGTCAACGACCTGTGGATCGCCGCGGTCGCCATCGCCAACGGGATGAACGTTCTTACCCAGGACGAAGACTTCGACGTGATCGAACACGCCGGCGGCCCGCCCGTCATCAGGGTCTGAGCCCCGCGCACCCCGGATGGCGTCGAGGTCGGAGGCCGCGACGTTCAATCATTGGCGCCCGCGCCCAGCTCGGAGAACAGGACCGCCGGCGCGCCAAACGGGTCGTTCGGTCCTCGCCGCTACGGCGTCGAACAGCGGTAGCCGGTACTACTGATAACCCTTGTCCTGCTTATAATCGTTGTTGTTGGAGTAATGGTACGTCCGGAGGGCCAGGGGCAAGTAGCCCGTGCACCTCGTAGGGCAGTAGGTTCTTCTCACCGATGATGACCACCTGAGGGTTGACTCGGGCCCTGCGCTCGCCGGCGTAGTGGTGGCGCTCCACGGGCTCGCCGTGGAGCTGCATGAGCCTCTCGCGGTGCGAATGCCCGCCGGCACCACCTCGTGCCCCACCCCCACCACGACGGCAGCTACGTCCTCGTGGACCAACACAGTTGGGACACGAATCACGCTGACCCCACCCGACCACCCGGGCTCGTCGCATGACGAGCCAGCACCCCACCCACCAGCGCGCACCCAAACCGGCACCCGCGCGCCCTCAGGCCGGGGGTCAGGCGCCGCTGGTGTCCGTGGTCGGCGCCGCGGTGCGGCCGCCGCGCGTCTCCGCGTCGTAGAGCGCCGCGCCGACGATCCCGGCGTCGTTGGCCAGTGTCGCGGCGACCACAGGGGTGCGGCAGTCGAGCAGCGGCACGAACTTGTCCGGCTCCTTGCTCACCCCGCCACCGAGCACGATGAGGTCGGGCCACAGCAGCGACTCCATGGTCTGGAGCACGATGGAGAGGCGGTGCGCCCACTCCTTCCAGGAGAGGTCCTTCTTCTCGCGGATGATCTCGCTGGCCCACTTCTCGGCCTCGCGGCCGCCGTTCACCTCCATGTGGCCGAGTTCCGTGTTGGGGACGAGCTGGCCGTCGAGCAGCAGCGCCGAGCCGATGCCGGTGCCCAGCGTGAGCAGCAGCACGACACCGCGGTGCCCAGCCGCGGCGCCGAAGCGGGCCTCTGCCAACCCAGCGGCGTCGGCGTCGTTCACGACCGTCACCGGCACGCCGAGGCGCTTGCCGAAGATGCCGGCGGCGTCGACGTCGACCCAGCCGGGGTCGACGTTCGCCGCGGTCTTGGTGACGCCGCTCTTGACCACGGCGGGAAAGGTGCTGCCGATCGGGCCGGTCCATCCCAGCTGCTTGACGGCGTCCGCGACGACGTCGGCGACCGCCTCCGGGGTGGCCGGGTGCGGGGTCTTGATCCGGAGTCGGTCGGCGAGCAGCTTGCCGGTGGCGAGGTCGACCGGGGCGGCCTTGACGCCGGTGCCGCCGATGTCCACGCCGAAGCCGGTGCCCTCGGCCCGGGCGGGGCCGGTCACGTGCGGGCCCCAGCAGCGGTGTCGCCCACCCGCGGCCCCGGCACCCCACGGAACGCGAACGGCGCGCTCGGCCGCCCGGGCTGCACCCACCAGCACTCTCCGCTGCGGCCGCCCTCAAGGATGGCGATCACGGCGTCCACGACCTCCTCCACATCGAGCAGCGGCACCCCGCCGGCGGCCAGCACCTCGCGCAGCGGATCCACGATCGCCGTGCTGGCGAAGCTCGGGCACAACGCGTTGACCGTCACCCCCTCGGGCTCCAGGGCCGGGCCGAGGCCACGCACCAGGCCTACGACCGCATGTTTGTTGCCGCCATAGACCGGGTCGAAGGGCACAGCGGTCAGCCCGGCCAGGCTGGCCGTCGCGATGATCGCCCCGCGCCGCTGCCGCAGGGCCGGCAGGGCCGCGTGCACGCCGAAGACGACACCGTCGATGTTGATCGCGTTGGCCCGCCGGTAGAGCTCCTCGTCGAAGTCGTCGCCGAGCCCGCAGCCGGTGCTGACGCCGGCGTTGAGAAAGGCGATGTCGAGCCCGCCGTACGCCGAGACCGCAGCGGCCACAGCGGCTCGGTTGTCGGCCAGGGAGCGCACGTCGGTGCGCACGAAGACCCCGCCGATCTCCTCCGCGACCTCGGGCCCGCGGGTGGCGTCGACATCGGCGACCACGACCCTGGCCCCGCCGGCGGCGAGGCGTCGCGCGACGCCCGTGCCGATCCCGTTGGCGCCGCCGGTGACCAGTGCTGCCTTGCCGTCCAGGTCCATGACGGGGACGCTACCCACATGCCCGACGCCGAGCTGCACGCCCGCATCACCGCCCTCGCCGACGAGGAGCACGCGCTGCTGCGCTCCCGCTCCGGTGGGGGCGGGCTCTCGCCCGAGGAACACGCCCGCCTCGGCCAGATCGAGACCGCTCTGGACAAGACCTGGGACCTGCTGCGCCAGCGGGAGGCCCGACGCCGGGCCGGCCTCGACCCCGAGTCGGCGGCCGAGCGCGACACGGCAACCGTCGAGGGCTACTTGAGCTGATCGGTCCGCTCAGCCGGGCAGCGCGGTGGCGGAGACCTCGGAGACGCCCACGGAGGGCGGCTCGGCCACCGGGCCGGCGTCGGTGCCAACGCGGTCGATGAGCAGGGCCGCGAGCAGCTCCCGGTGGGTGGCCGCATCGCCCCAGGCCGCGGCCAGCCGCTTGGCCCGCTTGTAGAAGAAGTGCGCCTCGTGCTCCCACGTGTAGCCGATCCCACCGTGGTACTGGATCATCAGCTGGGTCGCGAGCTTGGCCGTGTCGCTGGTCTTGCTCTTGGCCACGCTGACCGCCGTCGGGGCGTCCGGGAACCCGCCGTCGAGGGCGGCGGCGCTGTAGAGCGCCGCGTGCTCACTCATCGTCGCCGCGACGTGCAGGTCGGCCAGCGAGTGCTTCAGCGCCTGGAAGGAGCCGACCGGCCGGCCGAACTGCACCCTGTCCTTGTCATAGGCCACCGTGCGCGTGACGGCCTCGCGGGCGATGCCGGCGAGTTCGGCGGAGGTCAGGACCGCGGCGCGGGCGGCGAGCGTGCCGAGCACGTCCGGCCCGCCGGCCGTCAGCGCCTCCGCCGGAGCCCCCTCAAGGGTGACCCGGGCGAGCCGGGTGGTGCCGTCGTACTGCGTCAGGGGTGTGACGGTCACGCCGTCGCCCCGGGGGTCGACGGTGTGCAGCCCCCCCTCCGGGTCGACGACGACGAGCAGGTCGGCCACCCCGGCGTATTCGACGCGGGGGAGTACGCCGACCGCGACGCCGCCGGTCACCGCGACGGCGCGGTCCAGGCCGACGGCGCCGACCACCTCGCCGGCAGCGATCCGCGGCAGCCACGACGCCTGCTGCGCCGGTGAACCCGCCAGCCGCAATGCCTCGCCGGCGAGCACCGTCGGCAGCCACGGTCCCGGCACCACGCCGGCACCGAAGGCCCTGGCGATGACCTGCGCGTCGAGCAGCCCGAGGCCCAGCCCGTCGTACTCCTCGGGGACGAGCACCGCCAGCCACCCCTGCTCCCCGATGCTCTTCCACAGGTCGAGGGGGTGACCGTCGCCGTCGGGGTCCTCGAAGACGCGGCGCACCGCGGCGAGGTCGAAGCGGTCGGCCAGGAAGTCGCGCACGGTGGAAGCCAGCGCGCGCTGCTCATCGGTGAGCCCGAAGTCCACGAGGGTCCCCTTACCGGGGCAGGCCGAGCACGCGCTCGGCGACGACGTTGCGCTGGACCTGGGACGAGCCGCCCCAGATGGTGACCGAGCGCGACCACATGGACAGGGTCTGCATGGTCTTCAGATCGGTGCCGTCCCCGAACGGCGACTGCACGGTCACGTCGGCGCCCATCAGGTCGTCGAACGCCTCCCACATGTGCTGGAAGGTCTCCGACCACTGCAGCTTCGTCATCGAGGCCTCGAAGCCGAGGTCCCTTCCCTTCTCCACCTGCGACTGGATGTGGAAGGAGTGGTATTTGAGGCACTCGAGCTCGACCAGCTGCTTGGCCAGTTCCTGGCGCAACACCGGGTCCTCGGCGGCGGTGCCGGCGCCGCGCTCGATGCGATGGGAGATGCCGGCGATGGAGCGCAGCTGCTCGCTGAACTCGGTGTACTGACCGATGGCGGACGCTCCGCGCTCAAAGGACAGCAGCAGCATCGCGGTGCGCCAGCCGTTGTCGACACCGCCGAGATTGGCCGACACGGGGCAGCGCGCGTCGGTGAAGAAGACCTCGCCGAACTCGCTCTCCCCGCTGATCTGCTTCAGCGGCCTGGCCTCGACCCCAGGCTGGTCCATGTCGATGAGCAGCATGGAGATGCCCTCGTGCTTGCTCGTGCCGGCGCCGGTGCGCACGAGGGCGAACATCTTGTCGCCGTGCATCGCCTGGGTGGTCCACACCTTCTGCCCGTTGACGACGAACTCCTCGCCCTCCTGCACCCCGGCGCAGCGCAAGGCCGCGAGGTCGCTGCCGGCTCCCGGCTCGGAGAAGCCCTGCACCCAGATGACCTCGTTGCGCAGCAGTGGACCGATGATCTCCTTCTTCTGCTCGTCGGTCCCCAGCACCATGATCGTCGGCGCTAGGAAGGTCAGCCCCAGCTGGTTGGCCGACTGGGGGGCCCGGGCACGCGACATCTCCTCGTCGTAGATCGCCTTCATCCCCGGCGTGCCGCCACGCCCACCGAACTCCACCGGCCACTGGATCCCGGCAAAACCGGCGCGCGCCTTGTCGGCCTCCCACTCCCGGCGCAGGGCGAAGCTCTCGTCGGCGGACACCGACGACCAGAAACCGGGCATCTTCCACTCCGGCTTGACCGTCGACGTGAGGTAGGCCCGCAGCTCGCTGCGGAAGGCCTCCTCCTCCGGGGTGTATGTGAGGTCCACAACGCTGTTCTACCAGGCGGGGTTCTACCGGGCGGGGTTCTACCGGGCGGGGAGGCCGGCGAGCAGCAGCTCCACCAGGCCGGCTGTCAGCTCCGCGCGGGGGAGGGGGTCCGGCTGCCCCAGCCACCAGTCGCCGGCCGACTGCACCATCCCGACGATCGCGTGCGCCCAGACCGGTGCCAGGGGGTCGCCGGGCGCGAGCCCCAGCTCGATGGTGAGGCCGGCGGCCAGCAGGTCGCCGAACCGGCGCTGGAACGACGCCACCTGCCCACGCACCCGCGGCTCGGCGGCGGCCTCTCCCGCCATCAGGAAGCGGTACGTCGCCGGCTGCGCCGACACCAGCGCGAGGTAGGTGTCCACGGTGTGGGTGGCCCGGGCCCGCAGGTCGTCGCCCGGCCGGGTCAGTGCCGCGCGCAATGCGCGGAGCAGCGTGTCGGTGTGCCGCTCGGCGAGCGCCCGGTAGAGCCCGCCCTTGTCACCGAAGACGCGGTAGAGGATCGGCTTGGTGATGCCGGCACCGGCCGCGATCGCTGCCATCGACGCCGCCGGCCCGTCCCGCGCGACCACCAGGTCGGCCGCGTCGAGCAGCCGCTCCCGGCGCGTCTTGACAGCGGTTACCGCGGGTAACACCCTTAGCACGCTACCGCTCGTCGCCCCTTGGAGGACCACCATGACCGCCGACCGTGCCGCGGCTGCCGTCGCCGCCGAGACCGGGACGCCGTTCTCGCTCGCCCTGACCGAGGACCAGGTGACCGTGCGGGACTGGGTGCACGACTTCGCCACCGACGTGATCCGCCCGGTCGCCGCAGAGTGGGACGAGCGCGAGCAGACGCCGTGGCCGGTGATCCAGGAGGCGGCGAAGAACGGTCTCTACTCGGTGGAGTTCTTCGGCGAGCAATGGTTCCACCCCAGCGGGATCAGCATCCCGATGGTGATGGAGGAGCTGTTCTGGGGCGACGCCGGCATCGCCCTGTCGATCGTCGGCACCACGCTGGCGAGCGCGGCGCTGCTGTCCAACGGCACCGAGGCGCAGATCGGCGAGTGGATCCCGCGGATGTTCGGCGACGCGAACGACGTGAAGCTCGGCTCGCTGTGCGTCAGCGAGCCCGATGCCGGCTCCGACGTCTCCTCCCTGCGGACCCGCGCCGTCTACGACGAGAAGACCGACGAGTGGGTGCTCAACGGCACCAAGACCTGGGCGACGAACGGCGGGATCGGCGACGTGCACGTCGTCGTCGCCAGCGTGGAGCCCGAGCTCAAGGCCCGCGGGCAGGCCAGCTTCGTGATCGGCCCCGAGCACAAGGGGAGGGGGCTGGCGCAGGGGCAGAAGTTCAGCAAGCACGGCATCCGGGCCTCGCACACCGCGGAGGTGGTGTTGACGGACCTGCGGCTGCCCGGCGCCCAGCTGCTGGGTGGCAAGGACAAGCTGGACGAACGCTTCGCCCGGGTGCGGGAGGGCAAGCGGGCGGGCGGCCAGGCGGCGATGGCGACCTTCGAGTCCTCCCGGCCGGCTGTCGCGGCGCAGGCGGTGGGGATCGCCCGGGCGGCGTACGAATATGCGGTGGAGTACGCCAAGGAGCGCGTGCAGTTCGGCCGCCCCATCGCCATGAACCAGGGCATCGCCTTCACCCTGGCCGACATGCGGGCCCGGATCGACGCCGCCCGCCTGCTCACCTGGCGGGCCGCCTGGATGGCGCGCAACGGGGTGCGGTTCACCGCCGGCGAGGGCTCGATGAGCAAGCTGATGGCCGGCGAGACGGCTATCTGGGTGACCGACCAGGCGATCCAGGTGCTGGGCGGCAACGGGTTCACCAAGGACTATCCGGTCGAGCGCTGGTGCCGGGACGCGAAGATCTACACCATCTTCGAGGGCACCAGCGAGATCCAGCGGCTGATCATCGCGCGGGCGATCACCGGCCTGCAGGTCCCCTGACGCGTCCGGCCGGGTGGGCGGCTGGGTTGGGCGGCCGGCTGGGGCTGGGAGGCTGGACCGATGACCGAGGCTGCTCCGACGCGCGTCCGCCAGCTCACGCTGCACGGCCACCAGGTCAGCTGGCGGGAGGTCGGCCCGGCCGACGCCGAGGAGGTCGTGCTGCTGCTGCACGGCATCACCGGGTCGAGCGAGACGTGGGAGCAGGTGCTCCCGGGTCTGGCCGGGCACGGCCTGCGCGCCATCGCGCCGGACCTTCTCGGGCACGGCGAGTCGGCGAAGCCGCGGGGGGACTATTCGCTGGGGGCCTACGCCAGCGCGCTGCGGGACCTGCTGCGGGTGCTCGGCCACGACCGGGTGACCGTGGTCGGGCACAGCCTGGGTGGCGGGATCGCGATGCAGTTCGTGTACCAGTTCCCCGAGCTCGTCAGTCGCCTGGTGCTGGTGGGCAGCGGGGGGCTGGGCCGCGAGGTGTCGCCGTTGCTGCGGGCCGTCGCCCTGCCGGGGGCGGAGTGGGTGCTGCCGCTGCTCGCGCACCGCCGCATCGTGTCCACGCTGGGTCGGGTCGGCCGGGCGCTGAGCTTCTTGCCGGTGCTGGGGCGCCCCGATGTCACCGAGGCGGCGCGCGGGTTCGCCAGCCTGGCGCACAGCGACGCGCGCACGGCCTTCGTGCACACCGCGAGGTCGGTCATCGACCTGGGGGGTCAGCGGGTGGACGCCCGCGATCGGCTCTACCTGGCCGAGGCGGTCCCGCTGCTGCTGGTGTGGGGCGGCCGCGACCCGATCATCCCGGTCGGGCACGGCGTCGAGGCCCACGACCTAGTGCCGGGCAGCCGGCTGGAGGTCTTCGCCCGCGCCGGGCACTTCCCGCACCGCGACGAGCCGGCGCGCTTCGTCGAGGTGCTCGCCGACTTCATCGCCAGCAGGCCGCCGGCCGAGGTGGATCAGCTCGAAGCCCGCCGTCGGCTGCTGCGCGGCGGCCCGCGCCCGGCGGTGGCCGATCAGTCGGTGGGTGGTCCCAGCAGCTCCGCTGGGACCACGCGTAAGGGGAATGGAGCCGCCAGCTCCAACGGCTCGTCACCTACGACCGAGGCGACCTCGACATAGCGGTCGCCCCGCAGCGCGTGGGCAGTGATCCGCGGCACCCGGTGCTCCACGCGCCAGTACGCCGGGATGCCCGCCGCGGCGTACTCCTCGTGCTTGTCCACGCGGTCGCGGCGTCGGCTGGCTGGCGACTCGACCTCCACGGCCAGCACGATGTCCCCGGGGAGCAGGACCTGGCGGCCGCGCGCCGCCGCGGTGTCGCGCAGGACCACGAGGTCGGGTGCGCGGGCCAGGGTCCTGCTGAGCGCCAGCCCCGCGGGGACGACAACCCGCAGGCCCGGGGCAACTGCGGCAGCAGCGCTGCCAGCAGGCCGCTCCCCGCCGCGTCGTGCTGCCACTCGGGAGTAGGGCTCACGACCAACGTCCCGTGCTCCAGCTCGACCTGCCGCCAGTGCACCGACGGCCCGAGATCCAGCTCGCGCCAGTCATCGACCGTCCACGGGCCTCGCCGCTGGAGCACGCCGGCCGGATCCAGGACGCCCACCTTGCTGCGGTCCATGCCATCACCTCCACGGCACTCGATCTTGCGCCGATCGTGCCGGCCGAGGCTCAGGCAAGTCACAGGCAGCCGGAGGCCCCGTGCGTCAGGGGAAGCGCGGCGACCAGGCGAGCGAGGCCAGCGCGGCGACGAGGCCGGCCAACAGTCCCAGCCCCACCAGCCAGGAGGTGACCTCGGTCAGCTTCGTCGTGGTGCCGACCTGCGAGCCGATGTCGCGGTAGACCGAGCGCAGCTCCGACCCGCTGGCGGCGGTGTAGGCCGTGCCGCCGCTGTCGGTGGCGAGCGCGCGGAGCGCGCCCACATCGGCCGGGACGGGGATCGTCACGCCGTTGATGGTCACCGAGCCGTCCTGCGTGCCGTAGGCGATGGTCGACACCGGGACCCCGGCGGCCTTCGCGTCGGTGGCCGCGCTCGAGGGGTCCCGGCCGGCGGTGTTGCCGCCGTCGGACAGCAGCACGATCCGCGCGGGCGGGGGCGGCAGCTCGCCGCCCGCGGCCTGGGTCTGCTGCGTCGCGTCGCGCTGCACCGCCGACAGCGAGGTGTAGACCGCCTCGCCGATGGCGGTGCCCGGGCCGAGCTGCAGCGCCTGCACCGCGTCGACGACCGAGGAGTGGTCCTGGGTGGGGGCGGCGACCTCGCGCGCCGCCCGGTCGAAGACCACCAGGCCGACCCGCAAGCGCGCCGGCAGGCTGGAGATGAAGGCAGCCGCCCCGCGCTTCTCCTGCGTGAAGCGGTCCGGCGAGACGTCGGTGGCGTTCATCGAGTTGCTGACGTCCAGCGCGAGCATCACCGTCGCCCGCTCGCTCGCGACCCTGGTGTCGGCCTGCGGCCTGGCCCAGCCGATGCAGAGCGCGACGAGCATCAGCGCGAACGCCGCCGGGGGGACGTGCCGGCGCCAGCCGGGGCGCCGCGGCGCGACCGAGGCCAGCAGGTCCAGCTCGGTGAAGCGCACGGCGACGCTGTGACGGCGCAGGGCCAGCACGACGTACGCGGCGACGAGGACGGCGACCGCGAGGAGCGCGAGCAGCCGCTCCGGAGAGAGGAACGTCATGCGCCGGCCCGCTGCAGTCCGTGCAGGACGTGCCGGGTGGCGCCGCGCAACCGGCGTCGGGACGCCACGAACCGGGCCAGGTCGACCACCCAGTCGCGGTCGGTGGCGAGCACGACATGACCGGCGCCGGCCCGGCGGACGGCGGCCGCGACCTCGGCCCGGCGTGCCAGCGCCGCCGCGGCGTAGCGCTGCCTGAGTCGGACGCTGCGGGTCTGCACCTCCATGGCCCGGCCGGTCTCCGGGTCGACCACCCGCAGCACGCCCACCGCCGGCAGCTGCAGCTCGCGGGGGTCCCGGATCTCGGTGACCACCACGTCATGTCGCGAGCCCAGCCGGCGCAGCGCGGACTCCCACTGGCCCGGGTCGCCGATCAGGTCGGACACCACCACGACCAGGCCGCGCCGGCGGACCGGCCGCTCCAGCCGGGAGAGCCCTTGCGCCAGCGAGGGAACGGCCGCACCCGCTGTGGCGCGCGGGGCTGCAGCGATCGAGCGCAGCAGCGCGAGCTGGCCGTCCCGGCCGCCGCGGGCGGGGACCAGCAGGGGCGTCCCCCCGGGGGCCGCGCTCAGCAGCACGCCGCCCAACCGGTTGCCGGGGCCCTCGGTGAGATGGGCGACGGCGGCGACGGTCGCGAGGCCCAGGTCGCGCTTCTCCCAGCGCACCGTCCCGAAGTCCATCGACGCGGACAGATCGCTGACGACCCAGGCCTCCAGCTCGCGGTCGGCGCTCGTGGCCCGCACGTGCGTCTGGAGGGTGCGCGCGGTCGCCGCCCAGTCGATCCGCCGGACGTCGTCGCCGGGGGAGTAGGGCCTGGCCTCCGCCGGCTCATCTCCCGGCCCGGGCAGCGGCGTGAGGTGCTCACCCTGGAGCAGCCCGTCCAGTCGACGCCCGACCGACAGTCGCAACCGCCGCAGCGACGCGCTGTCGACGTAGCCGGTCAGCGCGGTCCCCGTCGTCATCCGGTGCCGGCGTCCTGCTGCGGCGCCACCCGCGGCTCCGGCACGCCGGCGAGCACCGTGGCCACCAGCTCCCGGGGGTCGACGCCGTCGGCCACCGCTTCGTAGGTCAGCACCAGCCGGTGGGCCATCACGTCGGGCGCGAGGTCGCGCACGTCCTCCGGCAGCACGTAGTCGCGGCCGCGCAGCAACGCCAGCGCGCGGGCCCCGGCCACCAGGCCGAGCGACGCGCGGGGAGAGGCGCCGTAGGCGAGCTGCCCGGCGAGCGTCTCCAGGCCGTAGCGGGCCGGCTCGCGGGTGGCGAGGACGAGGTGCACGGCGTACTCCTGCACGGCGTGGTGCACGAAGACCTCGTCCACGGTGCGCTGCAGCCGGGCCAGCTGCTCGATGGAGAGGACCTGCTGCGCGTGCGGCGGGTCCACGCTCATCCGCCGCACGATCTCCAGCTCTTCCGCGCCGGTGGGGTAGCCGACCGAGACCTTGAGCAGGAAGCGGTCGCGCTGCGCCTCGGGCAGGGGGTAGACGCCCTCGCTCTCGATCGGGTTCTGAGTGGCGAGCACGACGAACGGCGACGGCAGCTTGTGCGTCACGCCGCCGAGGCTGACCTGTCGCTCGGCCATCACCTCCAGCAGCGCGCTCTGCACCTTGGCCGGAGCACGGTTGATCTCGTCGGCGAGCACGAAGTTGACGAACACCGGCCCGAGCTCGACCTCGAAGGCCTCCCGGCTGGGCCGGTAGACCCTGGTGCCGACCAGGTCGCTGGGGAGCAGGTCGGGCGTGAACTGCAGGCGGGCGAAGCTGCCGCCCACCACCTCCGACAACGTGCTCACCGCCAGGGTCTTCGCCACGCCGGGGACGCCCTCGAGCAGGCAGTGGCCCTTGGCCAGCAACGCGACGAGCATCCGCTCGACCAGCCGGTCCTGGCCGACGACGACCTTCTTCACCTCGAACAGGGCGCGCTCCAGCAGCGCGGCGTCGGCCGAGCCGTCGGGGCCGTCCTTGGTCAGGCCGACACGGCTCAGGCGGGGCGGGGCGGTCACGGGTCTCCTCGGGTCGACGACGTGCTGCACGACGTACGGCGCGGCGCTGGTGTGCCGGCTCCCACAGGGTCTCAGCACACCCTCAGGCGAGCGGTCCCCTACGTCGACGCGGGAGATCCTGCGCATGATGCAGCTCGGCGGCGGCGCGTTCCGGTTGCTGCCCGCCGACCTCTAGCTCACCGCTAACTCAGCGCCGGTGTGCCTGGAGCTGGCGCACGAAGACCTCCCGGTTGTGCGCGGAGGACACGCCGTACGAGAGCTGCGCCTGGAACGCGCCGGGGCCACGCAGCCGGACGACGAACCGGAAGCGGCCGGCTGCGTCGGTGCGCCCGACCGCCACCGTCACCCGCCGTCCGTCGTGGGCGGCGCGGTAGGTGAGCCGGACGAGGTGGTGGGCAACCGGCTTGCCGCGCAGCACGGCCCGCCCGCTGAGCACGACCCGGTCGCCCGTGACTGCGCCATGTGGTGCCGTCAGCGTCACGACCGGCAGTCGACCAGCGAACGCGAGGACGCGGTGGGCGAGGACGCGGTGGGCGAGGACGCGGTAGGTGCCGGAGCGGCGCCGGTCACGTTGGGGGCGGGCACCGCGTCGTACGCCGCGAAGACTCCCCTGCCGGCGTCCTGGCGCACCACGGTGCCCTGGTCGGTGTAGGTGTTCTTGCCGGGGTCGGTGACGCAGGCCCCGCTGCAGCCGTCGGCGTAGGCAACGAGCACGCGCCCCTGCTTATCCACCGTGGCGTCGTTGAAGTCCAGCAGGTTGCGCATCGCGGCCTCGTTGTTCCCGGTGCCGCCCGACGTGCCCTGCAGGTTGATGCCGCCACGCTGGACCGGATCGTTCGGGGTGGTGTCGGTGACCTCCCAGCTCGCCCCGCGGTCGTAGGTATGGGCGACGTAGAGGTGGAAGACGCCGGGGTAGTTCTTCAGCTGGTCGTTGCCCACCGGCTGCGCGCCGAGGAAGGCGACGGCCGCCCGGTCGCCGTCGCCGGCCACCGCCTCCGGGAACTGAATGTTGTTGATGCCGAAGGCGGCCCCGACGTCCACCGGCGAGCTCCAGGTGGTGCCGCGGTCCCGGCTGACCACGACCTCGATGTGGCTGCCCTGCGTGGTGTCGTCGCCGTCCTCGTAGGCGAGGTAGACGGTGCCGTCACTGCCCACCGCCACCGACGGGTCACTCTCGTCCTGCTTGGTGTGGCTCGCTGCCACCTCGTGCACCGTCCAGGTCAGCCCGTTGTCGGTGCTGACGGTGACGGCGGCATGGCCGTCGCAGTCGAAGTTCGGCACGTACACGGTGCCGTCGGGTGCCACCTTGAGGTGACCGTGCAGGCCGGCGCAGGTGGGCATGCCGGGGACGCCGAGACTGGTGTAGATCGGCGTCCCGTCGGTGAACGTCCGACCGCCGTCGTCGCTGCGCGCGCAGCTGGCCTTCACGTCGGCCTGCGCGCAGTAGTACGTCGCGTCCGGGTAGCTGCCGGGCAGCTTGGTGACCGGTGGCGTTCCGGCGTAAGGCCCGCCGCCGAGGCTCTGATGGTCGAAGGAGGTGGTGAACCCGCTGCCCGTCCCCTGGGTGAAGGTCTTGCCCTCGTCGTCGCTGTAGGCCAGCAGGCTGGTCGCGCCGGCGAGCTGGCTGACGAAGGTGCGGCCGGTGCGCTGGTCGGTGAAGCCGATGGGGTCCAGCGACGCGGTGCCCACCGAGGGCGGCAGCGGCACGGCGGCGAAGCTCGCCCGGTTGCCGGCGTCGAAGGAGACCCGGCTCAGGGAGGTGTCGGCGAGCAGAAACGCGTTGCCGGTCGCAGGGTTGAGCCCCAGCGAGGGCTCGCCCGCGTGATCGGCGAGGCCGGGCGGGGCGACGTAGCCGGTGTAGTGCAGCGCCGTCGACGGGGTGACCGCCGATCCGACAGCTGCCCCCGAGGACAGCGGGGCGAGGGCCGTCGCGCCGGCGAGGGCACCGACGGCGACGAGGGCGAGGGCAGGGCGGCTGCGCATGTCCCCATCTTCGCGCTGGTGCGCGCCGTTCCTGCCGGCGGTGGTGTCGTGGGTGGTCAGCCGTCTTCCGCGGCGGCCAGCAGGCGGCGCAGCAGGTCGGCAAGCGTCGAGCGGTCGTGGACGCCCAGGGGCGCGAGCAGGGCCGCCTCCGCGGCGGCCAGCAGCTCCAGCGCGCGGTCCACCCGCCGTCGCCCCTCCGGCGTCAGCGAGACCTGCACGCCGCGGCCGTCGGCGGGGGAGCGGGCCCTGGCGATCAGGCCGAGCGCCTCGAGCCGGTCCAGCCGGTGGGTGGTGGTGGCGCTGGACACCAGGGTCTGTGCCTGCAGGGAGCCGGGGGAGAGCTGGTACGGCGGGCCGCTGCGCCGCAACGCGGCCAGCACGTCGAATCCCCACTCCTCCAGGTCGACCTCGCGGAAGGCGAGCGCGCGGCTGCGGCCGAGGTGCAGCGCCAGCCGGGACACCCGGGAGAAGACCTCCAGCGGCGCGGAGTCGACGTCGGGGCGCTCGCGCCGCCACGCGGCGAGCAGGGCGTCGACACTGTCCGGCACCCCACCAGTCTGCCGAGCCCGAGCGGGCGCAGGATCTGTTAGTGTCTCGACGTCGAGAGACCGGCCGTAGTGGCAGGCTTCGCCGCGGCACATGAGACACCGGCCGAGGGAGAGCAGAGATGGCGGGCAACAGCTTCGGGGCGCAGGGGACGCTGACGGTCGGGGAGCGAGAGTTCACGATCTTCCGGCTGGACGCGGTGGAGGGCAGTACGCGGCTGCCGTTCAGCCTCAAGGTCCTGCTGGAGAACCTGCTCCGCCACGAGGGCGGGCTGCACGTCAGCGCCGACGACGTGCGCGCGCTCGCCAGCTGGGACCCGACCGCGGAGCCCGCCGTCGAGATTGCCTACACCCCGGCGCGGGTGCTGATGCAGGACTTCACCGGCGTCCCGTGCGTGGTCGACCTGGCCGCGATGCGCGAGGCCATGACGGCGCTCGGCGGGGACCCGACCACGATCAACCCGCTCGCCCCTGCCGAGCTGGTCATCGACCACAGCGTGATCGCCGACCACTTCGGTCGGCCGGACAGCTTCGACCTCAACGCCGCCCTGGAGTTCGACCGCAACAAGGAGCGCTACGCCTTTCTGCGCTGGGGCCAGCAGGCCTTCCGCGACTTCGCGGTGGTGCCGCCGGACACCGGCATCGTGCACCAGGTCAACCTCGAGCGGCTCGCCCGGGTGGTCTTCGTCGCGCCGGGCCCGGATGGCGACGACACGGCGTACCCCGACACGCTCGTCGGGACCGACTCGCACACCACGATGATCAACGGTCTTGGCGTGCTCGGCTGGGGCGTCGGCGGGATCGAGGCCGAGGCGGCGATGCTGGGCCAGCCGGTGAGCATGCTGATTCCGCGCATCGTCGGCTTCCGGCTGACCGGCGAGCTGCCGCCTGGCACCACCGCCACCGACCTGGTGCTGACGGTCACCGAGCAGCTGCGGCAGCACGGCGTAGTCGGCAAGATCGTGGAGTTCTACGGCGAGGGCGTGGCCAACGTCCCGCTCGCCAACCGGGCAACGATCGGCAACATGAGCCCCGAGTACGGCTCCACCGCAGCCATCTTCCCGATCGATGCGGAGACCCTGAGCTACCTGCGGCTCACCGGCCGCGACGAGGGCCAGGTGGCGCTGGTCGAGGCCTACGCCAGGGCACAGGGCCTGTGGCACGACCCCACGGTGGAGCCGGTCTTCTCCGAGACGCTGGAGCTCGACCTGGGCACCGTCGTGCCGTCGCTAGCCGGACCCAAGCGGCCGCAGGACCGGGTGCCGCTCGACCGGGCCAAGCCGATGTTCCGCGAGGCGCTCGCCTCCTATGCGGTGGCGACCAGGGAGAGCGCCCTCGACGAGGGATCCGAGGAGAGCTTCCCGGCATCGGACCCGGTGTCGGTCTCCGCCGGGCAGGACGCCGCTGACCAGCCCTTCCACAGCAGCAACGTCGGCGACGTGGCCGACCGCCCGAGCAGCCCGGTCGGCGTCTCGCTGTCGGGTCAGCAGGTCACCCTCGACCACGGGGCGGTCGCGATCGCCTCCATCACCAGCTGCACCAACACCAGCAACCCCTCCGTCATGATCGGTGCTGCCCTGCTGGCCAAGAACGCGGTGGAGCGCGGGCTGACCACCAAGCCGTGGGTCAAGACGACGCTGGCCCCGGGCAGCAAGGTGGTCAGCGACTACTACGAGCGGGCCGGGCTCACGCCGTACCTGGACAAGCTCGGCTTCAACCTGGTCGGCTACGGCTGCGTCACGTGCATCGGCAACAGCGGGCCGCTGCTGCCGGAGGTGAGCGCGGCTGTCGCCGAGGGCGACCTGGCAGTGGTCAGCGTGCTGTCGGGCAACCGCAACTTCGAGGGCCGGATCAACCCGGACGTGAAGATGAACTACCTCGCCTCCCCGCCGCTCGTGGTGGCGTACGCGCTCGCCGGGACCATGGACATCGACATCACCAGGGACCCGCTGGGCACCGACCCCTCCGGGCGCCCGGTGACGCTGGCCGACATCTGGCCGAGCGAGGCCGAGGTCGACGCCGTGGTGCGGGAGGCGGTCCGGGGTGAGCAGTTCACCGCGAGCTACGCCGATGTCTTCGCCGGCGACGCCCGCTGGCAGGGGCTCGACGTGCCGGCTGGGGACGCCTTCGGGTGGGACCCGGACTCGACGTACGTCCGGCGCCCCCCGTACTTCGACGGCATGCCAGCCAAACCGGCACCGCTGACCGACATCGCCGGCGCCCGCGTGCTGGCCGTGCTGGGCGACAGCGTCACCACCGACCACATCTCGCCGGCCGGCTCCATCAAGGCCGACTCACCGGCCGGCCGCTACCTCG
>JAABUX010004611.1_pt1 | contig 17360 bp, 12 predicted proteins | sample 5561851 | NCBI WGS metagenome assembly JAABUX01 (sample SAMN10711883, study PRJNA513361) | rock metagenome | isolation source: Antarctica rocks | place: Antarctica: Victoria Land, Richard Nunatak red sandstone | collected 2016-01-03 | reverse complement strand
GCCGAGCCCGAGGGTCTCGCGGGCGAACAGCACCTCGGTCGAGGTCGCCATCGAGAACAGCATGTTCATGACGCCCAGCGTCAGGGCCAGCAGTCGCAGCGTCGGATGCGCCCACAGCCACCGGAGATCCTCGGCGATGTCGCTCCGCATCCGGTGTGGCGTGGAGTCCGCGCCACCCGCGGCCACGGGTGGCGCGGGAACGGCTGGCCGCAGGCGCAGCGTGGCGACGAGCACGGCCGAGGCCGCGAACGACGCCGCGTCCAGCGCAAAGGGGGTGGTCAGCGCGAGCGCGATCAGCACACCGGCCAGGGGCGGCCCGATCACGCCGTTGGCGACGACGTCGCTCGCCTGCAGCCGCCCGTTGGCCCGCTCCAGCGCATCCGGCGCGACGACCGAGGGCAACAGCGCCAGTGAGGCGTTGCTCGCCAGCACCTCGCCCGTGCCAAGGACGAGCAGCAGGACGAGCAGCAGCGGCAGGCTCATCGTGCTGGTGGCCACCCCCACGGCCACGCCCGCGGTAACGCCGGCACGGACCACGTCGACGCCGATTATCAGGCGCTGCCGGTCGACCCGGTCGATCAGCACCCCAGCCGGCAGGCTGACGACCAGCCACGGCAGCCGCAGCGCCACTGGCACCAGCGCGATCGCTGCGGCGTTGCGTGTCAGCGTCGAGGCAAGCCAGGGGTACGCCACGACGCTGACGCCGTCGCCGACAGTCGAGATGCTGACAGCCGTCCACAGCCGGGCGAAGTCCGCGCCGAGGGCGCCGCCCGGGCCCCGGCGGCCGGTGCGCCGAAGCCGTGGTCTCATCCCAGCAGCATGGCGCAGCACCCGCCCGGGCGCATCTCACATACCGGCCCGGGCCGGCTACTCGTCCGCCACCTGCAGGACGAGCTTGCCGGTGTTCTCACCGCGGAACAGCCGCAGCAGCGTCTCGGGGAAGGTCTCGAGCCCCGGCACGACGTCCTCGCGAGCCACCAGCTCGCCCGAGCTCAGCCACCCCGCCATCTCCCGCGTCGCCTCCGCGTACTGCGAGGCGTAGTCGAAGATCACGAAGCCGGTCATGCTCGCCCGGTTGACCAGCAGCGACAGGTAGTTCGCCGGTCCGGGCGCCGGAGAGCTGGCGTTGTAGGTGGAGATCGCGCCGCAGATGACGATGCGGGCCCCCCGCGCCAGGCGAGTCAGGGCAGCATCGAGGATCTCGCCGCCGACGTTGTCGAAGTACACGTCGACGCCGTCGGGGCAATGCGTGCGCAGCGCGCGCTTGACGTCCTCGTTCTTGTAGTCGACAGCCGCGTCGAACCCCAGCTCGCCGACGACGTAGTCGCACTTCTCGCGGCCGCCGGCGATGCCGACGACCCGGCACCCCTTGAGCTTGGCGATCTGCCCCACCGCCATCCCGACGGCCCCCGCGGCGCCGCTGACGACGACCGTGTCGCCCGCCTTCGGCTTGCCGATGTCGAGCAGGCCGAAGTACGCCGTCAGCCCGGTCATCCCGAGCGCGCCGAGGTAGGTGGGCAGCGGAGCAAGGGACGGGTCGACAGGGATGACGCCCTTGCCGTCGGTCACGGCGTACTCCTGCACCCCGAACGTCCCCGACACGTGCGTCCCGACCTCGAAGCGCGGGTTCCGGCTGGCCACGACCACACCGACGCCGCCTGCGCGCATCACCTCACCGATCCCGACCGGCGGGATGTAGGACCGGCCCTCGTTCATCCAGCCGCGCATAGCGGGGTCGAGCGAGACGTACAGGACCTTGACCAGCAGCTCACCGTCGGCCGGCTCCCCGACCGGCTCCTCGGTGAAGTCGAAGTTGTCGGCGCTCACCATCCCGACGGGGCGAGAGGCCAGCCGGTACTGGTGGTTGGTCGTGCTGCTGTCGGGGCGCGTGGCTGCTGTCATCCCCCTACTCCAGCACCCTGCCGGGCCGGGCGCGCGGGCGGGGCCGCCACCCGCGCGGGGGCGGATGGGTCAGGCGTGCACGGACGCAGGGTCGCGGACGAGGGTGGTGAGGTCGTGGGTGTAGTCCTGCGGGGTGGTCGCCGCCAGCCACAGCACCTTTGCTACGCCGTTCTGGAACGCCAGCACCTGGGTCCCGTGGTCATACGACGTCGAGCCGTCCGGGTTCTTGCCGGTCGGGACGAGCGGCACCCCGAGCGCGCCGGCCGCCGCCAGGATCTGGGTCGCCGGCGCGGTGAGGCCGAGGAAGGGCTGCGGCAGCCCGGCGTCGAAGTTCGACAGCCACGCCTTCAGCGCCGCGGGCTTGTCGCGGTACGGGTCGCTGGTCACGAACACGACCCGCACCGCCTGCTGCACGTCAGCCGGGGCGCTCCGCAGGGCGACACCGAGGCTGGCCATCGTCGTCGGGCACACATCGGGGCAGTGGGTGTAGCCGAAGAAGACCAGCATCAGATGGCCCTGCTGCAGCTGGGCCAGGGTCGGCCGGGTCCCGTCGCTGGCGCTGAACGCTGCAGCCGACGCCCTAGCCGCGGATGCGGATGCCTGCGGCAGGGCGACGGGCGAGGGCAGCACGTCGCCGCCGCGGATCGGCGCGGCCGGGGATGACGCGGTCGACCCGGCCGGCGCCACCGACGAGCCACAGGCAGCGACGAGCGTGAGGCTCGCGGCAGCCAGCACTCGGCCCGCCCGCACCCTGCACCACCCCTGCAGCGTGTTCACCGCGTCAACGGTAGCCGCTGGTCCTGACAAGGCCGCTGCCTCAGTCGAAGCCGGGCGGAACCTGGTTGGGGCTGGCCTCCGGCGGTCGGGACTCGTTCTCGGGGTGGGTCCGGATGGCGAGCAGCGCGATGTCGTCCTCGGGGTCGGCGGCGGGCAGCATCCGCGCCAGCAGCTCGTCGCACAGCTGCCCGAGCGGCAGCCCGCCGAGCGCCGCCATCGTCTGCCGCAGCCGGGTCAGGCCGGTGTCGAGTGCGCTGTCGCGGCGCTCGATGAGCCCGTCTGTGTACAGCAGCACGGTGTCACCCGGTGCGAGCGGGACGACGTGGTCGGCGCGCTCAGTTGCCGGGTCGAGGCCGAGCAGCAGGTCGGGCTCGCTGTCGAGCACCTCGACGCGGCCATCCGCGCGGAGCAGCATCGGCGGCGGGTGGCCGGCGTTGGACCAGCGCAGCCGCCGCATCCCGCCGGGCAGCGCCACCCTGTCCTCGTCGGTCTGCTCGATCCGGGCGAGCACCACCGAGGCCATGGTGTTGATCTGCAACCCGCGCATCGCGCGGTCCACCCGGGTGAGGATGCTCGCCGGGCCTTCCCGGGAGCCTTCGAAGGCGAAACCGCGCAGCAGGGGCGCGAGCTGGGCCTGCCAGCTGGTGGCGGCGAGGTCGTGGCCGGACACGTCGCCGATCGCGCCGAGGGTCGCACCGTCCTCCTGCAGCGCCCCCCAGTAGAAGTCGCCGCCCACCTGCGCCGCCTGTGCGGCTGGCCGGTAGCGCGCGACGAGCTCGAGGAAGTCGGGCGCGGGCAGCGCCGGGAGCAGGTGCCGCTGCAGGCTCTCCACGGCCGTGCGCTGCTGGGAGTACAGCTGGGCGTTGTCGATAGCGAGGCCGGCCCGCTGGCCCACCTCCGTCGCCGTGGTGAGATCGGCGTCGGTGTACGGCTCGCGGTCCTCGTTGCCAGCGAGCACGAGCACGCCGAGCGTGCGGTCCCGAGCCTGCAACGGGACGATCATCAGGCTGGCGAGTCCGATCTCGCGCAGCAGACTCGTGAGCTCCTCGCTGTCCCAGCCGGCCACCAGCTCGTCGACGCTGATCCGCTCGTGCAGGACCGGCTGCCCGGTCCGGGCGACCCGGCGGGCGTAGGACTCGTCGGTGAGCACGGAGCCCTGCAGGGCTGGCAGGCGGCGGATCTGCTCGCTGAGCGTCTGGTCGGCGTGCCGGGCGACGGCATGCTGCAGGTTGCCGACCTCGTCCAGCAGCGCGACCGACGCCCAGTCGGCCAAGCGGGGGACGACGATCCGGGCAAGCCTGGCCATCGCCTCGTTGACGTCGAGGGTGCTCACCAGGGCCCGCGTCATCTCGGCGAGCAGGGCCAGGCGGTTGCGAGCCAGCTCGGTCTCGGCGAACGCCTTCTCGCGCTCCTGCTCGACCAGGCGACGGGCGGTGATGTCTTGGAAGTAGACGTTGAGCGAGTCCGGCGACGGCCAGGCCCGGACCTCAAACCACCTGTCGATGGGCTCCGGGTAGTACTCGTAGAAGGTGACCGACTCCCCCGACGACATCGCCCGGTGGTACTGGCGGTAGAACTCGGAGTCGACAGCGTCGGGGAACTCGGTCCACACATCGCGGCCCAGCAGCTGCTCACGCGGGCGGCCCAACAGCTCCTCGGCCTTCGCGTTGACGTAGGTGAACCGCCACCCGTCGTCGAGGCTGAAGAACGCGTCCGTCATCGTCTCGAGAACGCGGGCAACGCTGTCGCGACCGAGACGCACCTCGGTGCTGTCGAAGGCGGCGCCCACCAGGCGCACTCCGTCGTCAGCCGGGACCACTCGCCCTCGGGTGGTCATCCACCGGGTCTCGCCGCCGGGAAGGGTGATGCGGTACTCGACGGCCAGGTCCTCCCGCGTCTGCACCGCGCGCTCGATGGCTGATGCCACGCGGTCGCGGTCCTGGGGTTGCACGCGAGCCGTGAAGCTGTCGAGGTGCGGGACGAACGCTGCCGGCTCGTAGCCGAACAGCTCGATGAGCCGCCGGTCCCACACCAGTGCCCCGGTGGCCGGGTCGAGCGCGAAGCAACCGATGCTGGCAGCACCCAGAGACAGGTCGAGCCGGGCGGTGCCGTCGGCCAGCTCGGCGCTCTCCCGGCGCAGCTCCAGCTCCTGCTCCACGCTGCCCGCCAGCCGGCTCAGCACGGACACCTCGGCGTCGGTCCACTGCCTCGGCTCGGCGTCGTATGCGCACAGCACCCCGACAAGGTGCTCCCCGACGACGAGCGGGACGCCCAGGTAGCGGACGATGTCCCCGCTCGCGACGAGCGGGAGGTCGGCGACGCGCGCGTCGGTCCTCGCATCGGCAATAGCGGTGAGGATGCCCAGCTCAGCGGTGACGCCGCAGACGCTGTCCTGCAACGGTGTGAGCTGGCCCCGGCCGCTCGGCCGCCACCGACCTGACGCCGCGACTACTACCCGCTGCTCGGCCAGCAGCGCGACCTCGGCGTGGTCGACACCCAGCAGCTCGGCCGCAAGGTCGGCGAGGCTCTGCAGTGCCGCCGAGCCAGCACTAAGGGCGAGCAGCGATGAGCGGCGACCGCGCGGCCCGGGTCGTCGAGGACCCCGACCGAGCCCGTTGCAGTCAGTACCTGGCTCGAAAGGCCCTCGAACGGGTCGAGGTGCATGGGGCGAGTGTAGGCGGGGGGGTTGCCCACGAGGCCGGTACCGCGACACCAACCTGCCTCCCGCTGCCCATCGCAGGCGACGCTCTTACAAACCCCGAACCTGGTCTTCGGTCCGCATTGCCTGCCGCCGACGTTGCATAGGGAGCAGGGCACAGAGTCGTCCATCCGGACGGCGAGGACCAAGCAGCCCGGCACCGAGGAGCAGTCATGAACATCTCTCGCAAGGCCGGCCTCACCGCCGGCGCCGCTGGCGTCACCGCCGCCCTCCTCCTGGCCGGAGGCGCCGCCTACGCCTCCAGCGACGGAGGGCAGGCCGCTCCCGCTGCCTTCAGCGCTGCGGCCTCGGGACCGAGCACCACTCCCGCCAGGACAACAGCCGCCAAGGCAAGGGCTCACCACCTGCGGTCCCTCGCTCGGCGCGCGGAGTACGGCACCTTCACCGTGCACACCAAGAAGCACGGCAACCGGACCTTCGATGCACGACGCGGCACCATCTCCTCGGTGACGCGTGCGAGTGGCACCGCGCCCGAGACCGTGACGGTGACCAGCCCCGACGGCACGTCAGCCCAGTTCACGCTCACCTCCACGAGCCGGGTCAGGAACAACGGGGCCAAGGCCGCGGCGACCACGCTGGCCGTGGGTGAGCGGGCACGGGTCCTGGCAACGAAGAATGGAGCGGCCGAGAACGTCGTGGGCATCCGCGCTCACAGCCTCAAGGCCACGCCCAAGTCGGGCACCACTGGGTGACAACAGTGTCTGGCGACGCCGGGTCGAGCACGGTGAATGCTGTCAACGTGCCGGACGGCGAGGAGCGCGGGCAGCCGTCCGCGCGGGGCCTCGTCCTCGTCATCGAGGACGAGGCCCCGATCGCTGAGGTCGAGCGGCTCTACCTGAGCCGGGAAGGCTTCGGCGTGCACGTCGAGCGCACCGCCTTAGCCGGGCTTGCCGCCGCTCGCCGCCTGCGGCCGGTGGCGATTCTGCTCGACGTAGGGCTGCCGCCGGATGGGGCACCGCCGGATGGGGCGACACCGGACGAGACGCGCCTGGATGGGACGGACGTCTGCCGGTCCCTGCGCGAGGAGGGCGACTGGACCCCCGTGCTGTTCGTGACCGCCCGCGACGACGAGGCCGAGCGCATCCGCGGCCTCGAGCTCGGCGCCGACGACTACATCACCAAGCCGTTCAGCCCTCGCGAGCTGGTAGCGCGGCTGCGGACCGTCCTGCGCCGGTCGGAAGGACCCACGGAGGCTGGTTGCGTCGTGCTGGGACCGGTGCGGGTCGATGTCGACAGCAGGCGCGTTCGGATCGACGGCGACGAGGCGTCGGCGGACGTGCCGCTGACGGCCACCGAGTTCGACCTGCTGGTCTTCCTGGCTCGCCGCCCCGGACGCGTCATCTCCCGTGAGGAGTTGCTCTCCAGCGTCTGGGGGTACTCCGCGGCCGGGGGGACGCGCACGGTCGACGTGCACATCGCCCAGCTCAGGGGCAAGCTGAGTGCTGGACTCGGTGCCAGGCTCGGCCCGGAGGCCGACTTGATCCGCACTGTGCGCGGCATCGGGTATGCCGCCGGAGTGCCCGGGCCTGCCGCGACCACCGACGAGAGCTAACGAGAGCTAACGAGGACTGAGGATGCCGCCACCAGACAGTCGTGCCGACCCCCGGCTCGCCCGGCTCGTCAGCACCGGCACCAGCGCTGGTAAGGCTCGTGCGAACGGAAGCCGGGTCAGGCCCGCCAAGGCCGCCCGTCCTTCGAGGAGTGTCCCGCCCGCCGCGTCCGTCCGGTCCGTCAGGAAGAACGGCCCTCGAACCAGCCGTGCTTCACGCCCCGGGCGGCGAGGCCGCATGACGCGGATGTCCAGCCAGGTCATGGCGGTCACCTGCGGTGCCGTCCTGTTCGCGGTGGTCCTGTCCGGCGTGCTCGCATCAGGGCTGATCAGGAACGCCTACGACGGCCAGGCCAAGGCGGTGCTGCACCGCGAGGCGCTGCTCACTGCCCGCCTGGTCGAGGACCGCGCCACGACCGCCGCGACCCGGGCAGGCCGGCCGGCGGCCCTGGTGCTCGCCGGGGCGGGCGTCCAGGCCGTCCGGGTCCGTGCCAAGGGCACGGTCGTGGGAGCGGCCGCTGGCCTGGTGAGCGGCGACCAGTCCGACGTGTCCGCGGCGGCCCAGGGCCGGTCGGTGCAGGGCAGCAGGACCATCGCCGGAGTGCGCTACCTCGTCGACGTCGAGCCGGTCGACGGTGGCGGCGGCGTTCTGCTGCTGCAGAAGGCGTCGGATGCGCGCGCCGTCACCCGCGGCGTGGTGTGGCGGTTCGTCCTGGCCCTCCTCGTCGGGCTGCTGACCGCCGCGCTGCTGGCAGGGCTGCTCGCCCGGCGGCTCACCCGTCCCCTTGCCGGTGCTGCGCTCGCCGCCCAGCGGTTGGCGACCGGCGAGCGCGACGTGCGGCTCGCTGAGGACGGCCCCACCGAGGTGACCGCGGTCGCCAGCAGCCTCAACAGCCTGGCCACCTCGTTGGCGACGAGCGAGGGGCGGCAGCGGGAGTTCCTCCTGTCGATCAGCCACGAGCTGCGCACCCCCCTGACTGCCATCAAAGGCTTCGCCGAGGCACTCGCCGACCGCGTGTCGACCGGCGACGCGGCAGTGGCCGCGGGGCGAACGATCGAGGCCGAGGCCAACCGGCTGCAGCGCCTGGTCTCAGACCTGCTCGACCTCGCCCGGCTCGCCGCCGACGACTTCCGCCTCGACCTCGCCGACGTCGATCTCGGCGAGCTCGTACGCGAGGCCGGCGAGGTCTGGTCGGGGCGGTGCTCTGCCGTCGGCGTGGTGTTCCGGCTCGAGCTGCCGGACGAGCTGGTAACTGCGCTCACTGATGCCACGCGGCTGCGCCAGGTTCTCGACGGGCTGGCGGAGAACGCGCTGCGGGTGACGCCCGCCGGCCGCCCCATCGTGTTCGCGCTCGCCCTCGAGCCGGGCGGCGCGTCCGGTTACTCGGGGGCACCGGGGGAACCGCGGGCTGCAGCGGGTCCCGCCCGCGCGGTGCTGGCCGTTCGGGACGGAGGCCCGGGGCTGAGCGCGGACGACCGCGCCGTCGCCTTCGAGCGGGGGGTGCTGTACGAGCGCTACCGCGGAGTGCGCCAAGTCGGGACGGGTCTTGGCCTCGCCCTCGCAGCCGGGCTCGTGGGGCGCCTCGGGGGGACGGCGGAGGCAGCAGAAGCGCCGGAGGGCGGCGCGGCCTTCCTCGTCCGCCTGCCACTGAGCACGCCCGGGCCATCGGTCACACCGCTGGACGCTGCGCCCCACCACTCGTCTGCTCGCTGAGCTGCGTGAGGTCGGTCTGCTCCTCGACCCAGGCGTCGATCCGCGACCAGACGCCTGTCAGCCACTGCCCGGTCTGCTCCTCGTCGGACGGCAGCGCGTCCGGCTTCTCGCGCCACCACAGCAGGTGCAGCTCGCGCCGCAGCGGCAGCGCGTTCCAGATGGTCACGACGTCGGCGAGCTCGTCGTGGCCAGTGTGCGTGAACACCACTACATCGGCTGCGGGCGCTGCGCGCAGCGCCGCGAGGGTCCCGGCGGGCTTGGGCGGCAGGACGTGCGGCATGCTCAGCGCCTGTCGCGCCTCGGCCCGCCGCCCCGTGCGGAGTAGCCGGATGACGGCCAGGCGGTGCCGGGTCGGGGTCCAGTCACCGCCCTCGGGGTAGAGCAGCAGCGCATCATGGTCATCGAGGGTCCCGGCGACCTCGGCGATCATCCGGGCTGCCGCGTCAGGCCGGCCCTTGCCGGTCGTGATGAAGCTGCAGCCGATCCGGCTGAGCAGGACATCGAGCGATGGGTCCAGCCGCAGCTGCTGCTTGAGGACGATGCGGGGACGGCGGCGGTAGCGGCTCAGGAGCAGGTGCACAAGCACGAACGACGCGCCGGGGCCGGCATGGCGGGCAAGCACGAGGATGGGCTCGGCGCTGGCCATCCGCTCCGCGTCCTCGGGCCGGGTGACCGGCTCCTCGACAGTGAGCCGGAACCCGAAGACGAACTGCGCAACCGCCAGCAGCGCGCGCAAGAAGGCAGCGATCAAGGCCAGGTGCGCGTCCTGCTGCCGCTCGGACCGCAGCTTCCACCCGAACCCCGACGCGACCCACAGCGCGAGGCAGACCAGCAGGCAGGCGCTCTCACCGAGCAGGTAGGCGGTGGCGAAGGTCCAGACGCGCAGCACCCTCCACCTCGGCCGGCGCCCTCGCGCAACGAGCAGGATCAGCGCAACCGCAGTGTTGACCACTGCCACGACCGGCAGCAGGACCAGCGCCACGACGCCGAGCAGCGGCATCAGCGGAGCGATCAGCAGCCGCCGAACCAGCCAGGGCGGCACCGGCAGCCTGCTCAAACGGGTGCGGCCTGACCCGACGGCGAGGGGTTCGACGCCAGGTAGGCCGCCGTCGCGTTACGGGCCCGCTCGATGCGAGCGGCGACGCTGCGGTTGTCGCGGTAGCGCACGGTGGCCAGTGGTGTGCCCTCGTCTCCGGTCGGCAGGACATGCACCTGCACCCCGGCGGGGACGTCGGTCAGGTCTTCGACGAAACGGTGCCGGCGAGCGACCTCGAAAGCGACGAGTCCGACCTCCCACGGCCATTCAGGTGCAGTTAGCGGCCGCTCGATCCGCCCGACGTGCAGGACGTAGACGGTGCCGGCGCCGAGGGTGACGGCCCGCCCGAGCGGCAGGCTGTCAACAAGCCCTCCGTCGAGGAAGTGCTCACCGCCGATCTCCACGGCCGGGAGCAGGCCGGGCACGGCACATGAGGCGAGCACGGCGTCAGCGAGCGGACCGCTGTCGAACCAGTGGCCGCGTGCCCGCTCGATGCTGGCAGCGACGCACTGGAAGGGGACGGCCAACTCTTCGATGAGCACGCCCGGGGCGCGGGCGTCGATCAGTGCCCGCAGCCTGTCGTTGCTGTGCAGGTGCGTCCGGCTCCGGGCCAGCGTGCGCAGCTGGCCCAGGACAGAGCTCGAGAACACGTCCGCGTTGCCGAGCGCGGACCACAGCTCGGTCAGGCGCCCCACCGTCGCGGCACTCGGGTCGGAGGCAATCGCTGCCCCGTTGATGGCCCCGACCGAGGACCCGAGTACCAGCTCGGGGTAGATCCCGGCGTCGGTCAGCGCCTGCAGCATCCCGACCTCGGCTGCGCCGAGCAGACCACCGCCGCCGAGCACGAACGCCGTCAGGCCGCCCGCTGGCGGACTACCCATCAACCCTCCAGACGTGCCTTGACGGTCCGGCCGCGTGGAAGAACGGGCCGCTGGCCCATGCCTACACGCGCCGACACCTATCGACGCATTCTTTCCACCTAGCACCCCGGGGGCTCGGTACCTGCACTCAGCCGACCGCGGCTGGTAGCGGGTGGGCGCGAAAGAAGTCCCACATGATGGCGCCGACGTTGAGGTGAAGGTGGTTCGCCCCCGGCAGCGCCCAGCGCCGCCGAACCAGGGCTGCCCGTCCACGCATGGCCGCCGCCTGCCACGCCCGCGGGGTGAGTCACTGCTTCGTGAGCAGCTGTAGGTTCCGCGTTCTCCTGAGCAATCAGCACCACAGACGTCGGGGTTTCCGCGCTGGTCGAGCAACGGTCTTCCGCGTGCGCGTGAGCACTTCTTCGTCACCCTGGCGCTTCGGCTCCAGTCCGCTGCTGCCCAGGCAGGCTAGGTGCCTTTCAGTACCAGGCCGGGCAGCGCATGTGGGTCACTCGGTGCCGGCGACCGTGACAGCTGGGATCCACGGGCTCGGCGTGCGGCCAGTCGGTTACTGTGGATGACGGTCATCATGACCCTCGTCAGCCCACGAAGGTGCTCGGCGGCGCCTGGTGCACCTGGCGCACCTGGTGCCAGGATGAACGGGTCGAAGGCCGTGCCAGGCCTTCTGCTGACGCCGAGCCTGCCAGGCACGGTGAAACAGACGCCTGCTCCGAAGGGCGGCCTCATGCATTCGACCCCGCCGCCCTCCTGGCCGCCTCTGACGGTTGCGCTGGACGACCCGAACAACGGTGCGCGCGCCCTCGTCGACCGTCTTCTGACTGGCGGTGACCTTCGCGGAGTGCAGCGGGAGTACCGCAGCAGCTTGGCACCGTTGCAGGTCGACACAAGGGGAGCGAATCCCGGCACTGTCGGCACTGCCGTCGACATGGCGCTCCGCTTCCATATCGACCCGGAGCCGGACCTCGGTCTGCCAGCGCGTGGCGCTGCCGTTTGTGGCCCGGTTGCCTTCGGTCTGCTGACAGAACTGATGAACCAGTTCGGGGGCCGGCTCGACCCCTTGAGCCTCTCTGACACTGCCGCCTCTGCCGTGAAAGCCCCGCTCAGTGGGCCGGAACACGAAGTGGCCGACCTGGCACGAACGTGCTGGGTGCTGGCGCTGTTCGTCGAGGTGTACAGGGCCGGTCTGCTGCCCGGCAGCCCGCTCATCGACTATCTGAAGCGACGGCGACCGACGGCTGAAGGCCTACTGGCCGTCGCGAGCGTCGATGCCATTGCCGAAGTAGCCGACCTGATCACCCTTGCCCAAGAGCAACTGCTGATCCCCCTAGCTTCGGCGCCGCAGCCGTGGCACGTCGGGCCACGGTTCGCCGGGAGCCAGTGGATGAAGGCGGACGCCGACTTCATCGCGGGAGGCGCCCTCGTCGAGGTCAAGACAAACCTCGGCGACAAAAACCCGCGTGGTGTGCGTGCCGCCAGCCTCAAGATGGAATCTGTTCGTCAAGTCCTCGGCTACGTCCTGCATGACTACGACGACGTCTACCGGATCGACGAGATCGGCGTCTACCAAGCGCGTTACGGCACTCTGACAAGGTGGCCCCTCCAAGCGCTCCTCGACCGGCTCGCCGGGAGATCGGTCGACCTGGCCACGGAACGCCGGCTCTGGCAGCAGCTGCTGCAGCGAGGCTGAGATCGACCGCGCAATGCGGCCGGGACTATGCCAGGCGGAGCAGCGGGCTGTGTACGGACGGCACCGCGAAAGCCGAGCAGACGCCACGCCTACCAGAAGCACGACCGGGCCGGTCCCAGGCCGGGGACCCTCACAGTGCGGATGGGCCTCATCAGGCAGCCCCACGGCTGCCCCCGCTTCCGTCCATCTGGCCAAAAGGCCGTTCTTGTCGGCGGCTCGGTCTAGCGTCCTGCTCATGCCGAACGACGTTTCTCCTGCAGCCACACGCAGGACGGCCGCAGTGACTTCCTCCGAGTAGGGCGTGAGATCAAGGATCTGCCTTGAGGTCCGACGGCGACGTGACGACCGCACCGGGCCGCCGAAGGGCGTGTGAGGGAACCCGCGTTCCGCCCTCGCAACCTGAACTTTCCACCCACCTAAGCCGGAGTGAGCCATGTACAAGAGCGACGACACGCTCGTGCTGAGCGCGAGCGATCTGACCGGCTTTCTCGCCTGTGGCCACTTGACGGAGCTGGACCGCGCGGTGACCCTCGGCAACCGGACCCGTCCGGAACGGGCACCCGGAAGTGTCGCGGCCAAGTACGGCAACAGGCATGAAGAAGCCCACCTGAGACGGCTGCAGGAGCAAGGCCGGACCGTCGCCACCATCGCCCTGCCCGGCCGGGGACTCGCCGCGCTGCACACTGCCGAGCAGCAGACCCTCGCGGCGATGAAGGAGGGGGCGGATGTCATCTATCAGGCGACGTTCTTCGACGGTGAGTGGGTCGGCCACGCAGACTTTCTGATCAAGGATGAGGGCCGGCCGTCGACGCTGGGCTCCTGGGCCTACGACGTCGCCGACACCAAGCTCGCCCGGCACGCGAAGGTGTCAGCGCTGGTGCAGATGTGCTCCTACGGTGAGCACATCGCCCGGCTGCAGGGCGTGCCGCCGCAGACGCTCACGGTCATCACCGGAGACGGAACCGAGGAGACGTTTCCCTGGTCCGAGCACGCCCCCTACTTCCGCGCTGTCCGCGCTCGAATGCTCGCCTCCATGGCCAGCCAGCAGTCGACCTACCCCCTGCCGGTGGCGCACTGCCCGCTGTGCCGCTGGGAAGACCACTGTGACAGCCGTCGGCGCAACGAGGACCATCTATCGCTCGTTGCGGGCATGCGTCGCGGCCAGATCGCTCGGCTCGAGGCAGCCGGCGTCGGCACAGTTGCCGAGCTTGGCGCCGCTTCGGGGGGCCAGCTGAACAGCGTGAAAGCCGGGGCAGGCACCCTGGCCCGGCTGCAGACCCAAGCCCGGCTGCAGATCGAGAGCCGCCCCCTGCCGATACCAGCCCATCAGCTGCTCGATGCCGTGCAAGGCCAGGGTCTGTCGCTGCTTCCGCCGTCGGATCCAGCGGATGTCTTCTTCGACATGGAAGGAGACCCCTACCTCGAAGGTGGCGGCCGCGAGTACCTGTTCGGGTTGACCGAGCAGGCCAACGGGAGCGCGACGTTCCGTGCGTGGTGGGCACACGACCGGAACGAGGAGAAGACTGCCTTCGAGGGGTTCGTCGACTACGTCACCGAGCTTCGCGACAAGCATCCTGGGGCTCACATCTACCACTACGCCGACTACGAGCGAGCCGCGCTCGTCCGGCTGGCGGGCAGGCACGCGACCCGGGAAGAGCAGGTCAACGACCTGCTTCGGGAGGGTGCCCTCGTCGACCTGTACCGGGTCGTGCGCCAGGGTGTGCTGGCCGGAACCGAGTCCTATTCGATCAAGAAGCTTGAGCCGCTGTACGGCTTCGCCCGCGGTGGAGCCGTCACCAACGCCGAAGACTCGATCGTCGAGTACGAGCGGTGGCTCGACGAAGGCCGCGACCCCCAGGTCCTCGACGGGATCGCGGCGTACAACCGCCTCGACTGCGAGAGCACCCTCGCGCTTCGCGACTGGCTTCTCACCCTTCGCTCCGGCGCCCCCACCCCCGCCGCCGCCCTACCAGCCGTCGAACGGTCTCCCGTCGGCGATGACCTGATCGCCTTCCTTGACCAGGTCGACATCGTGGGTTCGCAGCTCACGATGGGTGTCCCCGACGACCCAGCCAGTCGCAGCGCCGCCCAGCAAGCCCGCTGGCTACTGGCACATCTACTGCTGTGGCACCGACGAGAAGACTCAGCCGCATGGCGGGACTACTTCGAGCACCTACGCCTCGGCGACCAGGAGCTGATCGATGACGCCACCTGCCTGGGAGGTATGACCTATGACCTACGCCGGTCAGGTAGGCCAGGAAAAGCGGTCGATCCATCACGAATATGCGTTCCCGCCGCAAGACTGCGGGCTGCGGATCGGCGACGCACCGATCGACCCGGTGACAAAGTCCCCGGCCGGTGCCCTCGTCAGCCTCGACCCGGTCGCCGGCAAGCTCGTACTGTCCAGAGCGACGACGTCTACGAAGCCGCACCCGGCCGGACTGATCCCTCCCACCCCACCGGGGACAAAGGAGCAGCGTGCATCGCTTCTTCGCCTCGCCACCTGGGTGGCCGGCAACGGCATCGACAGCGTAGACCCGGCGCACCGTGCCGCCCGTCAACTGCTCCTACGGGCAGCGCCGCTCCTGACACGCAACGCTCCCGTCAACGACCAGCCTCTCTTGATCGATGACGAACAGCCCAGCTTGGCAGTCGTCCGGCTTGCCCCGCTCCTCGACCACGCACTGCTCCCCGTTCAAGGACCGCCCGGCTCAGGCAAGACATACGCCGGCGCCCGCATGATCGCTGACCTCGTCGCTCGTGGCCAGCGAGTCGGAGTGACCGGCCCCAGCCACAAGGTCATCACCGGCCTGCTCGACGGCCTCGTCGAGTACACGAACCAGAACAGCCGAACCCTGCGGATCATGCAAAAGTCGGACAAGGAACAGGCCTGCGCCCACGGATCGGTCACCTGCACCAATGACAACGGGGTGATCGTCAGTGCACTCAAAGCCAAGACAGTCGACGTCGTCGCCGGCACGTCCTGGCTGTTCAGCCGCGACGACATGGCAGGACAGCTCGACGTCCTCGTCATCGACGAAGCCGGCCAGACAAGCCTCGCCGACACCCTCGCCGTCTCACCCAGCGCCCAGTCCATGGTCCTGCTCGGCGACCCCCAACAACTCGGCCAACCCGGAGCCGCCACCCACCCCGACGGCGTCGACGTCAGCGCCCTCGACCACCTCCTCGCCGGCAACGCCACCATCAGTCCCAAGCTCGGCGTGCTGCTCAGCGACACCTGGCGCATGCACCCGACCATCTGCGCGTGGGTGTCGGACACCTTCTACGACAGTCGGCTTCACCCCGTACCCGGCCTAGAACACCAGAGAATCGACACGTCCGCGTCCGACAAGAACGAGCTGCTCGGTGCGGGCCTCAGTTGGCGACCCGTCGAGCACGAGGGCAGACGCAACCGTAGCCCGGAAGAAGCCGCCGAGGTCGCCCGCATCGTCGACGAGCTCCTTGAAGCGACGTGGACCGACCAGTACGGCAACAACCGCAAAATGACCGTCGAAGACATCCTCGTGGTCGCGCCGTACAACGCCCACGTCGCAGCGATTCGGGCAGTCGTCCCCCCGGAGTTGCCGTCGGCACCGTGGACAAGTTCCAAGGCCGCGAAGCGCCCGCCGCCATCTACTCGCTGGCCAGCAGCTCCGCCGACGACATCCCCCGCGGCGTTGAGTTCCTCTACTCGCTGAACCGGCTCAACGTCGCCGTCAGCCGAGCGCGGGCCCTCGCCATTGTCGTCGCCTCCCCGGCGCTGCTGGCACCACGACTCAATCGACCGTCCCAAGCACGGCTCGTCTCCGCGTTTGACTCGCTCGTCGAAGCGGCCACGTCGCCCGCTTCGCAGCATCACCGCGAAACCACCGTCCACCGCAGCGGCTCGACCGCCGCCGACCGGCACGCCCCGTCCAGACCCAGTCAAGGAGTGCAGTGACCGACATCGCCTACCGCTTCCAGCTCGCGCAGTCGTGGTGGATCGCCACCAAACTCGTCCGCCGCCATCCCGAACTGACGATCCTCGAGACACATGCCGGCGGCGGCCAGTACGACTCCCTGTCCCTGGTACAGAACGGGCAGATGCTCCTGAGCATCAACCGCGGCGCAAGCATCCATGCCCATCAGCACCCCATGGAGCCGGTCCCGATCGAGGCGGCGTTCGCCGATGACGACGCCCACCGCCTCATCCGCCTCCTAGAATCCGCAACCAACCTTTCCGCACGCGCAGGGACGCCGGCGACGACCCCCAAGACACTGGCCTACCGCGTTCTCACCCAGCTGGCCTTGGCGACAGTCAACGAGGCACAGCCACTCGACATCCGCAGTGAATATCTGGACAGCAGCGGTGGCAGCGGCCCCCACGGGCTACTCGACCAGTACCCCGTCGCGGCCGAACGTTCCCGGGAACGCCGCCCCGACGACCCAGTCGGAGGCCCCCGGCAGCGCTACTGGCTCGTCCTCCGCGACGAGACGCCTGTCGCGGCAGTAGATGTCGACGGGTACGCCTACATCACATCCCAGGTACTGCATCTGCCAACTCTGTACGCCGAGAATGGTCGAAGTTTGACCTCAACCGTCGTCAAGGCACTCGGTTCCCTGCTCCCATGAGAACCGCTGTGGTGACACGAGAGGTGGCTGCATCTGTGAATCGTCTGTCTGCTCAAGGACCGAGCCGGCGCCATCCCCGAAGAGAAGCGATAAGTCCGCCAGGCGGTGTAACCCAACCACGTCTTACGTACCTTCGGCGGATGGCCTCGTCCACTCATCGGCTTCCGTGCTTGGTGGCTTTGGCCGGTGCGGCGGCTGAGACGGCTGAGACGGCTGCTGGACGATCCGCGTGGCCGCAATGACGGCTTCAGCGAAGGGGTTGTCGCTCAACGAGATTCGCGCCCGAGTCGCGAAGTTCGCGGTCGACTACAAGGACGTCAAGCAGGAGAAGCAGAACACGGGGGATTTCTGGCGGGCGTTCATGCGCTGTTACGGGGTTGAGGACTCCTACCTGCAGGGTGTGACGCTCGAGTATCCGGCTAGGCGTTCGGACACCGGCGGGAAGGGCTTCGTCGATGTGTTTCTGCCCGGGAAGTACCTCATC
>JAABUX010004609.1_pt1 | contig 17361 bp, 16 predicted proteins | sample 5561851 | NCBI WGS metagenome assembly JAABUX01 (sample SAMN10711883, study PRJNA513361) | rock metagenome | isolation source: Antarctica rocks | place: Antarctica: Victoria Land, Richard Nunatak red sandstone | collected 2016-01-03 | reverse complement strand
ACATGAAGTTTGCCTTTTCAACGCAATTGATGGACTTTCACGCAAGGTTTCAAGATGGCCTTCGGCAGACAGGAAGACATTCCCCTGTCGCCTAAAGTCGACAGCCCCCTGTCTTGATTCTCTGTGGGAACACCGAGCGGTTCCTGCTGCGGGCGAAGGCGCTGGAGCCGGACAACCCTCAGTGGCCGGACCGGCTGGGGGACCTTTACAGCCTGGAAACGATCCATACCTCCCCGCATGCGGCCCGCCTACAGGCGCAAAAAGCGCTGGCACAGTATCAATTGGCGGCCCATCTTCTCGGCGAGGGGCCGGGCGTGTCCCAGAGCATGGCGATCACGGCCTTCGCCGTCGGCGAATACGGTCAAGCCCGGCGTTACGCAAGCGATCTGCTGCGCCGCAACGCGGAGGACGCCGCTGTGAACCGGACTGGGGGCTTCCCGCAGGACGATGAACGGCATCACGCTCATCTGGTTCTGGGCCGCTTGGCCCTGCGCGACGGCGACACTGCTGGGGCGGAGGCGCATCTGCTGGCAATGGGCCGTGTCTCCGGCTCACCTGTCCTGGATACGTTCGGCCCCAACATGCAACTGGCACAAGACCTGCTGGAACACGGGGACCGTCCGCCCGTGCTGGCTTATCTTGATGAGTGCGCCAAGTTCTGGACGTTCGACCACGGGAAAAGGCTGAACGCCTGGAAGGCACAGGTGCAGGAAGGGAAGACGCCGGACTTCGGCTCAAACCTCGTCTATTGACGCCGAAAGATCTTAGGCGTTGACTATCCTAAGTAGGGGGGCGATTATCCGTGAGAACAAGAAACATTGGCCTGGTCGTGGCGGCTGCTGCCGTCGTTCTGTGTGCAGTCGTGGCAACGGTTATCACTAAGGAACGGCAAGAGAAGCAGGCGCAAACCAAGTTCGATCCGATGTACCCGTATGGTCGGGACGGCAGGGACATGAGGCACGCGGGACAGACGATAGACATGATGTTTCAATCCATTCATGATCAGACAAAACTAGCAGCAGCACATTGTAACAAACATCATATTCGTGGAGCGGAGCGGTCCAAAATAATCATGGGCACGTTTGAGGCCGGTATTGCGGCACAAAAGCAGGTCTCCGCTTCAAACTATACCATACCATTCCAGCCACACTATCCGCCTTTGCCGCGCTAGAGGAAGCCCATGTATCTATCACGCACACATCTCCTCGCCACGCTGGGGGCCGCCTGCCTTCTGTTTCTGCCGGGCCTCGCGCGCGCCCAGGCAACCTTGGAGCGCCACCCGGCCAAAGAAGATACCTACACCATCACGTCCGTCCTCCGCGTCCTCAAGCCCGTCAGTCCCGCCGTGATGACCGACGACTCTCAGGACGCGCGCGTGCTGGGCCAAGACAAGGATTCGGTGACGGTGGAAGTGACCTACTATCCACTGTATCAGCAAACGGTCGGCGAGGACGCGGACTGGCGCAAGGACGACGCAGGCATGACGGCGTATCTCCAGCCGACGCCGACCGAGAACTGGGACGCCGCCATGCGGCGCGATCTCCTCGCCCATCTCAAGCAGGACGGCATTGAGCCGGATAAGCTGACGGACAAGCAGCTTGTGCAGCAGGTCTCGCGCTGGGCCATGCGCCGGGCGCGCACGACGAATGCCTTCGCGATCTGGGACATCTATTACCCTGGCGGCAAACCCGCCGTATACCCTGCGCTGCGGGAAGCATTCGACGGGCAGAAGTCGGACAAGACCTGGACGGACCAGCAGATGTTCGAGCAGGAAGCGCTCGGCAAGGCCATGTTCTACGGCAAGGTGCATGGCTCCTGCACGTCGTCCTCGGTCTACCTGACGACGATCTTCCGAGCGCTGGGCATCCCCACCCGCATCGTCTTCTGCATCCCGCCGTTCGACCCGAACGACGACGCGCAGGCCGCCAAGTTCTACGCTGCCGTTCATCACAACCAAGTGCGCGAAACCGTCCGCGCCGCGCTCGACGGCATGACCGGCTTCGCGAACCACCTCTTCAACGAGGTCTATGTCGGGCATCACTGGGTGCGGCTGAATTATGACACGCTGGGGCAGCCGATCCTTGACGCCCACTACTTCGGCCTGCTGACGCACATCTACACCTGCGCCGACCTGAGCCGCGTGCCGCTGGCGCAGACCTGGGGGCTGCGCTATGCCGGTGACGCGCCGGGGCAGCCCAAACTCTCCTCGGTCAACCCGTACATGCTGCTCTCCGTCCGCGACCATTTCGGCAAGAACGCCCGCCTTGACAACCCCGCCGTTCCAGTCGCCGAGCTGCGGACGGCGACAATCACTGCGCTGCTTCCAAAAAACTCGCCCGCCCTGCCGAAGTGGATCAAAGACGACGCCACAGGGAACAGCGCGCTCGACTTCTTCCTTGTCTACAAAGAATGGGTGCCCGGCTCGTACCTCCAGATGCGCGCGTTCGGGAAGCGGGCCGGACACGGGTTCCTCCTGACCGCGCCGGGCCGGCCGGATGTCAAGGTGCGGCTGAACGGCACGATGGACAGCAACGGCGACGGCACCTTCCAGGCGTTCGGCGCCCGGATTGTCCCCGAAGACAAGCCCAAGCTCGCGCCCGGAGTCGCTTACACGCTGACGCCCCAGAACGTCAGTGACACCTACCGCTGGGCCGTTGCGCCGGGCGTGACGCTGCCGGGGAAGTGAGGGCCGAGACGGCAAAAGAGCGAGGCTGTTCATGGCCTCGCTCTTGCCGCTAATTGGCGGGGACGAACAGCACTTTGAGATTCTCCCGCTCCTTGATCTCGTCCTCAATGTCGGTGAGCATGTCGTAATACTGGTAGGTCCGAATCTCCCCAGGCTGCACCCGGACGGGGACGTACCACCAGTCTTCTTCCAGATGCAACGCCTCCTCGACTATTTCCAGGACGTTGCCCTCAATCGGGGTGCGCTCCAAATAGGGGCGGATGCGCGCCACAATCTCCCGTGCGATGCTGTCCGGCTCGATCTTCACCGTCATTGTCGCCATATTAGCCTCCTCCACTGTGTTCCAAATCCAATAGTTGCAGCACGCGACCCAGGTCACGAACCGATCTTTTGGCCGCCGCTCGGTCTACAACGGCGGCAGTCACATAATCCGCTTCCACCCGTGCCCGATACAAGCGGCGCAGCGCCTTGTTGATCTCAAAGCGTGAAGCGATTGGCAAGGCAGTCAAGTTGTTCAAGACGTAGACCGGCAACCCGGTATGTCCTGGATTGTTGCCGCCGTATCCGAGGGTAATCCCTTGTTGTACAAGTGCCGATGTGATAGCCGCATAGGCCGCATAATAAGCCCGGCTGGCGCTGCTGCGGTAGCACTCCACTTCCAGCAAATGTTGAGCCGCTTTTCGGCTGTTCAGGCTAATCGCCCGCCACCTTGTGACTTCCTCTTCCCTGGTCGGCATTTGCTTCCTCTTTGAATACTGCTAGTATATCACATTGGCGGCAGGTTTACGTCCAGTGTGGGCAGCGCCGCCGCGAAGTGGCAGGCGGAGAGATGCGCGGGCGGGCTGCCCTCGAAGGGAGCTAGCGGCGGCTCTTGCTGGGCGCAAATCTCCTGGGCGAAGGGGCAGCGGGTGTGGAAGCGGCAGCCGGAAGGGATGTCGATGGGGGAGGGGACGTCGCCTTCCACCTTCTCCGACAAAGCCCGCGTCCCGTCCACGCTCGGCACGGCGGCCAGCAAGGCGCGGGTGTAGGGGTGGCGCGGATTGTCGTATAGCTCGTCGGCAGGCGCGGTTTCGACGATCTTGCCCAGGTACATGACCGCGACGCGGTGGCTGATCTGGCGGACCGCGCCGAGATCGTGCGCGACGAACAGCAGCGCGACGTCCGTCTCGGACTGCACCTGGCGGAACAGGTTCAAAATCTGGGCGCGGATCGAAACGTCGAGCGCGGACACGGGTTCGTCGGCGACGATGAACTTGGGCCGCAGGGCCAGGGCGCGGGCGATGCCGACCCGCTGGCGCTGGCCGCCCGAAAACTCGTGTGGAAACCGCGCCGCCGCCGTCTGAGGCAGCCCGACCTGATCCAGCAGCCGCGCCACTTCGGCCCGCGCCTGGCCGGGGGGGACGATTTGATGCACCCGCAGCGGCTCTTCCAGGATGGCCCCAATGTTCATGCGCGGGTTGAGCGAGGCGAAGGGGTCCTGGAAGACGATCTGCATCTCGCGCCGCGCCCGCCGCAGGTCTTCGGCGGGCAGGGCCAGCAGGTCGCGTCCGCCGAACGTGACCCGGCCGCCCGTCGGCTCGAGGAGGCGCAGGAGGCAGCGGCCCAGGGTGGACTTGCCGCAGCCGGATTCCCCGACCAGCCCCAATGTCTCCCCGGCGTCCAGCGTCAGGTCCACGCCGTCTACGGCGCGCACCTGGTCGGTGGCCCGCGTGAACGGGCCGGTGGCGCGGGCCAGCGGGAAATGCTTGGTCAGGTCTTGGACTTGGAGCAGGGGCAGGGCGTCTTGGGGCATGATGGGTTGGGGCATGGCGTTGTGTCCCAGTCCTGTCACTTCGGCTTCTGTCACTTCGGCTTCTGTCACTTCGGCTTCTGTCACTTCGGCTTCTGTCACTTCGGCTTCTGTCACTTCGGCGCGGTCGGAGGCGGGGCGGACATGGCCTTGATCATTCGTAGGGCCGCCTCGGCCGTACCGCGGACATCGCGGACCGGGTCCTCCAGAGCGGCGGTCAGGGCAGGGACGGCGGCGGGCGCGAGCGCGCCGAGTTCCCCCAGGGCGAAGGCGGACAGGCGGCGGACGTCGCGGTCCGGGTCATGCAGGGCGGCGATAAGCGCGGGGACGGCGGGAACCGCCGGAGCGCCGATCCCGCCCAGCGCATCGGCGGCATCGGCTCGAACGCCGGGCAGCGGGTCCGCCAGCGCGGCCTGGAGCGCGGGCACGGCCGAGGCCGCTGCGGGGCCGATCTCCCCCAGGCCGAGCGCGGCCATCATCCGGTTGTCCGATCGCTTGTCCTGGAGCACGGCGAGGAGCGCAGGCACGGCCGAGGCCGCCGGGGCACCGATGTTCCCCAGCGAGACGGCGGCGCCGGACCGAATTTCGTAATCCCCGTCGTGGAGCGCGGCGATGAGCGCGGGCACGGCGGGCGCCGCCGGGGCGCCGAGGATGCCCAGGCCGAAGATGGCCGAGGACCGGATGTTGGGGTCAGGATCGTTCAGGGCCGCGCGCAGGGCAGGCAGCCCCGGCAGGCCGATGCTCCCCAGGGCAAGAGCGGCCCGGCTCTGCGAACTCAGGGGCGGTTTCCGCAGGGCGGCGGCCAGCGCGGGCGCGGCGGGGGACGCCGCCGCCCCGAAGCCTGCCAGGGCCTCCGCCGCCTTCGACCGGACCGCCAGGTCCGGGTCTTCCAGCGCGGCGGCCAGCGCGGACACGGCGGGGCCGGTTCCCGATTTGATCCATACCAGGGAGGTCGCCGCGCCGAGGCGGATGGCTGGGTTCTTGTTCCGAAGGGCCATGACCAGGGTTGGGATCGCGGAGGGGCCGATCCGCCCGAAGGCATACGCGGCGTTCGCCCGGAGGTCCTGGTCCGGGTCATTGAGCGCATTCACCAGGGCCGGTGCCGCCCGCACCGCCGCCGGGCCGGTGTTGATCAGGTCGCCGACGGCCTGGGCGCGGTCCGCCGATAGGGAGGCCGGGTCTTCCAAAATGTGGATCGCCCGGCTGATGCCCTCTGGGTTCAGCGGGGACGGCGCTGTCATCGTTTTGATCTGAGCGTGGACGCCTCCGCAGCACCCGGCCAAAAAGAGGACCAGGGACACGGCTGGCACGGGGAGGCTGATGGACGGGCGAAGGCGGCTGTTCATGGCGCGAGTATATCAGAAACCGCGCCGAGCGTCAAGAGGCGCCCGAATCCCATAGCTGCGCGCCATCTCGTAGGGATTATTCACTCCATTGTGGGGGCAACTACGGGGGGTTGCCCCTACAGTCCCGATCCCCGCAGAATTGGGGACCGGGGGACCGTAAAGCCTAATACCCCCGGATGCCCCAGATGTCGCGCGCATACTCGGAGATCGTCCGGTCGCTGGAGAACTTGCCGGTCCGGGCGACGTTCAGGATGGCTTTGCGCGCCCAGACCGCCTGGTCGTGATATTCCTGCCCCGCTTCGCGCTGCGCCTTGATGTAGCTCGGCAGGTCGGCGAGGTGGAAATACTCATCGCCGCCGTGCAGCAGGGAGTCGTAGATTGGGCGGAACAGGCCCGGCTCATCGGGGCAGAAGCGGTCCGAGTTCAGAGCGTCCAGAACGCGCCGCGTCGCGGGGTCGCTGTAGTAGTCGCTGGGGTGGTATGTCCCGCGCAGGCGCATCTCGGCGATTTGGTCCGCCGTCAGGCCGAAAATGAAGATGTTGTCGTCCCCCACTTCTTCTTTGATCTCGATGTTTGCCCCGTCCAGCGTCCCCATCGTCAGCGCGCCGTTCATGGCGAACTTCATGTTGCCCGTCCCCGATGCCTCCTTGCCCGCTGTCGAGATCTGCTCGCTGAGGTTGGCGGCGGGGATGATCTTCTCGGCGACCGAGACGCGGTAGTCGGGGACAAAGACCACGGCCAGCTTGCCCGCCGCGCGCGGGTCGGCGTTGATGACGGTCGCCACGCTGTTGATCAGCTTGATGATCTGCTTGGCTGCCCAATACCCCGGCGCAGCCTTGCCCGCGAAGATGTACGTCCGGGGGACGACCGGGTCTGTCCCGTCTTCGGTCAGGCTCAGGTACTCGTGCAGGATGTGCATGACGTTCAAAAGCTGCCGCTTGTACTCGTGGATGCGCTTGATCTGCACGTCGAACAGTGAATGGGGGTCAACCGCGATGCCCTGCGTCTGCCCGATGAACCGGGCCAGTTCGGCTTTGTTGGCCTGCTTGACCCGCGTGAACTCCGATTGGAAGCCTTTATCGTCTGCGAACGGCTCCAGCGCGCGCAGCTTGTCTAAATCCGTGATCCAGCCGTCCCCGACCGAGCGCGTGATCAGCGAGGCCAAGCCGGGATTGGCCTTGAGCAGCCAGCGGCGGGGCGTGACGCCATTGGTCTTGTTGTTGAACTTTTGCGGCCATAACTGATAGAAATCGGGCACCAGCGAGCTTTCGATCAGGTCGGTGTGCAGGGCCGAGACGCCATTGACCGAGTGGCTGCCGACGATGGCGAGGTGCGCCATCCGCACTTTTTTGTCCGCGCCTTCTTCAATTACCGACATCCGAATCTGCCGCCCGCCGTCGTTGGGCCAGACGAGGGCGACCTGCTCCAAAAAGCGCCGATTGATCTCATAGATAATCTGCAAATGCCGGGGCAGGACGTACTCGAACAGCCCGACCGACCACTTTTCCAGCGCTTCCGACAGCAGCGTGTGGTTGGTATACCCGAGTGTCGCCGTCGTGATCCCCCACGCCTGATCCCAGTTTAGTCGGTGGTCGTCCACGAAGACGCGCATCAGTTCGGCCACGGCCAGGGCGGGGTGCGTGTCGTTCATCTGCATCGCGACCTGATCAGGGAACTCGTCCCACGCCGCGTGCGTCTTGCGGTAGCGACGCACGATGTCATGCACGGCGCAGGCCACCAGGAAATATTCTTGCAGCAGCCGCAGCTCCTTCCCCGCCGCCTGGATGTCCGACGGGTACAGCACTTTGGAGATCGTCTCGGTCGCGATCTGATCGTTCACCGCCCGCTGGTAATCGCCCTCATTGAAGACCTGCATGTCCAGCTCCTGCGCCGAGCGGGCCGTGTACAGCCGCAGGAAATTGACCGTGTGGCCGCCGTAGCCGACGATGGGCATGTCGTGCGGGACGCCGATGAGGTGCTTCGCATCCCGCCAGACCGGCGTGAACCGTCCGTTCTCCTCGCGGGCCTCGACGCACCCGTAGACCGGCACCAAGACGGCCTCGTCGGCCCGTTCGATCTGCCAGGGCGTCCCGTGGGAAAGCCAGTTATCCGGCTGCTCCGTTTGATAGCCGTCGCGAATCTCCTGCCGGAACAGCCCGTACTCGTAGTTGATCCCGTACCCGTAGCCGGGCATCCCCAATGTCGCCAGCGAGTCCAGGAAACACGCCGCCAGCCGCCCCAGGCCGCCGTTGCCCAGGGCCGCGTCCGGCTCCCGCTCCCGCACCTCGTCGAGATCGGCCCCGCGCTTCTCTAAAGCTTCCCGGCAGGCGTCCCAAAGCCCCAGATTGATGAGCGTGTTCCCCAGCGTCCGCCCCATCAAAAACTCCATCGAGAGGTAATACAGCCGCTTGGCCTTCGCTTCCGTGTAGCGCTGCTCCGTGGCGAACATCCCGTCCACCATCTTGTCCCGCGCCATCAGCGCGAGGGACCAGAACAGTTCCCGGTCGGACAAGCGCTCGCAGTCGCGCCCCAGCGCGTACCGCATGTGCCGGCAAATTTCGGCGTCTATCTCATCCGGCGATAATTTCGGTGATGAAGCCGGCGCGGCCGGCATTTCGATGGGCATAAGTGAGGTTTCTTTCTTGTCGGGTCTAGGGTGTAGGTGGGTGGCGTTTTAACTGCCGGAGCGCATGGCGCAGGTTGAGGACTCCCTCGCGGTTTAGGTAGAGGGCTTCAACCGTTGCTCGCCCCGTCGGCGTCCGGCCCACGAGATGTTGCGAATCTTCGCTCCACTCGAAGTGGTCGCTCCAGACGTGACGGCGAGGGTGATAGAGTGGAGCGGTGATCCCGGTTACCGGATCAATCGCGTCAATGTGAGTAGATTTGTGACTGTTACAGCCTTGGCAGGCCAGAGCCAAGTTCTCCGAGTCGTTTGTACCACCCAGCACGCGCGGATAAATATGCTCGATGAAAAAATAATCTGACGAGAAGTTCGCAGGACACCGGCAATACTCGCAGCGTCCGCCCGCCCGCTCAAAAACCGCCCGCTTCACACTTGCTGATGGCTTCCGGTCAGACATAGGTGGGCTTGACGATGCCGAGCGAGTCCATCAACTCATCCAGCGTCGTCCCCCGCAAGTTCGCCAGTTCGACCAAGTATCCCATGCGCCGCGCGTGAGCGATCTCGATCTTGTCAATGAGGCCCGCCAAGATTTTCTGATCGTCCGCCGTCAGTGTCCCGGCGTCTCGTTGGGCGATCAGCGCGTGGTACTGCCGCCACGTCTCCGCCGGCAGTCCCTCATTGATGCGCTGGAGCAGTTCCGACTCGACCCCCGGCAGGCGTGGAGGGTCAGCCTGGCGTGTCTGCCCCCAGCGCTCCGTCAGCGTATGCAGGACATAGCGGTCAGGGTCTAGCCCTTCTTTAGCCGCCTCATCCCGCAGCCTCGCCTCGATTTCGGGTGTTAGGTCAATCGTGAGCGTCATCTTTACTCCCCCGCGTCACAGTCCCGCGCATTAAATCTTTTGGAAGACCCAGACCTCTTTAGGTCGGTTGGGTTTCCGTATCCGGTGGGATAAGCCACTCTTGTTTCAGTTGCTCGGTCTGCACCAAATCCGTGAAGACTTTTTCCATCGTCGCACGGTCAAGCCGCGTGACTAACAGATCAGGGCTGATCAGATAGTGACCGCTCAAGTTTTCTCCGGTACGTTCGTCCTCCCGATGCGCTCGCTCCAAAAACTTGAAGGTCCAGACATTGAGCGCATAGGCTTCCCCATTTGCCAGATCAATACGGATGTTGCAGAAGTCGTCTTCTGGATCATCATCGGGCTTGGGAATATAATGCTCGAACTCCAACCAGAGTGTGAAAGGCGTTTCGCTCATAGCGGCTTGTCATTGGGCGGTGCGCTTCAGCAACGATTATACCGCAAGGCCGTATCCCGATTACTGGTATTTTTGCGCCAAGTGGAGAATGCCCGCCCGCTCTTCGGGGCAGGGCTGACCCCGTTGCAGTCATTCCGATTTGAGACACAGAACTACAGCCCAAGCTGGGTTTTGACTGCCTGCTCCACGCGGGCCATGTCAGGGCCGGAGAGTGTACCAACCTGATTCTGGACGCGCAGTTTGCTGACCGTTGTGAGCTGGGCCGCGATGGCTTTGCGTTGCTGACCGTTGAGGGTGACATACGCCTTGCCCGGATAAAGATTCGCCACCTTGCTGCTGATAGGAATGACCTGGAGCCGGTTCAGATGGCGATTCGCCGCATCGTTGCTGACGATGACGGCGGGGCGCACCTTCTGAATCTCGCCGCCGACGGAGGGGCCGAAATTCACCCACCAAACTTCACCGCGCCTCATCGCGCACATCCCCTATGGTCGCTTCGGCCCATTCCAACGCTTCCGCTTCGCGCGCTTCATCCGCAGCCATGCGGCGGTAGCCTTCTTCCAATTCCTGGGCCATGACATGAGGACGCACAACCGACTCGATGAACTGGCTGATGTGGCGGCGTCCGATGACGGTATACAGGCCATCATAGACCTGCTCATCTAATGTTATAGTCAGCTTCTTCTGCATGATCGGCCTCCAATGCGTATCGTGTCCCTATTGTACCATGTGAGAATGGTTGGACACCTAAAACCTCTGCCAATTCACTCACTGACCCAACCGCATAATCCGGTCTCCCTGCCAATTCCTCCGGCCAGGGTTGGCCCCGGTGCAGCCAGGCGGCTTTCATGTCCGCCGCCTGCGCGCCTAGAACGTCCACGGCGGGGTTGTCGCCGACGAACAGGATGTCGCCCGGTCGAACGCCCAGATGTGCGGTGGCGGCCTCGAAAATGGCGGGGTCGGGCTTCTTGCCGCCGAAGGTCTCGGACACGAACAGGCAGGAGGTGCGGCGGGCCAGGCCCAGGCCCTCGATCTTGCGCCACTGGCGGGCGGAGCCGTTGGTGATGACGCCGAAGGGCAGGCCCGCGTCGGCCAGGGCGTCGAGCAGCGCCTCGGTCTCGGCTTCGGGGGTGATGTGGGCGAGGAACTCGTCGAAGAAGACCTCCACCGAGCGCGCAGGGACGCCGGGGAGGGTGGGATAGAGGGCGTGAAGCCGCTCAAAGATGGCGGCCTTCGAGCCGTAGCCGTTCGCGTCCATCGCACAGAGGAGGGCGTGGACGCGCGCCGTTTCTGCGGGGTCGGTCAGCCGCAGCGTGTCGCGCAGGTAGGCGTCGGCCCAGCGCCCGAAGGCGGCTTCGCGGTCGTACAGCGTGTTGTCCAGGTCGAACAGGACGGCGCGGAAGGGGCATGGGTCAACGGGCATGGGCGGCTTTCTTGGCGGGTGGATGGGTCAGGCCCGCGTACAAACGCGCGACGTCGCGGGCCGCCGGGCGCAGGGTCCAGGCCCCGCGCGTGCCGCCGAACAGCCTCGCGCCGTTGTAGCGGTCGGGGGCCGGATAGCCCGCGCCGTGCCAGTAGTTCAGGCCGGCGACGTAGGGGAGCGTGCGGAGCCAGTCCAGTTCCGGGCGGAGGACGGCCTGCTGCTGGGCGTCGGACACCAGCCCCTGCGTGCTGTAGCCGAACTCGCCCAGGATGAGGGGCAGGCGACGGACCTTCTCGATGCCCGCGATCTCGGCCTGGAAGGCGTGCAGGGCCGCCGGGGGCGTGATGTCCGGGGCCTGGCCGACGTAGGTGTCGGTCGTGATCCGCCCCATCTTCGCCACCGTCGCCGGGTACAGCGTGGCCGGGCGGGCGGCGATGTAGCCGTTCGTGGAGCGAATGCTGGTCAGGACTCCCCGAACGCCCGCCGCCTTCAGAGCGTCCTGCGCGGTCTGCGAGGCTTGCAGGAAGAAGCGGTTGTACTCGTCCGTGGTCGCGTTCGGCGCATCCTTCCAGGTCCACGAACTGCCCTGGGGCGAGGTCCTGGCCCAGTACGGGCCGTTTTCGGGTTCGGGCAGCGGGTCCAGGATGTCGCCGGGTTGGAAGAGGGCGGGGTGCGCCCCAAGGAACGCCTTGAGGCGGAGGAGGTAGTCGGCGGGGGTCAGCGTCGCCGGGACGTTGTAGCTGCCCTCCCAGGCGTTGAAGGCGCAGCGGAACCAAACGTGTTTTCCCGTGCGGCGGACGGCCCGCACCCAGCGTTCCAGATAGGCTGGGTAGTCGTAGGGCGTGTCCACGGTAATATGTGTAACGTGCAGCGTCGCCGTCAGCCGCACGTCCTGGTCCATCTGCGCGTCCGAAAGCGGGTTCGTGACCGTGTCCCGGCTCTCCTTCATGGTGTCCACGCAGGTGATGACCGGCGGCTTGGGCGGCTGGGCGCGGGCGGTGGAAAGGCTCACAGCAAGCAGCAGGGCGGGTAGAATGAGGCGACAGTTCATCGGGGCGCGGATTCCTAACCCGAAGTTGCGGAGTGCGATTCGGAGAGGAGGGGCTGCCGCCATTTCCGATCTCCACAAGAAATGAGCAAGGGGGCTGTTCGCCTTTAGGATTAATCTTTAGGCGACAGGGGAATCAAAGATTTTCAATTGCTCCGTGTCTTTCCTGCGAAGCAGGAACTAGTTCCGAAGTGAAGAATGAACGAAGACACGCTATTAAAGATTTTCTTCGGCGTTGCGTTTCTGCTCCGTGTGTTATCGAAATGCGCGTAAGACCCCTTTCTTTAGATATGGGGATATAAGCGCGTCGTCTTTCCTAAGACGAGATATTGGGGCGTCGTTTGTTTTAAGTGGTTTCCGGGTATAATCTACGTGTGAATGTCGTTGCTCTTAAATACAGGCTTTATCCTAGCAAGGCACAGGAGACGGCATTGAACGAAACGCTTGCCGTCTGCCGTCTTGTTTATAACAGCCTTTTGCATGAGCGAACCGCATTGCATGAACAGGGCATGAAGTCGCCGACCTATTATACCCAAGCCCCCGCAATTACACAATGGAAGAAGGTACACCCGGAACTCAAAACCGTTCACAGTCAAGTCTTGCAGAATGTCGCCGTGCGTGTTGACCTTGCGTTTGCCGCCTTCTTCCGGCGCGTCAAGTCGGGAGAAACGCCCGGATACCCGCGCATGAAGGGCGACAGGCAGTATGACAGTATCACTTATCCGGGGACGGGCTTCAAGATTGGCGACAGTACCGTGTCACTTTCCATGTTTGGCAGACTGATACAGGTCAAGGCAAAGATACACCGCCCCGTTATCGGCAAAGTCAAGACCTGCACCGTTCGCCGCTACGGTAACAAATGGTTCGCTTGCTTCTCGGTGGAGCAAGAAAACGCCTTCCTCCCGCCGTCTTCCGAATCTATTGGGCTTGACGCCGGGCTGAACTCCTTTCTGGCTTTGTCCAACGGCGAGTTCATCGCCAACCCGCGCTTCTTCCGCAAAGACGAAAAGGCATTAGCGAAGGTGGGCAGGCGGCAAGCCAAAACCGTCAAGCGTTCCAAAGAGCGGCGCAAGGCTAACCGGGTACTTTCCCGTATCCATGAGCGTATTAGGAACAGACGGCATGACTTCGTTCACCAGACTGCACGCCGCCTGGTCAATCGCTTCGGCGTCATTGCGGTTGAGAAGTTGAACGTCAAGAGCATGGTCAAAAGAAATCCTAAGAACCATAACCTAGCGAAGTCAATCAGTGATGCTTCCTGGTCAATGTTCCGTTCCGTTCTCACGCACAAGGCTGAAAGTGCCGGGCGCGAGATACACGCCGTCAACCCCGCCTACACTTCGCAAGATTGCCATGCTTGCGGCTATCGGGCAAAGAAGAAACTGAGCGAGCGTTGGCATAACTGCCCCATGTGTACCGCCTCTTTAGACAGAGACACCAACGCCGCCATAAACATCTTGATCCTAGTGATAGGAACAAGTCACACTGGGATTACAGTGTGTCAGGTAACACCTGTAGAAGCCCCTGCGTTTACGCATGGGGAGTAATCACTGCGAACACCCTTTCGGGTATAATTTCTGTGGTTGTTCGTCATTGAAAGCGTCCCCCGACGGGAACGGTCGCCCTGCGGTAGAGGCGGCTACAAGCGCAGAGGCAAGCCAGGCGGTTAGGAGTGTTCCACTACTCGCGGAACTTATGTCAACCAGCCTCCCGTTGCAAGCACGGGTAGGACGTAAAGCATGGTCTGTGCTGGAATGTCTCGGCCTCCTGTGCTACGGAGTGCAGGTCAACGCGCCAGGGACAAGCCGCTTCCTTTAGGGAGCGGTCGTTGACAATCGGAGGGCTGAGAAGCTACTGCAAAAGGTGTCCGTAGATGCCTTCCATCTTGCGGACCGTGTGCGTGATCGTGAACCGCTCCTGGACGCGCTGCCGCCCGGCGGCTCCCATTGCCGCCGCCTGAACCGGGTCCGACAGGAGCGCCAGCATGGCCTCCGCCATCGCGGGCGCATCCCCCATCGGAACCAGTAGTCCCGTCTCGCCGGGGATCACGATCTCCGGCAGCGCTCCGCCGTTCGTCGCAATGACAGGTTTGCCGGCCGCCATCCCCTCGATGACGACCTGGCCGAACGGCTCCCCCAGCGTGCTGGCGTGGACCACGATGTCCACCTCGGCCAGAAGCGCCGGCACGTCTTCGCGGAAGCCCAGGAACTCCACCCGATCCGTCAGCCCCAGCTCACGCACCATCTCGTGCAGGGACTGCTCGTACTCGTGCTCGCCGAACAGGGGCGCGCCGATGATCTGGAACCGGGCCGGGGGGAACTTGTCCCGAACGAGGGCGGCCGCCTGAATGAAAATGTGCTGCCCTTTCCAGCCGGCGATGCGGCCCACGAGGGCGAGGATCGCAGTCTCAGGCGCGGGAAGCGCAGCGCTTTTTTCCGAGGCCGGAGCGGCCGGCGTCGCCCTGAACATCTGACCGTCATAACCGTCATGGACAACATGCTGCCGACTGTCCCCCTCCTCCGAGATTGAGCTTGGGACAAGGTCCAGGGCCGGCTGGGAAGAGCGCCCTGCGATGCCGCTGTAGACCGTCGCCGCGAGCTGCCTCTGCATCGGGCGGAGCGTCCGAAGCGTGCTTTCGGAGTTCGCGACTACCGCGTGGGGAAGAATGCGGGACAGGCCCCGGAAGGCGGCGGCGACTCGGGGGGGCAAGTAATGCCCGTCAATGCTGTCCCGGATGTGCCAGAGCACGGGGATGCCGGCCAGCCGCCCGGCCAGACCGCCGTAAAGGTCAGCCTTGAGCGAGTTGGTGTGGATCAGGTCGGCCCCGAGCCGCCGGGCCAGCCGGGCCAGCCGGAAGACGTACCGGGCGCACGCCCCCGCCTGCCCGATTCGCAGCAGCGACTTCGGGCCGATGCTGTCTTTGCGCGTTTCCAGCACGGAGGGGGCGAGCGGTTCCACATGCGTCTCAATGCCGGCGGCCCGCAGCCTGCCCACGAGCGGCCCGTCGGCGGCCAGCACGACGACCGGGCGGTAGTGCGTCTTGTCGAGCGCGCAGACCAGATTGAGCAGGGCGATCTCGCCCCCGCCCATCTTGGCCGTATGATCCAGGTAGAGGATCGTTCGGCATGGCCTGTCTTTGTTGCCGTTTGATACGTTCAAAGATGTTTCATCCCGAAGACTGACGGTAGTACTCATAATGATTTACACTTGCAGGGAACAAAAACATATGGCTGGTGGATTTAGCGAAAAGCGCGGAAGCCTTTCCTATCGAAAGCAATCATTGAGCGGCGTTCCAGTGTCAGGAGAAACTTCCTGAAAGACCTGAAGGGCAAGATCGGTCGTTGATGTTACGCATCGTCTGCCCCCGGAATTCAATCCAAAGTTCAATCCAAAGTTCAATCCGGGGAGACTGCTGCGAAACATCAGTCGGTAAGAACAGAACGGCTTCCAGGGGAATTGGCGAGAGAGTCATGGACTCCATGCCTAAAGGCAGGAGCTTGTCCCTAGCATAGCCGCCCACGCACTAGGCGTAAGCGATGGCTGAGACCATAGGCGACATGACATTCGCCCGTGCCTCCAAGCCTTTTCGTCTGATGTTGGACGCACCAACAATATCCGCGTTGGCCTGGAAGCCACACTGTTTGCAAAGGAACTCGCTTTGGCTACGGCGGTTCTCTTTGGCGCAATGACCACAAGCAAGACAAGTCCGACTTGTATTGCGCGGGTCAATGATGAGCAGGCCCACGCCTGCCGCTTCACACTTGTAGGCGATGAACGCCCGTAGTTGTGCGAACGCCCAAGAGAGCCGCTCGTAACGCTGGTTCGTCCGTACCGTTGCTTGCGTTCGTTCTCGGATACCCGAAAGTTCCTCGATTGCAAGTGCCTTTTGACCAGCGAGAGCCTTCTGAACAAGATGCTTACTGATGCAATGATTCACGTCCCGCTGATAGCGAGACTCACGGCGGCGGTTGCGCCGCAGATGCTTCTTGGCAGACTTGGTTCCCGCCTTCTGCAAACCCGCCCGAAGGCGGGAGAACTTGCGCCGACACTGCTTGACGCCCTCGCCTGTGTGCGCCTCCCCGTCGCTGTCCATCGCAAGGACGGCAATGCCCAGGTCAACGCCCATCACGTCCTTTGCGTCAACAGGTGGGGCCGAAGGAAGGTCAACCGTGACGTACAGGTAGAACGCGCCGTCCCGCAGGATAAGGTCGGCCTGCCCTTTGGCCCGGTCAATCCGCGCCGCCTGGTACGCGCCATAGCGCATGGGGACGAGTTCGCGCCCATTCAGGCACATCAAGGAAACCTGCGTCAGCCCCTTGAAAGACATGATGCGCGGGTCATAGACCATCGCCCCGTGTTTGTCAAACCTGACGTGTACGCGCCTATCTCGCTTATAGGCTTCCACCGCCTTTGCGACGGCGCGTATCGCCATCTGAGACGACAGGCCGAACTCGGAACGGAGTGTGCCATAGACGAACGGTTGAAGCGCAATCTTGTTGGCAAGACGCTTCTCGTAGGCGACATCGGCGGCGTACTGACAGCCGCGATTGAACGCCTCCACCGTTTTGAGGAGGGCTTGGCATTGTTCCTGAGACGGCTCCAACTTGATAGCGATAACCTGTTTCATTCCAGGGCTGTTATACCCTAATGAGAGGATTTATGCAACACGAAACCTTCAATGTCCAAGACAATATCTTGCCCTCGGAACTAGTTCCTGCTTCGCAGGAAGGGCAAGGCGGCGTTTCCTCCCCATACTTAAAAGCAGGGGCCTCCACGCCGCCCGGCGGTGAAAGTAGCCGGGCACTGTCTTACGTCTTGCTGCTGTAGGCCATTATACCTTGCCGCGCTGCGTTTTTCCGCACCGGGCTTGCGGCCCCGAAACAGACCCTTGTCGCGGCGCGGTCTGCCTGATGGCGCGTAGGGCCATGCTAGGCTTCCATGCAAGAATCATACCAACTGCCGGACGCCGGTTCAAAAAAGCTAATTTTAGAACATAATTTAGTAGCGGCACGGTCGGTATTGCCGTAGCCGACTCTGATCATAAACGGGTAAATACATACAATAGAGTCGTGGTGTAATTGCTTATGTTTTCTGACTGATCGCCTTTGGCGGCCTTTTTAGTCCGCTGCCGCCTGGACATAGGCTTTGAGCGGCCGCTTCTCCAGGCGGCGGTTCACCAAACCCGCCAC
>JAABUX010004606.1_pt1 | contig 17370 bp, 25 predicted proteins | sample 5561851 | NCBI WGS metagenome assembly JAABUX01 (sample SAMN10711883, study PRJNA513361) | rock metagenome | isolation source: Antarctica rocks | place: Antarctica: Victoria Land, Richard Nunatak red sandstone | collected 2016-01-03 | reverse complement strand
CGGCGAATAGTGTTGCCAACGATGTCGTCCTCGCCACCGAAGCAACATCTGAAGCTGCCTCGCTAACTAACCACTGCTCTACCAGGATCGACCCGTCTCAGCAAGACGGCCTTTAACGCGCGCTTACTTTCATCAGCCGCTTGCACTCCCTTGGAATTAGCTTCGAAGGCGCGTTGCGCGCTCAAAATTTCCATCATCGATTCCATGACGTTGACGTTCGAGCGCTCGAGCATGCCGAACATGAGCCGTCCGCTTTGGGCGCTGCCTGGGAAGACCGCAAAAGCGCGCCCGGCTGCGTGCGTCGCAAGGTAGGCGCCCTCCGGTGTGCGTACGAGATTTTGCGGCGCCGGAAATGCCGCCAGCGCGATCCGGCCGGCGCCGACATGCGCAGCGTCCGGCGTATCGACGAAGACGCGGCCATCGGTCGCCACGCTGAGGCGCAGCGCCGTCGCCGGAATGTGCACGCCTTCGAGCACGGCGCCCGCTGCGTTGCGCACCGAACCGTCGGCGGCGCGAGAAAACTCACCGTCACGCGTATAGCCGCGCGTCCCATCAGGGCGGCGTAACGTGAAGAACCCGGTACCGTCGATCGCGATATCGAACGGGCCGCCGCTCTTGACAAGTTTGCCTTGACGCCAGACGGCATCCTTGCCGACGACGACCGTTCCCAAACCGTGCTCGCCGTCGCTGACGGCGCGAAACGTCATCACGCTCGACTTGAAGCCGGCGACGTCGGCGTTGGCGAGATTATCGGCGATCACGTCGAGCTGCTGTTCCTGCGCCGACATGTCGCTCGCGGCCGCGGCTAGCGCGCGGTTCACTGAATTTTCCCCATATCGTTAATCGCTTTCGAGCGCGCCGAATCGATCGACGTCAATGCTTTTTGCGCGGTCTCGAACGAGCGCTGTGCCTCGACGATGGAGACCATCTCGCGAATCGAATCGACGTTGGCACCTTCGAGAGCGCCGCTTTGCACGCGCGTCCCCGGCACGGCGGCGAGCCGGTCGAGCGTGCGACCGTCGACGACGATCGCGCCGTCGAGCGCGATCGTCGCGCGTTCATCCGAAAGGCGCACGAAACCGTGCTCGCCGAGCAACGCCCGGCCATGTCCGTCGATCAAATATCCTTGCGCGCTGCGCGCGAACGAGCCGCCGCGCGTCAATTCGATCGGCGCTCGCTGCGCGTTCGCGCTTGAGAGCGCGGCGACATGGAGGCCGCCGTGACCGACGACCGCGAGGTCAAAAGCGCGGCCGGTCATACGCAGCGCACCGGCACCCCCGCTCGCGACGTCACGCGAACGCAAGCCGCCACTGCCGAGTTCGAAACTGACGACGTGGCGGCGAAATCCGTTGGTTTGCGCGTTTGCGAGGTTATCGGCGGCGACGTCGAGTCGAGCTTGCGCCGCTTTCATCGCATTTGCACACCACGCTACACCTTCCATGGCGCTAGCGTACGATTGAATTCCGTTACGCATATGTCAAGATTGTGCGCAAATTGCGCACTTTCAGCGAAAGCGCGCGCAGCGCGAAGTTTAGCGAAAACTCGCCGTCACACCGCCGGCGACGAGCGCCCAGCCGTCGACCGCCACGAAGAGAAAAAGCTTGCACGGCAGCGAAACGACGCTCGGACTGAGCATCATCATGCCCAGACCCATCAAGATCGCCGCAACCGCAAGGTCGATCGCGATAAACGGTAGATACAGCGCGAAGCCCATCGCAAATCCGCTGCGTAACTCCCCGACGACGAACGCGGGCAGCACGACCGTGAGGGGTTCCGTTTTCGGGTCGCCCGGCTTTCGTTTCGAGACGCGATCGAAGAACTCGATGTCGCGACGCATCGTTTGCCGCAGCATGAAGGCGCGGGCCGGTTCGAGACCCCGCGCGACGAGCTGGGTGCGGTCGATCTGTCCCCGGCTATAGGGTTCCAGAGCGTTATGAGAGATTGCGTCGAGCGTCGGCGCCATGCTGACGAAGGTGAGCACGAGCGCCAGTCCCGTGATCACGATGTTGGGCGGCAACGATTGCGTACCGATGGCTTGTCGCACGAGCGAAAGAACCACGACGATACGAATGAACGACGTCATGAGGACGAGCACGAACGGCGCGAGCGCGAGTAACGTCAAGGTCGCCAGAACATCCAGCGGCGTCCCAGCCCCGGCGCTCAAATTCGGCACGCCGTTCAGCGCTCGCTACGCGGCACGCTGAGCACTTCCGTGATGCGCAGCGCGAAGCGTTCCTCGACCGCGACGATCTCACCACGCGCGATCGGCCGCCCGTTGACGAGCAGTGCGACGGGCTGTTCGATCGGTTGCGGAAAGTGTACGAGCGAGCCGACCCCCAGGTTCAAGATCGCTGAAATCGGCAGCTTACTCGAGCCGATCTCCGCCGAGACTTCGAGCGCGACGTCGAGGAGAACATCGAAATTGCCGTCCGGCACGATCGTTTCATTCATATGAGTTCTCTCGTTTCGCGCGCAGCGCAGTCACTTTGAAGGCAGTCGTTCCATCGCTGATGCCGCAATCGCCATACGCGACGACGGTGCCATCGGCGACCAATTTTGCCGGGGCGTCGAGTTTGGTTTCGAATGCGATCACGTCTCCGACGCTCAGGCCACAGACGGCTCGCGCGGACAGCGACGTGCGCGCGAGCCGCGCGCGCAGTTCGACTTCGACGGAGCCGAGTGCCCGCCGTCCGATGCGCTCGCCGACGCTGGGCGCGGGATCGACCGAAAGGCCGATCCCGATCGCGGCGTCGACCGGCGAACCTAAGCGCAATTCGAAATAGGCGGCGCAATGGTATTGCTCTATACGGCCGTGCGCGCGTCCGAACGTATTGAGTTCCCCGCAAAAGGGTCCGCACAAGACGGCGAGTTCGCGCCCGATCCGTTCGAGCACCGCTTCTTCGAGCGCCGAAATGCGATTACCGAGCGTCTCCGTTTCTTCGCGAAAGGCGAGCGCGACAATGCGCTGGGCGACGAGCTGCCGGAAAATGATGAGCACGTCGCAGGTTCGGCCGTGCCCGCGAAAGACCACGGCATCCTCAAATAGGGCGGGTTGCGATTCGGTCGGAACGATGGTCGGTTCGAATACGTCGACCGATAGCAGACGATCGAACACGCGCGAAAAGTGCGTCGCAGCATTGTTCGCGATCTCGCACACGGTGGCCAGCTTGACGCCCGTGACCGGCGCGAAGAACGACTCGCGTAGTCCCGCACTCGACGGCGGAGCGAAGCGCAAAGCGAGCACGTTACTTGATCATGTCCATAACGGTTTTCTGATCTTTGTGTTGGCTATTAATGGCCGAACGCAGCGCATCGAAGTTAACGTACGCTTCGCGCAATTCGGCAAGCCCCGCTTTGACGTCGTACGCTCCGCGATCGATGCGCCGCAGGGAGAGTTCGCCGAGGCCCGCGCTACCCGGCGGACCGATGCGCGGCTCGACGCCGCTGGGAGCCGTGACGTGAACGCCGTCGGCTGCAGCGAGATCGCTGCCGGCCGGGAACCGGGCCAGTGCGACGCGCCCAAGCACGACGCGTTCGGGCCGTCCGGCGCCGCTCTTGGGATCGACGACGCGGCGCGAATAAACGACCGCCCGTCGGCTTCGATGCGGGGATCGAAGCAGCGTCCGGCCGCGACGTCGATGGGATCGGCGCGCAGCGAAACGAGTCCGCACGCCGTGCCGGAAGCCGGGTAGCCGAGAACCGCCGAACCGTTTTGCGTGCGCAGTTCGCCGCCGGTCAGGTTGAAGACGCCGTTGCGTGAAAAGAAGCGCCGCCCGAGCGGATCTTGCCCGATGAAGTACGTACCGACGGGCGCCACGACATCGAGCTCGCTCTTGCCCATGTCCGCACGCACCGTGCCGGAGGCAACGCGCGTGGTGCTATCGACCGGAATGAAGCCGGGAGTATAGGCACGGTATAAGTCCGTCGTGCGTGCCTCGATCGTTTCGATCGCGCGCGAAGCTTGGGAATCGATCATGCGACGTGTACCTCATAGTCGAAAGCGATACCGCGTGCCGCAAGAGCAGCACGCGTACGATGCAAGGCGTCCGCTACCCGGTCGCGCTGGACCGGAGAGCACGACGCAACGACGCGCACGCGCGCTGCGATCGTTTGCAATAGAAGTCGCAGCGGCGAACCGTCCGCTTGTTCGAGTTCGACCCGCACGGCCGGCGCATCGCGCTGCGCCGTTTCGATACACTCGAGCCGGGTGCAGCGAAGCGACGCCAGGCGTTGCAGCAGCAGTGCCTCCGCGCTCGCCGAGGTCATAGTTCGCTGTGCGCCGCGGGCGTGGCGTGGCGCAGTATGCCACGCCGTAGCTGCGCTAAGGGCCACGCTCGGCGGCGCGATATGGCGCGTCGCTAGTTCGGGGTTGAACGCCTGCGTCGGGCGGGCCGGCGGCGCAGCACGCGTGACGCGCGCGCGGGTCGGATAAAGCGCATCGTACCACGCTTGCGAGAGCGCGCGCGGGTCGGCGTAACGATTCGGCCGGGCAGATGCGCCGGGCGCGGCGGATTCGTCGACTCTCACGTTTGCCAGCGCGCATAGCTCGCCATCACCTTGGCGACATAGCGCTGCGTCTCGGGGTAGGGCGGGATACCACCGTACCGCTCGACGGCGCCCGGGCCGGCATTGTAGGCCGCGACCGCGAGCGGAATATTTCCCTCGAACCGATCGAGCAGCGCGTGCAAATACCGCGTACCGCCCGCTACGTTTTGGGCGGCATCGTAGGGATCGCTTACGCCGACGGAGCGTGCCGTTTCCGGCATGAGCTGCATAACGCCCGCCGCTCCGGTGGGTGAAGTTGCGCCGGGATCCAAGCCGGACTCGCTCGCTGCGATTGCGAGGACGAGCGCGGGATCGACGCCGGCGCTCGCCGCAGTCCGCCCGATCAGCGGCGTCAACGCCTGCGCCGATCGTGCGGCGCTTTCGGCATCGCCGGGCGATGCCACGCCGCCGTAATCGGCAAAGGATTGCGCGTCGCGGAGCGACGCGGCGAATTCGGCGTTCGATTTCGAAGGCTCGATCGGCCGCAGCGGATCGAGCGCGGCGATGCGCGCCTCGGCAATTTCGATACTCACCGGATGTCGAGTTCCTTTCCAAGCGCGTACAATCGCTCGAGCGTGCGTTCGGGCGCCGTTCCGCGCTCGTCTTGCTGCACGAAATCGCGCAGGCGCGCTTCGACGCTGAGCGCGCGGTCCAAGAGTGGGTTGTCCGGACGGAACCCGAGCTCGCGAATCTCGCGCGTCTCTGCGAGCAACACGATCGCAGCACGCACGCGGCGCGCGGCCGCACGATGTTCGGCCGAGATCACTGCCGTCATCGTGCGGCTTGCGCTCAGCGCGATATCGATTGCCGGGTAGTGACCGCTTTGTGCGAGCGTGCGCGATAGGACGATGTGGCCGTCGAGCGCCGCGCGCGCCGATTCACTGAGCGGATCGTTTTCTTCAGGTCCATCGGAAAGAACCGTTGCAATCAAGGTCAAGCTGCCGCCGTGCGCATTGCCGCCGCGCTCGAGCAAGCGCGCCATCTCGGCGAACACGCTTGGCGAGTAGCCGCCGCGTCCGACACTCTCGCCTTTGGAGACTGCGAGCTCGCGCGCGGCGGCGGCAAAGCGCGCGAGACTATCGAGAATGACCAGCACGTTCAGACCGCGCCGCCGCAGTTGCGCGCCTTGAGCGAGCGCGACCTGCGCGCCGCGCACGCGTTCCGCGGCCGAACAATCGAGTGGTGCGACGACGAGCGTCGTCTGGGGCCGAATCGTTTGCAACCACTCAGCCGCTTCGCGGCCTCGTTCGCCGATCAGGGCGACGACGACCGCATCGGCGACGGCGCTGCGCACGAGCATCTCGATCAACGTCGACTTGCCCGCGGCGGGCGGCCCGAAGATGCCGATGCGCGCGCCGCGCCCGATCGTGAGCAACGCATCGATCGCGCGAATGCCGGTCCAGAGCGGCTCCGCGATCGGCGCACGCCTGCTCGCAGAGATCGGCGGATCGACGATCGCTACTTGCCGGCCCGCGATCGGCCCGCGGCCATCGATCGGGCGTGCGTCGGCATCGACCGCACGTCCGAGCAGTTCGACACCGAGACCGAGGCGCAGCACGTCCGCCGAACTTTCAACGCCGTCACCGACGCTGACGCCCTCAAGGGGAGCAAAGGCAACGAGCGAGACTTCCGCACCATCGACACGAGAAACGACGGCCGGAATGCGGGCACCCGCGCGCGTCACGATTGCGACACCTTCGCCGACCCTCGCGAGCGGCAGCGACGCGGCGACCGAGTCCGCCATCGCGGAAGAGACGCGGCCGCGCCGAACGCCGGGGACGATCATAGATTGACCGAACGTTCGGCGAGCGACGCTCGCAGCCGCGAACCCAGGCGCATGTCGATCGATCCGTGCGCCGTTTCGATAATGACGTCGCCGCGTTCGAGCGTGGCGTCAGGCTCGGCTCCGAGCGTCTCGCCGAGGTGAACGCAATCGTCCGGCGCGAGCCGAACGATCATTTCCGACGCACCCAAGCGCGCTTTAGCCCGCGACACGAGCGCCGTTACGTCGGCCGGCTCAAGGAGCAGTTCGCGTGCGAGCACGTCGCCCGCTAGCGACGCCAGCAGCGTTTCGCTTTCGGTTTCGAAGAGATCGGCCGCCCGCGCCCGCAGTCGACGCAGTTCGGCGAGAAAGCCCTTTATCACCGCGGCGACGTGCGGATCGGGCGGGCTCGGCCTCGGCGGCGACGGAATCGGCTCGGGCAGTGGCGGCTCCGGTACGATTACGACTGCCGGCGGCGGCGCCGTTTTCTCGCGCAGCAACGCCGCGAAACTGCGGAACTCACTCATACGCGCGAGACTTCGTCCAAGGTTCGATAGGCGGCGCGAGAGCGCACGTCGTGCGCGATCGGCGTTACCGTGCGTGACATACGGCTCACGACTTCGCGCCGCTCGACCGGGTCGAGTTGCTCGAGCAACTCGGCCGCGACGGCGCTCGGCAGTTGCGACAGGACCGCGGCCGCCGTGTGCGGCGGCTCGTCGCGAATGAGCGCCTGCAACTCGCGTAGGTTCAGTCCCCCAGTCAACGCCTCGGGTTGCGCTGCCGGCGCGCTCGTATGTTTGTTAAGCGCCGTCCAGAGCGAGACGATCGGCCGCACGAAGATGACGACGATCGCGGCGAAGCCGAGCGTCAAAAGGAGCCCCGGCAGCGCCGGCGTGAAATCGGCCAAAGAGCGGGGCGCTGAAACCGGCTGCGGCGCGTGCAGGTCGTGCGGAAACTCGATCGCCGCGACGGTCAAGCTGTCGTGCCGATGCGGGTCGATGCCTGCGGCCGCAGCCACCAATTGCTGCACGACCGGAATAAATGCGGCTTTGCCTTTGTCGACGAAGACGGCCACGGAAAGACGCTTCGTTTGCCCCGGACTGGTTTGCGCCGTCTGTTCGACGTAGTCGCTGCCGCGATCTTCCTGCGAACGCGTTTTGGCATAGGACTTACCGGCATTCGTATATTGTTCGCGCGAGCTTTGATTAGAGACCGGCGCGCCGAGAATCGGCGCTCGGCGCACCTCGCGACGATGAATCGCTCGCGCATCCGTTTCGATGTGCACGCGCACGAGCGTCACGCCGGCGCCGAGCGTCGCATCCAGCGCCGATTGCAACGACGTCTGCAAGGCGACTTCATCGCGACCGGCATCGCCCGGACCATCGGCACCGAGGGCGACACCGCGATCGTCCATCACCGCCACGTTTTCGGCGGACAGACCCGGCACGCCATCCGCGACGAACGTTTTAACGCCGTTCACGGTCGAAGCGGAAAGCGACGTACCCGGCTCGAGCGTAAGTCGCACGCTCGCCTTCGCGGCTTGCGCCGATTCGTCGGCAAATAAGCCGCGATCGGCGGCCGCAATTATTACGCTCGCGTCGTACACACCGTGGATTCCGCGCAGACCGAGGGCCAGGTCGGAGGCCAAACCCTCGCGCGCCTGCGCATCGAGTACCGATTGCGGCGTCATCGCACCGACGTTCGCAAGCTCTTCGCTTGTACTCGAGAGGTGACGATGCGGTACCCCGGCAACGGCCAGGCGCATCAGCACGTCGTTACGCTGAACGCCTTCGACCGAAAGCTGCCCGTTCGTTTCGACGTAGGGTATCGCCCAAGCGGTGAGGCGTGATTCGACTTCAGTCAGCTGATCGGGCAAGAGCGCACGCGAGTACAGTGTGAGCGTCTGATGGCGCAACATGAGGAACGAGAACGTTGCGACGGTACCGACGATGACGATGACGGCGACGGCCACCGCGAGACGGAACCTGACCGGCAGCCCCGAAAGTTTAAAGCGTTCCGTCAAGCCGTTCAATTGCAGCACCGCGAATCAAACCTGCATTTGAGAGATCGTGCCCAGCGCTTGCGTTACGCGCGACGCTGCGCCGGTGGCAATCTGCAGGAGCGCATCCGCGCGCGCCCGCTCGAAGACCATCGTTTGCAAATCGCCGTGGCCCGCGGCGAACGCGTTCTCGGCCGTTTGTGCACTCGAAAGCGCCGCATCGCCCTGCGTGAAGGCCTGCACGAGACCGGAGAACAGCTGCGCCGGGTCTTGCGCCGGGGGCGCCGCAGCAAGCGGGACGGCGGCGTTATCTTGACCGGATACGCCCGGCGGAACATCGGGAACGATCGGTACGACGGTCATGTCCGCCCGACGTCGATGACTTTTTGGATCAGCCGTTTGCCCGCGTCGAACGTCGAGGCATTGAATTCGTACGCGCGCTGCGCATCCATAACGCTGACCATTTCCGTCACCGCATCGATGCCCGTCTCCGCGCCCGGACGCCGTCGCGTGCCGACATATTGGATCGCACCGGGCAGTGCCGCCGGGTCGGCCGCCGCGCTTGTGGGATCGGGAGAGTCGCCCAGGTCGTCCCGACCGCTCTCGGCGATGTCCAGGTCCTCGCCATCTTGCGCGACGCCGCTCTGCGGCGCTGCCGGATCGAACGATGCTGCAATCGATGCAAAGACCGGAGCCAGAGGATGGACCGGGTGCCCTTTACTCGCTGTCTGCGCTAACGCGATATTATGCGCCGCCACGTCGAGCGCCATGTGTTCGGCTTGCATTCCGCTCGCGGCGAAGCCGAGTATATCGAAGTCGCTCACTTCGAAGTGACCGTCTTTATCTCTTCGAAATGCGAGTGCGCGGCCGACACAAGCGCCTCCGTGAAGAGCTCGCGCTCGCCAACGCGCGCTATCGCACCTTCTAAGTCACGCCCGTTCGCGCTCGTCTGAATGGCAAGCGCGTCGGTAATCCCGGAAGACAAGCGGGCACGGCTTTCGCCGATCGCTTTCTGTAGTGTTTGTGCGATCTGCATCATGGGAATATTCTAGGGCCGAATTATGCGCTGAGTGTTTTAACAGTGTGCCGCCAATGCGAACGAGGCACCTGGCGTAAGCCAGGTGCCTCGTTTTGACGACGGATGCTGGAAGGCGCAGATGGGACGCTTAACCCTCCGAGAAGGACAACTGCTCGAAGTTGAAATTCATATCGTTTTGGCTCGGCTGTTGATAGGGCTGCAATTGGGCGACTTGCTGTTCGTTCATGCGTGCGAGAAAGCCCGCTACAGCGTTTTGCAGCGCCTGATTGCCGTCGCCCTGGGGCGGTTGCGTCGGGCCGGGATTCGCGCCGCTCGCACCCTGTGTGTCGGTGCCGGCGACATGATCGACCATCGCGCCGCCGAGCCGGACGTGGTCGCCGCTCATGTTCGTGATGTCGACGTACTGTTGACCTTTATAGCCTTCGGAATGAATCTGCATCGTCGTCGAGACGTCCTTACCGTCCGGCCCCTGCATCGTCGTCGTGACGGAATTGCCGTCCTTGCTGCGCGAGACCGTGAAGCCGTTGTTGGGATCCGTGACCGATTGTCCGGCGGCCAACGTCTCTTGCCCGCCCTTGCCGGCGACCGTCACGTTGCCGGAGCCGTCGACCCGTACCGAGTCCTGGCCGAAGCCGACCTGCACGCTCTTATTGAGTCGCGTTCCATTACTGTCGATCGGCGGCGTGACGTCGGTAGAGACTTGATAGCGGCCGCCGTTGATGTCGGCGTGCAAGAGATCCGACTCACCCTGCATGTCGTCCCACTTGCCGGAGACATTCGACGGAGTCGACGGATTTTGCGAGGCAAACGGTGCGCCGCCGCCATTCGCAGCGTTTGCGAAAGGAAAGCCGCTCTGCCCCTGCGGTTGGATCCCGCCGCCGCCATTCGGCGCGCCGTTCTGCAGCGTGCCGTTGAATGATAGATGGGGGTCGCCAGTATCGCTCGCTTGGAACGAGTTGAACAACGGATCCTTCGAACCGGATCCTTGGCTTCCGCCGTAACCTTGCGAACTCGACATGCCGGCGAGCAATTCGCCGAGGCCTTCCAAGATCAAGCCAAGGCCGTGCATCTCGCTCTGACCTTGCGACGGCTGCGGTGAGAAGCAATCCGAGCCGGAGCCGAATGAGGGTAGCGATGAGGCGTTGCCGCTCGGCGCCTGGCCGTTCGAAGTCGGTTGATAACCGTTCTGCGGGGCCGTCGCGGCAATATTGTCGGAACCATCGGCGCTTGCACTATCTCCGATCGAACCTTCGACGGCCTCCAGAAGTTGAGCAACATCGGCGACGATACTCGATGGGCCTTGAGAGTTCTGCGCGCTGCTTGGAACGAAGCTCATGGTACGGGTCCTGTCCTTTCTTAGCGTTGCATCCAGCATGACGTTGTCATCGTCCGCCAATCCGATCACGCGCCGGGTCCACGGTGAAAGGCGTGCCGCAAGAAGAACGGCTGCTTTCAAATGAAAGTCAAATGAACAGAAAAGCACCCGGCGAGATCGCCGGATGCGAGTGTACGCGTAGCTACGAGCGCGTCGCGCGATTAATTGTCGCCGAACGAAAGCCCAGGCGTGCTGACGTTGAAGCCGCCGCCGTTGCTCGAGTTGGATTGGCTGGTCGTCGGGCTGTGAGTGCCGCTCTGATCTTGTGCGGTCCCGTTACCTAACGGCGATGAGCCGTTCTGTGCTCCTTGACCCTGATCGAGCATCGAGAGCAGTTCGCCAAGACCTTCGAGAATCAAACCAAGCGCCTGCATCGGATTCTGACTCCCGGAGGAAATTTGATCCTGCGATGGCGTTGAGGGCATCAGGGAAGAGGAACTGGCGCTTGGATTTTGCGCGCTCGATTGAGTGCCCGGCGACGCCCCTGAGCTGATAAGTTGGCTGACATCCTGGAGCAGATTGGACAGAGCGTCGGTACCGACACCCTGCGATCCGGATAAGGTCATCAGGCGTATCTCCTTACGTACGACCGGTGCGTATTGCCCCCGGACGTAGTACCGATCACGCGGTAATCTTCGCATGAAAGCCGGCGACGCTTTCATCCCGCAATCTGCGCGTGATGGGCCCGGTGGAGGCAGTCGCCCTGTTCTTTGTGCGCGGATCGTCGACGACAGATGTCCTAGCAACGCTCGTCTCCGAGCCCGGGCGCCGGCTGTACCATGCCTGCCAACTCCGGGAATTCGAGTCGTACCTGCTTGTGGGCGCGGTGCTTTGCCGCGCGGATCTTCGCGCGCTCGGCGCTCAGGCATGTACGCCCCGCGATAGCGACGCCGAAGATTTCGAGCGCGGCGATCTCGACCACGTCTTCGGCACGCTCGACGATCGCGGATGGCCCTATCAATTTCTGCTGGGAGTTCCCGACGTTTGCGGTCCGATTCAGCTGGAATTCGATATCGCTGCGCTCGCGGCGTCTTCGCAGTTAACGGTTCGCGACCGCGGCTCGCTCGGCGATGGGCGCCCGTGCAGTGCTGAGATCGAGGCTCACGGCCGGCGCATGTCGTTGCTGCACCTGCGACGTGTCGTCGTGTTGCCGCTCGTAGCCGGCGACTCTTTCCTCTGCGATGTGATAAGCGAGGTGCTCGACGGGACGCTCGTTCCGGCCGGCGTCGCGCCTGAAGTCGTGACGCGCGACGTCGTCGACGAGCATCTCGACGGACTCGTCGAATGGGCAGCATGCTCGAGCGATGCGGCGTGGCAATCGCTTGCACTTCCCGCCTTCATCGTAACTTGGATGCGGCACGTGGCAGCGCACCGGCATAGCCGCGCGGCGCCCTTTAAGCGTAAGGCGTTCGAGCGAGAGTTACGGCGCTTCGCACGATACTTGGAGCATGGCACACTTTCGCGAATGCGCGGTGAGGCGGGCTTCCTGCGTTGAGAGGCACCCTCGCTTCCGAACGAGGCCGCACTTTCATCGTTGTGCCCGCGCGTGATCGCGCTAACTAAGCAGTCGCTCTCAACTTCGCGTCCCGGAGGCTACTCGCATGTCGTTCATTTACAATCTCAACGCCGGCACGATGGGCGCTGGTTCGAACGTCGACCCTACGGTGGGAGAACTCAATCCGCCCACCGACACGGGGCAGTATGATATCGGGCCGCGTTCCGATAAATTCGGCGGCATGTCGCGGGCGCCGGACGGAATTGCGAAACTGCTCGAGGAATTGCAGCGTCTGTTGCAAGCGTTGCTGCAGAATCAACTGCAGGCCGACGGCACAACGTCCGCGCCGAACGGCGGCGAATCCGGTCGGTCGAGCTCAGCGCCGTCATGGTCATCATCGCCGTCAGCGCCGTTCTCGACCGCCGGAACGCCTGCGGCTAGTGCGGGCGGCGGCGCTGCGCCCGCGCCCGGAGCGAGCCCCACGCCGGGCGGTTCGCCTAGCGCGTACGACGGACTAATCGCGCAATCGGCTCAGAAGTACGGCGTGGATCCGGCGCTCGTGAAAGCCGTTATTCAAAACGAGTCGGGCTTCAATCCGAGCGCCACCTCACCCACCGGAGCGCAAGGTCTGATGCAGCTCGAGCCGAGCACGGCGGCCGGCCTCGGCGTCACGAACGCTTACGACCCCGCGCAAAATATCGATGGCGGCACGAAGTACCTTCGGCAGCTGCTCGACCGGTTCGGCGGAGATCCGAAGCTGGCCGTCGCTGCGTACAACGCCGGTCCCGGAGCCGTTCAAAAGTACGGCGGCACGCCGCCCTATGCGGAGACGCAGACCTACGTCGCGCGGGTCATGTCGACGTACGCGGCCGATCGCGGCGCCGTTCTCGGTTGAGCCGGGCACGCGCGCGCCTTCGCTCGCTGCCGCGAAGTCCTAGCGCTGCGTTGATTCGTCGCCGGCGCCGAGCACGTACCAGGCGAGATCTTCGACGGTGTTCAGAAAAGCAGCTCGCCGCGGCGCGTGCGGCGGTTCGTCATCGAGCCACGAACGAACGAGCGCGTCATACTCGCCTGGCGCGGCTACTGCGCGCGCGCGATCGATCCGTGCGTACGCACGATCGAGGTAGGCGGTAAAGGCTTCGGCCGTTGCCGCATCGCTCCCGGCGAAGGTTCGGTTCCACACGGCGACCGTGCGCTCGAAAATCCTCCACTCGCAATGTTGCAAGCGTATCGCATCGAGATACGGGGCCGGCTCAAGTCTCATGAGATCCCAATACGCGGGCCTGCAAGTCACATCGTCGCGAACCGCGATCGTCGCCTCGTCCAGCTGCATCGGATAGACGCGGCAGACGGCGGGACGATCGGCGTAGATGCCACATGGTTGGCCCGCAACGAGCACGAGAAACGTGCAGGCGCAGGCGACGCGACTGCTGTGGCGTAGCGCGAGCAGATGCGGGCTCGACCGCGCTCCCAGTACGAAGGCGAGCGCGAAATCTTTAGCGCTGCGGTCTTCGTCCGGGACGATCCGTGCGAAGGAAGTGAATGCTAGGCGCTGGGCGCGCTGGATCCGCCGCACATCATCCCACGAGAGTCGCGCGAGCGCGCCGTAGCAGCACTGCCCCCGGCATGCCGTACACTTACCGGCGTTCACTTACGTACGCCCGCACGAGGTACTTGAAAAAATCGGAGTGCTCGCAGGCTGCTTGCGTCGCGAGACTTGCGTTCCAGCTCGCGGTAGCGCGCGAAAGCCGTCGCGCCTGCTTGCATCTCGAGGAGCGTCGCGCTCTCGTCGAGGGCGGTCGGCGTCCATGGCCCGCAGGTGCACCCGCGCGCATCGATCCAGAGCTGCTCATCTGCGTACCGGAGCGGGAACGTCTTACACGCGCGCGGCCTGTTAACGCCCAGACCACAGCGCGCCGCTCCGTCGTGCATGCGCAAAAGAAAACCGCAGGTTGGTGCTTCATCCGCGAATCGCGTTCGCACGAGCGCGAGGCGATACGCCGGTCCTTCGGCGCGTAGCCGATAGGCAGTCGGCGGTGCCGTTTCACTCGGCAGCGGCATGACGAGCGCGTCCGGCTCGAGTTCGAGCGTGCCGGCTAACCCCACGATCTCGTCACCGGTCGGATAGACAATATTGTGAGAACAACACGTCTTCTCGCGGCATGCGAGTCAACGCTCGAACGCGGGGTGCCCGGTTAGCATGTCACACAGCATACCTCGCAACATAAAGACTTCGTTATGCCCGCGTGACACACTGCGCGAACAATTCAGACGAACACTGCGAGTCGATGTGGAAATTTCAGCTTTCGGCGCTGCTAGATATCCGCCGCACGGACGAACGCCGGTGTCAACTCGAGGTGGCTCGCGCGCTGATGGCCGAGCGCACGTGCCTTGCGGCGGTCGCGCAGCTCGACGCTACGATCGATCGGCAGTACCGCAGTTGGCGCGAGCGCGGACACTCTGTATCGGTCGCACGTGAGACGACGTTCGAGTCGCGCATTGCGAATCTGCAGACGCAACGCGAGGGCATGCAGCTCGAACTCGGCAACGCGGCTGCGGCGGTCGTCGCCGCCGGAGGGGCGCTCGAAGTCGCCGCGCGCGCGCGTGCCGCGCTCGAGCGGCTCGAGCAACGATCACGCACGGCGCACGAAGCGCGACTAACACTGATCGAGGCTCTCGCCCTCGATGAGTTCAACGTGGCTCGGCGCGTACGAAAACTATAAAGCCTGCGCGACCTGCGCAGCCGCACCAAGCGCACTCGATGCGTCCGAGCCCGGCGGCGCGATATCGCTCGCGAGACTCGATGCGGCGCCCTGTACGGCGAGCAGCTCGGGGTTGCTCAACGAGGCAAAACCGATAACGTCCCCGAGCACATCGCCGGGAAGATTCCCGAAATTTCCGGTACCAACGTCCTCAACCGTATGGACCACACTCCCGACAGCTCCTTCGACCGCCCCGGCTACCCCCTTGAACGCTCCGCCGATAGCATCTCCGATCGCACCCATCTCACCCTCCCGTTGCGAGCACCGGCCGCCAGAGGGCCGACGTATCCCGTATCACGCCGCGATCGCGGACTGAAAGCGGCGTTTGCTCAAAGCATCGAGAGGTGATAGGATTCCACGCGCGCGCCGCGCTTTGCAAGGAAACGCAGCATCGGTCGATTCTGCGAGGTCACCGAACCGACGATCGGCGCTCCGCGGCTGCGAAACTCGGCCCAGAGCACCGCCGCAGCACGAACGCCGACGATACCGTTCACGACGTAAAAGTCCCGGATGAACCGTTTCTGCGGCAGGTCCGTATAGGCGCCGACACCGACCAGACGTGTCTCGACGAACGCTCCAAGCCACGTCGCTTCTACGTCGACCGTATACGACGCGATTCCATAACGGCGGCAATACGCATTCAACGAAGGCCCGAGTCTCGTCGTCGAATACGATGCTCCGCACGCTTGGTCTCACGCAACCACTCCCTCGACGGCGTCAAAGATAGGTGTAGGCTCTTGCCATCCATGACGAACGCGCACGTGTCCTCGTCGCGCCGCAATTGCTTGGATGCCCAGCGTGCTCGTGCAATTCCTCGCGACCGTTTCGCACACTACGATGGCACGATCACGCGCGAGCCGAGACTTGAAAGCAGCGACCCCATCTTGGCTCCCGGGGACTTTCGGTGTATCTTAGAAGCCCGGTGCACCGAGCGAAGACGATCGGTCTGCATACTTACTCTTAGGAGAAGTCGTTGAAGAGCTGCCGACGTACTGCAATCCTCACCGGAACCTTGCTTGTTAGTTTACTGCTTACGTCGATAGCCTCTGCGGCGACAAGCTCAGAGGCGGAACGCGCGGCGGCCGGGACGCTCTCGGGTGTCATTCAACTCTTCACACAACCGGAGGCGGTGCCCGTCCGCCGGGCGCACTCTCCGCCCGACGTGCCTGCAACGCGCTGGCACGTGCCCACGAAGCCTGCGCCAACGCAAGACCGAACCGGCGGCTTGCGGCGCGCTGATACCGCGCGTCGTCGGGCGCGTATATGCGCGAACGTCCAAGGGAGTGCCTTGCTTGCACGAGCACCGACCGGACATACTGTATACCATCGCGAGCAGTGCGATTACTAAGCTTACATTAACCAGGGTGATAATGCATATTTAATATTCGTGAGGCACTATCGGGCAAGCACATCACGCCGTGCCGGTCTCCATAGCCGTTGATGTTCGGGCGCAACTTCTTACTGAACGGAGCCATGTTTTTGTAATGGCCGACATTCGCATTCTCGTTGCGGATCATGACGTCGAGAACCAAATGACGATCGTCGATACGTTGATCGGCGAAGGTTACGAAACGGTTCGTGCCTCGAATGGTACTAAGGCCTTACAGACGCTGCGCGAAGAGCAGATCGATCTCGCCATCATCAGTGTGGGCCTGCCGGGTATCAACGGCACGAACGTGCTCCGGACCGCACGCAGCCAAGGCGTTAATACGCCGATCATCGGCGTCACGGGCGGCGACACGGAATCGGTCGTGCTTTATTTCGAGTGCGGCGCCGACGATTGCGTTCGCAAACCGATTTCGATTTGCGAGCTGAGCTGTCGCGTTCGCGCGCTCTTGCGCCGCAGCAAGCCGTTGGAGAAATTGCCCGCGCTGCCCTTGCGCTTCGGCGATCTCGAGATTGACGAAGGGGCCCTCGAAGCGCGCGTCCGCGGCGTCGACGTAAAATTGCGACCTAAAGAATTCGTACTATTTTTAGTGCTTGCCAAAAACCCCGGCGTCGTACTCTCACGCAAGACGCTGATCGAACGTGCTTGGGGGTTCGATTACCGTGGAACCGAACGCGCCGTCGATGGTCATATCCGGCGCATTCGCGGACGCCTCGAAGATGATTATAAGTCGCCTCTCGAAATCAAATCGATCTACGGATTCGGCTATAAGTTCATGTGCGTGGCACCGTTCTCGGAATTCTCCCGGTCCTTGTCCGGTCGAGCGGCGCTGTTGCAGGGTGCCTAACTTGCGCGATAAGGGCGCGGTTGTGTTTCGCAGACTGAGGTGGCCCCGTTTTGCTGGACGAGAAGTTCGGTTTCTTAAGTGGATCCTTGCGGCGTGTTTTGGATTCCCCTGTTTAGTTCTTCTTCGTAGCCGTCGCGCCTGTGGAAAGAGTGAATAACG
>JAABUX010004605.1_pt1 | contig 17377 bp, 17 predicted proteins | sample 5561851 | NCBI WGS metagenome assembly JAABUX01 (sample SAMN10711883, study PRJNA513361) | rock metagenome | isolation source: Antarctica rocks | place: Antarctica: Victoria Land, Richard Nunatak red sandstone | collected 2016-01-03 | reverse complement strand
AGCTGTGGAGGAGAGGCGGAGGGAGGAGTGGGGGGAGATGTGGAGGCGGAAGTGGGCGCGGAGGATGGATGGTCGTGGTGGTTGTGGACGCATTGTTAAGAGGGGACGAGGAAGGGGTGCTAGGGGTGTAGCTACTGGAGCATTTGACCAATTCTTTAAAGTCTTCACTTCAGGAGTCGAAGGTAATCAAGTCGTTCGTAACGTACATGCTACCTCTGCTGGCTAGCATCCCTCTCGCCGCTATTCTGAGGGCTGAGCCTGTCCCGTATGCCAGGAAAGTGAATGGAGATACAACTGCAACGACGCCTGTACTAAACCAAGGTCCATGCCTCATTATCCCAATGGGTATACCAGTGCCATTATACATCCCAACCGTAAAGCCCCCAGAGCCTCACTCAAACAGCAAGAGTACAATAAAGGAAGCCCTGACCCAGTCCCTCATTCGACAACAACAGCGAGTACCATCATGATAGCGGAGTACCTGAGTGCGATAATTAGCTCCCCTGCCGTCAACATATTCCACGACAGATAAAACCTACGTAGCAATAGCCGTTCCCCAATCCCTCATACACGTCAAATTCGTCATTACATCAGGCGAAAGCGTGCACAATGACGCGACCCCAACCATTGCACTAATCACAAGTCTTCCCATTATCTGTGGCACAACTTTGAAGACGACAACCGTTGAGAGGAGTGCAAAAGCTACCAGAACGATTGGTGTTTCCAAAGCAGTCCCTCCTCGAGATGTGATCTTTCCATTTGTCCGCGTGACGACGGCCAGGAGATCCGTTTCTTTTTCCAGGAACGAAGCCTCCTGCTCGGCGATAGGTGTATGTTCCAAGATCCATGACCGGTAGGCGGTGATGTCGGCATTGGAAGCTGAGTCGAGGCTCTTGGTGAGGTTGCTGTAGGAAGTGAGAGCGCGATCTGCGCGCTTCGTCAGCGAGCTCCTGTAGACCTCTCGCGGGCGGACTCACTGTACTGCTCGACTTTTGCAAAACATCTGCCCAAGAGATCCAACCTATGCCATTGCAACTGAGAAGGTAATTTAGCCTCCACCCTTCTCGAGGCCGGCTTACCGCCATTGGCCCGCTCCTCATAGGCAATGGCATCATCCAAATCCCGCAGCTGGTCTTCCATCTCAGATATCTCATCTTGTAGATACAGCAGCATGCGATTGTTGAGCGTCTCAAATTTGCGATAAATGGGTCTGAGAACAGTATCACCCCGTGAGTCGATCTTCGATGCGAGGAGCTCGTAGCCCAAATGCTCTGGCTTGGCATGGCTCAGGGCTTTTTGTGAGATGCTCGTACTTCCGATCAATTGGTTGGTGGGTCGAGGGTATAGCTCAGGTACATTGTCATGAGCAACATCGATCATCCGAGCCGGAGACCGGGGACAGTAGGGTCCTGGACTCTGGCCATGGTTCGTTTCTTCCAACGACGGCCAGTGCTTATGTCGAAAGGCTGAGGGTCTCCGCTCTCCGCACAAGTCGGGTGATTCTTGTATGCCATATGTGCCAGCATAGGAGTATTGAGCATCTTGTCCGTCGACCTCAGCCCAAGGCTCGTCAGGCAGTGTAGGTAACTTCTTCTGTAGCGTAGGCGACTGTTGATCTGGACTACTCGAGCGCATGTCCGATATGCCTGAGTCTGAATGCAGGCTTTCTCGAGCCCACGTACGTTGCGCACCATCTTGTATCGTCCGGACTTCTAGATCACTGTATCTTGGAGATGGCTGTGGGCGTTCCATCATGCGCGTAGAAGGAGCACTCGAGCGAGTCGGCAATGTTTCTTGGTTGTCATCTTCATTGACCTTCTCTTCGCCAGAACTGCTGCAAGAGTCCTCATCCTCCTCCTCTTCTTCCATGAAAGCAAAGACGTTGACTTTCTCCTTGCGGGTGGCATCCGTGCTTCCTGCTCGACCTTGTTCTGATGGGAGCCTTTCTACCGTGACAGGTTTGGCATCAGGGCGTTTGGAGGGCCTTAAGCTCGAGGGAAATATCGATCTGGATGGAGTAGTGACAGTTGCGTTGCTGCTCGCAGAGCTGCTCGACACTGTGGAGACTGCCAGTGACGGCGGGCCATCTCTCTTGGTTGCTAAGGGCTTCTTCGTATGTCGCCGGCGGGTGTCCCTGGATGAAGGCATTAAGGAGAACATCTGCTGTTTTTAAGACGCCGATGAGACTGTTGGTGCTTCAAGTACCGACATCGGCGTATCTCGTATTGGTTGATCTATTGCTATTACTCGGTGACCGTCAATACGCACATGAGTAGCCAGATTTCGGAGGCCGATAACGGTATTTATCAACGTGAAGAGACAGAAATAGATGAAAACACCAAGCAGGAAGAGAAATACAGCCCACCACACCCATCTGAAACGCGCTCGTCGTTGGAAGGGTCATAGCCATTATGCAGGCTTCGCAACATGGACCCGTAGTAAGCCGGCGGCAAGCCTGCTGTAGGGTCAAGAGGGTATAAGGCAGGAAGACATAATTAGCGAAATAGGATACGTTACGGCCCCCATACGGCCTATACGGGTGAAACACTACCAATTGGGGGAGGCGGAGGTGTTCGCAGGAGGTGCAGATGTTGGTAAATGGGGTAAAGCTGTAAAGCTGGTATTCAGGAGGAGGCGTTTAGATCTTCTAGCTGCTATTCGGTAAAGATTAGCGTTTCATGTAAGTCTGAGTTGGCTGCGCATAAGATGAATATGCGAAGTGCCCCCCTTAGTCGAATCCAGTCAAACGCATTCATTCAGCACACTACATATGATCATGCCATCAAGTCCAGGCTATCAATAAGTCGACTAAGAAGCGTCACTCCTACACAGGACAGACGGATTGCGACTAGTTCTCCGTTGAACCGCGCTTCAATGCATTTCGCGCCAAATGCATTGGAACAGCCTCTGGAGTCCCTCCAAGTGACCATAGATCTATCAAATGCCTAATCCAAATGCTGAATGTTGAAACGAATATTGACTCCAACCAATCAATCCGACGAGTCCCATCCCTTGCGTCATCCTTGCCCAGCTGCTATCCCATTTTGCCGAGAACTTGCTGTCCCGTTCGACTGTATCCCATTCGATTGTGGTGAATACTGCCTAGAAGGAGGTTGTGGGCTACCCGATCCTGGTCTGCTTTGCTGTTCAGCCAATTGAACCTTCTGCCTGTTTATCAATATTGCTTGATCGTCGGCACTCGAGTGTGCTTGCTGAGACGTTGATCCACCTGGCGTGGTGCCCTTGACCTGAGGTGATCCTGGTATCTGCGGAGAGTACTGGGAAGAGTGTTGTTGATGAAGTTGGGGGCGCTGCGGAGTGGATTCTGGCGCTGTCGGGGCAGATGAGGCTGGCCGGTGCTGATTCTGCGCGGCCGCACCTCCACCAGCTTGTGCAGACCCATAGCCATAGCCTTGAGGCGGTACTGCGCGTTGCTGGTACTCCGACTGAGTCTCTCGGTAGGATTGTGAAGGTTGTCCAGGATTGGATGGTGCTCGAGCCTGAGGGGTCGAGTATTGGGTGTTGTAATTGTAGCTGCTCGCATTCTGACCAGAGTAAGGCCGATAGCCATTCTGATAAGGAGCGTAAGATGACTGAGACGACTGTTGACTATACTGTTGGGCATAGTTATAGCTCGGAGTTGACGAAACTGCAGCAGCTCGTGGGGGGTATCCGCTCTGTGGAGGGTAGGAGGGTCGAGCATTACCAGAAGCGTAATTTGAAGACGCAGGACGATTCGAAAATTGTGGATTCTGAAGGTAACTAGAACTGGCAGCAGGTCTAGGTGCTGTTGATGGACCGTATCCTGTTCGTGGATATTGCTGAGCGGGGGTTGAAGCTGGCAGATAATTATTGCTCCGCCCAGAGACAGTGGAGTATGTGCTGGGATTCTGTGAGGTGCCCATAGGGGCTGCACTTGGAGCAGCTGCCCTTCTTGCAGTTGCAGAAGCTTCGCTTTCCTCCAGGCAACCCTTTTGGTCTTTGCTCTCAACATGAATATTGGTGCTGACACAGAGAGCACCCAATTTCTCGCCATCTAATTTAGACAGCAAATATGGTGGTAGCGTAGAAACGATCATTGTCAACTGATCCTTCAGCATCTCATAAACGTCGAATTCCGTGGCCGAAGGACTGGTAGGACTCCCTGCTAGAGTTGTTGATTCTGGATTTTGCCCAGCGATGGGGCGTGTATTAGCGGCAAGTGGTAGGTTTCTGATGCGTTGGTGGGAATGCAGTGTCTCGAGAAGATCCGAGATCTCTTCTAACAGCTCATCAGCGTCTTGACTACTCTCGCAGGATCCGCCCTTGATAGTCCGAGATCCCCTCATCTCCGCCACAGAGTCGTCTGGCTGAAAGTTCGCGATAGCCTCTTCGAGTTCCTCCTCGTTCAGGTCGTTTTCGTTCGGAATGCCATCCGTGTCAGCTGCTCTAGGGTCAAGTATTTCACTGTCTCTCAAATCCAGTAGCTCTTGGTATCTCGTCTCGCCATACTTGTTCCACCATAGCTTGTTTTTTTGCTGGTCTGCTACTAGCGCTCCCGAATCATCTCGATCGGGTGCGAAGCTAGAATACACGCTGCGAAACAAGGCATCTTCCTTGGCTTGATTATGGCTCTCGATTGCTTCTTGTGATAGTGAAGTTTGAGGCTCTCCTATGCTCAAAGCTCGATCTCGCTGCTTCCGCTTCGTCTCCGGAGACGCAAGCTGAGTCGGATTAGGCGCAACGCTATATTTCAACCATTGGCCAGTAGATAAAGGTTGATTAGTGTAGCTCTCCTTCCGACCGGATCTATTCTTTGATTCTCCCTCAGCAGGGTTGTACCAGTTGACCGAAGAGCTTCTGGTTGCAGTGTGTCTTGATTGCTTTGGTAGAGGAAGAGGAGGCAAGGATGGGGGTGGCGCAAAGAGGTCTTTCAATGTTGGCACCGGCTTCTTGGGATCCTCGTTGGTGCTGTGCAGCGGAGTGATTCTCGTTGTTGTAATACCGTTAGGGAGTGCCAATTCACCAAGAGGTAAGCTTGAGTCAGTCGGCTTTCGGATGCTCGTAAAAAGCTGCTTGGACGGTTGAGTATTAGCGGCTAAAAGGGTCAAGACATTATCTCCAGGATATTCAGATATTGGGTTCGCATCTTCCTCATCCCATGGCTCATCCCTGACGCCTTTGGGCACGATGATTGTTTCAGGCCTCTGGATCATCTCTCTCTGAACGAGTCGATCGAGCTCCCTTTTGAGAGCTGCTATGCATGCATTCCGTGTCTGTGTTTCCCGAGAGACAGAACTTCCTTTATCGTTGCTCGGAGCTTCTTTTGAGTCTTCAGCAATGCTGGCTATCGCAGTATTCACATCTTGAAACACCTCGTCTATCGCAGCATATGCATTCGTCTCTATCAGGGACGCAATACTGGTGCTCTCGGCCGGCTCGATAGGTTTGGTGCGCTTCAAATCATGCGCGGCCCGTATCGCAGAGGTGATGAGACGATCGAAGGTGGAAGGTGATGTATCTTGACTATCGCACAGCCCAGGTCAGCAACGACAGCTAGAAGGAGCAATGATGGCTCGATACTCTAGCGACAACGAAATGATCACCTACGCCCTCAAAAGCACCAAAATATCCCTTAGCCATGTATGGAATCGGTCCACTTGCTGCGTTGAGCCTTCGCCATTGACATCTTTTGCATTCTTTTCCCCTGCAGTGTCCGCCCGCTTTCGCTTTCCTGCCATGCTGAAATGTCAGGCCTCGTATTCGGAGCGATTTGTGACCAAAGCTACTGCGACGGCCACTTGATTGAGGTAAGAGGTTGGTGCTGCAATGGCCTGGGTCATGTCACTCTCTTCGATAGAAGCGATAGTTCCCACAGTTCCCAAAAGATGTATCAGGCCTTGTCTATTGTTCTGTAGGAAACAGGCGACCCCAGAAACATTGTCAAAAGCTTCTGTGAGGCTTGCACATCGCGAAATTTAATGTTCCTCCACACTTTTGATGTTCCTCCGAGACCTACCCGTCTGGACGATCGACGCGAGGGTTTGCGGACACGAAAGTCGCGAAAAGTGGGGGTGAGCGCCCAGGAATGCGCGACAAGATCTCGAAATGAGTTCGATGTATCTTAATCAAAGTAGAGATGCGGAGGTCCTGTACTGAATGAGATGTGAGAAGGAAGAGTGATCAATTTGTTGCGAGGAGTGTCACGGATTGCAGATGCCACGCTAGCGGCTAGTAGGAGGGTAGGGCTGGACCTTGGCTCCTTGGCAAAGCTTTAGCTTTGGACCACCAAGATATCTCATATGCCACTTCTAAGCCCTCGCACACAAGCTGTTCAACGACATTCAGGCTTGAGACGCTGTACACAGCGTATTTAGGCTTCAGAGAAATTTCCCCTTTGAACAATACTCAACGAGCTCCACACTTGTAGCCCAACCGCCCCATTCCTCATTCTCCAGCACGAGCTCCCGAACAGCATGAACGATCTCCGTCGGCGCAGAGTCAGCTTCAACGACAATACCATCCTTTCCAGCCTGGTGGTAGCCATCATCACGTGGAATGGTCATCCAGCTGCGCTCTAAGAAGACGCGAATGGCAATCATACAAGTCCTCATCATCCTTCTGCCGTTCATCGCTTCATCCATGACAGTATTGATCTCGTCGGCAAAAAGAGACATCCACTCGATCAACTCTAGTATACCGTCATAGTCACGTCGAAGTCCTAAAATCCTTATAAAGCCATGAAGTATGGCTGGGTGTGGGACCTCGAGAAGTTTTGGAAGCAAGCATGCGGGGGGCAGGAATGCCTGTGATTGATGGGATTTTGGATCCTCGATGTGCTCAACTTCATCTTCGCTTGCGACTTGATTTTGGTCTTCTTGAGCTGTAAGTTCGTCTTGCGCCTTCTGAACCAGAACTTCCATTTCGAATTTCTCCGTGGTAAGAGTAGCAGGTATTGCTTGTTGCATTCCGGAAGATCTGACAGCGTCCTTGAAGAGTATCTTTACAAGTGGCGGACCTTTATATAGTACAGAGCTCTCGTAAGCCATTGACTCCCTTACATCCTTGTTCAATATCTGGTCGCTTGTTTGGGTTGAATCCATCTGAAGACGTCTTGGGGCTCGCAATTGCCTTTCGCTTGCGAAGATTGCCTTTTCCAGTCCTCTACATATCAGTCCGACCCCTTCAAGATCAACATGTAGGTTGATGTCGAACATGCAATGCAGAAGCTTGCATATGATGTGCCAGGTCTTGATATCCTGAGCATCTTCGTTGGCGAAGCTTGAGAAGATACCTGTAACGGCTTTTGGCTTTGAAAGTGCACGGATGAGATTATACCATGCTGGTCGATGAGTTGGTCGCCTTTCTATCAAGAGTTTGTAGGCCCTCCAGAGGGGGTTGAAGAGTGGAACTCGCGATAATGGCGTACCCTCCGGAAGTTTTCGATTCACTGTCCAACCTAGCCTCCCTGACTGAGGATTCACGCCGGTTATCACTCGCTCAAAACGGTCGTGGCCATGCTTGCCAGACATCGTTGGTGCAAAGTGGGCAAGAAAATGAATGAGAGCTGCGAAAACTTGCTTCGGTACCGATTCAAGCGCAGCTTGTGACTCCGCGTTTCTTACCGCGCTTTCGTCAAATAACGCTGACAGTTGCAGCGGATGCATTGCGCACGCCTCCAGGCATTTCACACCGGCGTCAAAGGACCATGCCTTAGTCAACAGAAGTACGAGTAGTCGTCCCGAAGGCCGTACACCTTTCTTTATCATCATCTCTAAGAGCTCGTCAAGATTAGGTGGCTTTTGGCGAACATATGTAGATTCACGTGGAGATTCTGGCGGAGCAGGTACCTCCAGCCCATCGCCGGGCAGAGGCTGTTCATTGATGCCAATTTTGATAGGAGTGTCTCTGATCATTCCAGATGATCTGCGTGTGTCATAGACAAGCTTCATGAACATTGCGTAGAATACGGGCTCGCCAATCTCTCTCACTGCGTCTGTGTGATCCATACATGCTAGGTAGCAAGACCATGCCTCATCTAGAGTTCTGGTGGCTTGGATTCGTGCAGCCCATAAGGCACCTTTGCGACTTCCTCGATTGTGTTGGGATGTGTCACATGAAAATTCAAAGATCGCTCTGGTCTGAATGGTAGGACTTCCGTCTGTGTCCCAGCCAGACAGGATATCCGCCGTTGCGTCCCATTCGTCAGCAGAGTAGCCCGCTTCTTTTGCTCGTTTCAAAGCCTCTTTCGCTCGGCTGACGCCATGCTCCACGCCGATGTGCGCGTCTATTCCTAGCTTCTCCTCCTTCCATGGTGGCCATGATTTGGCTTTCATATGTGCCCATTCTCTCTCCTTCAAGGTTTTTTTATGCATCAATTGCAATTTGACTACCGCTTTATATCCTCGCTTGTCGACGATGAGTGGAGGATCATATTGGTCCATCCTTCTCAAAAGGCTGAATTGTGCGCGCTGTTGGAAGATCAAACTCTGGAATGGGTGTAGCGATGATGGAATTGATAGTAATCTTAGCACAGTGTTGTATGCGTAGGTGAGAAGGGCACTGTTCTCATTCTGCATAGCGGCCGATCTGGCGATACCCTTCCAGATATTGTTCCCGGCCATATATCGACTCAGCAAAGCCACAATACTCTCGCAAGCCGATGGCCACACCATTGTAGCTCGACGCATGAGCCGAATTATCAAGATCATGAAAATGTGATCTGGCATACCGTTGATGTTGTCCTTGATGACAACTTTCTTCACCTCCATGGGTTTGGAGGAAAGACTGGACGAACACTTTGTCGAAACAGTCGACATTGAGCTTTCCGAGAGTTCCATCAGTCTCCACACATAGAGCAATATAGGCTTCAATGCGCGTCCATCTATAGATTGTCGGCGAAGTAGAAACAGGACCAGAAACGAGGGCATGGTCCTAAAGATGTCCTCTCTATTAGAAATTCGATCTGCCAATAGCGTCAGTCGTAATGCTGCACGCTCACTCGAATCGGCAGTCAAGATCCAGGCCCAATTCATAATATCCTCGATATCAAGCTGTACCCCTCTAAGCCACGAACACGCATTTCGGTCGAAGACCCTCAGCAATGCACCGTCTAATTTTGAATTTGCGGCTTTAGAGTGCACGAGGCGTGCTTCGTACCGAAGAATAGGATCCACGTGCAGGAGATAGCTGACGAGGACAGACTTTCTGGTCAGGGGATCATGTTTCCTTTCTCTTAATATGTTTTGCCTCCTAATTGCTTCTTCTGCTTTCTTGATGGCTGCTTTGCGATCAGATGCCGCAAGGACAGGATCAACAAACGATAAATCCACCTTGCTTCTGTAGCTTTGAGGTCTTGCATAATCTCTGCCTACGGGTCCCAATGCTGCAATCAGCTCTTCCGAGGTATTGAAGATTGAATTGCTCTCGGAGCCAGGTTTCGTAACTTCATCGAGTGCTAGTGCTGTAGGTAGTTGAGAAGCTTCGCGCCCAGCGTGAAGCTCAAACAAGGTTCTTCTCGTATCGAGCTCAATGTTTGACCTCTTTTTGAGTCTGTGTGCCCATACAAGTCCGCCCTAAATGAAGGTTAGCAGGGCTGCGAAGGTACGTTCCGTTTTAAGATCGAATATACATTGAGGACTTGTGGAACCGCATTGACAGCGGCTCCAATAGCTGGTACATCAAGTCTAGTTCTCAAGATCCAAGCAGATCGAGAAACAGGCGGCATGCATGATTTCCCAACTTGGAGGTGTTGCGTGTGGGCTGCTGTAGAACGGATCGTGAAATATATTACCTACTTCAAGGCTAAGCTAGTGCAAGATAAGGTACCTTGGCACCTTGGCCAGGAGACTACGGATAGGACATCTCCAAGATTACAGTACCAAGAGTACCTAGTAACAATCATTGTATCTCACGCGCCTCAGTCTGTAGATCTTGAGTTGCAACTAGAGGATTCCTAGTACTGGAACTTCTCCATGCTCCTCCTGCAGATCGTCCCCAACCTTATAAGAAGCTTTCCATCGCATCTTGACCAGATTAGCCTGCCCTTTTGACACGCCGTGTACCGCAATGGGTTGAGTGATCGCGTCTTTCTGGTTTGGCTTCAATGTCCGTCCAGACTGGGGCGTCAACCTCAATGTGAATCCCTAAAACAAGATAAGCATAGAGTTCAGTAAAGTGCGTCGCTGTAATCTGACCTTCGTTACTGCCACCTGAAAAGTGTACTCTGTGATAAGATTTGGAGAATTATTGGTAAATGCAGCCTGTATTGAGATGAGCGAGCCCTCCGGATGGGGTCTCGAAACGTGGAAGGCTATTTTGACGGAAGTGCTTGCGACGATCAGATCGTTGATGGATGGTAAAATCGTAGCATCGTCAGGTAAGGCCGAGGCGAATTTCCAGTCGTCATCGGCTGAGGCTCCATTAATTATTTGCTCCGATGTAGATGTAGCCTGCGCTTGTGACGACGGAGATTTCGATGAGGCGAAGTTGAAGAGTGATGCAGAGGATGATGGGTTAGGGACTTGAGATTGGTGGGTATTGGAAGGATATGAAGCTTGTGGTAAAGCTGGGGAAGACAAAACGGCAAACGGGTCCGATGATGGTTGTGGTGGTTTTGGAGCTTGATGCGATTGAAGGAGAGACAGTGGGCCAGGAGTAGCCGGCCTCGAGGAGGGATGAGAGCTTATAAGTGATTGGAAAGGGTCATGATTTGGTTTGATGGCTGGGGGAGCCTGCGTAGCTAGTGGTGCAGTATTTGGCGTGGATTTGCCGGCGGAATTCTGCTGTGTGGTCGAAGAGAGTAAAGAAGGTCCTGGAACGTCTGCGTGTAGATAGTCAGCGGCATGGACTGCGCCTACCTCGAAGGGAATAATTACTGGTGTTAGCACCAAAACCGAGCGCAATACCACCACCTTGTCCGTAGTCTTGATCTTGCACTGATAGGCCGAGGAGATCGTCTTGCAAAGATGCTGCCTTTGGTTTGCTTGAACCATCAGTATCTACAGTCGAGCTCTGTGCAGGTTCGTCGCCACCAAAATCGATTAGAGACAACTCATTATCAGCAGTCTTAGTAACTCCGGTAGATGTTCCTAACGTGCCCTTTGGGATTTTCGAGGCTGCATCTACATCGCCCTTCTTGATGAGTTTGTATCTCTCAATGGTCCGATGAATGCTGTCATTGATTTCCAGTAGCTTTGCGACAGCTTCCGAATCCTCTGATTCTTCTTCACACATCTTCTGGATCTTGGGTTGGGCACTTTGAAGTGCACTAGCGAGTTCCTCGAAGATATCTCCATCAGGAACCTCGTCCCCAGCTTTGACGTTTTGTAACCGCTCCTCCAGTAGTTTAGCCTTCTGTTGGATCTTGCCCACTTCTTCAGCGGCCTTGGCCCTATAATCCGTTTTGTGTTTGGTGTCGTAACCTGCCATAATTTTCATCAGGCGATTTGCTTCTTGAAGATCCTCCGGTCCGCCGCGCCTGATAAGCTCCTGTAGTTTGGCCGATTGTGCTGCCTTTTCCTCCTCTTCCATCTCGTCCGCGGACTGTAGGTTCTGCGAAATGTCAGCTGATTATCTTGAGCTTCATTTATAAAGAATCATACGTCGCTCGGGTTCAGAACCGCAGCATCCTCGCTCCGAATCTTGGGAAATGTGTAGCCTTTGTAACTCAGCAATCGATGCATGTCCCGTATGAACCCCAGGTCCTCCTTGTAACGTGATGTCTGACATATCGTCTGCCTCCATTCTTCGATCTCCTCTAGGATCTTGAACTGGACGCGAGAGGGTTGTAAGGGCGGTCGTTCCGGGAATCGCCGGACGAGCTCGTTTAGAAATTCCTTAGTGCTGATCTGAAGTTGGAAGGGATAGCCACAATTCTTGACGCAAATGTCGAGGAGCTGGGTTCACCTTAGCTACCACATATCCTGAGCTGGGTCATAAAGCGTCGTACCGTGAGCGCGAGTAGAGATACATTGGCATTCCTATGATTTATGTAGTTGACGATCGCGACAGCAGCTTCTCGAGGCCTAAGTAGAATCAGTATTCTGCATTACCATTGGTGGTATCTCCTCTCCGTACGCGTTGCCTTTCTTCGAATTTATGAGGTCCGCAATCTCGAGGTCGAGGGCGAGATTAGGTTCGTAATTCTGAGGGTCTACAGCATTCTCTGGGCACAGATGTGAGTTGCGCGGTTCAGTTCGATAGATGTACTACAATTTCTCACGTATATAGCGCTGTAATGGGGTCTGCGCCGGCTCCCCAAAGGCTCCAAAGCGGTCTCTGGCCGCATACCTTGCCGAGGCTGCCTCCATTGAGTCCTCAGCCCAAGATTAAGCTGGGAAGTAAGTCCAGATTGGAGGAAGCTGTTCTGGAGGTCAAACTGTCGAGTCAAAAACAGCGGACTGACTTGGAGCATGGTCAAAACCTATAGCAGTATTGTTTCCCACGATGTAGCTTGCCTAGTTCCAGTGCCCACAGCGGCGTCTAACGCGCCAGATACATAGCCGAGTAGCATGTCATTCGATTTCTCGAATACTTTATTCAACATCTTCCCTACATACTTTAGGGAATTTCTCCGCAGGCCGAACCGCAGTCCCATACTCTAGCTCTCTCTCCGCATCTAACATGCGCCACAAGAAAGATGGCTTTGCGGCCAAGAGGAAGAAACATATGAGCATGCCTCGTCGTCATCCAACCGCTCATGGCGAGGACAGAGATGAAGAAGCTCAAAATCGAAGACCACCCTTCAAAGCAGCTTGCTGGGACCTAGAGCACTGCGATCCAAAGCGATGTTCGGGTAAAAGGCTTATGCACTTTGGGCAAATGCGGGAACTGTCAGTGGGGCAAAAGTTTTCTGGGGTGGTAATATCGTAAGCTGGCGACGCCCGCAATCCCGGCTTCAGTCTATTCTGAGAACTGATTGCCAGGCCAAATGCAAAGAGAGTCGTTTCAGCTGCTGACAAGGATCTGTTGGAGCAATATGGAGCGGCGGTAGTTGAGTGTTCGTGGGTCAGGATCAAGGAAGTTCCTTGGAACAAGATTGGGGGGAAGTGTGAAAGATTATGTTGGGCAAACCGCCGTTAAACTAAATTACACCCGACTAACCAAAGCAGTACCCTACCTTGTCGCCGCCAATTCCGTAAACTATGGTCGGCCGTGGCGGCTCAATTGTGCGGAGGCTCTGGCCGCCTGCTTTTTCATCTGCGGGCATGAAGATTGGGCGCATGAGGTTCTAGCACACTTCTCATATGGCGAGGCTTTCCTCGAAATAAACTCACAGATATTAAAGCGATATGCATCATGTACGACGGAAGAAGAGGTAAAGAAGGCGGAAGAAATTTGGCTAGCGAAGATCGAGAAGGAATACGCTGATGGTCGGAAAGACGATGAAATTGCTGGAAAAGGTGATGCTTGGAGTGGAGGCAATGTAAACAGAAGGCCCGTCATCAACTCAGACGAGGACGAAGACGAAGACTCTGATGCGCCTCAGAGCGCTGAAGATGATGACGCAGGTGGCGTCGAGATCTCCGAAGATCCATTCGCACTCTCAGAGGAGGAAGACGATGAAGAAGAGATGGCGCAGCTTCGGCAACGAGTTCTAGCATCAAAACCATTCTCGAATCCTAGTCACGAAGACAGGAAACCGCCAGAGAAGATAGCAAGGACCGCAATCATTGACTCTGATGCTGAATCGGGCTCGGATATCGGTGATAACGATGTATTTGACAACATTATAGACACGACGCCAGTGACTGATCGAACTGGCATCAATGCCAAGCAACGACAGAGGATAGATGGAGAGGTCAGTACTGTCTTCTCACGCTCAATGGTCAACGCCCCGAGACAATGATAGCTAGCTACCATACAATTGGTATGATTTGAAGTTTTGGACAACTCAGTACTTAATACATGTCCATCACCCAACTGTGGGTGAAACCCTTCTAACCATAGTTACTCGAAGTGTAGTAGTGGAATTTGCATTGAGGAAACAGATCTTTGGGCTTAGGTTTAATATATTCTGCGCAAGTTCCATCCACACTTCTGTGTACAGCATCGTCATCTAGACCTGGCAGACTGGTGTTTGATCAAGACTAGCCTGCTGATGATATCTATCATGAAACTATCATTCCCGTTGGATGATCATTAGGTAGCTCACCTCGAAGGAAGGGGCAACAAGACTATTTCAACTGCTTATGTGCCTCCATTAACCGACCATCCGCGTCTGTTGCTTCATCACCGACGTTGAGACGTATATTGTAATAGCTCTCAGAATGTTCATTATCGACGCCCAATCCCAACACTCCCTTAAAGTGGAGTAGAGATCTATTACCCCTATTTACCTAAATCTGCTCGTTTTGCGGAACTGAAAGTCGCGCGCACCACGAGAATGTCAGAAAGTCTTCTTCTTGTTACTACTCAACAACCATGCGTTGGTGTGACTCCAAACTCTCGCATTATCTTAAGGACATGATGAATAAGATATCTATTAGGTCTTATAAGATCCTAGCGCCGAGTCCCTGCGTGAAATCTAAGCCTTAGGTAATTTACCGTCCCTCGTGCCCCGCTGTTAGAACTTACCTCGGCTAGAAAGTTGGCTTTATAAAGAGACGGATTCCTTGCTACTTTAGAGTCCTACGATATAACTACACCGAATTATTACATGCAGTTCCTAGGCCTTGATAAGCATGTATTAAGGATGACATTAATTAAATTTAGAGTCATACCAACGCGTGGTTGTTGGGTAGTAATAAGAAGAAGACTTTCAGACATGCTCGTAGTACGCGCGACTTTCAGTTCCGCAAAACGAGCAGATTTAGGCAAATAGGGGTATAGATGAAGCGGCTCAGCTTCTAGAATACGATTAGCCGCAAGAACCGCAAGAGCCGCGAATTATATTACTTTCTCTTCCGGTGACGAGTCTTCAGGCAACATGCCCAATCATAGCTCTTATCGCGATAGTGATAGAAATATTCGGCGGCGGAGGTACTCATCCGAATGCGACAACGATCAGCCTAGGAAGCATCAACTCGCAAGAAGGCAGAGTTTTGAGAGAGACCGACATTCAAACACTGAACAAAGGACAAAAGATGATTGGAGATCCGACTCGCACAAGAAACATTCATCGAGAAGCCCACGAGATAGAAAACCCAGGAACAGGATAAGTGAGCCTCCAGAGCCTTTATCTCCAGAAGCCCGTCATCGGAGCCACCGAGACAATCGAGGACACTCAGACCGGAGCCCTAGCGCCTCACGATCCCCACCAGCCAAAAGACGGCGACCGGACCCCACAGAGACTCACAGGCGTTCCTTCGATCATCATAGGTCGCGGAAACCGAGAACGCGCTCTCAATCTCCCACCGGTCTCTCACTCCCAATCAAACGCTCCAACGCCCCTCTTCCATCCCAAGAGGCGGCTTACAAGCACGACCCCAACTCCGATGCTGTGGCAAAGCCAGTGCCAGAGATCGAGAAGCAAAAGCCCAACTACGCCCCGACTGGCAAGTTAGCCGCCGAGACAAACACAGTTGCCAACACCTCCATCGTGCTCAAATACAATGAGCCACCAGAAGCGCGTCTTCCACCCGCCTCTTCCCAATGGCGTCTTTACGTGTTTAAAGGCCAAGAAGTGCTTGAAACGCTCCCTTTACATGAGCGCTCGTGCTGGCTATTTGGGAGGGAAAGGGCCGTGGTAGATTTTCCAACTGAGCATCCTAGTTGTAGCAAGCAGCATGCTGTGTTGCAGTTTCGATATACGGAGAAGAAAAATGAGTGGGGTGAGAGCAAGGGTGGGGTAAAGCCTTATGTGATTGATTTGGAGAGTGCCAATGGAACGAAGGTCAATGGAGAGCCGATACCTGAGAGGCGGTATGTGGAAGTGAGGAGCGCCGATGTGATCACCTTTGGGGAGTCGACCAGGGAATACGTTATCTTAATGCCGCCGAAGGAGGATACGAAGCCTTGAGAAAGAGTCCGGTTGGATGACATGGTTGGGCATATTCATGCCTTTGCCGTTATGCAGCTCTACTAGCAGCGTGCATGGATCGACAATCCAATACGCTTGCATTATGATCTGGACACCCAAGACGCCGCGCTAAATGCCAAGTCATCTATCATACAACCGCTTATTGAGCAACATCCCTCATCGAGCCCCTATGATTAGCAAAGGCCCGATATGCATTGGCACATTGAAGCCAAAGAGGCTGGCGAACCACAGTATCGCATATACGAAGGTAGGCGAGAGGAGAAGCTCGGTGTGGTGAAGAAATGGGAGAGCTGGGGCCGGATTTCAGCAAAGGACCAGCAGCGAACTAGCGTAGGGATCAGGCATACCATTATACCCCAAGAAGGAGATGATTGTATAGTAGCCCAGAGCAACCAGGTACAGCGTATTGCCGACGAGTCTTGAAACGCTGCGCGTATCCACAGAGTCAGCGTGCCATCACATCACCAAAATGCCCAGCCTACTTACAGATTCTCTCGTGCAATGAGCGGCCAGAGCACAAACTGCAGCACATACAACCACACCCACACCGGAAAGAATGCTCGTATCGCAACCTGCAACACCACACATTAGCCTCCATCTCGCTCCCTATCCACCTCACACACCCCAAAACCATCCACTCACATCAAAACAGTATCCAAACTCCAACACATCCCCCTCCCCCTCCCTCGCGAACAACCCCTGCTGCCTCCTCCTCCCCGGCAACCCCTTAACCCCGGGCCCCAACAGCCTACCCACGAGAAAAAACGCCGCCGTCGCCACGAGCAAAGATACGGCGAGGAAGTGTACAAAGACGAAGAGCAGCGTGAGGCGAACGGTGGCGGAGAAGGAGGTGGTGGAGGCGATGCCCCATGCGATGCCGGTAAGGAGCATGAAGAAGGAGAGGAGGTAGGTGAAGGAGGGGTCGGGGCGATGCCAGGTATTTTTCGTTTCTGTGGGGGAGGAGTAAGGTTTAGTAAAAGACGGGGTGAAGCTTATTGTGGAGGCGGGGGTGGAGAGGGTGGGTACGTTTCTGGATGTATGATTAGCATGACAGCCTTGGATAGGGCGCGGGACAGGGTGGGGTGAGCTACGTGATAGTATATCGACCTGAAGACTTTCTTCGGCGCGAAGAGGAGGCTGGTCATTTCCCATATTGCCATTTCAAAGTCCATTTGCGGGAACTTGAATATTCTGGCGTTGAAAGGTTCATTGTTAGCCTGCATTCGTACAATAACGGGACAGCTTTATGAGGTGGATGCGCGGGAACAGTCTTGATGAGTTGTGATCGGGAAAGGGGAGCGCACCTCTTGAAGAACCGAGGCATTCGTAGCGTTTCTGATCGGGGCGTGGGCGTCGTGCTGCCGAAGTTTGGGGTTCCTCCATGCTGGCGAGGGAGGGTGATTGTGGGGTTCATTT
>JAABUX010004604.1_pt1 | contig 17377 bp, 14 predicted proteins | sample 5561851 | NCBI WGS metagenome assembly JAABUX01 (sample SAMN10711883, study PRJNA513361) | rock metagenome | isolation source: Antarctica rocks | place: Antarctica: Victoria Land, Richard Nunatak red sandstone | collected 2016-01-03 | reverse complement strand
AGGCGGCGTCCAGTCCATCCAGGGCGAGGTTCACGGTCTGCACCTGGTCGTGGCGGATATCGGCGATGACGCAGCCCAGTGCCGAGGTCACGCCCGGATAGCGCGGCACCAGGGCGGCGCGCAGGCCGACCTCCTCGATCAACGCGCCGGCATGCAGCGCGCCGCCGCCGCCGAACGGCACGGCGGCGAACCGCGCCGGGTCGTGCCCGCGCTCGATGGACACCAGGCGGATGGCGCCCGCCATGCGCCCGTTCGCCACGCGCACGATAGCCTCTGCCGCTTCCATCACGCCCAGGCCGAGCTTGTCGGCAACGTGACTCCGGATCGCCTCCTTCGCGGCCGCTACGTCCAGCCGCGCCAGCCCGCCGCCGATCGGGCGCTCGGCATTGATGCGGCCCAGCACCACGTTGGCGTCCGTCAGCGTCGGGCGGGTGTTGCCGGCGGCGTAGCACACCGGCCCGGGACGGGACCCGGCGCTTTCCGGGCCGACCTGGAGCAATCCGCCTGCATCCACCTGCGCGATCGAGCCGCCGCCGGCGCCGATGCTGTTGATCTCGATCATCGGCGTGCGGATCACCAGGCCGAAATCGATGGTGGTCTGCGCGGCCAGCGAGGCGACGCCGCCCACGACGAGCGATACGTCGAACGAAGTTCCGCCAAGATCCGCGGTGATCACGTCCGGAAAACCCGCCGCGGCAGCGATGGCGGCCGCCGCGATCACGCCCGCGGCCGGCCCGGACAGCGCCGTGCGGACCGGCAGGCGGGCCGCGGTGGCCGTGGACATCACGCCGCCATTGCTCTGCACGATGTGGAAGCGGCCGTTATATCCGTCGGACCGCAACGCGTCGTCCAGCTTGGCGAGGTAGCTGCCGACGACGGGCTGCAGATAGGCATTCAGGCACGTGGTGGAGGTCCGCTCGAACTCCCGGATTTCCGGCAGGATTTGCGAGGAGCAGGCGCAGTCCGCATTCGGCCAAACCGCCTGGGCTGCGGCCAGCGCAGCCCGCTCGTTGGCCGGATTGGCGTAGCTGTTCACGAACACGATCGCCAGCGCCACGGCTCCCTGGGCCAGCAGCGCGCGGGCCGCCTCCTGCACCGCCAGCGCATCCACCATCGTGCGGACGCTGCCATCCGCCAGGGTGCGCTCGGCCACCTCCAGGCGCATGTCGCGATCGACCACGGGGATGAAGTCGCCGGTCAGCCCCCAGGTCTGCCGACGGTCGCGGCGCCGCATCTCCAACACGTCGCGGAACCCGGCGGTGGTGATCAACCCGACGCGGGCGCCCTTGCGCTCCAGCAGCGCGTTGGTGCCGACCGTGGTGCCGTGCACGATCGAGCCGAGATCCGCCACGGCGCCGAAGGCACGCAGCCCGGCGAGGAAGCCGACCGCCTCGTCGCCGCGGTTGGACGGCACCTTGGCCGTGCGGAAAAATCCGGCGGCGGCGTCGAAGAAGAACAGGTCCGTGAACGTGCCGCCGACATCGACGCCCACGACCGTAGCGGACGCGCTCATGGCGCAACGCCCACGTAGCCGAGGCGCACATCCCGCGCCGCCGCGTCCGCCGAACGAGCGCCGGGGTCGCCCCAGCCGCCCCCGCCCGGCGTTTCGAGCCGCACGCGGCTGCCGGCGCGGAGCTGCACGTCGGTGACCTTGGAGACCATCGGCGGCGTGAGCGGCTGGCCGTCCTGCCACCAGGTGAAGCGGTTGAGTGCTGCGACGCCGCCCCCGGATACGCCGAACGGGGCAGCCTTGCCGCGCTCGCCCAGCAGGGAGACGCTGGCGTCGGTCAGCGCCTCGATCTCGTAGATCGCGCCCAGCCCGCCACGGTGCTGTCCGGCGCCGGCGGATTCCGGGCGGAGTGCCCACTGGGTGAACATCACGGGATAGGCGGCCTCCAGGATTTCGACCGGCGGGATGGTGGCCGTCGAGATGGGATTGTTGGCATGGCTCAGCCCGTCGCTCCCGGCGGTGCCGCCCAGGCCGCCGCCGAAGAAACAGAACATCACCCAGCGCGACCCGTCCGCCCGGTGCCCCGCCAGCGACAGCGCGTTGATCGTGCCGAACGGGGCGGCCATGGCGCGCGCCGGGTCGGCTGCCGCCAGTGCGCCGAACACCACGCCGATAAGGCGGAGGATGGTCTCGGTGTAGCCCGCCACCGGCTTCGGCGCGCGCGCGCCGAGCAGCGAGCCGTCCGGGATGACGAAGGTGATCGGGCGCAGGCAGCCCGCATTGGCCGGCACGTCGGTGAAGACGTGCTTTAACGCGACGTAGCAGGCGGCAACAGCGGTGGAGTACGAGATGTTCACCGGCCCGAGCGGGGCGGGGGAGGTGCGGGAGAAGTCCAGCGTCATCGTATCGCCCGCGACGGTGAGGTCGAGCGCCACCGTCAGCTGTTCGTCCACGATGCCGTCATTGTCCAGCACGTCCTGGAAGCTGTAGCGTCCGTCCGGCAGGGCGGTGATGGCGGCGCGCATCAGCGCCTCTGCCCGGTCGGAGAAGATGGCGAAGGCGCTGGCGACCACGGCGTCGCCGTACTCGTCCAGCAGGGCTGCGAAGCACCGCTCGCCGAGGTCCAAGGCATTGAGCTGCCCGTTCAGGTCGCCCCAATTGCTGCTGGGCACGCGGGAATTGCACGCCAGGATGTCCACGATATCCATGTTCATGCGCCCGGCGGAGACCAGCTTCACGGGCGGGATGCGCACGCCCTCCTGGAAGCATTCGGTGGCTTTCGGATTGTAGCCGCCGGGCACGTTGCCGCCGAGGTCGAGCCAGTGGCCGACCGACGCCATCCAGCAGAACAGCGCGCCGCCGCGAAAGATCGGCCGCACCAGGCGCATGTCGTTCAGGTGCGTGCCCCCCTCGTAGGGGTCGTTGAACAAGAAGGTATCGCCGGGCTGCAACCCGCCGTCGCGGGAGACCTTGTCGATCACCGCCTTCACCGCGAACGCCATCGCGCCCACGAAGATTGGCAGCCCACTGGCGCCCTGGACCAGGGTCGCGCCGGTCTCGGCGTGATACAGCCCGTGGCAGGCGTCCTTGGCCTCGGCGATGATGGGGTTGAACGCGGAACGGTAGAGCGTCGCATCCATCTCGTCGGCGATCTGCTCCAGCCGCCCTTTCAGGATGGCGAGGGTCACCGGATCCACGGGCGTCATGCTGCGCCCTCCCCGTAGGATTTCCCCAAGGCAAGCATGTGCGGCGTGCCGACCAGCCCGTTCAGGGCCGTGAAGTCGAACATGCGGCGGCCGAACGGCGCGTTGGTGCCGTGGGCCGCCAGCGAGGCGTAGTAATCCTGCGCCGTGCGCGCGAGGGCGCGGACGATGCCGCCGGGAAAGATCACCAGGCGGAAGCCTTGCGCCTCCAGCTCCGCCGCGGTGGCTGGCGGCGTGTCCCCGCCCTCCACCATGTTCGCCAGCAGCGGGCGCAGGCCGGCCAGCCTGGCCGTGACGGCGTCGAGCTGGGCCGTGCTGCGCGGCGCTTCGACGAACAGCACGTCCGCCCCGTTCTCGGCGTACAGCCGGGCGCGGTCGAGCGCCGCGTCCAGGCCCTCCACTGCCTCCGCGTCGGTACGGGCGATGATCAGCGTGTCCTCGCTGGCGCGGGCGTCCACGGCAGCGCGGATCTTGCCCGCCATCTCGGCCGCCGAGATCAGCGTTTTGTGCTGCAGATGCCCGCAGCGCTTTGGCAGCGTCTGGTCCTCAAGTTGGATGGCGGTGGCGCCGGCACGCTCGAAGCAGCGGACGGTGCGCTGCACGTTCAGCGCGTTGCCGTAGCCGTGGTCGGCGTCCACGATCAGCGCCGTGGGCACCCTGTCGCGCACCAGCGCGATCGTCTCCGCCACCTCGTTCATCGACACGAGGCCGATATCCGGCTGGCCCAGCCGCGTGTAGGCGATCGCGGCCCCCGACAAGTACAGCGCCTCGAACCCGGCCTCGCTGGCCAGCAAGGCCGTCAGCGCGTCGTACACGCCGGGGGCGACCACCACGCGAGGCTGCTGCAGGCGCTGCGCGAAACTCATGATGCATCCTCGCCGGCGAGCGCCCGGGCCGGCAGTTCGGTGGTGATGGTCATTCGGTCCTCACATGCCCAGGTAGGCGCGCTTGAGTTCGGGATCATTCCGCAGGGCGGCGGCGGGGCCGGTCAAGGCGCAAGCCCCGTTCTCCAGGATGTAGGCCCGGCCCGCGAGTTCGAGCGACTGCATCACGTTCTGCTCCACCAGCATGATCGGCAGCCCGGCGGCGTTCAGGCGTTGGACAAGGGCGAACATCTGCTCCACCAGCAGCGGCGACAGGCCCAGCGAAGGCTCGTCCAGGATCAGCAGCCGCGGCTCCCCCATCAGGCCGCGCCCGATCGCCAGCATCTGCTGCTCGCCGCCGGACAAGGTGCCGGCGCTCTGGCGGGTGCGGTCGCGCAGGCGGGGGAAGGTTTCGAACACCCGCTCGAGGTTCGCCCCGCGCCGCGCCCGCCCGCGGCGGTAGCTGCCCAGCACGAGGTTCTCGCGCACGCTCAAATCGGGGAAGATCTTGCGGCCCTCCGGCACGTGGATCAGCCCTGCGGCGACGATCGCCGCGGCATCGGCGCCGGTGATGTCGTGCCCGTCGAACCGCACCGACCCGGCGGTGGCGGGCAGCACGCCGGACAGCACCTTGTTCAGCGTCGTCTTGCCGACGCCGTTGGCCCCCAGCACGGCCACGACCTCCCGCGGCCCGACGTCGATGTCGAGCCCGCGCAGCACCTCCACCTCGCCGTAGCCGGCGCGCAAGCCGCGGACCTCAAGCATGCGCGTCCCCCAGCCGCCCGGCGGCGCCTTGGCCCAGGTAGGCCTCGATGACCGCCGGGTCGGCGCAGACCTGCTGCGGCGGTCCCTCGGCGATGATGCGGCCCTGGGCGAGCACGCTCACCCGCTCGCACAGGCTCATCACTGCCTGCATCACGTGCTCGATCATCAGCACCGTCACGCCGCCGTCGCGTATGGCTCGGATGACCGGAACGATGTCGCGGATTTCGGACGGGTTGAGTCCAGCCAGCACCTCGTCCAGCAGCAGCAGCCTCGGTTCGGTCGCCAAGGCGCGGGCCAGCTCCAGGCGCTTGCGGCCGGATACCGTGAGCGCCGCCGCCGGCTGGTCGAGCATCGACTCCAGTCCGACTCGCCGGCCCACTGCGTCGGCGCGGGCCAGCGCGTCCCGGCGGCCAGCGTGGCGCAGGTATGCGCCGACGGCGATGTTCTCTCGCACCGATAGGCCGGCGAAGGGCTGCACCACCTGGAACGTGCGGGCGATGCCCCGGCGAGCCCGCAGGTGCGGCGCCTCCCGCGTGATGTCCACGCCGTCGAACACGACGCGCCCGGCGCTGGGTGCCACGAAACCGGAGATGATGGCGAACAGCGTGGTCTTGCCCGCGCCGTTCGGCCCGATCAGCCCGGTGATGCTTCCCTCCGCCGCTGCCATGGATGCATCCGCGATTGCCAGCAAGCCGCCGAAGCGCTTGGCGGCGTTCTTCACCGCCAGCATCACGCCCGTCCCCCGCGCAGCCGCCGGACCGAGCCGACGATGCCGCCGGGCGCGAAGGCGATCACGGCCACCAGGATCAGCCCGAACAGCACCAGGTCGATTCCGGTGACGCTGCCGGCCGACAGCCTGGTCAACTCGCCCAGGGCGTGCAGGGCCAGCGCCCCCACCACCGGCCCCAGCACCGTGCCGATGCCGCCGACGATGGCGGCCAGCAGCACCTCGACCGAGATACGGGTGCCAAACGCGATATCGGCGTCGATGTAGAGGAAGTATTGCGTGTAGAGGCAGCCCGCCGCCGCCGTGATCGCGCCCGACAGGGTGATGGCCCGAAGCTTCACCGCCAGCGTGTCCACGCCCAGGGCGCGCGCGGCGTCCTCGTTCTCGCGCACCGCCACGAGGTATGCGCCGAACCGGCTGCGGGCCAGGGCGGCCGTGCCTGCCAGTACGGCGGCCACGCAGCCGAGGGCGATCCAGACGAAGGTGGTGCGGCTGCTGAACTGGAAGTTGGCGGCGCGGGCATTGAGCTTCACGAGCAGTCCAGCGGCGCCCCCAGTCATTGGCGCGGCGTTGGCGCAGATGCGCAGCACCTCGGCGAAGGCCAGCGTGATCAAGGCGAAATACGAACCGCGCAGCCGCGCCCGGAACGCCAGGCCGCCGATGATCCAGCCCACCAATCCGCCGGCCAGCAACCCGCACAGGCAGGCTGCCCAGGCGTTGACGCCGTAGCGCATCTGCAGGATTGCGGCGGCGTAGGCGCCCGTTCCGAAGAACGCCGCGTGCCCGAACGAGAACTGGCCGCCGAACCCGGCCAGCAGGTTCCACCCCTGCGCCGCCAGCGCCACGATGAGCGCGCTCATGAGGAAGTTCAGCACCACGTTGGAGGCGGCCAGCGGCGCCGCGGCCAGCAGCGTCAGCAGCACGGCGGCGAGCACGCCCTCCCGCCGGCTCACGCGCGGGCTCCGAACAGGCCGCTGGGCCGCAGCAGCAGCACCAGGATGAAGATGATGAAAATCCCAAGCTGCCCCAGGCTGTCGCCCAGGAACAACCCGCTGAGGCTCTCGACCACCCCTACGAACAACCCGCCCAGCAGCGCCCCAGGCACAGAGCCCATGCCGCCGAGCACGACGATGGTGAATGCCACCAGCACGAAGGCGTCGCCGACGCGCGGGTTGACGTAGAAGGTCGGCATCAGCAGGCAGGCTGCGACCGCGAGGCTCGCACAGCCCAGCCCGAAGGTGACGGCATAGATGTGCCGCACGTCGATGCCGACCAGCCGCGCGCCCAGCTTCTCGCGCGCCACGGCACGGATGGCGCGGCCGGTGTCGGTGGCCGTCAGCAGCAGCCACAGCACCGCCGACATCAGCAGCGCGCCGGCGAAGCCGATCAGCCGCGGCTGCGAGATCAGCATCGGGCCGATCTCCACCACCTGGAACGACGCATCGCCGCCCAGCGCCCGGGTGTCGGAGTGAAACACGGCGAGCAGCCCGTTCTCGATGGCGATGGACAGGCCGAGCGTGATCAGCAGCACGTTGGTGTCGTCGCCGTGGCTGGCCGGGCCGATGAGGAAGCGCTGCAACGCGTAGCCGAGGCCGAAGAAAGCCAGGGCGAGCGGCACGATGGCGGCGTAAGGATCGATCCCGGCCCAGGTGGAAAGCGCCCACACGGCGAACAGCGCGCAGGTGAGCAGCGCGCCGTGCGCGAAGTTGATGATGTGCAGCACGCCGTAAACCAGCGTCAGTCCGAGCGCGACGAGGGCGTATACCGCGCCCGTCAGCAGCCCGTTCACAACCGCCTCCGCGACGATCCCGGCCGAATACACGCCGGCTCAGTCCCTTAGCGGGAAGGCCGGCTTGGCGTCCGCGAACGCATCCGGAAAGATCACCTTGATGTCGCCGTCCTGCACCTGGGTGTTGACGGGTGCGGCGCCCTGGTTCTGTCCGTTGACGAAGCGCGTCGGGCCGTAAGGCATGATGTGCCCACTGTAGGTGGATGCGGCCAGCGCCTCGGTCACCGCGGCGCGGTCAGGGGATTTCGCCCGCTCGATCGCGTCCGCCACCAGGCCGACGCAGGAATAGTTCAGCGGCACGTTGTAGGCCCAGAGCTTGCCGGCATCCTGCAGTCGCTGCTTCAAGGCGATGGTCTTCGGGCTGCGCGGGTCCGCCCAGTGGTTGCAGTCCATCACGCCGGACGCGGCCTCGGGGAATTCCTTGACGAAGCGGTAGTTCGACGCCGCGCCGTTCAGCACGCAGTAGATGCCTTTCGGCCGGATGCGTTGCTGGCGCATGGTGCGGGCCAGCAGCACGAATTCGCTGTAGTAGCTCGACGGGATTACCAGGTCTGGATTCAGCGCACGGATGCGGAGCGCGACATTGGACATGTCGCGCGCCGGGGTCGGGTGCGCGATCGTCTCCAGGATTGCGAAGCCACGTTTGGGCAGTTCGGTCTGCATCAGCTTGGCGAGGCCGCTGCCGAACAGCCCGTCCTCGTGCACCAGCACGACCGTGCGGACCGGCTTGCCCGCGGCGTCGTTCAGCTTGGCCAGGTTGTCCAGCGCCACGCTGCTGACGGTGCCGAAGCCCGGCGCGAAGCGGAACGTGTTGGCCAAGCCGCGTTGCACGATCTGGTCGGACACGCCGACGTCCACGATGTAGGGCAGGCCATAGCGCGAGGCCGCTTGGCTCGCGGCCAGGCAGATCGGGCTGGCGAAGCCGCCGACGATGGCGGCGACCCCTTCACCCTGCAGGCGCTCAACCTCCTGCGTCGCGGCCTCGGGGTTGGAGCGCGCATCGGCGAACACCATTTCGATCCTGGTGCCGCCGAGGGCCTGCAGTCCGCCCGCTTCGTTGATCTCGTCGATGGCCAATTGCGCGCCCAGGCGGCCGAGTTCGCCGTCCTGCGCCAGCGCACCGGTGATAGGCTGCAGGATGCCGAGCTTCACCGGGGCCGGCTGCGCCCGCAGGATAGCCGGAGCGGCCAGCAGCCCGGCAGCGGCTGCGGTTCCGCGCAGCACGCCGCGGCGGGTGGAGTTCAGCTCATGCAGGCTCATGGGCGCGGTCTCCGGCTTTGGCTGTGGAGGTTCGGGGAGGCAGCGGGTTCCAGCAACGGCGACCCCGCGCGCCGGTGCGCAGCAGGTCCATGTGGAAGCTGAAGCGGTCCGGACGGTATAGCGCGTGCAGGTGTTCCACGCCGCGGTCGTCCGCCCCATGCACCACACGGGTCAGGGAGAGCAGCGGCGCGCCAAGCCCGACATCCAGCGCCTGCGCCACCTCGGGACCGGCCAGGGTGGCGCCGATGGTCTGGCTCGCCCGTTCCGCGGCCACGCCGGAGCGCTCCAGCAGTTCGAGCAGGGGCGTGGTTGCGAGGTCCGCCTCGGTATAGGTCAGGCCGATGCGCTCCGGCACGTGGGTCGTCAGGAACGAGAACGGGGCGTCGTCGAGCAGGCGGATGCGGACGGACCGCTGGGCGCGCTCGCCGGCGGCGAGACCCAGCGCGTCAGCCACGGAGTCCGGCGGGCTGACATAGGCGAACGACAGCAGCCGGACGCCGCTGCGCCGGCCCATTTCCGTCAAGTGAGCGAACACGTCCGCGAGGTCCGCGCGCAAGACCGGGCTGCTATCCCTTCGCTGGACGAAGGTGCCGGCCCCGGCGCGCCGGTGCACCAGGCCCTCCGCGGCCAACTGGTTCAATGCCCGGCGTACCGTCATGCGCGAGACGCCGAATTCAGCTGCCAGCGCGACCTCGCCGGGCAGCCGGACGCCACGCGCGAAAGTGCCGGCGCCGATCTGCTCGCACAGCACGAGATAGATCTTTCGGGCCTTGAATGGCTCGACCGCGTCCGCCATCGGAGTCAAGCATCCCTTAAGCTGTATGGACCATGATCACGAGCGGTATAGAATGCGAGACAGGTCGCTTGCGTCAAGCGCGGCGGCCGTCATGATCGAGGGATCGCAGCGCATGAGCCGGCGCGCAAGCTGCCCAGGAAGGCGAGGATGGCGGCAGGGAGGTGAGGATGGCGGTAGCCCCGCGGACACTCTTCGGCAAGGCTTGGGACGTGCACGAGGTCGTCAGCCGCGAGGACGGGCAGACCCTGCTCTGGGTCGACCGCCACTTCGTTCACGAGGGTTCGCATCACGCGTTCGACAAGCTGCGGGCGAGCGGCGCGCGGGTCGCCCGGCCCGACCTGACGTTCGGCGTCGCCGACCACTACGTGCCCACGCGCGGCCGTGCTGGTCCGATTGCCGATCCGGCGATCCGCAGCATGGTGGAACGGCTGAACGCCAACACGCAGGCGGCCGGGATCACGCTGTTCGGACTGGCCGACCCGCGGCAGGGCATCGTGCACGTGACCGGGCCGGAACAGGGATTGTCGCTGCCGGGACTGACGATCGTCTGCGGCGACAGCCATACCTCCACGCACGGAGCATACGGCGCCATCGCGTTCGGCATCGGCGCGTCCGATGTGGCGCACGTGCTGGCGACACAGACGCTGTGGCAACGGCGGCCGCTGGCGATGCAGGTCCGGGTTGACGGCGCGCTGCCTGCGGGCGTGACAGCGAAGGATATGGCGCTCACGATCATTGCGCGGCTGGGTGCTGACGGGGCGCGGGGCCACGCGATCGAATACGCCGGGTTGGCGGTGCGCGCCTTGTCGATGGAGGGACGGCTGACGCTGTGCAACCTCTCGATCGAAAGCGGCGCGCGCTGCGGCATAGTGGCGCCCGACGAGACCACCATCGCCGACCTGCGCGGCCGGCCGTTCACCCCGGCCGGGATCGCCTGGGAGCAGGCGGAGGCTGCGTGGCGTGCCTTGCCCGGCGATGACGACGCGGCCTTCGACCGCGTGCTGGCGCTCGATGCCGCGGAGATCGCGCCCAGCGTCACGTGGGGCATCAACCCGGAAGACGTGCTGCCGATCGGCGCCCATGTGCCCGACCCGGCTGCCATCCTGGACACCGGCCGCGCCCAGCACGTGCGGGAGGCGATCGACTACATGGGCCTGCGGCCCGGCCTGGCGCTCGAGGCGGTGCGGGTGGACCGGGTGTTCATCGGCTCCTGCACCAACGCGCGGATCGAGGACCTCCGCGACGCTGCGGCGGTGCTGGCAGGGCGTCGTGCCGTGATCCCCGGGCTGGTTGCGCCGGGTTCCTCGCTGGTCAAGCGCCAGGCCGAGCAGGAGGGGCTGGACCGCATCTTCACCGCAGCCGGGCTGGACTGGGTCGAGTCGGGCTGCTCCATGTGCGTCGGCATGAACGGCGACCTGCTGGCGCCCGGCGAGCGCTGCGCGTCCACCACCAACCGAAACTTCAAAGGGCGCCAGGGTCCAGGCTCGCGCACGCACCTGATGTCGCCGGCGATGGCGGCGGCGGCGGCGGTGACCGGCCATCTCACGGATGTGCGGCGGCTGCAGCGGGGGCGGGTGTGATGCGCGCCTTCACGACGCTGACCGCTGCCGCGTGCCCCTTGCCCCTGCAGGGCATCGACACGGACCAGATCATCCCCGCCCGGTTTATGAAGCGCCCGCGGGAGCAGGGCTACGGCGACGTGCTGCTGCACGACCAGCGCTTCGACGCCGCCGGCCACCCGGTGCAGGACTATCCGCTGAACCAGGCGCGCTGGGCCGGCGTCGCCATCCTGGTCGCGCGGCGCAACTTCGGCGCCGGATCATCGCGGGAGGCGGCGGTCTACGCCCTGGCGGATTACGGCATCCGCTGCGTGCTGGCCCCCAGCTTCGGCGACATCTTCGCGGCCAATGCGGTGAACAACGGCCTGTTGCCGGGCCAGGTGACCGAGGCGGCGGCGGAGCGGCTGCTGCAGGCGCTGCAGGGCGGCCTGGGGGCGCTGACGGTGGATTTGCCGGCATGCCGGGTGCAGGCGGGCGCGGAGACATTTTCGCTGACGATCGACGCGGTGTTCCGGACCAAGCTGCTGAACGGCTGGGACGACCTCGACCTCACCAGCAGCTACGCCGCCGAGATAACGGCCTTCACGGCAAACGACGCCGTGTTGCGTCCCTGGATGAGACCATGAGGAAGTGTGCGGCGCTCACGACCAAATAGGGCTGGCCGGGCATGCTGGTCGGGTGCCTTGCCCCTCAAAGCCGCCCGAACCCGCCGCTGTCCCTACAGCCAAATCGCCGACCCCGCAGGCGGACGGGGTTGTCCAGGTCAACTGTGGCGCCCGCCCGCTACGGCGAACCTTCACGTTTTAAGTCGGGCAATGGCGTCGAACCGTCCGGGGTGCCCTCCGCCCCCGTCGCCAGCATCATGGCGACCGTGACGTAGGTGCCCGACAACGTCACCAGATCGACGATCTGCTGATCGGTGAGGACGTCCTTGGCCCTGGCGAAGGTCGCGTCGGACACGGCGTGCGTCGTCGATAGCTCGGTGCACAGGTCATACACCGCGGCCTCATCGGGCTGCAGGCCGCCGGGTCGCCGCCCTGCCAGGAGGTCGGCCGCGACTGCCTCGGGCAAGCCCGCCTTGATCGCCAGCGGATAATGCGCCTTCCACTCCACCTGGGACGTCCATGACCGCGCCTGGATCAGGATGGCGAACTCGTTTAGCCTGCGCGGCACGGACGTGTTGAAACGCAGATAGTCCAGCAGCGCCAACATGCGCTGCGCCATGACGGGGCTGCGCAGCATGACGTTGTAGGGGCCCTGGAGGCCAAGGCTCGACACCTTGAGGACCTCGTCCGCGACGACGTGCTGCTGCGGGGTCAGCTCCTCGACCGTGAGCTGCCTGAACCGCTTGTCGTACCCGGCCGCCATCACGAGCGCCGGCGCCAGCAGCAGTCCGCACAGCCCGGCCAGCTTTGCCCTCAGGCTTGTCATGGCTTCCCCTTCCCCACCCACATATCGGGATCATGAAGCTAGGATCGGCCAGGCGGCCTGGATTGTCACCCCGGTCGTCAGGATCGCCTCGGCTGTCACGCCTGACCACGCCCCGAGGCGTCCACCCCGCCGCCGAGACCGTTGGCGGGCCGCGCTCGACCCCGATCACCCAGGCCGCATGAGGGCCGGCGGTCAGGCGCAGGCGCCGATGACGAAACACCCGGCTCGCCCTGGCGACGACGGCGTCCAGGATGAACGCTTCGAGACCATTCCTCTCGGCAGTCAAGCGGAACGCCAGCTCGAGGATGAGTTCGTCCGTGCCCGTCAGGCGGCCCGCCGAGCGGAAGCCAGCGCGCTCATACAGACGTCGCGCCGGGACATTGTCGGATGCCACCAGCAGCCTGACCCGGCGGCACGTCCCCACATGCCTCAAGTGCTGTAAGACGGCCAGCATTGCCAGGCCGCCATATCCGCGTCCCTGTGCACGCCGGTCGATGGCGAGCCAGCCGAGCCACCAGCACGAGCTGTCGCGTGGGTCGGGGTGGACCACGTAGAAGCCGACGACGATGCCGGATGCCTCAAGCGCCACCATCGCGTGGGCGAGGCCGCGCCGGGTTGCCGTGACGATGTCGGCGACCGGGCCGAGAAAACGTTCCACTTGGTCAGCATCGAGCTCGAGGGCGTCGACCAGGTTGAACTCGGCGCGGCTGAGATGGCGGTAGCTGAGGGGCGAAGGGCCCCGTATGGGAGACATGACACACTTCGTGCGGACGCAGGGAGGAGGGCCCACGAGGGGGCTGCTAGCCGGCGATGCCGGTGTCCTCGGTCGTCAATTGCACGCCCGGATACTATCCGGGCTGAGTCCTTTACGCATGGCGGCTCAATGCTCTCTTTTCAGGGAAGTGGCAAGATATTCCCGACCTATCTACCCGGCGTGGGGAAACCGGGCCCTCAGCGGCGCTTGCCAAATCGGCTGCACCGGCGGGTAGCGCATCACCTCCAACCGGTCGAGCCATCCGTTCAACGGCTGCCATCCCGACGCCAGGGCCGCGACCAGGCCCGCCGCCGCAAGGGGGCCGCCGGGGACATTCGCCAGCTTGAGATGGGGCTGCCAGTAAGCGGGACGATAGTGGAGGTGCACCTCGGCTTCGGGCAACTCGGTGTAGATCGCGTCGTGCAAAGCGAGCAGTTCATCGGTCGGACTGGCACGCAGGCTCAAGGTCGGCGGAGCGCCCGGCATGACGCACGGTTCGATAAAGGTCACGGGAGACGTGCTCAGCGCCGGAAGCTTCCAGGCCAGCACCTTGGTGATGACCTCCGCAGCGACTTGGTCGGTGACCACGAGAAGCGTGAGGCACGGCCCATACTGCGTGACCAGGTCGTGGTCGGGAACCCGCAATACGGCAAGCCTCGCATAGATGCGCTCGATCTCGTTCGCGGTCTCGGGGTCGGGCGTCAGGTTGAATGCGTACGGCACCGCTAGGCACCTTGGCTCGGCCGATGGTCCGCCCGGATCGTCATCTCTGCCATCCCGCCTCACGCCGTCTGCCGATCCGACTACAGCAGCCGCGGCCCAACCACACCATATCTATCGCCACGCGGGCCGGTGCTTCCAGCACTTGAATAAACTTCTTGACTCCTAGCGGTCGGCGCTCCCAGGGTTTCGATATCCGAGACCGACGTCTCGTGAATGCGCGCTGGATCGCCAATGACGTTGATCCGGTCGCCCGCAATCTTCAGGGGCACTGTCGCCTCCTCACCAGTTTCGATGCGTACGGGGCGTGCCCTCTCAGGGGGTCTGTCGCCGCGCCGCATGAACGCGAGGACCGGCCGGACGATGAGCGCTTCCATGGAGGAACGGCTGAAGCGTCGCAAGCTCGACGCCCTCAAGCGCGGCGTGCACCGGGCCACCGGCGGCGAGGCGCTTCCCGTCGCGACGCACGTCGTCGGAATCGGCAAGGCGGGTGCGGGCGCGATTGCCGAAATGCTGCGCCAGCTGGAGCCGGGCGCCCCGAAATTCACCGCCTTGGCCATCGACATCGGCGACCAGGACTTGACGCCGTTGCGCGCCCTCGCCGCGGACCTGCCGTCCGACCGCGCCGAGGTGACGGTCGTGGCCCTCGACGTGCCGCGTCGCGCGGACCTGTTCGAACTGCTCAGGCGATACCCCGAATTCCTCCGGCTGGAATACCCCCGCACCCATTGGAACCCGCATTTCGAGCCGTGGCTGCCGCGGGACGCCGACCTGCCGCAAGCGGGAAGCCACTTCAAGCGCGCCGTGGCGAAGGCGATCTACGGCTACGCCGCCTACAGCGAGCCGCGCGCGCTGGAGCGGACGCTGCGCGCGTTCGCGGCCGGGGTGGACGCGGAAAAGGCGAATTCGGTCGTCGCCATCGTGTTCGGGATCGGGGGCGGCACTGGCAGCGGCATCGCGGTCGATCTCGCCCGGCATCTCTCGAACCGGATTTTCGGCCGTCGCGTGCTCGTCGCCGGCATCGGCGTCGCGCCCTGCGACGGCGACCCGGCCGAGCATCGCGGCGGGCATGTTTTCGCCGCGTTGAACGAACTCGACTGCCTCGGCGACGAGGGCAAGAACCGCGGCGTCGTCATGTCGTGCGGGGAGCTGTTCCGCAACCCGTTCACCGCCGGGTTCATCATGGTCCCGCAGCAGCACGTGTGGGAGGCGACGCACGACCTCGCCGAGACGCATCGGCGAGCGGACCAGGAGATCGCGTCGCTGCTGATGGGTCGCAGCGGCGCCAACATCTGGGAGCTGCTGCGCCTGCTGAATTGGGTGGCGGCGCCCTCGACCCAGCACTCCGCCGCGCGGACCCCGTGGGGCCCGAAATGGATACACATGCTGGGCTACGCCGACCCGGCCGGTCAGCGCGTCACGCTGGGACCGGACCTGCCGAGGCAGTTCGGCCTGCGGCCGAGCTACGCGCCCGAGTTCGTCGAGATGCGGGTGGGGGAGGATGCCGACCAAGCCGACGCCGCCGATCGGCTCAAAAAGGCGTTCTCGCCGGAGGTGGCGCAGGTCGTCGGTGGCGGTCGCGAGGGCTCGGTCCAGTTCATCCTGCCGAGCATCAGCAAGTCCGACACCTCGCTGTTCCATGCGTCACGCGCCGCGTACGACGCCGAGGACGCCGAGGAACGGCTGCTCGGCCACTCCCTGCTGCTCGACCAGGGCGTGCTGCTGTCGGAGCCTTCCACGCGGCTGGAGGGCATGGCGGGGGCGAGCCTGGGCGGCGGCGAGATCTGGATCGCGGTGCCGTTGGCCGAGCTGCGCGGCGAGGCCCAAACCGAGATGAAAGTGCACCATGCCACTTGAATGGTCGCAAGTCATAGAGAAGTATGGTCAAGGAGCGAAAGTTCCAACCGTAGTAGGCGGCAAGTTTCTGCAAGTCGCCCGCGCCGACGAGACGGCAATCTACATCGAGTCACCGATATGGAGCGCCACACTGGACCGAATAAATTTGGAGAAGGGCGTCAGCCTGATCGAAGAAGGGGTGATTTCCCGCGACCCTGGCCTGTTCGTCGAAGATTATATGCTTTACGTGGCCAATCAACGCGCGACCTCGGTGGCCCATATCCTGAGGGATCTCGGTTTTCTCGACCAGACCGAGACGTTCTCCATCAGGTGCTGACGCCCGAATTTTGAAACCGCAAGAACGATCGGAAATCGAACATGTCTGCCTCCCTGTATCACAGCGCGACCGGAGTCCAGGCTCCGCACTGCATGCACGTCGTCGGCATTGGGCGAACCGGCGCGGCCTACGTCGAGGCGCTGCTTCGCACCGGCGAGATCGAGGACCACCTGGCCGACCCGCGTGCGACCTTCGCCGCCCTGGTGGTCGACATCGGCGACCAGGACATGGGCCTCGCGCAGGATTACGCGGCCTCGTTCATCAAGCGCCTGGAATCGCGCGGCATCCCGAGCGACCGGTTCCTGTTCCAGTCCATCGCGCTGCCGGTGCCGTCGAAGGAGGAGTTCTTCGAGGGCATGAACCGCACCCGCGAGTTCCTCAAAATCGAATATCCGCGGTATTACTGGAACCCGAACTTCGAATCGTACGTCCCGAAGAAGTACGAGATGCCCAAGGCCGGCGAGCACTTCCCGCGCGCGGTGGCCAAGGGCATCTACGCGAACGCCTACTACGCCGGCGAGCGTCCGATGGACGCGGCACTGCGCAAATTCGTCGACCACGTGGACAAGGCCGGGCTGCCGTCGATGGTGACGGTGTGCTTCAGCCTCGCCGGCGGCACCGGCAGCGGCATGGTCGTGGACCTCGCGCGGCATCTGTCGAACGTGAAGTTCGGGCGGCGCATCCCGGTGATCGGCGTCGGCCAGCTGCCGCACTCGGGTGATCCCGACACCTACCGCGACAATCCCACCCTGTACACGACCTTGAACGACCTCGACTGCATGCTCGACGACGACAAGAACGCCGGCGTCACGGCGGTGTGGGGCGACCTCTATCGCAGCCCGTTCACCGGCGGCTTCTTCGTGGTGAACCCGGAGCAGAGCTGGCAGCGCCTGACCGCCTACACGACCACGGGCGAAAAGGAGGTTCGGCAGCACTTCAAGGAGATGGTGACCAACCGCTTCGTCGCCGACTCGTTCATGCGCTTCGTGGTCGTCGATAATGGCCGCGACCTGTTCCGGGCGCTGCGCCCCTCCGGCCTGACCGGCGCGCCGCACGAGACCGTCAGCGCCAAGTCGCGCAACTGGACGCTGTTCGACGTCGCCAAGCTGACCCATCCCGGCGTGCAGGTCCTGCCCGGCGAGGGCGCTGCGAAATGGGAGTCGGTCATCAGCCAGTGGATCGACTTCACGCCCAAGTACAGCGGCCTAAAGGACGGCTTCAAGACCGACTACGCCGAGGTGTTCATCTATGGGTCCCGCAACATGGGGCACAGCGACATGAACCAGGCGTTCAAGAAGATGATGACCAAGAACTACATGCTGGACGACGACTCGACGCTGCAGGTGTTCAACCATGAGTTCTTCGACGCCCTGACGGCCTACGCCAA
>JAABUX010004603.1_pt1 | contig 17378 bp, 15 predicted proteins | sample 5561851 | NCBI WGS metagenome assembly JAABUX01 (sample SAMN10711883, study PRJNA513361) | rock metagenome | isolation source: Antarctica rocks | place: Antarctica: Victoria Land, Richard Nunatak red sandstone | collected 2016-01-03 | reverse complement strand
GGCCCGTTCACCTGGGCGGTGAGATCGATCTTGAGCTGGCTTGCCGCCCCGGGGCCCGCGGCACTCGGGCCGGCGATCGTCCACACCCCGAAGATGGGCGTGTCAGTGTTCACCGCGGGGTCGAGCGGCTGGGTGCGGATGGCACCGGAGGCTGTCAAACCCGTGGTCGCCCGGTAACGGAACGAAGGCGGCAGGACAACGTGCACGGTCACGCCAATGACGCTGCCCGGGCCGTGGTTGATCACGGTGACGGTGAGCGCCGCATCCTCCCCCGGCTTGTACTGCGCGAAGGTGCTGGGGTCGTTCGCCTTGTACGGCGAGGTGGCAGAGCCGCCATCGGGACTGCTGATGGTCACCTGGAGCTGACCGTTCCCCGAACCGCAGCCGGCCATGGCGACCAGGACAGGGCTGAGAACCAGGGCCGCCACCAGGAGGATGGCGGAGGGGCGCGGCACGTGTCCGGTGGGTTGCCCCCGGCTCAGGCGCGCTGGGCGGCGCGGAGCGGGGCGAGGGGACGGCGGGCGGCACGCGCCGGGGCCAGCGAGACATCCGTCGCCGCGGGCAGGGGGTCGGGGTACCCGGCCTCGGCGAGAAGACGGAGCGTCAGCGGCACGTCGAGCCCGACGACGTTGTCGATCCGCCCGACCACGCAGTCCACGAGGTCGCCGCCACCACCCTGGATGGCGTAGGCACCGGCACGGTCGAGCGGCTCGCCCGAGTTGACATAGGTGTGCACGGCCTCATCGCTGTAGGCACGCATGGTGACCACGGACCGGCCCATGCCAAGCGCCTCCCTGTCGGTGTGGGCGACGATGACGCAGACACCCGTGAGCACGGTGTGACGCCGGCCGCGCAGCTCGTTCAGCATCGACTGGGCGCGCTCGGGGGTGCGGGGCTTGCCGAGCGGCCCGCTGGGGCCGACCACGATGGTGTCCGCACCGATCACGAAGCTACCCTCGGCCTGGCGGGCCGCGACGGCCACGGCCTTCTGGCGCGCGACCAGCTGGACGGCCAGGTCGGCGCAGATGCCGGGAGGAAGCGCCCCATCCTCCGGGGGCTCGACGACAGTGAAGCGGATCCCGGCCCGGGTGAGCAGCTCACGGCGGCGGGCACTCGACGAGGCGAGGACGAGACGGGCCATCAACTCCCCACGCTCGGTGGCGCGATATTCAACGAACCCTCTCCCCCTCAGCCCACCGCCGCAGCAACACGGATACAGGTGAACCTGCGGCCATCGTAACACCGGGGCGAGGACGGCGCGCGGGGGCCCGGTCCCGGCTTGGTCTCCTGCCCAGCGGATCCGTCTGGTCAGCCGCGCCCGGAGAGCAGGGCCAGCACCGTGCCGCCACCGGCCGCGACCGCTCCCGACACCGCCAGCAGGCCCGTTCTCCAGCGGACGCTCCATCGGGTCAGAACGCCGCTGGCGGCCACCACCGCCAGGCAGGCGAGGGCGGCGACCGGCGCCGGCACGTCGCCCAGCGCAGCCGGGACCACCAGCGCAGACGCCGCCAGCGCGAGGGCCGCGGCCACGGCCGAGGCCGTCCAGGTCGCGCCCGTGGAGGCGCCTGCCAGCACCAGCAACACCGCCGCGATGGCCCGGGCCAGCAGCCCGGCGGCGTCCGGGACGGCGGCGATCACCATGACGCTGACGGTGCCCGCCGCTGCGGCCAGGCCCAGCACCGGCACGGCTGCGGCGGCCGCCAACACCGAGGCCCGGATCGACCCGGCGCCGAGGTCGACGGACACGGCCAGCAGCACCCCGACCGCGACCAGGTTTCCGGCCACGCCTCCCGGCGGGGGCAGGCGGAGCGCCGGCGAGCCGGTCAGTGGCAGCATCCCGGCGGCCACGGTTGCGCCCACGACAGCGACGGCGGCGGCGGGCGTGATGGAGGGTGGAGGGCCGATCACCGCCCGACGGTGCCGCGCCGTCCAGCGGTGCAGGACCGCCGCCAGGGCGAGGAACAGCCCGCCGGGATACACGCCGATGGCAAGCACCGCGGCGAGGACACCGATGGGGTCCACCGCTATCCCGTGCCGAAGAGGGCGCGCAACGCGGCCTGCGGGACCAGGCCGAGGGTCACCGCTGCGAGCGGCGGCAGCCACGCCGCGAGCCTGGTCGCCGGTCCCTGTGGATGTGCCGGCGGCCCGGGCTCGGCGGCCGCGATCGCAGCGCGCAGCGCGACCAGGAGGATGGCCCCGGTGGCGGGAACCGCCACCAACAGCGGGCGGCCGCCGAACGCCTCGGTCAGCGCCGCCAGCAGCGCGAACCGTCCCCAGAAGGCGGGGCCCGGGGGGACGCCTGAGAGGGCGAGCCAGGCCAGGCGACGGGGGCGCACCGCGGAGAGGGAGGTGCCCTGCAGGAGCAGAGGCGCGATGCACAGGTGGGTGACGACGAGCAGCAGGCTGCCCAGGCGCGCCCCTGGTTCGGGGGCGGCCAGTCCCATGGAGACCAGGCCGACATCGACCAGGAGGACGCGGACGTAGCGTCCCGAGTCGCCTGCGGCCAGGCCGCGGGCCGCCGACCACCCGGCGGTGATCGCCCCGCCGGGGAGGAGGATGAACCCGAAGACGCTGCGAGCGCTGGCGGGGAGCGCGGCCTGCAGAGGCTGGGCGCTGAGCAGCAGCGCGGGCAGGAGCAGGAGCGCCCACGGTGCCAGCGCGTTCCCGTGCCCGACCCGGGCGACGCCGCTCACCCAGCCGCCGGTGGGCAGGAGTGCGACACCCACCGCGATGCCGCCTGCCAGCAGCCCCCCGGCCAGCTCCCCCCGGGTGCGCAGGGAGGCGACGCCAACAGGCAGGAAGGGTGCGGCGGCCAGCAGGCAGGCGGAGCCGAAGGTCCCGAGCCGGGCCGCGGCGAGCGTGGTGCGTGACGGGGCGACCGCCACCAGCCGGGTCCCGTGCAGGCCGAAGCCCGCGACCAGGCAGACCGCCCACGCCAGCGGGGAACCGCTGGCCAGGGCGAGGGCGGAGAGTGCGCCGCACCCGGCCAGGGTGAACACACCGGCCTCGTCCGGCGGTGGCGAGAGGAGCAGGAAGACCGTGCTGGCGATGGCACCGAGCAGCACCAGCCCCCCGGCGGCCCGGCCGAGCTGGAGGCCGCCGGGGGCCGCCACGGCCACGAGGTCGGGCCCGCTGCCGAGGGAGACCAGCGCGGCAACGGCGGCTGCGAGCGGCACCAGAGCGGCGAGGCGGCGCAGCCGCAGGCGCGGCAACAGGAGCGAGCCGAGGCCCCCGGCCACCACCCAGGTGAGCGCCACCGCGAGGACGTTCACGGTGGCCTGTGCGTGACGGAGTGGATCGGGGCATGGTGGCCGCCGAGCCAGCCCACGACCACCCCGACAGCCGGTGCCAGGGACGCCGCGGCCGCGGCACCGGCCAGCGTGTCCACCCCGGCGGCGAGGAACCACGCCGCGGCGCCGGCGATGCCGAGGGCGGCGACCCCGACGGCGAGGTCGTTGATGCTGCGGGCGGTCACCAGGCGCATCGAGGCACAGCCCCCGAGCAGCGCGGCCGGGAAGATCACGCCGGTGACGGTCGACGTCGATCCCAGCGGGATGTTGAAGCTCACCCAGGAGGCTGCCGGGAGGACCGCCACGGCGGTGGCGGTGCGCACGCTGCGCGGGCCGAAGAGCCCGCCGCCGGCCCCGATGGCCGGAACCGAGGGGTCGATCCCCCCCGGCCCGCCCAGCCGGCGGGCTGCCAACCGCGCCAGGGGAGCTGCCACGGCCACGCTCGCCGCAGCTCCCACCAGCAGCAGCGCGGCGTCGCCCCCGTAGACGGCGGCCACCACCGGGGCGAGCCCGAGCGCGGCAGCCATCGATGCGTAGGCGATCGCCCGGCGCCCGTCGACGAGGCTGACGACCACGGCGGCCACGAAGGCGATGGTGGCCAGCAGCGGCTCGTTGGCCTGCATCAGTGGATGAGCAGGAGTGCGAGCACCACCGCGAGGAGGAGGAAGGCGACGCCAGGCTGTCCCTCGAGCCAGTGATCGAGCTGGTGGACCCCGCTGCCGCTCCGCCGCAGCGGTCCGTCCACACCTCGGCGCAGCCGCAGCAGCCAGCGCGGCAGCGGCAGCCGAGCACCCAGTGGCCGGGGAACGGCGGCGGCGCTGGGGACGTCGCCGGCGACGACCGTTGCCGCCACGACGCTGACCAGGAGCAGGGCCGTTGCGGCCGCCAGGTACCCTCCCGCGAACGCCCCGCCGGGCAGCGCCAGCGCCCCCGCATCGAGGTCGGCGGTGGTGGCTCCGCCGGCCAGCGGGGTGGCGGCCACGCGAACGGCCGCGCCCGGCAGGAAGCCGCCGGCGGTCCCCGCGGCGACGGCGATGGCGGCGCCGGGCAGGAGTGGCCCCCGGCTGCGTGGCGCAGCGACCAGGGCGCGCGCGGCGGCGACGGCGGACATCGCCACGGCGGCGGCCAGAACGACCAGCTGGAGGAAGGAGACGGGGCCGCGCCGGGCCACTGTGCCGAGGCCGACCGCGACCACCGCGAAGGAGGCGCCGCCCGGCAGCACCAACAACGCGACGGAGGCCGCCGACCAGGCGGTGGGCTGCCGGCTCCACGAGGGCGCCGCGAGCATGGCGAGCTCGATCGCCAGGAACAGGCCGGCCAGCACCGTGCCGGTGTCGCCGAGTGGGGAGGCAAAGATGCTGACCAGCGCGCCCACGAGCACCCCCACCGCGGCGCGCCCGGCGGAGGCCAGGGTGGCCGCGCGGCGTGCCCTGAGCGCCGCGACGACCGCCACCAGCGCGCCGGCCGTCGCCAGGGCGACAGCGGCGATGACGGGCAGCCGACCGCCCGCGCTCAGCTGGAGACGGAGCAGCACCAGGAAGCCTGTCGGCAGGGCGGCGATGGCCGCCCAGTCGCGGTCCGGCCAGCCCCCCTCCCCGAGAAGTGCGGGTGAGGCGAGCATGGCCGCGCCCGCCGCCGCCCAGGGGAGGGCCACGGCGGGGTTGATGGCGGTCTCGGGCACGAACGCGAGGTCGCTGCTGCCCGCTCCCGCCACCAGCTGGGCGGCGGAGGCCACCAGCGCCAGGCCCGCCCAGGCAAGGAGCGCTGCGAGAAGCGCCGTCGAGCGCGACCCCGGCCCGTGCCGCCCGCGCAACAGCAGGGTGCCGGCGGCGACCACCTCCACCCCGCCGCCCACCAGGGCGAGGTTGCCGGCCGCCGCGACCAGGGCGGCACCGGTGAGGCAGAGGAGCGTGCCGGCGAGCCGCTCGCCGTCACCGCGGTGTCGGGGCAGCGCGAGGAGGGTGGCCAGGCAGGCGATGAGCATCACGGCCACCGACGCCGCGTCGGCGCGCGCGGTGAGCGTCACTCCCGGGACCGGGGAGCCGAAGCTTCGCTCCAGCGAGCCACCGGCCGACAGGGCGGGGGTGAGGGTGAGGGCGAGCGCCGCGCAGCCGACAGCCGCGGTCGCCGTGATGGCCACGCAGGTGCGGCGGTGCGCGCGCAGCTCGTGCACCGTCGCGGCGCCGAGGAGCGGCGCGGCGAGGGCGAGCAGGAGCCGCAGGCCCGCGCTCAGCACGACCGGCCCTCAGCCGGTGTGGGTGACGCGGCCCAACGGTGCGTGTCCCACGTCCTCGGCACAGTAGGGGCACGCCTCCCAGCCCAGGCGCAGCACCCGCTCGCAGGCGCTGCAGCGCCTGCCGAACTGGGTGTGACAGTAGGGACAGAGGATGAAGTCCAGCTCGATCTCCCTGCCACACGAGGGGCAGGAGCGCGTCGTCGCGGGCTCGCTGTCGAGGTCGAGCAGCGACTGCTCCTCGAGGGCGAGGGCGCGTTCCTCGTCCAGGGTGCGCGGTGGCCGGATCACCAGGTACACCAGCGCCCCAAGGAATGGAGGCAGGAACCCCAGCAGCAGCGCGAGCAGCTGGAATGCCAGCGAGGCTGACCGCCGCCGGGCGTCGCGCCACACGAAGAACGCGGTGGCGACCCAGAGGATGGCCACGTAGCCGGCGACGGCCACCAGCCCGATGACGATCAGCGAGGTGGTGTCGGCGAGCACGCCGGGCATCAGGTCGCCGCCTCGGCCTGCAGCGCGCTCCGCTCGCGGAGTGCCTCCGCGCGGCGGCTGCGGGCGTCGGCGACGACCTCCGGCCGGGCCCGGGTGACGAAGGCCTCGCTGGCCAGCTGGCCGTCGAGGCGCTCGATGATCGCCTCGAGCTCGGCCAGGCGTCGCTGCGTTCGCGCACGCTCGCGCTCGCCCAGCGCTAGGTGGTAGCGCGCCTCCAGCCCACCCGCGACCAGCGAGACGCCGCCGTCCAGCTCGCCATCGACAACGTCCACCGGGACCAGCGCGCTGACCAGTCGCTCCCGCTCACGGCTCGCCACCGCAGGGTCGCCGCCACGGATCTGGAGGCGATGGCGTTGCTGCCGGGGGACACCGCTCTGGTCGCGGAGGGCGCGGACCCGCTGGACGAGCGTGAGCAACTCATCCACGGCGGCACGGTGCTGCCCGGAGAGCCCGTCGCGCCAACCCGGCGCGACCGCCGGCCAGTCGCGCTCCTGCAGGCTGGCGGCGGGATGTGGCAGCCGCTGGGCGCACTCCTCGGTGATGAACGGCATGAAGGGATGGAGCAGCCGGAGCAGCACGTCGAGCGTGGTGATCGCGGTGTGGGCCGCGGCCACGCGCGAGGTGACGTCGGCGTCGTCGCGCAGACGCACCTTGATCATCTCCACGTACCAGTCGCAGAACGAATGCCAGGTGACCTCGTAGAGCCTCTCCATCGCCTCATGGAACCGGTAGTCCGCGAGCGCGGCATCGACCGCCTCGACCGTCTCCGCCACCAGGGACAGCATCCAGCGATCCTCGGGGCGGAGCTCATCCACGCTGGGCTCGTCGTCGGGCGCGACCATGCGGCCGCTGCCGTCGTCGAGGCGGCTGAGCAGGAAGCGGGTGGCGTTCCACAGCTTGTTGGCGAAGCGGCGGTAGCTCTCGATGCGGTCCCTGTTGAAGCGCACGTCCTGGCCGCCGGTGCCCACGGCGACCGCCCAGGCGCGCACCGCGTCGGCGCCATGCTCCTCGATCATCAGCAGCGGGTCGACGGCGTTGCCCTTCGACTTGCTCATCCGCGTGCCGTCCGCCGCCTGGATGGTGCTGGTGATGACCACGTCGGTGAAGGGCGGGCTGCCGGTGAAGCGCAGCCCGGTGACGATCATCCGCGCCACCCAGAGGAAGATGATGTCGCGGGCGGTGACGCAGACGTCCGTGGGGTAGAAGCGGCTCAGGTCCTCGGTCTGCTCGGGCCAGCCAAAGATGGCGTAGGGCCAGAGCGCGCTGCTGAACCAGGTGTCGAGCACGTCGGGGTCGTTGCGCAGCTCGGTGCCGGCGCAGTCCGGGCAGGCGGCGGGCGCGTCCACCCAGGCGAAGACGTGCCCATTGGCGCACGTCGACACCGGGATCGAGTGTCCCAGCCAGATCTGCCGGCTGATGCACCAGTCGCGGATGTTGCGCATCCACTCCAGGTAGACATCGACGTAGCGGTGCGGGTGAAACGTGGTGTCGCCGTTCTCGACGGCGGCGATGGCGGGCGCGGCGAGCTCCGCCATGCGCACCCACCACTGGGCGCTGACCAGCGGCTCCAGCACGCTGCCGCAGCGATCGCAGTGGCCGACAGAGTGGACGTACTCCTGCTCGCGCACGACCGCCCCCTCGGCCCGCAGGGCGTCCGTCACCGCGGCGCGCGCGGCGTCCACGGGAAGGCCGTGGAACCGGGGAAGGTCGGGCACGTCCATGGTGCCGTCGGCAGCGATGACAGACAGCACCGGCAGGTGGTGGCGCTCACCGATCTCGTAGTCGGTGGGATCGTGCGCGGGGGTGACCTTGAGGGCGCCGCTGCCGAAGCCGGGCTGCACTGCCTGGTCCTCGATCACCGGCACTCGCCGTCCCGTCAACGGTAGGATCACGGTGCGGCCGACCAGTGCGCTGTAGCGCGGGTCGTCCGGCGCCACGGCCACGGCGGCGTCGCCGAGCATCGTCTCCGGGCGGACGGTCGCCACCGCGATGTCGCCGCCGCCCTCGAGCGGGTAGCGCAGGTGGACCAGGCTGTCGGTGTGCTCCTGCCAGTCGATCTCCTCGTCGCTGATCGCCGACATGCAGCGCGGGCACCAGTTGACGATGCGCGGTCCGCGGTAGATCAGCCCGGCGTCGAACAGCTCCTTGAATACCGTGCGGATGGCGCGGACGTAGCCGTCGTCGAGGGTGAAGCGGGCCCGGCTCCAATCGCAGGTGAAGCCGAGCCTGCGCATCTGCTCGAAGATGCGGCCGCCGTACTCCGCATACCACGCGGCGACGCGTTCCTGGAACACCTCGCGACCCACCGCCTCCTTGCTGGTTCCCTCGGCGGCCAGCTGGCGCTCGATGACGTTCTGGGTGGCGATGGCGGCGTGGTCGGTTCCAGGGCACCACTCCACCTCGAAGCCGCGCATGCGGTGCACGCGCGAGAGGGTGTCCTGGATGGACGAGCCACAGGCGTGCCCGAGGTGGAGCACGCCGGTGATGTTCGGCGGCGGCAGCGCGATCGAGTAGGTGGGCTTCGCGGAGGTGGGGTCGGCGATGCCGATGCTGAGCTCGTCCCAGCGCGTGCGCCAGACCGGCTCGACGGCGCGTGGGTCGAAGACCTTCTCCATTCGCAGCGGAGTATAGGGAGGCCCCGGCGGAGCGCCGTGAACTCGCGACCGCGTTCAGCGCGCGGCTGTCGAGCTGGAAGGTGAGGTCGCGGTGACCCACAGGGGGCGGAGTGGCGACGTGGCGTACTCGAGGTGCAGCGGCGAGGAGCCGAGGACAGCCGTGGCGCGCTCGCGGCTCACCGGCGGGAAGGCGGTCAGCGGCGGCTGGGCCGAGGCGTCGTCCTCGACGGTGGCGAAGTACGCGTTGCCCTGGCAGTCGAGGAGGAACACCACCAGCCCATCGAGCCGCTCGGCCCCCGCGGAGGCGGGCTGCGACGCGCGGAGCGGGACGACGAGCGCCACGGGCGCCGCGGCGCTGACGGCGGTGACCCTCACCGGTGCTGTGCCGGAGGCCCCGATGAGGTCGGGGTGGAGTGCCGACGCGGCCCGTGCGGCAGCGTCCACCAGCGCGGGGCGGTTGTTGGGGTCGTACGCCTGGTCGAAGTCACCCAGGGCGCGCAACGCCGGGGCGAGGGACGGTCGCGGTGCGGCGACGGCGCAGCCGGGGGTGCGCGAGCCCAGCAGGGCGGCGACCACCGCCGCGAGGAGGAGGGCGAGCACGACGGCGAGGGCGATCAGCCGTCCCCGCAGGGTCACCTCCGCCCCTAGGCGGATTCGGCTGCCGCGGCGCTCGCTGCCGCCCCGCGCTTGGCCGGCTCCTCGGTGAGCAGGAGCGGCTCGACGCCGTCGGTGATCGACTGCTCGGTGATCACGCAGCGCTTGATGTCGGGACGGCTGGGCACCTCGAACATGCTGTTGAGCAGGACGTCCTCGATGATCGATTTGAGCCCGCGTGCGCCGGTCCCGCGGGCCAGCGCCTTGTGGGCGATCGCCTTGAGGGCACCCTCGTGGAACACCAGCTGGACGTCGTCGAGAGCGAAGAACTTCTCGTACTGCTTGACGAACGCGTTCTTCGGCTCGGTGAGGATGCGGATGATGTCCTCCTCGTCGAGGTAGTCGAGGGAGACGTTGATCGGCAGCCGCCCGATGAACTCGGGGATGAGCCCGTACTTGAGCAGGTCCTGCGCTTGGAGCTCGCGCAGGATCCGTGTCGTCTCCTTGGTGCGGCTGCCGTGTGGCTTGCTGTTGAACCCGATGGTGCGGTTGCCGACGCGCTGCTCGATGATCCTCTCCAGCCCGTCGAAGGCGCCCCCGCAGATGAAGAGGATGTTGGTGGTGTTGATCTGGATGAAGTCCTGGTGGGGGTGCTTGCGGCCGCCCTGCGGGGGAACGTTGGCCACCGTGCCCTCGAGGATCTTCAACAGTGCCTGCTGCACACCTTCGCCGCTGACGTCGCGGGTGATGCTCGGGTTGTCCGACTTGCGAGCGATCTTGTCGATCTCGTCGATGTAGATGATCCCGCGCTCGGCGCGCGAGATGTCGAAGTCAGCGGCCTGGATGAGGCGCAGAAGAATGTTCTCGACGTCCTCGCCGACGTACCCTGCCTCGGTCAGCGAGGTGGCGTCGGCGATCGAGAACGGGACATCAATGATCTTGGCGAGCGTCTGGGCCAGCAGCGTCTTGCCGCAGCCGGTCGGACCGACCAGCAGCACGTTGGACTTTTGGAGCTCCACGTCACCCGACGTCTTGGCGTTGGCGATCCGCTTGTAGTGGTTGAAGACCGCCACCGAGAGCACCTTCTTGGCGTGCTCCTGGCCCACGACGTACTGGTCAAGCGAGGCGGCGATCACCTGCGGGTTGGGGATCATCCCTCCCTTGCCACGCTTCTGCGTGGTGGAGCGGTTGTCCTCCTCGAGCACCTCCTGGCAGAGGTCGATGCATTGGTCGCAGATGTACACCCCCGGCCCGGCAACGAGCTTGCGCACCTGCTCCTGCCCCTTGCCGCAGAAGGAGCAGCGGGTGTGCCGGCGCCTGTCGTCCCGCTCAGTCATCGCCGGTCACCGTACCACGCGCTCCCTTGAGCCGCGCCCCACCCGTCGCAAGGAACACGTGAAGCAGATGTGAGAGCTCAGCGCGTGGCCGCGCCGCCGCCTGCCTGGGGGCCGTCACCTCTCTCGCGCGGTCCGCCACCATTGCTCTCGACCTTGGGTAGCGCAGCGTCGCCCTTGGGGCGTCCCTGGATGATCTCGTCGATGAGGCCGTACGCCTTGGCTTCCTCGGCGCTCATGAAGAAGTCGCGGTCGGAGTCGCGGGTGATCACCTCGATCGGCTTGCCAGTGTGGCTGGCGAGGATCTCGTCGAGTCGGCGGCGTACACGCAGGATCTCCTGAGCGTGGATCTGGATGTCAGCCGCCTGACCGCTGAACCCGCCCGATGGCTGGTGGATGAGCACGCGGGTGTTGGGCAGCGAGAAGCGCAGTCCCTCGGCCCCGCCGGCGAGAATGACCGCAGCCATCGACGCGGCGATGCCCATGCAGATGGTGCCTACCCGAGGCTCGACGTAGCACATGGTGTCGTAGATCGCCAAGCCCGCGTAGACAGACCCGCCGGGGCTGTTGATGTAGATCATGATGTCCTTCTCCGGGTCCTCACCCGCGAGAAAGAGCAGCTGCGCCATCACCACGTTGGCTACCTGGTCGTCGATCGGGGTCCCGATGAAGATGATGCGGTCTTTGAGCAACCGCGAATAGATGTCGAACGCGCGCTCGCCGCGGTTCGTCGTCTCGACGACCATCGGGATCAGATTCTGCGGTTTCATGCCCGGATTATAGGGACGAGCCTGCCATCCATCGGCCGCGTCCCGGTTACGCCCGGACGGCCGCCGCCAGGTGCACGAGAGCGATTCGAGCCCGGCGGGCGGTCACCCTGTCGGGGCTGGTCGCGGCCAGCCTGAGCACGCTCGTGGCCCGCACGTCGTGCGCCCGCGCCACGGCATCGCTCCCATCGTCCCGGCGGGCTTCAGCCCCGGCCATTCGGTGGTAGAGGCCCTGGAGCAGCCACGCCTGGAACCGCCGCGGGTCGCTGGGTGCGGTCAGGTGCTGGAGCACCCCCGCTGCCGCCGCCGCACCGGCCACAGCGGGGCCGCGGGCGTGGACACGCGCCGCCAGCAGCGCCGCCGCCCGCAGGTGGTCTGCGGCCGACGGCTCGGCCCGTTCGGGGGCAAGCATCGGGACAGGCGCGACCGCGTCCTCCGATTCGACCAAGGTGCAGCCGCCGTCGCGTCGGCACAGGGTGGTACGGGGACGATGGCTGAGGCTCCACCACACGGCGCTCGGAGACTACACCCGTGCCAGCGTCCTGCGGGAGTTCCGCCGCCCGGTCAGCCCTCGCCGCGAACGATCTCGATGAGCCTCTCGCCGGCGCCGCGGCGGGCGAGGTCGAGGTGCGCGCCCTGGTGCAGGCGGCGACGCTGTTGGGCGGTCAGCTTCCGGCCCTCCGCGAGCCGCTGCTCCTCTCGAACCACCGCGGTCTCGTCGACCTCGATCCCCTCAGCCTCCGCCAGGGCGTCGAGAGCGAGCTCGAGCGTGAGCCGGTGCACGGCTCCCTCGCGACGGTCGCCACGGAGCCTCTCGACCGTCGTCCCTGTGTACTCGAGGTAGCGGTCCAGCGGCATGCCCATCTGCTGGAGACGCAGGTCGAGGTCGGCGATCTGGCGGTCGATCTCCCGCTCGACCATCGAGCCCGGCAGCTCCACGCCGACGTGGTCGCGCAACGCCTCGAGGGCCGCGGCCTCGAGGGCCTCTTGGTCGCGCTCGGCGGCGAGCTCCTCGAGCCTGCTCCGGTAGTAGCCGCGAAGCTCGTCCAGGGTGGTGGCGCCAGAGTTCTCATCGAGCGGCGCGAGCGCGTCGTCCAGCGGGGGCAGGATGCGCTCTCGGATGGCACTGACAGAGATGTCAACGTCGACGGTGGCGCCGTGCAGCTCCTCGCGACCGAAGTCCTCGGGCAGGGTGAGCTGGAACGAGCGCTGCGCGCCCGCCTCCATCCCGATCACGGCGTCAGCGAGGCCAGGCAGGAGGCGTTCGCGGTCGATGTCGAGATCCCTGTCCTCCTCCTGCTCACCGCTCAGCAACTCCTCGCCCCTGCGCATCACCAACGTGCAGCGCAGCGCGTCTCCCGACTGGGCCGGACGCTCCACGTCGTGGAGCTCACCGTTGCGCCTGCGCAACTCCTCGACCATTGCCTCGACCTGCTCGTCGGTCACCTCCGTCGCGGGGAGGTCCACGCGCAGGGTGCGGTGGTCGCGCAGGTCGACCTCGGGGCGGACCGTGACCGTGGCGGTGAAGGCGAAGGGTTGACCTCGCTCCACGGGATCGAGATCGAGCTGGGGGTCGTCCACCGGTTGCACTCCCGCCTGCTCGAGCGCCCGTGTGTACAGCTCGGGGAGAAGCGCGTCCACGGCCTCCTGGCGCACGGCCTCCCATCCCACTGCACGCTCCACCATGGCGGCAGGCGCCTTCCCCGGCCGGAAGCCCGGCAGGCGCACCCGCCCGGCGAGCCGGCGCAGAGCCGCGCTGACAGCGACGTCCAGATCGGTGGCCGGCGCCTCCACCCGAAGCTGCACGCGCGATTCGGGCTGCCGCTCCACGGCGACCGAGATGTCGGACGGGGTGGTTGCTGTGCTCACTGAGGCCCCTGTTGCGGCGCTGGTGCGCGGACCGAGAGTCGAACTCGGACGGGTTGCCCCACGGGATCCTAAGTCCCGCGCGTCTACCGGTTCCGCCATCCGCGCAGGCTGCTGCCGACCGCCGGCGGACGACCGAGTCTACAGTGCGTGGCCCGCCTGGCGACGGCGCGGAGCACAAGCGCCAGGCTCCCTCAACGCACTCTCAGGACATTCTCCGGCCGGCCCCGGAGAATCCTGTCGTGAGCTGGACACCATGGCGCCCCGCTGCGGTCGGCTGTGTCGTCGCCCTCGCCGCCGCCTCGGCCTGCGGCTCAGTTCCCCCAGCCCGGGGACCACCGGGCTCCACAAGATCAAGCACATCATCGTGATCATGGAGGAGAACCGCTCGTTCGACGAGTACTTCGGCACCTACCCGGGCGCCAACGGCTACCCCGCGCGCAATGGTCACTTCACCGTGTGCCTCCGCGACCCGTCCACGGGCGCGTGCGTCTTTCCCTACCACAACCCAAGCCCAGTCAACGGCGGGGGTCCGCACGGCCAGGTCGCCGCGGTGGCGGACATCGATGGGGGGAAGATGGACGGGTTCATCGCCAGCGCCGAGGGGGGCGGCAAGGGATGTGGCGCGACCCACAACCCTGCGTGCGGCGGCGGCGGCGCGGACACCATGGGGTACCACGACGCCCGGGAGATCCCCAACTACTGGACGTGGGCTAAGGATTTCGTGCTCCAGGACGCCATGTTCGAGCCCAACGCGCCGTGGAGCCTGCCGGCGCACCTCTTCGAGGTCTCCGAGTGGTCGGCCAACTGCCACGGGAGCAACGACCCGCGGAGCTGTGACAACGCCCTCCAGAGCCCGGGCAACCCCGACTCGAAGAAGCGCCCAGCGGCGCCGCCGACATACGCGTGGACGGACCTCACCTACCTCCTGCACCGAGCCAACATCAGCTGGAGCTACTTCGTGCAGGGAGGCGCCCAGCCGGACTGCGCCGACGACCACACCGACTGCAGCGCTCCCTACCAGAACGCCAGGACGCCCGGGATCTGGAATCCCCTCCCGTACTTCACCACGGTTCGCCAGGACGGCCAGCTCGGCAACATCAAGGACGTCACCAACTGCGTCGCGGAGGCGCGCGCGGGGAGCCTGCCGGCGGTCTCCTGGATCGCGCCGGCGCAGCAGGACAGCGACCATCCGCCCGCCAACATCGAGGACGGCCAGGCCTGGGTCACCCGGCTTGTCGACGCCGCCATGCGCGGCCCGGAATGGGACAGCACCGCCATCTTCCTCACCTGGGACGACTGGGGCGGCTTCTACGACCACGTGGTGCCCCCCACCATCGACCAGAACGGCTACGGGTTGCGAGTGCCCGGGCTGCTGATCAGCCCGTACGCGCGCCGGGGGATCATCGACAGCCAGACGCTGAGCTTCGACGCCTACGTCAAGTTCATCGAGGACGACTTTCTCGGCGGCCGGCGCCTCGACCCCGCCACCGACGGCCGGCCCGATCCGCGCCCCGACGTGCGCGAGAGCGCTCCCAGGCTGGGCAACCTGGTCGCGGACTTCGACTTCAACCAGTCACCCCGACCACCGCAGCCGCTCCCGGAGAACCCGCCACCAGGACCAGCGTCCGCCCCAGGGGCTGATCGGGGCGGCTGAAGACCCTTGCTACCCGGCCCCGGGCAGCCTAGGCTTGGGGGGCGCAGAGGTCATCCCGGCAGCCCACGGAGGTCCCTCATGGAGCCCAGCCAGAGCGCGGCGACGGTCGAGAGCCCCAGCGACATCGTCGCCCACATCGACCAGAAGGCCGTTCGACTCTCAGCACTGCTGAGGGACATCGACAACCACCCCATCGCCATGAACGCCGACCTGCGTGAGCGCCTCGACGAGATCCTCGAGATGCTCGGCTGCCGCGTCGCAGCCACCCGCGCGCTCCTTCGACAGTCCGCCATGTCCGACCTCAACGGAGCGGGCAGCTCCGCCTGACCGGCCGATCCGTTCGCGTGGCGGCGTACACTTGTTCGCATGGGCACGTGCCGCTGCACCCCTCCCACCGAGCTTCACATGCGTCCCGACGGGGTTCACCTCCCCGGGGGCGTGGCGTCGGCGATGGTCGTCGTCGACGAGGCCGTGGACTTCGACCCACCCTGCTGCTCGGTCTGTGGCCAGCCCATCCATGAGACCTTCTACCGGTGCCTGCCGTGCGAAGCAACGATCTGCCGCCGGTGCGTCGCGACGGACACAACCGTGGTCGAGTGCGACTGCCCTGCCGAGATCCACGTCAGCGGTGTCCTGAGCGCCGCCCGTCGCGCCGCCGCCGCCCAGGCGGGCGTGTCACCGGGCCTGCGATGAGCGCGGCGAGCACCAGCGACTGCGCGAGAAGGCCCGGTTTGGCGAAGATCTCGTCGCCTTCACCCGGGGTGCTCCCGCGACGGTGATCGCGATCGCGCATCGGCGTCCCCTCGGCCGCTGAGGCCGCTGGGAGGACGGTGGCATGACCGACGGCAACATGGCGGCGTGGCCGGGGCGCCCGTATCCGCTTGGCGCCACCGTCGAGCCGGATGGAACAAACTTCGCCCTGTTCGCGTCGGATGCCGACGCGGTGGAGCTGGTCGTCCTCGACGACAGTGGCTCCATGCTCGTCGCCTACGATCTCGTCGAGAGAACCGACCTGGTGTGGCACGGCTTCGTCGCGGGAATCGGTCCGCGGGCGCGGTACGGCTACCGCGTGCACGGCCCCTACGACAGCGTCAGGGGCCTCCGCCACAACCCCAACAAGCTGCTCCTCGATCCCTACGCGCGGGCGATCACCGGGTCGGTCAGGTGGGGCCCCGAGGTGTTCGGCTACGCCTGGGGCGAGGGTGACGACAGTCGGAGCACGCTCGACTCCATCGCTCACATGCCGCACAGCGTGGTCATGGGTGATGGCTTCGACTGGAGTGGTGAGCGCCGTCCGGATGTCGGCTGGAGCGACACCGTCATCTACGAGCTGCACGTGCGGGGCTTCACGATGCGGCACCCCGCGATCCCCAGCGAGCTGCGCGGCACCTACGCCGGGCTCGCCCACCCCGCGGCAATCGAGCACCTCACCTCGCTCGGCGTCACGTCCATCGAGCTGATGCCGGTGCAGCAGTTCGTCGACTCGCAGCGCGTCTCCGGCATGAAGCTGAGCAACTACTGGGGGTATGACAGCATCGGGTACTTCGCGCCCGAGGCACGTTATTCGAGCCGCGGTGACGCCGGCGGCCAGGTCACGGACTTCAAGGCCATGGTCAAGGCTCTTCACGCGGCCGGCCTGGAGGTCATCCTCGACGTCGTCTACAACCACACCGCCGAGGGCAGCGAGCTGGGGCCCAGCCTCTGCTTTCGGGGCGTCGACAACCGGTCGTACTACCGGCTGAGAGAGGGCGAGCCGCGCTTCTACGCCGACGTCACCGGGTGTGGCAACAGCCTCAACGCCGGCTCGCCCTTCGCCCTGCAGATGATCATGGACTCGCTGCGCTACTGGGTCAGCGAGATGCACGTCGACGGCTTCCGCTTCGATCTCGCCGCCGCACTGGGGCGCCAGTTCCACGACGTCGACACGCGGTCGGCGTTCTTCGACCTCATTCACCAGGACCCCACACTCGCCCACGTCAAGCTCATCGCGGAGCCCTGGGATGTCGGCGAGGGCGGCTACCAGGTGGGCAACTTCCCGGTCCGCTGGTCGGAATGGAACGACAGGTACCGCGACTGCCTGCGCGACTACTGGCGGGGGCAGGCTGCTGGCGTGGGCGAGCTCGCCAACCGCCTCACCGGGAGCAGCGACATCTACCAGCGCGGCGGCCGCTCACCCTTCAGCAGCGTCAATTTCGTCACCGCCCACGACGGGTTCACGCTTCGCGACCTGGTCTCGTACGGCAGCAAGCACAACGAGGCGAACGGCGAAGGGAACCGCGATGGCGCCGACGACAACCGTTCCTGGAATTGCGGGGCCGAGGGCGACACCGGCGACCACACGGTGCTCGCGCTGCGCGCCCGCCAGCAGCGCAACCTGATGTCGAGCCTGCTCATCTCCCAGGGGTGCCCGATGCTCGTCGCCGGCGATGAGCTCGGGCGCACCCAGCGGGGCAACAACAACGCCTACTGCCAGGACAACGAGACCTCCTGGCTGGACTGGGACGCCGTGAACACGTCGCTGCTCGAGTTC
>JAABUX010004601.1_pt1 | contig 17380 bp, 17 predicted proteins | sample 5561851 | NCBI WGS metagenome assembly JAABUX01 (sample SAMN10711883, study PRJNA513361) | rock metagenome | isolation source: Antarctica rocks | place: Antarctica: Victoria Land, Richard Nunatak red sandstone | collected 2016-01-03 | reverse complement strand
GACTGCTGCGTCACCGCGCGTACGTCGTGGCCGTCGATCAGTACCGCGCCGTCCAGCACGTCGTAGAAGCGCGAGAGCAGGCTGGCGATGGTGCTCTTGCCCGCGCCGGTGGGCCCCACGATGGCCACCGTCTGGCCGGGCTCGATGCGCAGGTCGAGGCCGCGCAGCACGGGATGCTCCGGGTCGTAGCCGAAGGTGACGTGGCGAAACTCAACCGCGCCCTTGATCTGGGGCAGCGTGCCGGCGTCGGAGCGGTCGGCCACCGTGACCGGCACGCTCAGGATCTGGAAGATGCGCTCGGCCGCCACGCCGGACCGCTGCAGCTGGGTGTACTGCATGGAGAGGTCGCGGATGGGGTCGAAGAAGCGGTTGATGTAGAGGGTGAAGGCGACCAGCACGCCGACCTGCAGCTGGTGATGCATCAGCATCAGCCCGCCAAAGACGACCACCAGCGCCAGGGCCACGGCGGCGACCACCTCGACCAGCGGCAGGATGATGGCGGCGACACGGCTGGCCTCCAGGTTGGTGTCGAGGTTGTAGCGATTCATCCCGTCGAACTCGCTGCTGTTGCGGTCCTCGCGCGCCAGGCTCTGGATCACGCGCATGCCCGAGATGTTCTCCTGCAAGGTGGCGTTGACTACCGAGATGGCGGCGCGCGTGCGGCGGAACGAGCGCTGCGCGTGCCGCTGCCAGAAGGCGGCCAGCAGGACCATGAACGGCAGCACGGTGAAGGTGAGCAGGGCCAGCGGCGCGTTCTCGACCAGCATGATGCCGATGATGCCCACCAGCGCCACCAGCGAACCGACCATGGAGAGCAGGCCCGAACTAAGCATCTGCTCCAGCACCGTGATGTCGCTCTGCAGGCGCGACATCACGCGGCCGATCTGCGTGCGGTCGTAGAAGCTGAGCGAGAGCCGCTGCAAGTGGGAGAACATATCGGAGCTGAGCTGATACAGCACCTGCTGCCCCGCCCACGACATGGTCCAGACCTGCCAGTACTGCGCCTGCCACATAATGGCGTTGACCACCAGCAGCACGATGCTGATAAAAGTCAGGCCGGGCAGGTCGCCGTGGCGGATGTAGCGGTCGATGGCCACGCCGATGAGGGCGGGCGTGGCCAGGTTGGCCGCGGTATAGAGCAGCATCAGGGCCACGCTGCCCAGCGCCGCCAGGCGGTAGGGCCGGATGTAGGGCAGGAAGCGCGCGGCCAAGCCCCGCTCGAACGTGCCCGACTCGTCCTCGTCCATCAGGGTCAGGTCGCTGCTGGCCCGGCCGCCGCGGCTACGATAGCGGCGGCCGCCCTCGGAGGCAAGGGCGGGCTCGTCGCCGGTCCCCATCCTTGCCTCTCTTCCTGGGCCTGACCGTGCCCCTGTATTGTCCGGCGTGCTCGCCGTATCCGGCGTACCACTACGACTCATCGAGCCGCCTCCTGCATCTCGCCGCTGCCGATCACGTCGCGCCGCGGCGCTGCCGGCAGCACATCGTCGGCCTCGACCATGCTCTCGGACATGGTCAGCATCTGCTCCTCGTATTCCTCTTGCTCGCGCAACTGCAGATCGTAGAGGCGGGCGTAGGCGCCGCCGCGCGCCAGCAGCGTGGCGTGCGTGCCGCGCTCGACGACCTGCCCGTGCTCCAGCACCAGGATCTGGTCGGCGCTCTTGACCGTGCGCAGGCGCGAGGCCACCACGAACGTGGTGCGGCCGCGCATCACCACGTCGAGCGCCCGCTGGATGAGGTACTCCGTCTCCATATCGACGCTGGAGGTCGCGTCGTCGAGCACCAGGATGCGCGGGTCGCGCAGCAGCGTGCGGGCGATGGCCACGCGCTGCTTCTGGCCGCCCGAGAGGGTGACGCCGCGTTCGCCCACCCAGGTGTCGTAGCCGTCGGGCAGCCCGCTGGCGAACTCGTGCAGTTGCGCGGCCTTCGCGGCGGAGACGATCTGCTCCTCGGTCGCGCCCTCTACCCCGAAAGCAATGTTGTCGCGCAGGGTAGCGTTGAACAGGAAGACATCCTGCAGCACCAGGCCGATGTTCTGGCGCAGCGAGGCCAGCGTCACGTCGCGCACGTCCTGCCCGTCAACCGTCACGCGGCCGCGCGTGGCGTCGTAGAAGCGCGGCAGCAGTTGCAGGATGGTACTCTTGCCGCTGCCGGTCGGCCCCAGCAGGGCGACGATCCCGCCGGGCGGTGCGTCGATGTCCAGGTCGGACAGCACCTCGCAGCCGTCGCCATAGGCGAACGACACGCCCTCGAAGCGCACGCGCCCCCGCACGTGGCGCAGGGGAGGCGCGTCCGGCGCATCGGTGATCTGAGGCGTGATGTCCAGCACCTCGAATAGGCGGATGCCGCTGGTCAGGCCGCGCGTGAACCAGTTGACCATGAAGCCGAAGGTGCGCACGGGCGCGGCCAGCAACAGCACGTACTGCGTCACCTCGGCCAGTGTGCCGATGCTGAGATGGCGTCCGATCACCGCCACGCCGCCGATCCACACCACCAGCACGGTGATGACGTTGACCGCCAGCACCATCAGAGGCTGGTTCCAGGCCGAGTAGCGCATCGCCTCCAGGCTCAAGCGGCGCACCTCGCGGTTCTTGTCGTCGAACTTGGCGATCTCGTGGTCCTCGCGGGCAAAGGCCTTGACCACGCGCACGCCGGTCAGACTCTCCTGCATCACCGTGCCCAGCGCGCCGGTCTCGTCCTGTACGCTCAACCACAGCGGGCGCAAGCGCCGCGCGACCTGGGCGGAGAGGACGATCAGGATGGGGACGGAGATCAGCGTCACCAGGGCCAGGGTCGCGTCCAGCCGCAGCAGGATGACCGTGATGGCGACGAAGGTGACCAGCGTGACGAGGGCGCGCAAAAGGCCCAGGGCGATAAAGTTGCGCACCGCCTCGATGTCGGCGGTGAGGCGGGACATCAGGTCGCCCGTCTCGGAACTGTCATGGAAGGCGAAGTCGAGACCTTGCAGGTGGTCGTAGACCCGCTTGCGCAGGTCGTAGGCCAGCAGTTGTGAGACGGACTGCGCGAAGTAGCCCTGGCCATAGGCGAAGGCGCCGCGCAGGAGGCTGACGACCAGGATAGCCAGCGCGGCCAGCAACAGGTCTCCCGTCGCGCCGTGCTGCACGATCACGTCGATGACCTGTTGCAGGATCGGAGGAACGGCGAGGGCAAAGCCGGTCGCCAGCGCAAGGCAGAGCACGGCCAGCATGGTCGAGACCCAATGAGGCCGTAGCAGCCGGATGATGCGCGCATAGATGCTCAGCCCATGGCGCCAGGAGTGGACCCTGGGAGGCGCCGTGGACAGCGACGCCGGCGAGGCCGGCGAGGCCGGCGACAGCGGAGCGGAAGCCAAAACGCTACGTCCTTTCTCTCGCTCCACGGTGGGAACGGCGTTCGAGAGGCGCGCGCGCCATCAAGGATCAGGCGCGCGTGACGAGCGCGGGGCCGAGGACAGAAGGGCGCCGCGCTATCTACTACTTGTAGTGTACACCCATTGTCGCCGCGATCCACAATATTTGCGGCGAACAAAGATTAAAAGATTATCGGAATGGCGCCCGCGCGACCAGCACGGGACGATCGGCGCGCGCGATGATGACCATCCGTTGTCGGGAGGGCAAACGGGCGACGTCGACGATGACCTGTGCGTGGGCCGGGACGCGCGCCACGATAGGTCCTCGCGGGCGCCCATAGGAGGGTGTGGTTGCGCCGTCACGGTCACGGTCACGGTCACGCGCGCGATGCGTGGATTGGGGTTGAGGATGACCAGCGTCTCAAAGGAGGGGTGGCGAGAGCCCTCGGAGAGATATCAGGCGCGCGCCAACCGCGCGCTACCAGTGAGCGTGGCGTCATCCGCGCGCCCGCGCATGAGGTCGAGTTGCGCCGTGAGCGTGCGGTCCGCCACGAGACTTAGGCCGACAGACCCTCTATGGCCGATGAGGCCGACACCGCGACCCGCTTGCGCGCCCGCCACGAACGTAGCAACAGCTATTTAGCTCGGGAAGCGGCCGTCACGGGCCGGGAGCGGTTCCTACCCGTCCATCATCGCGAAGAGCGCGGTGACCGTCCGCCAGTTCCTCCCGGTGCTCATCGTGGCGAGCTTGGCGTCGAAGTAGGCGTTGCTCAGCTTGGTGCGCGCCGCGCCGTGCGGCAATCGCAGATAGACATCTTGACCGCGCACGACGAATGCGTCGGGCGGCGAGCGGTCGGGATCGAGAGCGGCGACGTTGCGCGGATGCGGCAGATCCGCCAGGAAGAAGACGTGGAGCGTTTCCGCGTCCGCGCCCTCCAAGATGAAGGGGTTATGCCGCATGACGTCGTCGAGCTGTGCGGCCGTGCGCACGATCACGGGTACCCGATAACCGAAACGCTCCGCGATGTGCGCCGACATGACGTCGGAGAGCGACGCGACGACGGCTGGCTCGGCCGTGAAGACCACGTTTCCGCTCTGGATATAGGTCCGCACGTCGCGGCATCCAGCCGCGACGAACAGCTCTCGCAGCCTATCCATGGGAAGCTTGTTTTTGCCTCCCACATTGATGCCGCGCAGTAACGCAAGGTACGTCTCTGGCATCGTCAATGACCTTTTATGCGTGCGCGTCCCCGCGCTTGATGATCGCTTACACCGCCTCGATATCATAGTCGAGCGTGACGGACGCGCTCTGCCCCCGCGGCGCGGCGAAGTGCCCTTCGCCCCGCAGCCCCCGCAAGTCGTTGGTCCCAGAACCCGGCACGACGGACCAGGTGGCCTTGACCGTGCCGTCCTCGAATGTCCCACTGAGCTGGAGCACGAAGCTCCCAGATCGGCCACCGATGCGGCCGACCACACGCTGCAGCCCAACGAAGCAGGCGGAACTCTCGTCGGGGTACATCATCAGATACTCCACGGCTCCCGCGCCCTCGATGTCCCCGTGGAAGGACTGCGTCACGCTGGCGCGGGTGAGCTTTGCCCCTCCGTTGATCTCCTCGTAGGGTTTCTCATCCCAGGTCTTCACGTCAAACGTGCCCGTCGCGTGTGTGCTCATCATGATTCCTCCCTGCCGCGTCCATAATAGCAGCATGCATTCGACATACATTATACGCAGCGGAGTCTCGCCATCAGATGGCCAGTTCTCCATACATATGAAGAACAAATGTTCTTGTCGCGACGCCTGGAGTCAACTATACTACAGGCGCAACGCGACGTATTGTAAAAACGCGCCATGTGGGATTCGCGCATGGCGAGGGTTAGCCGCCTCGCCCACCGCCGTCAGGGCGACATAGCGGAGACGGCGCTCCTAATCTCGATGCGGTGTGAGTGATGGTGATGACACAGGTTGGGAAGCCCAGGGGCATCCTGGACCCAAGAGCGGCCGAGGCAATGTTCCGGTTGTCGCTGCATCCACCGGCCCCGGACCTGACGTTCTTCGTGGAGCACTACTGGGTTGTCACCTGGGATCTCCAGGGGCATGAGCCCTACCTGGCGGAGGTCCTGCCCCATCCGTGCGTCCACCTCGTGATCGAGAAGGACAAATCGCGCGTTGTCGGCGTCGTGCGGGGGCGGTTCTCCCAACTCCTCACGGACAAGGGGCGCGTGTTCGGCGTGAAATTCAGGCCCGGCGCCTTCTACCCCTTCATCATGTCGCCCGTGTCCGCGTTCACCGACCTTTCGATCAGCCTGCGTACAGCCTTCGGCATGGAAGGCGCGGCCTTGCCAGAGGCCATCCTCGCGCTCGAGCACGAGGGGGAGATGGTCGATTGCGCCGAGACATTTCTGCGCGCGCGGCGTCCGGAGAGGGATGAGACGGTGGGGGTGATCACCGAGATCATCGATCTCATCATCGCGGACCGGGATATCACCACGGTCGATGGCCTCGTGGGGCGGCTCAACCTGAACAGGAGGACGCTGCAACGTCTCTTCAGCCGCTATGTCGGCGTGGGGCCGAAGTGGGTCATCAAACGCTATCGCCTCCACGAAGCGGCCGAACACGTGGCGGCCGGCGACGTGGTGGACTGGCCGGCGTTGGCCCTGGATCTCGGCTATTTTGACCAGGCGCACTTCATCAAGGACTTCAAGGCAATCATCGGCAGACCTCCAGCGGACTACGCAAGGGCTATCGGCGTCGTCCCCTGATCGTGAGGGCAGCGCGCATTCGTGACTGTCGCCATCCGGGACGACGACTCGCCGCGAGGAAGATTAGCCCTCACCAGCAGTTGGCCAGCTAGTTGACCTTGACAGAGAAGGTCGGTGCGCTAGTAGCCCAGCGCGTCGACGGCGTCCTTGGCCTCCTTCAGGCCCATATTAGTCTCCTCGCGAAGCATCTTGATCGCCTCGATCTTCCGACCTGCCGCCGCTAACTGACGCACCCGCAGCGATATGACCCCAGGCGCGTCGTCCTGGTCGGCAATCCCAAGGTGTGCCAGGATCAGGTCGATCTTGCGCTCGAGCCGAGCGATACGTCCATTGATCTCATCGGTCTGCCAGGTCACGTCTCGATCCTCCTTGATGCATGGGGTATGTGGAGTTTTGGACAACGGTCCGACCACTACTGCCTTTATATTGCGCAACGCTGACCTGCTGCTACGCGTCCTCTCCTGCTTCCACCGACAGTCTCCCGTGGTTGTGGTTAGGGCGTCGCGCTGCTGTGCCCCGCGTCCTGGTCCGCACGCAGAGGCAGGGTGGCCTCGAGCTGCGGGAGGGCCGCCAGATCTTTGGCGTGCCGCATTGCCTGTCGCAACTCCGCAGCAGCCTTCCATAGGCGTTGTGCCTCCTCCATGCGCTGGGTGGGCGTCAGGCCCAAGTTATACTGTACGAGACTTAGGTCTACACCCCAGGCGCGCAACTCTTCCAGCCGTCGTCGGGTCTGCGCGGGTGTCAATGGCTCCGATGAACCCACGAGCGGCCCTGCGTCTCTGTCCTCCGCCATGTATCTCTCCTTTCATCCCTATTATCGCCTACTGCTCCCTCCTTATGCGCAACGAGGCGCACCCAAGACGATATGCGAAAGAGCTACATGCCCTTTGTATCCCTATAATGAACCTGTCGAGCCACTGGTCGCAATAGTAGAGCATAGGAGAGCAGGGTATAAGGTATGCCGGACGTGATCACGCGGATCGAGCAGGCCACGCCAGCGTGGCTAACCGGTGTGCTGCGGCGCGGCGGGCAGCTGCCTGCGGGCGAGGCGCGCGCTCTAACCGTCACCGGTGTGCATGATCAGCAACGCTACTCGGTCGGCTACTACCTCGCCGCGTCATACTCGTCGGACGTGCCAGACAGTGCTCCAACGCGCCTGTTCCTCAAAATACCACGGCCAGGGACGGACGTCGAACGGAACGCATGCGCCGGTGAGCCCGAGGTGCGCATGTATCGGGCGCTGGCGAACGATCAGCGCGGCCTCCCAGTTATCCCCTGCTACGACGCCGTCTACGATCCCGAGCGACATTGCTACCACCTGCTGCTCGACGACCTCTCCGCGACGCACGAACAGCCCACCTGGCATCTGACCATCTCGGACTACCACATCACGGAGACGGTCGAGTGCATGGCCGCGTTCCACGCCTATTGGTGGGAGCATCCTCAACTCGGCAACGGTATGGGCGATCTCCCCAACCATGAGGGGCTCACGGACGAGATCACGCGGTTGCGACAAGGCTATGCTGGCTTCTCGCGCTACCTGGACGACCGCCTGTCGGCCGAGGATCGCGTGGCCTTCGAGGCGGCCCTTGCCGCCTTGCCCGCGTTGTGGGCCCGGCGGACCGAACGACGGGGGCAGACGTTGGTCCACGGCGACGCGCACTTCTGGAACTTCCTCTATCCGCTCGACCCGCGACAGCATCGTACCTACATGCTCGACTGGCAGTGCTACCACGCCGCTCCCGGCACGAACGACCTCGCCTATACGGTCGCGCTGCGCTACCCGCATCGCACTCTTGCCAACGAGCGTGACCTCGTGCGCCGCTACTATCATGGCCTACGCAGGCACGGCATCGCGGGCTACTCCTGGGAGGACTGCTGGCTCGACTATCGCCGCTCCGTGATCGACCGGACGCTCGACCCGTTGCGTTGGTGGATCGGCAACCTGCCGGAGGACTTCTGGGGCAAGTTCGTGCCGCGTGCTATGCACGCCTTCCGTGACCTCAACTGTGCCGAGATGCTGGAGAAATAGGCTGCTATAGAACCCTCGCTAGTGGGGATGACGATGCGTGGGGCTTCTACGAGACGATCAGCTGCGGCATTGAAGGCGTCGGCGTCGTAGTCCAGCGACGGCGCACCCGCGATCAGCAGTGGAATGCGTCTGGCCGCCTCGTCCGTCCAGGCGGTGACGTGTCCCAGCGCCTCGCGCACGCCCCACGAGCCGTTGCCGCCCTCGCGGTCGCCCCGCGTCACGGCGCGTCCGGCCGCGATGATGAGGCTGTCGTACGCCTCGGCGAACGCGCCGAGCACCTCATCTTTAGACATATATCCTCCTGGTCTTACCGCTACATCCGATTGCCCACAGTATACAGACGCTGGAAACGGTCGTGGAGGCAAAATCCTCCCACATCCCTCTCCATTTGACGCCGGGCGCTTTACCGAATATAGTACAAAGTAGAGACCTTCAGGGCAGGGTGCAATTCCCGACCGGCGGTATGGCTTCCGTGAGTGTGACAAACTTACGAGGCCGAGCCCGCGAGCCCTACACGCGACGCTGATCAGCTGCGTTGCGTGTGGGGCAGATCCGGTGAGAAACCGGGGCCGACGGTAGAGTCCGGATGGGAGAAGGCTCGATGGTTGTGGGCGTACGACATCGCTTCACGTGTCGCGCGGCCTACCGGCGTCGCCGTTGCGTCCCCTTACGGCGCGTCGCGCGATAGCCATCCTCTTCTCCCATCCGCCTCTCACCTCTGTGCCGGTCCGTCCGTGCCTATCTTTGGTGAGAGGAAAGCGATGGCGATTCAAGAGCCTACGCGCGTCGAGCGGCGCGCTACCCCTAACCCTGGCAGTGGGGCGCATAGCGGCCGCGGGCCGGCCGCGGGCCGGCCCGCGCGCGCCTTCGTGGGCAGCGGCGCCTCTATGAGTGGCGGCACGGGCGGGGCTCTGACCCCACGGGGGCGACGGGCGTCGCGTGAGCTTGGGCGCGGCGCCGCGACGACGTTTTTCACCCCCGTGCTCTCGCTCGGCCTGTTCGCCGGGCTGATCTACGCCGTCTGGGAGGCCGTCTGCCTCGCTGGCCTGGCGCCCGGCTACATCCTGCCCACGCCACTGACCGTTGCCCAGGAGTTCGTCTACGAGCTGGGCAGCGGCGACCTCACCTCCAACGCGGGCGTGACGCTGCAAGAGGCTCTGTTCGGGTTCGTCATCGCCGTCGCGGTGGCGGGTCTGTGCGGCTACGTCATCGCCCACGTGCGCCTGCTCGACGCGCTGGCCACGCCGTTCATCGCCGCCAGCCAGGCGGTACCTATCCAGGCCGTCGCCCCTATCATCATCCTGCTGCTCGGCGTGGGGCTGGCGCCCAAAGTGTTCATCAGCGCCCTGATCGCCGTGTTCCCCCTGCTCATCAATACCATCACCGGCCTGCGCGGCGTCGGGCGCGACTACCACGACGTGGCGCGCGTCTTTGGCGCCTCGCGCCTGCAAACGCTGTGGTATCTGGAACTGCCGCTGGCCGCGCCCGTCCTCTTCAGCGGCCTCAAGATCGGGCTGACGCTTTCGCTGACCGGGGCGCTCGTCGGCGAGTTCCTGGCCGCCGACGCCGGCCTTGGCTTCATGATCAACACGGCCAACAGCGGCTCGGACGCGGCCAAAAGCTTCGTGGGGCTGATCACCACGGTGCTCCTTAGCGTCTTTTTGTTTGGACTGGTCACTATCGCCGAAAGGACAACCGTACGATGGCTCGACGTGCAACCCTAAGCTGGGCGCTGCCCTCCGTGCTGCTCACCCTGGTAGCGCTGGCCCTCGCGCTGCCCGTAATCCCACGCTCCACCCATACTGCCTCCGCCGTCTCGCCCGTCACGCGGGCCGCCCATGCGCTGTATGCCGCGCCCGCGCTGCGCCGGGTGACCATCGGCATGGGCTACGTGCCCAGCGTGCAGTTTGCGCCGTTCTATGTGGCCGCGCAACGCGGCTACTACCGCCAGGCCGGTCTGGACGTGACTTTCAGCTATGCCCCCGCGCCCAATCTGACGGAGCTAGTCGGCGCGGGCAACGTCGACTTCGCCAATACCGATGGTACCGAGGTCATCGCGGCCGCGGCGCGGGGCATCCCTATCACGTACATCATGAGCGAGTACCAGCGCTTGCCCGTCGCAATTTTTGCGCTGGCCAGGAGCGGCATCCGCTCCGTGGCCAACCTGCGCGGGCGCACCATCGGCGTCCCCGGACTCTACGGCTCGGTCTACGTCGGGTTGCTGGCGGCCTTACGCGTGGCCGGCCTGACGCCCAACGACGTGCGCATCGAGGCCATTGGCTACACGCAGGTCGACAGCGTGGCGCTGGGGCGCGTCGACGCCGCGGTCGGCTACAGCGTCAACGAGCCGGTGCTGCTGGCGCGGCGCGGCTATCAGGTGGTCACGCTGGAGGTTAGCAGCGTCACTAACCTGGTCGCGCCCGGCGTCATCACCGGCGAGAGCTTCGCTGCCCATTATCCTACCGTGGCGCGCGCCTTCGTACAGGCTACGCTGCGCGGCCTCGCCGACACCATCAGGGACCCGCGCATGGCCTTTGCCGCGGCGCGCCAGGTAGGCGGACTGACCACCCTGCGCGGCCGCGCGGCCGACGATCAATATGCCGTCTTGCTGCGCGCCATCGATTTCTGGCACGGCCCCAACACGCGCGCCCACGGGCTGGGCTACGTTGACCCGGCGCAGTGGCACAGCTCACAGCAGGCGCTGCGCGCCATCGACCAGCCCGTGCCCGCGGCCCTCCCCCCCAACCTCTTCACCAACACCTTCGCGGCGGGCGCGGCTCACATATAGTGAGGAGCGGTGGCCTTGTCGGTTCAGTCGATACAGGGAGGGACTCAGCTTGCTGGACCCCTCCCTGCTCTCGTTTCAGCGCGCCACTGCCGGCGCCAATTGGTACGATTCCTGCACTATCACCTGTCGCCGACGCGAACGACAGGCGACGTCGCACGAGCGACGCGACATCGCGCGAGGCCGCACAGCAAGGCCCGCGGCAGCAGGAAAGGATAGAGGTACCCCCATGGCGACGAGATTGGGACAGAGGTCGGGTAGTAGGACGCTTGATGTTGCCGATATCGTGGTAGGAGCCGTTGCAACCCTGGACCCCGCTGGCGCTACCGCCGACGAGATCGCGCAAGTCCTCAGCAGTTCCCTGGACGGCGCGGGGCTGCAGCCCAAGTTGGAAATGCTGGTCGGGAGCGGCGTCCTGGACCGGCGCGGCATCGGCCGCGGCGCCCTCTATACCCTGACGCGACGCGGGCGCGCCCATGCCGCGAGGGCCAGCAAGTCCAGGGCGCAATCCGCGTGGACCTCCACGATGCCCTCACGCCTGGCTGTCTAGGTTTCTCTCCTTCTGACTCAGCGCGTCGTCGTGTCAATAAACTGCGGTCAGCCTCTGCCTAGCGGGAGGCTGGCGTCGAGTTAACTCGCCTTTGGCGCCGCCAGACCACGGCCAGCACCAGGGCGACGAGGGCGCCATCCATGATCCAGAGCAAGCCGGACATGAGGTCATCGAAGAGGCGCGCGGCAAAGTAGCCCAGGTTGGCCTGTAGTGTCTGGTCGGGCGGCACGATGTGCAGCAAGACGCTATCGAAGAGCAACGAGGTCTTGCTCCTGGCCGTGACGGTTGAGACGACCACGCGGTAGAACCCCGGCCGCGTATAGCGGTGCGTGACGGCGTGACCATGAGCGACGCCGCCGTCCCCGAACAACCAGCGATAGGGCGCGGCCACCTCAGCGGGCGTGAGGGTACGGGCAAGCTCGGCCTGCGACTCGGCGACCACGATGGGTGTGCCGACGGCAAAGGCCTGGCCTATCGTGAACGGCGCCCAGGTGGCAGCGGATGCATTCGATGACAGCGTGCTGTTGAGCGTGGCGCGCACGCCATTGGCCGAGAGCGAAGCCGTGTCGTCGATGGCGCAGGCCAGGGCGACGGAGGGTATCAGGGCCAGCAAGAGCGCGGCGACGAGGCCGGCCGCGCCAGGAAACGAGTGTCGTCTGTCTGTCATGATCGCCTGTCTGTCTCTGCTGTCAGCTCACCAATAAGCATCTACGAACGGCGGCAAGCCCGTGCCGCTTGTCCCTAGATGACCCGGACAAACTGGGAGCGCGGGCGGCCCGCCCGCTTCCGTCGCTACCACGTCCGTTGGTTCACCAGGTGTCGTAGAGACCGGACCCAGCGGGCGAGCCGCCCGCGCTCCCCGGGTCATCAAGCAGTCACACATCCCGCATGCGCGCCTGCTCGTTACTTATGCGCCGGCCTTGACCGCGGCGGTCGCCAGCGTTCCATAGGAGACGTCCCCTTGGGATGCGTAGCGGACAACCCCTTTGCCATCAAGGATGTAGATGGTGGGGTACGAGCCGGCGCCGTACCGATTGACCGTAGCGAAAGTTGGGTCGATCAGGATGGGCTCCTGGGTATGGAAAGTGCGCTGGAACCAGACGACGTCACGACGGTCGGCCAAGCGTATGCTACCGGTCGTTTCACGGTCGCGACCATACGGGTTGGCCAGGATCGAGAGCATCGCCAGACCGCGCCCCGACCCAGGTCCATAGCGCGCATGGATGCGATTGATGACGACCGACTCGCGCTGGCAATGCGGGCACCACACGGCGATGAACTCCAACAGCACGGGGCGGCCGCGCAGGCTGGACAGCCGGTAGTGCTGTCCAGCAACCGTGGCCAGACTAAAATCCGGCGCGGCGCTCCGCGGGGGCAGCGTGTGTGGCGCCGGATTGAGGTCATTCGGGTTAGTCAGGCCTCCTGTTTGCCCCTGCCGCGACGCAGCGGTCCCCCGCGCCTGCGCTGATAGCGGCAGGACAAGGAGCAGCGTCGCCAGCGTGGCAGCAACGAAGAAGCGCGGTCTGTTACTCATCCTATCCCCCTATTCTCTAGCTCGCCTTGGCCACCGCGTCGGCCAGCGTCTTCTGGGTGAAGTCACCCTGATTGCTGTAGCGCACGACCCCGTTGCGGTCGAGGACGTACATGGTGGGGTAATAGCCCGCGCCGTACTGGTTGGTGGCGCTGAATGAGGGGTCGATCAGGATGGGATGCTTGACGCTATAGGTGCTCGCAAACCAGTTGATGTCATCCTTGGTAGCCAGGGTCGTATCCGAAACGCCTATCGCCTCTTTGTAGCGGTCGTACGGATTAGCCAGGACGGACAGAGCCTGCAACCCTTTACCAGCGTACTGTTTCTCGACGTTATTGATGATCGGGGCCATGGCCTGGCAGTGCGGGCACCACACGGCGAAGAACTCGAGTATGACCGGGTGGCCGCGCAGGCTGGACAACGTGTGCTGCTGCCCATTGACGGTCGAGAGCGTGAAGTCGGGCGCCGTCGTCCCCTTGGCCAGCATGTTTGGCGCGGGATTGAGCGCGTTGGGATTGATCATGCCATCACTTTGCCAGGGATGAGTCAGCAGCAGCGTCACGGCGACAATCGCGACCACGAGCACCGCTGACCCTCCGCCAACCAGCAGCAAGCGGCGACGCTGTTGCGCGGCCCGAGCCTGGGCCTGAGCGGCGGCGGCGCGCGATTGCGCTCGCCGGCCCGCCGTCGTCTGTGTCTGGGTCGACGCCTGTGTCTGGGTCGACGCCGGTGGGTCGTTTGACGGAGCGGCGCTCCCGACGTTTCCGCTTCCCGTCGCCGGAACACTGCTAAGGCGGTTGCGGCCTCCCACGCGTCCACTTGCGTTTGTACGTTGCCCCTGCGCGGGGCTCCCCTGCGTCTGTCGTTGCGACATGATGATCTCTTCCCTCCGCTTACTACCACGACCCCACGACTACGTAGGCAGCGCGACATGCGCTACGACCAAGCAGTGCGCCTCATAAGAAACTGTCTTTTGTATAGGTTGTAGACCTGATGATGATGATGCCCTGGACTTAGCCTGCCTGCGCGCCTGCTTCGGCGGCGTCCTCATCATCCCACTCGGAATAATCGGTGTCCGCGCTCAGGTGAGGCTTGAACAGGAGCCCATCGACGCTCAGGGCGTAGCGGTTGCCCCAGTAAATGACCGCGGATAGAGCGATAAAGATCACGTCGCGTACCACGTCGAAGCCCGTGATGGTAGATCCGCCGGACAGCCACTGCACGGGAGGAAACGAGCCAAGCGGGCCGGTCGTGGAGAAGCAGCCGCAACCGTGGGCCACGGCGGCCCCGCCGCGCAGCAAACTGATAGTGATGGCCCCGGTGAACATGACCAGCAGCACCGCCGTCACGACCGCCGTGGGCCGCAGCAACAGCCCGATCAGCAGGTAGAGCGCGACCAGGGCCTCGAGCCACGGCAGCGCGTAGGCGAACGGCGTGACCAGCAAGGTGGGCAGCAGGTGATAGGCGGCCACGCTATCGCGGAAAGCACTCAGCGTGGTAATCTTGGAGACGGCCGATAGCGCGAAGACGAGCGCCAGGAGGAGCCGCGCCACAAGGGTCGCGGCCGTGATGGCGCGCCGCGCCGGCTGGCCCGAGCCAACATCCGCGCCGATAATAGCCCGTTGACCCGTTGTTCCGATCACACCTACCTCCATGCCGCGCATCTACCCCTGGACGCCTTGGACGACGTTGCGCCCTTAGTGTACCGCATGCCCCACGCCGCCGATAGGGAGAACATAAAGTGGGCACGGATTTTCATTAGCCGTTGACCAACCTGCCTCTTCTGGCTAACGGCTAATTACTAATGGCTAACGGCAGCGGGCGTGGTATCGAGCCACAGACCCAGCACGGCGGCCATGTCGCGCAGGATCTGCTGGGCATCCTCGATGTCGCCGTTGGTCTCGGCGGCGCGCAGGATAGCCTCGCCGACCTCGTAGCAGGCGGCGATGGCGGCCGGCGTGGTCAGGTCGTCGTCCATGGCCGCGTAGAAGCGACTCTTGTGCGGCGAAACGTCGAGGCGGCCATGACGCCCGCTCCGCGCCCCTGCCGCCTCGCGCAGCCGCGCCGCCGGGGCGTCCGTGCGGCCGGGGCCATCGGGCTGATATTCCCATACCGCGCGGTAGTGGTGACTGAGCAGGTATAGCCGCAGGGCGTCGGGATGGTGGTCGCGCAACACGTCGCGCACGAATGTGACGTTGCCCAGCGACTTGCTCATCTTCTCGCCGTCCTGGCGCACCATCGCCGTGTGCATCCAGAGGCGCGCGAACGGCGCGAGCCCAGTGTAGTGCTCGGACTGCGCGATCTCGCAGGAGTGGTGGGGAAAGATCAGGTCGGAGCCGCCCCCATGGATGTCGATCTGCTGGCCGAGGTAGGTCAGGGCGATGGCGCTGCACTCGATGTGCCAGCCCGGCCGGCCAGGCCCCCAGGGACTCTCCCACGACGGCTCGCCAGGCAGTGATCGCTGCCACAGCACGAAGTCGAGCGGGTCGGTTTTATTAGGGTCGTCGGGGTGGTTGCCGTTTTGGTTGGCCGTCTCCAGCATCCGGGCATAGTCGAGGTGGGCCAGCCGCTGTCCCAGGGCGGGGTCGGCGGCGGCGCGGAAGTAGACCGAGCCGTTGCGCTCGTAGGCGTCGCCGCGGTCGAGCAGCGCCGCGGCGATAGCGACCATGGCGGGGGTTTCCTGAGTCGCCCGCACATAGAGCTCGGGGCTGGTCACGTTGAGCGCGGCCATATCGCGCAGGTAGATGGTGGTTTGCTCGCGGCCCAGCGCAGCCCAGGGCACGTTGTCGCGGGCGGCGCGCTTGAGGATATCGTCGTCGATGTCGGTCACGTTCTGCACGTAACGCACGTCGTGGCCCTTGTGCCCCAAATGGCGCGCCAGGGTATCGAAGCTAACGTAGGTAAAGCCGTGGCCGATGTGCGTCGTGTCGTACGGGGTGACGCCGCAAACGTACATGCTAACGGTATTGTCGCGCACGGACAGGGGCTCGAGCATGCCCGTCGCCGTGTTATAGAGCCTCATCGATCCTCTCCCCCTTCAATCCCTCGCTATTGTCGCATCCCGTGCTATACATAGGCAAGTGACGAGTGGTGCGCCTCACGATTGTGATGTCGGACGCCTGCGACTGCGGTCGCATGGCAGCGCACGGACACTGCGGTGTCGAAGCGGAACCAGGGACCTCGTCGCGGCGGACCACACCCGACCGCAGTCGTCGTCGCTGGTATGAAAAAGACCCCTTTTCATCGGCGGGGGTGGCCGCCGCAGCGGCCATGGGGGACTGCTGTGTACATCGCGGATTTTCATGGGTGGGGGCGTCCCGCAGGGACATGACAATCTGCCATGCGACCGCAGTCGCAGGCCCGTGTGGCCGCATTCCACTTTTTTGAGGTGCACCCGTGACGAGTGGAATTTGACGCCTGCGACCGTGGTCGCGGGTCGGACCCCACAATTTTGAGATGCACACCCCTGCCTGATTACTCCTTGCTTTACTAGAACGGGTGTACTACGATAACGGCAAAAGCTAACAACCATCGAAGAGGAGGTGAGGGTGGTACCAGTAGGGGTAAAACGAGTTCTCTGCCGCCTGTTCGCGTGCGGCAGCGCTCTTTTGTCGTTCTACCTGCCGGTTGCCTCGCCTGTCCCAGCGCGCGGCGCCGCTCAGGCCATTCACGTCGCCCGGACCGTCCAGGGTGGCCGTGTCGCCGCCGTTTCCTCCGTGCCCTTCAATCCCGTGGCGAACTACGCCCCGCCGCCGATCCTGGCCTCGGGCGCCGCGCTGCTCGACGTGACCGCCAACCGCTGGCTACTCCTTGCCAACGCCGATACCTCGCGCCCCATGGCCAGCACCACCAAGATCATGACCGCCTACCTGGCCATCACCCACGAGCGCCTCGACGACCTCGTCACCATCGACGGCAACGAAGCGGCGCTGGGTCAGCAAACGGGCGCGGCCATGGGCCTCTCCGCGGGCGAACGTGTCCCCTTGCGCGACCTGCTCTACGGCCTGCTGCTGCCCTCGGGAAACGACGCCGCGGTGGCCATCGCCAGGAGTGTCGCGGGGTCGGTCCCCGCCTTTGTCGCGCTGATGAATGGCGCCGCGCGCGCGCTGGGCCTGGCGCACACGCACTACGCCAACCCGCATGGCCTCCCCGACGACAACCACTACTCCTCACCGCGCGACCTCGTGCTGCTGGCGCGCGCGGCCATGGCGCTGCCCCTGTTCCACCAGATCGTGGACCGCTCGGGCTTCTACATCCCCGCCACCGCCACGCACGGCGCCTACACGCTGACCAACGTCAACTGGTTCGTGCGCTGGTACCCCGGCGCCGACGGCGTCAAGCCGGGCTACACCGACGCGGCCGGCCTGTGCCAGGTT
>JAABUX010004600.1_pt1 | contig 17382 bp, 17 predicted proteins | sample 5561851 | NCBI WGS metagenome assembly JAABUX01 (sample SAMN10711883, study PRJNA513361) | rock metagenome | isolation source: Antarctica rocks | place: Antarctica: Victoria Land, Richard Nunatak red sandstone | collected 2016-01-03 | reverse complement strand
TTTCGCCCCGTCATAGTTCATCACGCACGTCGGCGAGCCGTTCAAACCCATCTTATGCTCGATCGACCCGACCGAAACCTTATTGCGCTCGCCCAGCGAGCCATCGGGCTGCACGATGAACTTGGGAACCACGAACAGCGAGATGCCCTTCACATTGTCCGGATCGCCCGGCACCTTCGCCAGCACCAAATGGATGATGTTCTTGGACATATCCTGATCCCCACCCGAGATGAAGATCTTCTGCCCGGTAATCGCGTAGCTGCCGTCGTCCTGCGGCTCGGCCTTGGTGCGCAGCATCCCGAGATCGGTTCCCGCATGCGCCTCGGTCAGGTTCATCGTGCCGGTCCACTCGCCCGTCACCAGCTTGGGCAGGTACATCGCCTGCTGCTCGGGCGAGCCGAAATGCTCGATCGACGCGATGCACCCCTCGGTCAGCCCCGGGATCATCGCGAAGCTCATATTGGCGCTGAGCAGATATTCGCTGATCGCGGTGCCCACCACCCACGGCAGCGCCTGCCCGCCCCATTTTTCGGGCGCGGTCAGCGTGCCCCACCCGCCCTCGACGAACTTCGCATACATCTCGGGAAACCCCGTCGGCGTGGTGACGGTGCCGTCCTCGTGCCGCGTGCACCCCTCGCGGTCGCCGCGCTGGTTCAAGGGCTGCAACACCTCGGCGGCGAACTTGCCGCCTTCCTCGAGGATCGCACCGACCAGATCGGGCGACGCGCTCTCGAACCCCGGCGTGTTCGAGTAACGCTCGAGCCCGATCACATGGTCGAGCACGAACTGCGTATCGCGGGTAGGCGCTGTGTAGATGGGCATGGGATTACACCTCTCAGTTTGGGCACGGCGGCTTCCACCTGCGCGATGAATTCGGACAGTTCGGTGATGGTCGCATCGATGTCGGCGCGCTGCCCGGCCAAGTGCCGCACCCGCTCGCGACATTTCTCGATGGTGACACGCCGCTGCGTGCGCCGCCCGTCCCCCAGATCGTACAACGAGATCATCTCGCGGATGTCCGCGATCGAGAAGCCCACCCGCTTCGCCCGGAGGATCCAAGCCAGCCGCGCACGGTCCGCCTTCGAGTAAACCCGGCTGGTCCCCGATCGCGTCGGCAGTATCAACCCCTCATCCTCGTAAAACCGTATCGCCCGTGCGGTAACCGCGAACTCGGTCGCGAGATCGGCAATGCCGAACTGATGCGGCTCGGCAGCGATAGGGCAGGTCGCTGACACAATTCACTCGTGCCTTACGTTAACGTAAACGTCAAGGCAGCAAGACCGCTTTTATTCCACACTCAGGCACCTTCGTCGCGCCACCAGCGTTAACGGAATTAAGGCGATTTGTTGCCCGGCTGTAAGGAGATGCCGTTGTCTGATACGCCCAACTACACCCCGCCGGAGGTCTGGACCTGGAAGCAGGGGAACGGTGGCCGCTTCGCCTCCATCAACCGTCCCATCGCCGGGGCCACGCACGACAAGGAGCTGCCAGTCGGCCGCCATCCGCTGCAGCTCTACTCCCTGGCCACGCCGAACGGGGTGAAGGTCACGGTGATGCTCGAAGAACTGCTTGCGACCGGTCATGCCGGGGCGGAGTATGACGCTTGGCTGATCCGCATCGAGGATGGAGATCAATTCGGTAGCGGCTTCGTGGCGGTGAACCCCAACTCCAAAATCCCGGCGCTGATGGACCGCAGCGGACCCCAGCCGGTCCGGGTCTTCGAGTCCGGCTCCATCCTGGTTTACCTGGCCGAGAAGTTCGGCGCCTTCCTGCCGACCCATCCGGCCGCCCGCGCCGAATGCTTGTCATGGCTTTTCTGGCAGGTCGGCAGCGCGCCTTTCCTCGGCGGCGGCTTCGGCCACTTCTATGCCTACGCCCCCACCAGGATCGAATATGCCATCGATCGGTTCGCGATGGAGGTGAAACGCCAGCTCGACGTGCTGAACCGGCGCCTGGCTGAAAGCGAGTACCTGGCCGGGCCCGAGTATACGGTCGCCGACATCGCGGTCTGGCCCTGGTACGGCGGGTTGGTGAAGGGACTGTTGTACGGCGATTCCGGCAAGTTCCTGCAAGTGCAGGAGTATGCCAATGTGCTGCGCTGGGACGAGAGGATCGCGAAACGCCCGGCAGTGCAGCGCGGGAGCATGGTCAACCGCATCTCCGGCGAGCCATCCAATCAGCTGCACGAGCGGATAATGCCAGTGACTTCGAAACGAAGACGCAGGACAAGGTGGCGCCGGAGGTCTGATTAACTGATCCATACATCGACGGCGATGCATATGCGCAGGACCGGCGACGTGACCGACATACGACTCGGGTCGTTGGTCGCCGCGATAGCAACGAGATGTAACACGGTTGCGACGCAGGCGGTCGGCAATCCAATCATCACGGAAACCAGGCGATGAAAGGGTGGATCGTTCATACAGCGCGTCGCGTGTGCGCGGGGCTGATCCTCGCGGTGCTGGCGATGGTGGCAGCACCGGCTAGTCCGGCCCCGCCGGGACAGGTTGTCGTGGCCGCGCACGTGGTGGGTGGAGCGGCCATGCTTGAGGTCAGCAACCGGAGCGGGCACCCCGTCAGGTTTAAGAGCGCGGTCGTAGTCGAGAGTTATGACGGATGGGCGTGACGCACGATGCTGACCGGGATGAATCTACAGGCTGCGTGCGACCTTGATGATCGGCCCGCGCCGCTGCCGGCGTCGATCGTCCTCGCGCCGGGTACAATGCTGCGACCACCGCCATGGGTTGGCTGGTCACGCCGAGGCCAGTGTAACGAGCACTGCCGCACTAACATGTACTGGGGACCGAGGACGGTGCGCCCTTGCTTTGTAGGACCACCCGCGAGACACTCCCGCCCATGCCGTTGGTCCACCGCCCCACGTTCCTGAACGACTCCCGACGCCACCCCTGCAGACCGACACGAAAACCGCCCCGAAGCTGACCTTCGTGACCTTCACCCCCCGGCTAGTGCCGCATCAGCACCAGTTCCTCCGCCATCGTCGGGTGGATCGCAACCGTCTGGTCGACCTGCGCTTTGGTCAGCCCCGCCTTCACCGCGATCGCCAGCGCCTGCATGATCTCGGCTGATTCCGGCCCGATCATATGCGCTCCCACCAGCTTGTCGGTCGCGCTATCGACGATCAGCTTGAAATGCGCCCGGTCCTGTCGCCCGGTCAGTGTGTTGCGCATCGGCCGAAAGTCGCTCGAGAACACCGAGACGCTGCCCAGTCGGTTGCGCGCCTCGCCCTCGGTCATGCCCACCCCCGCCATCGGCGGCGACGAGAACACCGCGCTCGGAATACAGCCATAGTCCAGAACGATCGGCTTGTCGGCGAACAGATGATCCGCCACCGCGTGCCCCTCGCGGATCGCGACGGGCGTCAGCTGCACGCGGTTGATCACATCGCCCACCGCGTAGACGTTCTCGGCGCTCGTCCGGCAATTCTCGTCCACCATCACCGCGCCCTTGTTGTCGAGCCCAATCCCCGCCGCCTCGCACCCCAGCCCGCGCGTATTGGGATCGCGCCCGATCGCGAACATCGTCAGATCGGTCTCGATCGCATCGCCGGTCTTGGTCCGCAGCCGCTGCCGCCCGCTCTCCAGCACCTCGATCCGGTCGATCTCGCAGTGGAAGCGGAACTTGATCCCGCGCACCGTGCTGATCGCCAGCAGCCGCTCGACCAGACTATGGTCCCATCCGCGCAGGATCGATCCGCTGCGCACCACCAGCGTCACGTCCACGCCCAGCTCGTGAAAAATTCCCGCGAACTCGTTGGCGATATACCCCGATCCCGCGATGACGATCCGCTCGGGCAGCTTCTCCAGATGGAACGCCTCGTTCGAGCTGATCGCCAGTTCCGCCCCCTCGAAACTGGGCATCGCCGGATGGGCCCCGGTCGCGATCAGGATCTTGTCCGCCGTGACGCGCTGCTCGCCGACCTGAAGCGTATGCGCGTCGAGAAACGTCGCGCGCGATTGCTTCAGTTCGACCTTGGCGTTGTCCAGCGTTTCGCCGTAAGCCTCGTTGATCCGGTCCACATCGGCCAGCACATTGTCGCGCAGCATCGGCCAGTCGAACGTCGGCGTCCCCACGTCCCACCCGAAGCGCTTGGCGTCGGCCAGATCCTCGGCGAAGTGCGACCCGTAGACAAGCAGCTTCTTGGGCACGCACCCGCGGATGACGCAGGTGCCCCCCACCCGGTACTCTTCCGCGATCGCGACCCGCGCGCCGTGCCCCGCCGCGATCCGCGCCGAGCGAACCCCGCCCGAGCCCGCGCCAATGACGAAATAATCGTAATCGTATGTGGTCATGATACGGATTTAGGGGGGTGGAGGGCGGGGCGCTAGGCCGACGATCGGAGCTGATGACGCGGATTGTTCCCAGGCCGGCGACCCAGCGAAGCATGGCTACGACCGCGTTCCGGGTCAGATCGTGGACAGATCGATGCTGCTGGCGCGAGCCTGGTTCTTGATCTTCGCGCGCGAAATGCGTTAAAGTGTTATAAGTGAAGCTAAGGCACGACGGAGACGCACCTTGCTTGGCAGAAGATTAAGGCAGCTATTTCAGAACCCCCGCGCCGCGCGGCCGCTGCTCGGTAGTCTCAAATCCTCGTTCTCGCAGTATGGCGAGGATCACATGCTGAACATCCTGTTATGGCCTGGTGCCAAGGGCACTTATGTCGACGTCGGGTCGCATCGCCCGATCGAAGGTTCAAACACCTACGGATTGTATTTGCGCGGTTGGCGCGGATTGACCGTCGATCCAAATCCCGCATTTCAGGACGCCTACGCGCGTCACCGGCCGCATGAACCGCACCTCGTCGAAGGGGTATCCGACGCGCGCGGTGCCCTCACCTATCATGGCTTCGATAACAGCGTCTTCAACACGCTGTCCGACCAGCGCGCCGCCGATCTGGCGCAGGGCGGCATTCGCACGGTGACGCGATCGCGGGTGACGACCCGCCCTCTGCGCGAGATGGTCGAAGAACACCTTGGCGGACGACCGATCGATCTGTTGTCGGTTGATTGCGAGGGCCTCGATCTGCAGGTTATCCGCTCGCTCGACCTGATGCGCCACCGGCCGACCGTGATCATCATGGAGGACTTCGCGCGGCTCGCGATGTTTCGCAGCGGCGAGGGCGAGAGCGCTCTGCACACATTCCTTATTGACAGTAACTATAGCCCGTTTGCCCAGCTGGCGTTCTCGGCGCTGTACATCGCGAACGACCACCGCGAGCTGATGTCACGCAGCGATGCGTTCGATTCGGCGCGTATCCAGGGCGGCATCCTGTCGTCATGACGCGGGTCAAAGAGGAGCCGGTTCGCCCAAGCGCGCCCTTCTACCTCGGCTTTGCCGCCCCGTCCTCGACGAGATAAGATCCTTCGTCCGCCTAGAGAACGATGCCCGAATAACGCAGAGCGACCGGTGCGTGTTCCAGACGAACGGACCATGACAATTTTAACATATAGAGCCGCTGGGAGCGGTTGCTCTGGCTACACTAAACTTCTTCGTACTCCCACTTGGTCGCGTCCAAACGCTCAAGCATTTCCAATGTCTTAGTTTTCAATGCAGTGAGCCGATGGGCGGATAATCGGCCCTCGACTATGGCCCGCACTGAGTCCCTGTCCTCTGTGAAAATCACACTGGTGCCGTCGATGTACGCGCAATATCTCTTAGTGTTCTCGCCATCTTCAGCTAACTGCGAGTCTCCGTCAAGTCTATACAATGCCGCGAGTGCTTCAAAATCGGGAGCGTCGTCGTAGTCCCAACCGCTATCCATGTTCAACCAAGCGTGTTCGCTATGCCATAGCGCTTGACGAACATTCCACAGCCGATTGGATTTGCGATCAACACGCCGCATCGTCCAACGCTGCCAGTCAAGAGCTGTCAGTCTGGTCCATTCGCCGCTGGCGATTTCGAGCGACCAGGAGTCGATGTTCTCCGAAATTACGCGAGAGGCATCGTGCCATACCTCCCCTTCCTTAATAATTTAGATCGAGCGTCATCGGAAAGCGCGGCGGAGTGCTCATGTATCCAGCCAGGCACGTCGCCCCTAGATGGGAGTGCTGTGATGTGCATGGTATCGAGTGCGAGCCGGAACACCGGCGTCGACCCGGCAACGCGCTGCTCGGGATGACCGAGGCAGCCAATAATGATGATGGTATTGTCAACCAATGTTGCGCTGTGAAAATCGGTTGGCGGGAAAGATGAGGGCGGATACCCGAAGATCGCGACCGAACCATCGGATTTAACAACGATTACGTCGCTGTAGATGAAGAAATCTGGATCATAGTAGTCTTCGTGCTCGCCACCGATATATACTACTCGGCCATCAGGCAGCGCAGTCTCGCTCTTGCCGAACCGATCGAAGCACCACATCGGGTTAATGGCGACGGCCGACGGTCCTCCTACGGCATCGTTAGCCCGGTAGGCTGACCAGCCCATTCTGACGAGCCAATGCCATAACGGGTTGTCGAGAGACGTCGGATTTTCACTTACGGTACGGGGAGAGCGCCATGCGAGAAATTCACCTTTATCTAAAGCTGGCAAGGGCTGGTCTGGTCTGTCGTCGTTCTCTTCCATCTAGGACCCTGCTGACATGCTCTGTGTATAACGTTATAGTAAGCGGCGTTACCGCGCGTTCCAGACCGGGCGAGGTTGCGCGAGAAGGTCTTGCGTCGTGATCTGTCCGAAGTCGCCGCAAACTCTTCGCGCTTAATCGTCCCGGCTGACCCGCTCCACCCGCTCGTGCCGCTCCTGTGCTTCGAGCGTCATCGTCGCCACCGGCCGCGCCTCCAGCCGGGTCAGGGCGATTTGCTCCCCCGTCACCTCGCAGTAGCCGTACTCGCCGCTATCCAATCGCCGCAATGCCGCGCTGATCTTCGCGATCAATTTGCGCTGGCGGTCGCGCGTGCGCAGTTCGAGGCCCCAGTCGGTCTCGGACGCCGCGCGGTCGGTCACGTCCGCCTCCTTAAGCGGCTCGACCTGCAACACCGCGAGCGTCTCGCGCGCCTCCGCCAGAATATCCGCGCGCCACGCGATCAGACGGCCCCGGAAATAAGCCTGCTGGCGCGGGTTCATGAACTCCTCATCCGCGCTGGGGCGATAGCCTGCTGGCAACAGCTCGCTCCCATTTTGCTCGCGCGCGATCACGTTCAACATCGGCCGTCCTTTTCATGGCGACCGGCCGTTTACAGCCATGTCCGCTCCCCAACGCCCGCGCCTATAAGGAAGGTCGCTTCCGTGAACAAGCGCCCAATACGGGTCTACCGTGTCGTCCGGGTTACAACTGCCCATGGCAATGCTTGTACTTCTGCCCCGATCCGCACGGGCACGGCTGATTACGCCCGACCTGCCCCCAGGTCGACGGATCGTCCGGATCGACCCCCGCCGCATAATTGGCCGCCTGGATCGACGGCGCGCTCGCCAGACGGGGCAGCGCGCCCGCCCCGAACGCATCGTTCTCGCCCGTGAATGGATCGAGGTGGAAGGGGCTCATCTGCCCCAGCGCGAACTCGTCCATCGGCAGCGGCGCGTTGAACTGCGCGCTCGCCAGCATCCGCGTCACATCCTCGCGCACCGCGCCGAGCATCCGCTCGAACAGCGCGAACGCCTCCTGCTTATACTCGTTCAGCGGCGTCTTCTGCGCGTACGCCCGCAGGTGGATCACCGAGCGCAACGCGTCGAGCGTCGCCAAATGCTCCTTCCAGTGATGATCAAGCGATTGCAGCAGAACGCTCTTCTCGATCTGTGTCCACTGCTCGCCCTCGATCCCCTCGCGTTTGGCCACGACATGCGCCTCCGCTCCCGCGATCAGCCGCTCCCCGACCATCGCGGGATCGATCCCCTCCTCCTTCGCCCAGTCCTCGGCGGGCACCTCGACCCCAAGCGTCCCGGCCGCGCCCTCGGCGAGCAGCGTCAAGTCCCACTGCTCGGGATACGTCCCCGCCGGGCACGCCATCTTCACGAGCGCCGCCGCCGTATCGCGCCGCATGTCGGCGGTCACGTCGTCAAGGCCCTCGGCGTCCATCACGTCGGCGCGCTGCTCGTAAACCACCTTACGCTGATCGTTCATCACGTCGTCGTACTGGAGCAGCTGCTTGCGCACGTCGTAGTTACGCGCCTCGACCTTCTTCTGCGCGGTCTCGATCGCCTTCGAAATCCATGGGTGGACGATCGCCTCGCCCTCCTCAAGCCCGCTGTTCATCATCCGGTGCAACATCGATTGCTGCCCAAAGATCCGCAGCAGATCGTCGTCTAACGAGAGATAGAACCGGCTGAACCCCGGATCGCCCTGCCGCCCGCTGCGCCCGCGCAACTGATTGTCGATCCGGCGGCTCTCGTGCCGCTCGGTGCCGAGCACATATAGGCCCCCGGCGGCGAGCACGCGCGCCTTCTCCTCCACAATTTCCTGCCGGATGCGCGCCTTCGCCGCCTCCTTCAACTCGCCATCGGCCATCGCGCTCAGCTCGTCCGCCACGCGGAAGTCGAAGTTGCCGCCGAGCTGGATGTCGGTACCGCGTCCGGCCATGTTGGTGGCGATCGTCACCGCGCCCTGCCGCCCCGCCTGCGATACGATATGCGCCTCCTGCTCGTGGAAGCGCGCGTTCAAGACGGCGTGCTGGACACCCTCCTTCTTCAGATACTCGGACAACAGCTCGGACTTCTCGATCGAGACCGTCCCCACCAGCACCGGCTGGCCATTGCCCGAAGCCTCGCGGATGCCCTTGGCGATCGCGCCGTATTTCTCGGTCGCGTTCTTGTAGAACTCGTCCTGGGCGTCCTTGCGACCCACCGCTACGTTGGTGGGGATCTCGACCACGCTCAGCTTGTAAATTTCGTAAAACTCGCCCGCCTCGGTCAGCGCGGTGCCCGTCATCCCCGCCAGCTTGGGATACAGACGGAAGTAATTCTGGAAGGTGATCGACGCCATCGTCTGATTTTCGGGCTGGATTTCGACGCCCTCCTTCGCCTCGACTGCCTGGTGCAGCCCGTCGGACCAGCGCCGACCTTCCATCATGCGCCCCGTGAACTCGTCGATGATGACGATCTTGCCCTCGCGCACGATGTAATCGGTATCGAGCTTCCACAGTACGTTGGCGCGCAACGCCTGGTTGAGGTGGTGCACCACCTGCGTATTCTCGATGTCGTACAGGTTGCCGCCGTGCAGCACGCCCGCCGCCTCCAGCGCGCGCTCGACCGTCTCGGTCCCCGCCTCGGTCAGCACCACCGACTTCTGCTTCTCGTCGAGCTCATAGTTCTCCGCCGCGAGCGTCTTCACCACCGCGTCGACGCCGACATACAGGTCGGTCTTGTCCTCGCTCGGACCGCTGATGATCAGCGGCGTGCGCGCCTCGTCGACCAGAATCGAATCGACCTCGTCGACGATCGCATAATGGAACGGCCGCTGCACCATCTGATCGCGCGCGTATTTCATGTTGTCGCGCAGATAATCGAAGCCAAGCTCGTTATTGGTCGCGTAGGTGATGTCCGACGCATACGCCTCGCGCCGCTGATAATCGTCGAGACCCGGCACGATCACGCCCACGCTCATGCCCAGGAATTTGTATACCCGCCCCATCCACTCGGCGTCGCGCCGCGCCAAATAGTCGTTGACCGTCACGACATGCACGCCCTTGCCCGCGAGCGCGTTCAGGTACACCGCTAGCGTCGCCACCAGCGTCTTGCCCTCGCCGGTTTTCATCTCGGCGATCTCGCCCCGGTGCAGCACCGCGCCGCCGATCATCTGCACATCGTAGTGCCGCTGGCCGAGCGTGCGCTTGGCCGCCTCACGAACCGTGGCGAACACCTCGGGCAGCAACGTGTCCAGTTTCTCGCCTGCCACCAACCGCTCGCGGAACACCACGGTGCGCCCGCTCAGCTCGGCGTCGCTCATCGCCTCGTGCTTGGCCTCGAGCGCGTTGACGCGCCCGACCAGCGGCTGCAACTGCCGGACGACACGATCATTAGACGTGCCGAAAATCCGCTTAGCGATCCCGCCGATACCGAGCATTGTTCACCTTGAAATATGGGCGCACGGAACCTCGCGCGAAAACCGCCCCTTAGCTCCCGCGAGATAGGCGGGGGGGTAGGGGGCGTCAATTAGCGGGAGCGCCGCGAACCCGCTCGGCCCGCTGCTTAGTCATATCGCTTCCAAGGACGCCCTCGCCCGATATCGCGCGCTGCTCCATGAGGTAGACGCGTCTCGAAACGGCGCAATTGAGCCTGTGCATCCTCGTCGCCAAGGCGAGCTGCTCGCCCGAGCCATCGGCGATACCCGTCCAAATCCGATATGTTAAAACGACTCATGGCCTCGTTGTAGGCAGCTGTAGAGTAGCCGTGCCTGTAAGCGCGATAGTTTAAGCTAACCGAAGAATATGGGTCAGTACGCTTACGCTTATCCGCCATACGACGGCTCAACTCCGCCATCGATTCCGCATCCGCGCGCAAGCTGAGATGCAGAAGGATAGGCCAGGCGAAGGCAAACCATCCGCGCCTGAAACGACGGTCGGCAGTTTGTCCCAGTCGATTCTTCTGTCGTTGATCCACTTTGCGTCTCCTGTCTCGTATGGCGGACCATTTACAGGCAAACAGCGCCAATGACCCGCTCCCCCCTCGCTCCCCCACACTTTCCTCCCATGCCCGACATCCCCGGCGTCCGCCTCGCCACCGCGCGCGCGGGCTACAAGGCGTGGGAGCGCGCCGACCTCACGCTCGCCGAGTTTGCGCCCGGCACCACGGTGGCGGGCCTGACCACACGCTCGCGCTGCCCCTCGCCCGAGGTCGAACTGTGCCGCGCGCACCTCCCCCAGGGCCACGCGCGCGCACTCGTGGTCAACGCGGGCAACTCGAACGCCTTCACCGGCGCGCTCGGCACCGAGGCCACCCGCCTCGTCACCGCCACCACGGCGCAAGCGCTCAATTGCGCCGAGGACCAAATCTTCGTCGCCTCCACCGGCGTCATCGGCGTCCCCCTGCCGCAGGACAAAGCCAAGGCGGGCCTGGAAGCCGCCTTCGCCAAGCTCCGCGTCGGCAGCCTCGCCACCTGGGAGCACGCCGCCACCGCCATCGGCACCACCGACACCTTCCCCAAAGGCGCGTCCGCCACCGCCCTCATCGACGGCAACCCCATCACCATCGCGGGCATCGCCAAAGGCTCGGGCATGATCGCACCCGACATGGCAACCATGCTCGCCTTCATCTTCACCGACGCCGCGATCACCCCACCTGCGCTGCAAGCGATGCTTGCAGCGTCAGCCGACGCCAGCTTTCACCGCATCACCGTCGACGGCGACACCTCGACCAGCGACACCCTCCTCGCCTTCGCCACCGGCAAGGCGGGCAACCCGCCCCTCGAAGCTTCCGACCCCGCCTTCGCCCAAGCCCTCACCCAAGTCTGCGCCGACCTCGCCCGCCAAATTGTCCGCGACGGCGAGGGCGCGCGGAAGTTCATCACCATCCATGTCACCGGAGCCGACACAGACCACGCCGCGCACTGCATCGCGCTCTCGATCGCCAACTCGCCGCTGGTCAAAACCGCGATCGCGGGCGGCGACGCCAACTGGGGCCGCGTCGTCATGGCGGTCGGCAAGGCGGGCGAAGCCGCCGACCGCGACCGGCTCGCCATCCGCTTCGGCCAAACCACCGTCGCCGAACACGGCGCAGTCGTCCCCGCCTACGATGAAGCCCCCGTCACAGCCCACCTCCACGGCACCGAAATCGAAATCGGAGTCGATATCGGTCTGGGCCAAGGCCGCGCCGAAGTCTGGACCTGCGATCTCACCCACGGCTACATCACGATCAATGCCGATTACCGCAGCTAGCCCGTCCTACCCACCCCGCGCACATTGACCGCGGTCCGATCGGCAGCTCGATGAGCCAGCGAGCTGTCACATAAAAGCTCGATCGCGGTGATCGGCGATAGTCGACGTTAATAGTCGACACCTCCTGGCTGAGGCGTGTCGTGCACGAACCTCATCGATCCGTCGGCTTGCGGAACCAGAATAGATGACGTCGGAGTCTCGTCGGCTACGGAGCTTGCCGAGTCAGGCGCGTTCGCCGGGTTTCCGATTGGGGGCGGCAAGGTCGATCCACCGTAGGGTATAACGGCGGGGTCGAACGTATACGCCGCCCCCGGGCTCAACGTCACCACAAGCGGATTGGGTTTGAGGCTCTTGAGCGAGCCGTTGCTGACATCGACGACGACACCGATGAGACCCCCGACAATGATGTTGCCGAACGCCGCCGCCGGGCGATTGACCGTCCTCACGTCCGCATGCGCGATCTGGAAGCCCGGCTTATCGAAAGTAACGTTGAAAACGTCCTCGCGCCTCAGCTTGAGCGTACACGGCGTTGTACACGTCGATCCTGTGCTAAGAATTGCCTTCGCGCCCGGAGGCTCGGACTGAATAGTGAATTGCTGCTTCGTGCCCCGAACCACGGTCGCGCACCCGGGCAAGCTTGCCGCTACAGCCAACATCATCAACTTTGATACAACGGTCATACGCTCTTTTCCCCCTGGTCGTTACACTCCCATAACAGAATGGCTTACCGAGGAAAGTGCCTATTGCACCGAAGGTGATAATAATCCCTCTGCACTCCTTACTCGGCGTGCCTCCAAGCAATATAGCGAACAGGTAAGCCGCCTCTATCGGAACCCCGCCCGACGCCCCTCGTTGCCTCGCCGTTCCATCGATCAACCCGGAGATCACCATGACCCGCCTAGCGATCCTCGCCGCCAGCGCCGCGCTCGCGCTCGCTGCCCCCGCCTTCGCGCAAGACGCGGCACCGCCGCCGCCCGCCGCGACGATGACCGGCACGATGACCGCGGCCGACGTCGGCGTCTCGCCGATGACCGGCCTGACCGCGACCAACTACGCCGAGATGGCGGCCGATAGCGACAAGTTCGAGATCGCGTCCGCGCGCATCGCGCTCGACAAGTCCTCGCGCCCCGACGTCAAGCAATTCGCGCAGATGATGATCGATCAGCACACCACGAGCACCACGCAGCTGTTGGGCTCGCTCAAGAACGATCAGCGCACGATCAAGGTGCCCGCTGGCCTCGCGCTCACCAGCGACCAGAAATCGATGCTCAAGCAGCTCAAGAAGGCACCCACGGCGAGCTTCGACAACACCTACCTGACCCAGCAGCTCGAGAGCCACAAGAAGGCGTGGTCGGTGCAGAAGGGCTACGCCACCAGCGGCCAGGACACGACGCTGCGCCAGTTCGCCGCCAACCAGGTGCCCGTCGTCGAGAGCCACATCACGCAGGTCAAGGCGCTGATCCCCGCGGGCGTCGGCGCGCAGTAAGCGTTTAGCTTGACGCCGGACCCTGGTCCGGCCTAATTACAGGCGATCGGCGGTGCGTTCCCACGCGCCGCCGTTTCGCGTTTCAGTTTCGATCCGCCCGAGGACAGCATGGCCAAGCCAACCACCGTCAAGATCCGCCTGGTCAGCAGCGCGGACACCGGTTTCTTCTACGTCACCAAGAAGAACCCGCGCAACACGACCGAGAAGATGACGATGCGCAAATACGACCCCATCGTCCGCAAGCACGTCGACTTCAAGGAAGCCAAGATCAAATAGGATGCCGCTCTACGGAGAGGTCGAGCACCTCTCCCCGCTGATCCGCCGCGTCACCGCCGATAACCCCGGCCCGTTCACCGGCAATGGTACCGGCACGCACATCGTCGGCCACGGCGAGATCGCGGTGATCGATCCCGGCCCGGACGACGCCGCCCATGTCGCCGCGCTGTTGCGCGCCACCCAAGGCGAGCGCGTCGCCGCGATCCTGATCACTCACACCCACCGCGATCACAGCCCCGCCGCCCGCGCGCTCGCCGCCGCGACCGGGGCACCCATCATCGGCTGTCCGCAGGTGGCGACGATCCCCGAAGGCGGCGCGGGCGAGGCTTTAGATACGCCCTACGCTCCCGATCGCATCCTCACCGACGGCGAGGCGATGGAAGGCCCCGGCTGGCTCCTGGAGGCGCTCGCCACCCCCGGCCACGCCTCGAACCATCTCGCCTACGCGCTGCCCCAAGAACGCGCGCTGTTCACCGGCGATCACGTCATGGGCTGGTCGACCACCGTCGTCGCGCCGCCGGATGGCGACATGGCCGATTACATCGCCAGCCTCGCGCGCCTGCAAGCCCGCGACGACCTCATCTATCATCCCACCCACGGCGATCCCGTAGCCGAACCCCAGCGCCTCGTGCGCGGCCTCCTCCTCCACCGCCGCCAGCGCGAGGCCGCGATCCTGGCGTTGCTCGCCAACCGCCCGACCGCGATCGAGGCGCTCGTCTCCACCATGTACGCCTCGGTCGATCCGCGCCTGCACGGCGCGGCGGCGCTCAGCGTTCTCGCCCACCTGATCGCGCTCGAACGCCAAGGAACGGTCCACCGCGAAGGCGACACCTGGGCGCTCGCCTGAGCCGTTCGACAAACCGCTCCCTCCGCCTACATAGCCCACCATGCGCCTCCCCATCGCCGTCCTCCTGCTGCTCCTCGGCGCGCTGATCGGCTGGGGCGTGTCGCACCGCGTCGGCGATCCCGCACTCGATCCGTCCGGCCCGCGCGCCGATGTCGCGACGATCGCCTCCGCCAGCCTGCGCTCGGTCCAGCATCAGGCGCGCCTCACCAGCTTCGCCGCGCGCTTCGTCGTCGCGGTCACCTCGGAGCACCGCACGCTCGGCCTCGCGCAAGTGAAGACGATGATCGTGCCCGGCATGGTCCGCTACGAACTCGATTGGGCGAAGCTCACCGCCGCCAACCTCAAGTGGAACCCAGCGCAACACACGCTCCTCGTCGAAGCCCCCGCGATCGAGATCGCCGGTCCTCAAGTCGAGATGACCCATATTACCGAGTATAGCGAAGGCAAGCTGCTCATGGCGCTGACCGGCAGCGAACCCGCGCTCGATACCGCCAACCGCGCGCGCATCGAGAGCCAGATGCAAAGCGAGGCGCGCGAACCCACCTTGCTGGGTATGGCGCGTGACGCGACGCGCGCGGCGGTGGGGCGCACCTTCGCGCTGCCGCTCGCCGCCGCCGGGATCGACGCGCACGTGGTGGTGCGCTTCCCCGGCGAAGCATGAGGAAACGCCGATGTCGGTGATGTTCAACCCGTTCAAATCCGGCCCGGTCATCGATCTGCGCGACGAGATCGGTCGGCTGCGCCGCGAGCGAAACGCGGTCATCCTCGCGCATTACTACCAGTCCGCCGAAATCCAGGACCTCGCGGACTTCGTCGGCGACAGCCTCGATCTGTCACGCAAGGCCGCCGCCACCGACGCCGACGTGATCGCCTTTTGCGGCGTCAAGTTCATGGCCGAAGTCGCCAAGATCCTCTCGCCGAACAAGACCGTCGTCCTCCCCGACCTCGACGCCGGCTGCAGCCTCGAAGACTCGTGCCCCCCCGCCGAGTTCGCCGCCTTCCGCGCCGCCCACCCCGATCACATCGCGCTCAGCTACATCAACTGCTCCGCCGAGGTGAAAGCCTTGAGCGACATCATCGTCACCAGCTCGTCCGCCGAGCGCATCATCGCGCAGCTGCCCGAGCATCAGCCGATCATCTTCGGCCCCGATCGCCACTTGGGCGCATACCTCAACCGCGTCACCGGTCGCCAAATGCTACTTTGGCAAGGCGCGTGCATCGTCCACGAGGCGTTTTCCGAACGCGAACTGCTCAAATTAAAGGCGCAACACCCCGGGGCGCCGGTAGCGGCGCACCCAGAATGCCCCGGCCACATCCTCGATCACGCCGATTACGTCGGCGCGACCAGCGGCATCCTCAAATTCGCCCTCGCCTCGCCCGCCGCCACGATCATCGTCGCAACCGAACCGCACATCATGCACCAGATGCAGCTCGCCGCGCCCGGCAAACTCTTCATCGGCGCGCCCGGCGCGGACGGCAACTGCAACTGCAACATGTGCCCGTACATGGGCCTGAACACGATGGAGAAGCTCTACAGCGCGCTGCGCGATCTCCAGCCGCAGCTGCATTTATCCGAGGCCACACGCCTCGCCGCGTTGAAACCGCTCGAACGGATGCTCGCCATGTCGGGCGGCGCCCCGCTCGGCACCGATCTCGGAGCGCGCGCCACCGAAAACGCGGTTGCACTGTAGGATCGATCGAGCGATGTGTCGTCACATGCCGTACCGCCGGAATCTCTCGAAACTAGCCGATATCCAAGCAGAACAGCGTTCCGCGCCATCGTCCTGACCGCCGGAGACTTTGTGAACTTCCCATCGCCCCGAACCCGCCGACCACCGCCAGCGCGGTTCCGTTCGCATCGCTGGCCCGGTCGCTCGGCAGCCCAACGACGCTGCCTCGCATGATCCTCCACCACCTCCCCGCCGCCGATCGGTTCCACACCAAGATCGACTGGCTCGACAGCTGGCACAGCTTCAGCTTCGGTCCCCACCACGACCCCGCCCGCATGGGCTTCCGCGCGCTACGCGTTATCAACGAGGACCGCGTCGCGCCGGGCGCAGGCTTCCCGCGCCACGGCCACCGCGACATGGAAATCCTCACCTACGTCCTCGAAGGCGCACTCGCGCACAAAGACAGTAGCGGCGGCGCAAGTACCATCCGCCCCGGCGACGCCCAGCGCATGACCGCTGGCAAGGGCATCGAGCATAGCGAATACAACGCCAGCGCCGACGCCCCCGTCCACCTCCTCCAGATCTGGCTCCTTCCCGAACGCGCCGCACTGACCCCCGGCTACGAGCAGACCGCGCTCCCCACCGCCACCCCCGCGCAAGGCGGCCTCGCGCTGATCGCGGGCCCCGCAGGCGGCGACGACGCCGTCACCCTCCACCAGGACGCCTGCATCTGGCGCGCGCTCATCACCAAAGGCGCGCCGATCGCAGTCGACCTCGCCCCCGGCCGCCACGCCTGGCTCCAGGTCGCACGCGGCACCGCACACGTCGCCGGACAACATCTCGCCCAAGGCGACGGCCTCGCCGTCAGCGACACCGACCGCCTCGACCTCACCGGCGAAGGCGAACTCCTCCTCTTCGATCTCGCCTGACCCCAAGCCTCACCAGTCGGCGAACTCGGCCTCGGCCTCCGTCACGCTCGCCGCCGCGTTCCACGCCTCGACCAGCCCCGCCAGCGCACGCCCATCCACCGGCCGCGAGCACAGAAAGCCCTGATAGGCCTGGCACCCAACCGCTACCACGCCGATACGCTGCTCGTCCGTCTCCACCCCCTCCGCCACCACCGCCAGCTCGAGCCGCCGCGCGATATCGACGATCCCGCGCACCACCACCCGGTCACGCTCCGAGCCGACCAGGTCGACGATCAGGCTCCGATCGATCTTAATATAATCGGCGGGCAACGCGCTCAGATAAGCGAGACTCGAATACCCCGTCCCGAAATCG
>JAABUX010004599.1_pt1 | contig 17382 bp, 12 predicted proteins | sample 5561851 | NCBI WGS metagenome assembly JAABUX01 (sample SAMN10711883, study PRJNA513361) | rock metagenome | isolation source: Antarctica rocks | place: Antarctica: Victoria Land, Richard Nunatak red sandstone | collected 2016-01-03 | reverse complement strand
GCACTGCCTCGTGGCACATACCGCCGCCTGGGCGCCTTTGCCTTGATCAGGCACTGTCAACCGCGCAGGTGTCGCTCATCACGCTGCCCGATGAGCTGCTGCGCAGCATCCTGCGGCACGCCTGGGCAGACAAGCAGCCGCGCCCTGCAGCGGAGGAGGTGCGCGCCGCGGCCAGCCTGGCGTGCGTGTGCCGCCGCGTGCGCGCTGTGCTGCGCGCATGGCCGCTGCCGCTGGCGCTGGACTTCAGCGCGGCGCGCCTGAGCGACGCGCAGCGCCGCTGGCTGCTCGACCCCGGGCAGGCCCTCTGCGTGGAGGCCGCCAAGTTTGTCGATGTCCCTGCGGAAAGTGAGGACGCCCTGTGGGAGGAGCCGGACCTCGACAACTTTTTGGCCCGGCACGGCGGCACGCTGCTGCACCTGTCTGGCGTTCCGCTGCGGCTTGTGGCCTCTGTGCGCCCGGGCGAGCGGCCTGCTCTGGACCTGAGCGGCCTGCGCCTCCTGACCGTGTTGGGCATTGACTGCGGGGAAATGGGGTCTCAGGCAGACGATGGCACGTGGGCAGAGTGTTGGTGGTTGTGGCCCGAGTGCCTGCCAGGCGCCCTGGAGGTGCTGGAGCTGCCTCACCTCGAATATGGGTGGCTGGGGATGCTTGCGTGGACGCCGCGTCCGAGCGCAGGCTTGGCAGAGCGGCTGCCGCGGCTGCGCATGCTCCGCGTCACGTGCGTGCAATATTCGGGACCAGTCTGCCTTGGGGCAGTGCTCCCCATCCTTGAGGGGTTTTCTAGCCTGCCAGCCCTTGAGGTGGACGGCTCGGGGGCGGACATGCAGGTCCACGACACCCTCTTTGGCCATGTCAGGTCTGTTCGCGTCACGGCTGGGTACAAGCTGTTCCTGCGGGGTGGCTGGTGGGATGTGGCCACATATGTAGACCGCCTCTGCCCCGCTGGCCTGCAGGCTGCAGCGCTGTGCGCGGGCAAAATCCCGGCCCCGCTCCTGGACCCCGAGGGTGCTCAGGACGTTGATGTGATCGTGCATGTCCATGAGATCGTGCGTGCGCTGATTCTGAGGTGCGGGGACCGATTTGCCGTCGAGGTTGGCGTTCCGCACAACCCCCAGGGGTGGGCAAAGGCCCAGCTATGCCGCCTGGCCTGGCGCCGCTGGCCCGCCCCCGGCGCGCCCGACCTGCCCGCGGCCAGGGCCGCGCATGAGCGCGCCCGCGCATGGGTAGCTGATGCGGAGCAGTGGGTTCGGCAAGAAGAGCAGGAGCATATGTTTTGACAACATGCACGAGCTGTAGTGCCGGCAGAGCAGAAGTGTTTGAGGTGTGAAACGGCAGCACGCAATGCAAAGGCAGGCAGGGAGCGAAGCATCGCCGCCTGGGAATGCTGCAGTCAAGGCGCCTGCATGTTATGCGGGGTTGAGGATGAACAGAACTGTGTGTGCGTGTTCAGGGCTTGGTTGCTGCCATGCTGCTTGCACGCCTTTCACGTCAGTGTGTCACCAGAGAGTCACCAAACAGTCACCAAGAATAACAGCCAGCCGGCATCCGCTTGCCTTGCACCAACACGTGCGTCACATGACTCCAGGCTTGCAGGTCAGCATCGCGCAGGCTGGGCCCGCTCTGCACCCTTCTGAGGTCATGCCCCTTACAATCAACTCCATATCATTACCACGGGCATGCAGGTCACCCAGAACGCCCGGAGCGAGCCCTGCGTGCCTGCGTCCGATGCCCCGTGGTAGAGCACCGCTGCTGCGTTCTTTGCGCTTCTCGACTGGGTCGGCACAGCAAGAATAGCAGCAGCGCAGACACGATATAGGACGCCCGGCAAGCCACATTCCCATCTGTGCATAGCCCTCAAATCAAACCGGTTCAACACCAATTTGACACTTCATGTAAACACTTACACGCGAGCGTTCTGCACCGCTGCAAGGTGGCCATGATTGCAGACTCTGTGAGCGTGGCCCAGGTGGGCTTCCGAGTCAGACAGCGCTGGATGCAGCATGTGCGCCAGCGTCCAGGCTGCCATGCGATCTCCTGAGGCCGGCCCCATGGGCTCGCCGCACGCCGGCGGTGCCATCCCCCAAGGCATCCACCTGCACGCGACAGAAACCCCTGTCTGGGTGAATGTGACAACAGCTGGCTGCCACCAGCCCTGTCCCTGTGGCTTGAGGCCGGGGAACCCACTCCCCTCTGATTAGAATGTGTGCTGTAGAGCGTGTGTGTCTGTGCCATAGCAATGATAACATTTCCGACTGTAGCAGAGCCACTGCAGCCCAAGCTGCGGGCGGCCCGAGCGCACGCCCGGCCGCCAGCAGCACGCCGCCCGCCGCTGACCGGCTCGCCGCCGGCCGCAGGCGCACTCCGTCTGCCAAGAGGAGCAGGCCGCCGGGCGCGCCTGCCCGCGCAGCAGCAGGCTGTTGCCGACCACGGCCAGGCTGCTGAACGCCATGAGCGCGCCGGCGGCCGACGGGCTGAGCGCGAGCCCGGCCGCCGGCAGCGCGGCGCCGGCCGCGAGCGGGATGGCCACCAGGTTGTAGCCCAGCGCCCAGGCCAGGTTGGCGCGGATCCTGGCCAGCGCCGCGCGGCCCAGCGCCAGCACCTCCGCCGCCTGCGCCGCGCCGCGCGTCAGGCCGGTGATAGCATAACCCTACATTGTACCCTAACCCCACCCTATGATCCTGGCCAGCGTCGCGCGGCCCAGCGCCAGCACCTCCGCCGCCTGCGCCGCGCCGCGCGTCAGGCCGGCGCCCGCGCCTGCCGACGACCCGCCAGGCCGCCGCGCCAACCCGCCGCGCCGGCGCCTGCCGGCCGCGAGCGGGCCGGCCGCTGGAGCGGCAGCCGGGCGCCGACTAGCAGGCAAGGCCTGCCGGTTTTTGGCGCTGTCGGCGCGTGGCTGCGCCAACACGCACTCCAGGTGATCCTGCCGCGGACGCCCGCCAAGCCCGCCGCTGGCGTCCCGGCCAGCAGCTGCGTGCCTGCTTGCTTGCGGACACCCCTCTCAAACATTCACAACTTGCTGACTGAGCGACGCAAACAGCGCGTGTCTCCCCTCCAGTGCAGCCATTCCCTCCACACTGCAGGACCCCCCTCGAAGCAGGACCCGGGCAGCCGGCGCGCGCCTGGCCCAGGCGGCCGCCCACGAGCACCACGCCGGCGGCCTCGCCGGCCGCGTCCGCGCCGCCGCCCAGCGCGATGCCGACGTCGGCCGCCGCCAGCGCCGGCGCGTCGTTCACGCCGTCGCCGACCACGGCCACGCAGCGCCCGGCCGCGCGCAGCGCGCCGACCGCCGCCGCCTTCGCCTCCGGCCGCATGCCGCCCCACGCGCTGTCCGCCTGCGTGCCACGGGTGCGGGGTCAGCACAGGCGGATCAGCCGTACCGCAGCCCAACGACTCAGACACCACCCCTGTGTTGCAGCCGTGTCCCCGCATGTCGGCTGCTATCGCGCCGCGCATCCCACACAAGACGCGCCACACCTCGATGCCGGCCTCCGCAGCCGCGGCGGCGACGGCGGCCGCGCCGTCGCCGGACAGCAGGCCGACCCGCAGGCCCATGCCGCGCAGGCGCGCCACCGTGGCCGCCGCGTCCGGCCGCAGCGCGTCGCGGAAGCCGAGCGCGCCGAGAACGCCGCGACCCGCCTCGCCCACAAACACGGTCGTGCAGCCGGCCAGGCCCGCCGCGGCCACGCGCGCCTCCCACTCGCCGGCGTCAGCGGCGCCGCCGCCGCCGCTGCTGCTGCTCAACGCCCTGCTCTCAGTCCCGCCTGCGTCACCCGCCTCGCTGGCGGCGCCGTCCGCGCAGCGGCCGCGCGCGGGCTCCCGCGCCGCGGCGCCGCCAGGGCCGCTCGGCGCGTCCGGCGAGGCGGCCGTCGCGGCAGCGTCGCCGCCGGCCGCCCGCGGCGTGCAGCGCTCGAGCACCCAGCCGAGCGCGCCGACAGCCACCTCGCGCCCGCCGACGCGCCCGCGCACGCCGCAGCCGGGCTCCGTGGCGGCGTCCTCAGCGCGCGGGCTCGGGGACGGCAGGCCCGCGTGCGCAGCCGCGGCCGCGACCGCGTCGGCCAGCGGGTGCCGCGTGGTCGCCTCGACGGCGGCCGCGAGCGCGAGCAGCTCGGCGGCGGTCGCGCCGCCGGGCGCCGTCGCGGCGCCCACCAGGCGCAGGCGGCCCTCCGTCAGCGTGCCCGTCTTGTCAAGCATGACTGTGTCCACCTGTGCACGGCGCCAGGCAAACAGCATAAGCACATGCACGCGTCTCCTCAGCCAAGTCAAACTTCACTTGCTGAGGTCACTGCAGCAAGAATGCAGGGATCTGGGCACCTGCAGGCGCGCACAGCATGCCATCCACACGCAGCAGCAGCCTGCGGCTGCGCCAGCTGACAGGCGCATCACCCAGAAGTGACGGTGCAAAGAGCTTACAGGAGCATCGGCGGGACGCGCGGCGCGGGCGGCACCTGCGCGGCGCGCTCGAGCACGTCGCCGCCGCGCAGCAGCAGCCCGCGGCCCGCGCCGGCCGCGCTGGCGACCAGCACCGCCGTGGGCGTCGCCAGGCCGAGCGCGCAGGGGCAGGCCACCACCAGCACGTCCACCGCGAGCCGCGCAGCCACGAAGGCCGCGCCGCCGCCGCCGCCGGCCGCCGCGGCCGCCGCCACCGCGTCCGGGAACAGGCTGCCGCCTGCGCCGCATTGTTGCGCGACAGTCAGACGCGCATAGCCGGGCAGTGGGGGAAGGGATAGGGTATTGAGACACCATATACATATAACCTATTCCCTCTGCACTCTGCGCATGGCGCCGGCAGGCGTGCCGCTGTGCAGCCGGCAGCGGCGCGCTGCAGAGCACCAGTGATATGGACCGCCGTGACGGCCCCGGTGCTCGCAGCGCGGCGCGCTGAGCAACAGCTGACAGCTGCTGTGTTGAGACCGGTTGAGGCCCAGAGCAGACCGCGCACCCAGCAGCGACCAGAAGGCAAACGTGGCGGCCGAGGCCGCCATGACGCTGTAGCAGAAGCGCCCGGCGACGACGTCGGCCAGCCGCTGCACGGGCGCCTCGCGCGCCTGCCCAGCCGTGCAGTCATATGCTCACCCCTTGCAGGCCGTCTGCAGGCATGTAATGAACACCGCGCCATCTTGTGCTTATCTTATGTGGCCGAGCTGACATTATGCTGGGCACAGGCACCGCACCTCAACACTTGCAGCGCCCGCGCCTGTGCGTGCCCTGAACCATGTGCTCACGTGTGCATGCTCTGCACAGGCAGCACGGATGTCTCGAGCGCAGCCTTGTGTTGCGTCACAGGCATAAGCATGGCGCCGCGCTTATAGCCACTTAGCAATGGGTGCGCCTGGGCCAGCGGCTGCCAGCGCGCCTGCGCGGCGGCCACCAGGCGCCCGATGCCGGCCAGCGTGCTGCTGGCGCCGGTCGCGCTCGCGCGCAGCGACAGCGGCGCCTCATACACCACCGTGCCCGCCGTGACCTGCACGCGCGCGCGGGGGGTCCTCATGACCTCCTGCGCCATGTGCATGTAACAAGGGTCCACGGGCCATGCCGCTTGTCGATCATATGCAGAACTGTGGCATGTACGCATGGATGTGTATTTGCAGGTTGTTATGCTTTCCAACCTGCATGAGATCCCCATCTGTCAGATCCCTACCCTAACATTGCCCTGCCCTGAAGCGCGCCTGCGCGCCGGGCGCCTTGGCCACCAGCGCCGACTCGCCGGTCAGCATGGCCTCGTCGCAGCTGCCGCGCCCGGCCACCACCTCGCCGTCCACCGGCACGCGCTCGCCCGGCAGCACCTGGCGCGGGGGCGGCGCCCGTCAGGCAGCCTATCCAGCGTCCATTAAGCGTCCATCAAGCGGTGGGGCGGCGCCCATCAGGCGTGCAGAGCGCCAGGGGCGCCACAGGTCCACGCTCACGCTGCCGCCCCGCCATCGCCTTCGCGCGCTCGCCGGGCAGCGCGTGCGCCAGGCAGCGCTCTTTGAGATGAGCGCAGAGCCTGCGCACAGGTTCCAGGGGCAGACCTCTGCACGCGCCTGCACGGCAGTACCTGGAAACGCAGTCTTTGCCCTCTGATCACAGGCAGAGACGAGTCGGGCGCGGTCCTTAGCCCGCCAGGCAACGAGGCTTTCTGTTGTTGCTTATAACCTCCGCAGCGCAGCGCCAGGCAGGCAGGCAGCGCCTGCAGCGCACCAGCAGGAGGTCGCCCGCGCGCACGCTCGCCGTGGGCACCTCCACCGCATCCTCCCCGGCCGCCGCAGCGGCGGGCGGCCCCCGCGGCGCGACCAGCGCCCCCGCGGCCGCGGGCGCCTCCGCAGGCGCGGCCGCGCTGGGCGCGGTCGCGCGCGGCGGCGGCGCGCCCAGCAGCAGCCGCGACTGCGCGGGGATCAGCCGGGCCAGCGTGCGCAGGTCCGCTGCCGCCCAACGCACGGCTCTGCGTCAGCAGGGCGCCGGCGGCAAAGCTGACAACCCCGTGTGCATGCTGTGACGCTTCTCCTCCCAGCATTCTGGGCTTCTTTCTGCCGAAGCACTGGTCACATCGCAATGGCGTCATGCCCTGAGGGTGTTGGGAGTTCAAGACCTGCCTCCCACGCAGACAACCCACGCACATACTTCACACGCGAAGCTGCAGCTCAGTGAGCTCACACTGCCGCCGCAGGCTCCCCCGGCGCAGCGGTCCCCGCAGCGCGTGCACAGCACCCGACACCCGCAGCCGCGCGCGCGCCTCCAGCGTGCGCCCCAGCAGCACAAACGCGAGCAGCAGAACTGGCTCGCGCTGCCACCGCAGGCCCCCCTGGCGAAGCACCCCCTGTGTGACCCCCCGTAGGGTAGGGGTTAAGGCGTGGTGCGCACCCGACGCCCGCAGCCGCGCGCGCGCCTCCAGCGTGCGCCCCAGCAGCACAAACGCAAGCAGCATGACCGGCTCCTCCAGCGCGGCGCCGTCCAGCGCGAGCCCGGGCACCAGCGGGCCGGCCAGGCCGGCCGCAAACGAGGTCAGCGCGCCCATCGCGATCAGGGAGTTCATGTTGGGCGTGCCCCTGGCGCGCGTCGCGGCGCGCGTGGGCGGGGCGTGCCGGCTGCACCGGCGGTGCGGACTGCGGAGCTTGGCGCACCAGGCAGCCCTGTCACGAGCAGGGCGTGTGTTCCACTCATCCCCGGGCTGCATGCAAGACTGCACGCCATGCGGTGGCCTGCCACAAAATCTGGTTGTATGCAGTGCGCACAGAGCCACTTTGGAAAGCTTGTCATAGACACAAGCTTGACGACAAGGTCAACAGTTTGGATCGCATAAAGACCCCATTAAAGATGGTATGGCAGGGTAAGGTGTTGCAAGGGCCGCACCGTGCGAGCGCCCGGGCGCCGTCTATGACGAGCGGGCGGCCTGGGCCCGCGAGCGCGGCCGCGCCGAGCGCGAGGCTGACGCCCGGCTGCGCGAGCGCGGACAGGACGGGCCCGTGCGCGGCGCCGTGCCAGCCCAGGCCGTGCAGCACGTGACCCGCATGGTGCGTGCAGCAGGCGGCCACCAGGCCCCACGCGAGCGCCAGATCCACCTGCGCGCGCGCGCAACCCTACCCTAACCTCCTGCAGCATATGGGAGGCTGGGCAGCTTGGTATGCATGACACGCGTGGGGCCTCTGCCTCGCGGGCGCGCAGGGGCGCCGCCCTCCCGGCCCGGGCCTGCATGCATGAGCCGGGGTCGCGATGGTCTCCTCCTTGCAGCTGGCAAGGCCAGGCTGAGCGCGGTGAGAGGGTCTGCCCAGAAGGGCTGGCTCCCCGGAAGCGCACCATGCCGCGCTGCAGCTCCCGCCGCCGCCGCTCCTCGTTTTCTGCCGCGTCATCTGCCAGGCCGCCCTCGGCACGCCGCAGCTGCGACGGGAAGCCCTACACCCACCCACCGGTTATGTCAAACGCTGCCCACCGGTGCTTCTGCAGCGCACCCACCTATTGACCAGCGTGTGCAGGTTACAAAGTGCCCATCAAGTTTTGTCCCTGCTGCCAAAACACAGCTGCTGAACAGCATTAGAAGAAGCGGCAGCCAGCTCTGGCAAGTGCCCAGGAAATATCAGGAGCCGCGCTCCCTGCAGTGTGAGGTGCAGCGAGGGCACTCAGGCGTATCAGAATCAAGGTGGACCACTCTATGCGCGAGCAAGCCGCCACAAGCAGCCGTTGTGCGCACCCTGGCGGTCAAGAGCTCCGCGGCAGCCTGGCCGTGCTCAGTGTGGGGGTCGGCGTGGGGCGGCCGGCGCATCCGCACGACCGCGCTCTCCGTCAGCAAGTTCACCGCCACGGCCTCGATGGCGGGGTCCGCCACCAGGATGCGCCGCACCGCCGCCGAGCACCCGCCGCACTTCATCCCGCGCACGTCCAGCACCACAGTGTCCACAGGCTCTGGAGGGTCGCGGGCCAGTGTCAGGGGACCAGGCACGCATCCTCTTTGGAAAGTCAGGCAAGAAGTGACGCATGTGCAGCCAAATTGGGACACCAAGCACGGACTGAGCCAAACCATTTAGCGAGCAGAGGCCCAGGCGCACCTGCTGCCAGCTCAGCCGCTGCCAGAGTAGAAGCGAGCGCTCGGGAGCACTCCCGTGGTCGCAGCGGCCGGTGCCAGGCTGCGCCAGCTGCAGCGCTGCGCTGCCAGTCTGCACGCCCAGAGGTGGCGGCCCCCGCAAGCCGGCAAACTGAAGTGCATATGCCCCGTGGCACCGACATGCGACTGCATGTGCGCACTGGCCTGCAAAGTATGCAGCATCTCCTGAGCACGCCCCTGCCGCTCACCATGCTCGAGAGCCAGGCCAAAACAACACCCACTCAAATAATACACTATGCAAGATACTGCACAGCAGTCACGATCATAAGAGAAAAAGAGATGAGGTCCGGATGCGTAGCTGTCTGGCAAGAGAGTGATGACCCTGCCAAAACAGGCTCAGTGCCTAATGTGGCACGTTTACCCCACCCCCCTTGAAGGCCCGTCCTGCGGCAAAACAGCCCGCTTTCGTTTACAGCAAGCTTGGCGAGCCAAGTGGGTGGGAGCAGGAAGGCTTGCCATGTTCCTGGGGCCGCCGCGGCTCCTACGCAGCCTGCTCAGCTTGAGCTGCCGCGCGGGTCAGCTGCCCCGCTTTGGATGCATCGCCAGCAGTGAAGAGGCTGCAGCATGCACCGCTGCAGTGCAACACTGCTCGTCAGGTGCGGTGAACTGTTCTTGCTCTGTCCTTGTGTTGCTCAACAATTTGCTGGTTTAAAGCGAGCTACTGTGTGGTACTCGCAGGGAGCGCGGCAGGCCTCTACAGCGGCGCTCGGGAACTCAGCAACCCGCTGCCGGCGCACTGGCAGCCACACCTGCAGCCGCGAGGAGGCTACCCGCGTGTTCACGGGTTGCCTGAACCAACGCATGCCCTGCACGCTGCGGAGGCGGCACGCACGCTTGCTCCCTCGGCTCTCCGTCACGCGGACGCTGGCCAGTGGCAGGCAGCTCTCGCTGGCACAGCCTGCAGAAGGAGCGCGCCTCCGGAGGCAGCCCAGGCAGGGGAGGGCATGCTGCTTGAGAGCGTGAAGCGCAAGCGCAGCAGGAAAATGAACAAGCACAAGTACCGCAAGCGGCTCAAGAAGATGCGAATGGGCAAGCTGCGGTAGGCGTGTGGGGGTTCCTGGCTGCTGGGTGTGCGGCGCACGCTGTGCGCTGAGCGGGGATAGGCTGTAAATGTACTCACTCCACGAGGCTGCTCCTGTCATCCCTTGCATGGCGTGCCCGTCCAGTCCTGTACCAGAGCTGTGAGCAACAGAGTTTTTGAGACACAGGCCTTGCTATTCTGTTGCATGTATTCTCACACTTGCCGGGCAAGGCTACCTCAGCAACGCTGCATGGAGGCAGACATCAGCCTGCTCGCTACCAGCAATCTCTCTGAACAAGCGGCAGCAATGTTGCCAGGCGCGTTTGCATGCACCCCACCGCTCCATGCTAATCAGCCGCTTTGCTCTACGCCCTCTGAACTTACCGCGCCCAGCACACTGCTCATGCTCAAGGCCACAGCTGTCCCGGCTTCCCCCACCTCCCCACCGCTGGCGGCGGACACGCTGCTGGGCATCAGGCCGTAGCGGGCCAGGTACCGCCGCGATTCGACCGACAGCTCGGGCAGCAGTGGCGCCTGCGGGGCGGCGCTTGCCGCGCCCATGTCGCTCCCGACCTGCAGCTCTGAGTGCAGCCTCTGAGCTTTCGACGGCGGTGAGGCAAGCTCGCCGCCCAGAGTCAGTGCAGCTGCCCCGCGTCCCAGCGCGCCGCGCAGCAGCACGAGTTCGCCGTGCAGGTCCGGCTCTGCAGGGGACGATGCCAGAGTCGCGGAGCTCGAGGCAGCGCTGCTGTTGCGGCTGGGCGCGCTGCCGCTGCAGCCGCCGGCAACGGCACCGGCGCGTGCCCGGCGGCGTGCACGCAGCGCCGCCGGACGCCTCGCGTGCATGTCACACTGGGCGCTGCTTTCATTGCGGCCGCTGCCAACAGAGGCTCGGTGGGCCTTTGCATGCCCGCCCAAACCATGCTGGCAGACGCTGCCAGCGATGTCTGGACTGCAACAGCGACTGCAGCGGCACTCGCCATCCTCGTTTGGCGTGGCCCAGTCGGCGCCACCACCACCGACTGCACTTTCATCCGCCTCTCGCGGACGCTGGCGGGCTCCCATCTCCACTCTGTCACGATTTTGTTTGGTAGCACCCAGGCGCACTCCCAGTCGCGCGTCGATCCCGATTTCAGCAGCCCCGCCGCGCCGCCGCCCTGCGTGGCGTGCGCGCGCTCTCGCGCGGTGAGGGTCGGGCCTGGGGGCAGGATCGTGGCGGATGCCATACTTGGCCAGCAGCCGCGCGTCCTCGCGGCCGTCGCTGTTGTCAGCGTCGGAGTCGGACCAGCCAACGCCGCGCGGGACCAGCGCGCGCACGGGCGGCAGCGGGGCCATGCCAGAGCTTGAGCAGGACTCAGGTTCAGGGTCAGGACAGGGTCCAGCGACCGCCCGGCGCGCAGGCGCTCCGCCGTCCGGCGGGCGCGGCGGCGCCGCAGCCCAGGCGCCGTCCTCCGCCGCGCTGCCCCAGTCCGAGCTGCTCGCCTCCGAGCCACCCCCCACGCTGTCTGAGGAGCCAACCGCCGTACTCCCCAGTGCAGCATGCCCCGCACTGCGCGCTGAGCCGGACGCGGCGTTGCCTGGAGGCGCCAGCCCAGCGCCTGGCGCAGATGACCAGCTTGCCTGCCCGGCGCCGCCCGGGGAGCTATCCGGGGCGCCGCCCGAGACCGCCGTGCCTGCGGTGCTGGCAGGCGGCAGGCCGACGCTCGGCCCCGCAGCATGCGCGGCTGCGCAGCCGCGGGCCGCGCGCTGATCTGCGGGTGGGCTGCGCGCGACCGGGTCCGCGCCTCTGCTGGCCGCATGGCGCGGCGGCCCTAGCCCCAGAAACGCCCCTGCCTCCCAGGTGGCGTCCCCGCGCCCTGCCTCCGTCGCTGGCAGAGCCGCCGCTGCGCGTCCGCCGCCGTGCTCGGCTGCGCGGCCTGCGCAGCTGGGCGTGCATGCCGCGGCATGTCCAGCGGGTGCCCTCTGGGCCGCACGTGCGGCGGCATGTCCTTCAGACATGCCACCGGGCTCACCAGGTGCCGCACCGCCGCCGCTGCGGTGCGGCGTGGCGGCCTGCTGCTGCAGCTGCAGCTGCGGCTGCTGCAGCTGCGCTGCCACCGGCTGCACTCCCGTGTGCAGCAGCTGAAGCTGCTGGAGCTGCACCCCACGCACACACCCGCTCAATGCATGTTGCAAATGAAATGGTCCACACCATGAGGCAGGCAACGGAATGCAGTTACACGCACGCTGGGAGCTGGGCGCTCGACGAGGTTCACCAAAGAGCAAGCTCACGGACGTTGCTGCTTTGCTGCTCAATATATAGCAGTCCCTGTCCTGATGATCACTGAGCTCAATCAACCCCAAGCTGTAGGCAGGGTTGCTGGAGAGCACAATATTGAAGCGCTGCTGTCAGTGACAAGGCATAGTTGCATGAAGCGCTTGCTCCTCCCATGCACTGCGAGCTGGCGCGGCGCACCTGGGCGCGCAGGCTCAGCACCTGCTCTCGCAGCGCACCCGCACTCACCACCCGGCCGCGCGCGCCCGGCGGGGTGCGCTCCGGCGCAACAGCACCACGCGGGCTGGCGGCGCCGCTTCGCCCGTTCGCTCCTCCCCTGTCCTGGCTGCCTGCGGCCTGGGCTTGCCCCTCGCTCGCTGGCTCCTCCGGCCGCGCGCTGCCGGCTGTGCTGCCAGCAGCCACTGCCGTCCCGCCAGGTGTCGGAGACCGCCGGGGGCTCCCGCTGGCTGCTGCGCCTCTGCAATCAGTGCCGCCATACGCGGCCGCCATATCGCCTGGCCGGCCGCTCGCTCCAGCTCCGCCGCTAGGGCAGGCAGCTGCACACGCGCCTGCTGCTGCGCTCGCACAGGTGCGCAAGCTCACAGCGCACGCTGCTCCTGCTGCGGGACCAGATGTGTGGCCGGCAGCGGGCCAAACGTTGGGCCCTCCATAGCGCTGCAGCTGGGTGTCAGCCGCGACGCCGCCGCTGGCAATATACGTTGGGACGGTCGGCGCGTCTGGGTACAGCAGGTCGGCAAAGGCATCCATGCGCAACAGCGCACCAGGGCGCCTGCAGAGGCACGAGTGGGGCTGTATAAGCACGCTAAAGGTGCACAGCATAACAAGATGATGGACACGCCAAGGACACACTGCGAGCCTGTTGCAACGAGCAGGCAGGGCGAGTGCGCTGTGTCCCGCGAGCTGAAAGAGGGCAGGTGCAGTGCTCTATTGGTGATGGACCTGCAGTTCTGCAGAGGCTCTATGCAGGCTTTCAGGCCTTGCTGCCGTGGTTTGAGTACAAAACTTGCGCTGATGACAACGGAAAGGCAGCGTGCAAGTTTCCCGCACCTGCTGAGCGCAAGTGAGTACTGTGCAAAGGGTGGATGAGCCGCCCTCTCCTTGCTGCAGAGCTCGTTGTAACACCCTCCTGAGCTTGCCAGCCTGGTGGCTGCCCAGTGCCTTAGCGTTTGCGCAAGTGTGCTGAGCTTGGAATGCCTGCCAGGTAGGGTGCCTCTGAAACCAGCAGCCTCCCCGTTACACCAGCTAGGAGACCCACTCAGGCTACAACCAACCAGGGCGCAGCGTAAACCATGACAGGGCCCGTCATGCCCAGACTTGCGGCGCCGCTTGAGGCGCCGCGTGCGCCGCCGCCGCCGCAACAGCCACCACCTGTCGCATATGCGCCGCCTGTGCGCAGCAGGACAGACGCTTTGCGACGGGTCAGCAACAGCCCGGCGCGGCGCCATGCACAGCCCGGCACTAGCTCTCGCATCCTGCACGACGCTTCTCAAAGCTCAGCCAGCCTGCTGGGCCCTTCACACGCAGCAGCTGGCCGTGTGGTGGGTGCTGACGACACAGCGCTGGAGACACAACGGCGGGACAGCGGCAGCCACGCAGGGCCGCGTGCAGAGGCCCGACCTCACGCTCCAGGCCGTGCGCCGCGGCGCGCCTGGCCGCTGCCGTCGCCTCAGAGGTTGCCAGCCTTTGAGGGCCTGGTCGTGGTCGAGGGGGGCAGCGACGCAGCGGCGCTGCGGCGCGCCGTACGTGCGGATGTCTTCGTGCTGGGCTCAGCTTCGACCGCGGGGTCTGCCGCAACCCTCGCGAGGCTGCGCGAGCTGAGCGCGGCGCGACGTCACGCGGCCGGCGTGGTGGTGCTGCTGGACCCGGACGTTGCCGGCCGGCAGGCGCGGCTGGCGCTTGACATGGCGCTGCCGGGCTGCCGGCACGCGTTCGTGCCGGCGGCGTTGGCCACATCTGTACATGCGACGCGGTGAGGCGCCCGCTGGAATGCCTCGCCTGCTTAAGCTTGTCACTCGCTGCACCTCACACTCTCCCTATTTCGGGCTGCGCTCCTTTATCACGTCCCACACGAGCGCCCTTGCGGCCTGGCGGCAAGCGCTCCAGTCACTGTGTGGCACTCTGGAACTCCGTCCTGCCTTGGCTTGGCTGTGAAGGAGTATGAAGACTCAATAGAGCAGCGTGTGAGTGCCGCGCAGGTACCACGAAGCAGGCAACGTCGGCGTCGAGCACGCCGCACCCACTGCTGTAAGGTTCGCCCCTGGGCACTGCATGCCACTATGTTGCTTGCTGCTTTGACATGCAAGCCAGCTTTGAGCGGTGCCGCGAGTCAATGTAGTGCCTCAACCTGCTGCAGAGCCGCGCTGGCGGCCGCGCGGGCGAGCACGCCGGAGCGAGCGGAGTTCCGCCGTGACGACCTGGACGCGTGGGGACTGGCGGGGCCGGTGCAGCTGGAGAAGGCTGCACAGGTTCGGCCGTGTGGCTGCAAGCGTGCTCTCCGCGGTCTGCAAGCGTGCTCACAGCGGCTCCTGCTCAATGCCGCCCTGCATGCGGTCTTGGTTTCGGGTGCACTTTTCATGGCTGCGGACGTTGTTCAGCAGTGAAAAGCTGTCAGAAAGTGCGCTGGCCGGGCAGCAGGCTCCTGTGCGTGTCTGACGCCTACACGTGGCGCCACTGCAGGCTGCGGGGTCTCCAAGGGAGCGAGCTGGGTCCGAAGCTCTGCGCCGGCGGCTGCTCGGCGCGCAGCTGGGCATCGGAGAGTGCAACGGCAGGCAGCTGCTGCGCGTGCTAAACCGCTACGGCTTCAGCAGGGCCGAGGTGGAGGCTGCATTACGAGCTGTCGATGCTGCGCAGCCAGCAGCAATGTAAGCAGCCAAGGTGATGCTGTTGTCCGCAGTCACACCTCAACTGTAAGCGCTAGGTCAGGGGTTGGGGCGCCTCTCACATATCCCCTGTGTGGTAGTGAGCTCGGCCCTGGATAATTCGTCACACAGATGGGCAGCAAGTAGCAAAGCTGAGAGGGAGGAGCCATTCTGGCCTAACTGTCAGTCAATGTCTCTGCTATCTCACGTAGGTCACCGAGTGAAGGCCCAAAAAAAAAACCGAACTGATTGTTCATCACTGCTTGCACAGCAGTTTGTGGCATTGAGCAGATGTAGAAGCCCAGCGCCTCTGCTAGGCCTGGCAGGCTTTTTGCTTGGTCCCAACCACCCAGCTCTGGGCAAACGAAGTTACTTCGGTTGTACAGGGCTCAACAGGCGCGGTGCCAGATGTAGCGGTGCTTGATGGGCTCCGCGGCGCCGTCCAGGAGCTGAAAATTCTGTTCGATGATGAGCCGGGCGCCGTCGGCCGTCAGCCGCAGCCGCTCGTGGAACACGGCCGGCAGTGGCTCATCCTGGACTGACCTGCGCGCCACCCCGGCAGGCGGTCACCTGCTGCCATACCTCCGTCAGCCGCCGCGGGCAGGCTGCGGCGGCATCAGGTCGCACACCAGTGCTCGCGTGCGGTACATGCATCGGCTCATGCATGGCCCTCCATGCGTTGCAAGCATGCCAACGACGCTCACTAGGTTCAGAGCGTCAGTTGGTCTGAAATTTCCAGTCACGGTCTTCCAGGGCAGGCAGCTTCATGCGGCAGCAGGTGATCAGGCAAATCCAGGAGGACGCGCAGGCGGGGCGTGCGCGCGCGCCTGACATGCACGTGGCCGCGCGGGCCGACGGTCATGAGGCTGCGCATGCACCCCGGCCGAGCGTCGCGGCGCGGGCCCTCCACCGCAGCGCCGGTCTTGGGGTAGCGCGTACTGCGGCGCATGCATGCGCCCACGCCGTTCAAGGGGATCAACTGCACCACCTGCGCGAGCCGGCCCCAGGATCAGCCCGGCGCTGGGGCAGTGCGCGCTGCTCCACACGCCCCGCCTGGTGTGGACCCTCCATCCTTCGCGTCAGGGGATCGCGCGCGCATCAAGCATGACATGACATGCATGTCTCGCATGCAGAGAAGCAGGGTGATGCCGCTGATCGAGGTTTTGGTCTCCAGCCCCTGTGACCGCTGCGGTGCACAGAGGCCAATCACTCAACCCCGGCATGGCCGCTATGTGAGGCAGCGGCAGGTCGCGGCGGGGCGGCGCGCGCCTCCAGCGCGTCATCGGTCTCGCGGACCTCCATCTCGGCCACGCGCGCGTGCGCCAGGCGCTGCAGCGGCGGCACCCGCAGCGCTTCGTCCACCGCTGCAGCTGCTGCGCGCGCAGCCTCGCACGGCTCCCGGCGCCAGCGCCCCGCCAGGCGCGTCCTGCGACGGCGTGGGGCACTCCGAGCTTAACATCGCAGAAGCGGCGCATGTTGCACGCGAGTTACACATGTGATCCAGTGACGTGTGCATCGGCCAGCGCTCAGCCAGGCATGTCCTGCGGGGCGGGAACCGGTCCGAGAGCTCCTCCCAGTGTCTGCGCAGTCTCCACCGCCGTCGCCGTCTGTCCCAGCAGAAACTGTGCTCCCTGGCAGGCCGAGCGGCTGCATGCGCAGCGGGCCGCCCGCCCGACGCACCTGGCCGGGACCTGGCAGGCGCCGTCGGCCGCGCCGCATGCGGCGCGCCGCGCAGCGTCCGCTCCGGCCGCCAGCTCCCATAGCATGTCGCCGGCGCCCGGCTGCGACGCGCCGGTCGCTCCCGACGCGGAGTCGGTCGCCGCGGGGTCGGCGCGGCGCAGCCTGGGAGAGGGCGCTGGGCTGCGCCCAGCGCTGCCGCCGCGCGCGCCGCGGCGCTCGCGCCCCGAGCGCGCTGATTGCGGCTTTTGTGCCCTGGGGCGGCCGGCGGGCGCGGGGGCTCGGACTCGGACTCGGCCGGCGCCGTCCACGAGTATGGCGCTGGGCAGGGTGTCGCCGCTGCTGTCCGCGTGGTGCGTGCCGCAGCTGCCCGCGCTGCTGCTCGTCCCTGCACCACCAAGCACTGTCAATGCTTGTAGAAGCCTACATGTGATGGTCCTGGTGCTTGGCTTTTGCAGTTTCTCAGCAGACAGATACTCAGCAACAGCATGGAGGACATGAGACACTCACGGACAGAGGGACAGCCTGGCGCCGGCCATGGATGCCCATGCATTCGCGAAACCACCGTGATGCGCGCCTTCGCACAAACAGCATGCAGTAGCGTGGGCATTGGCCGCCATGATGTGCTGTGCAACAGAGCAAGCCTCCGGAGCCCAGACTGCAAGGGCTAGTGGGTGCGAGCGCACAACTGCAGGCAAACTTATTAGCCAACCACTGGCATTGGCACATTGATGGGGGCGCACAGCGGCTGCCGGCTGGCCGCTGAGCGGCAGCCGTTGCGCGCCACGCCTCTACATGCGCCGCCCCGCCGCCGCCGCCCCCGCCGCCGCCGCCGCCGCCGCCGCCGGCCGCGCCGCCGTCGCCGCCGCCGCCGCCGCTGCAGGCGCGCTGCCGCCGCGGGGAGGCGCTTGGGGAGCTGCTGGCAGACGCAGCCGCGGGCGCCTGGTCGCCGCGCGGCCGGCGCCGCGGCAGCAGCCGCTCG
>JAABUX010004596.1_pt1 | contig 17386 bp, 35 predicted proteins | sample 5561851 | NCBI WGS metagenome assembly JAABUX01 (sample SAMN10711883, study PRJNA513361) | rock metagenome | isolation source: Antarctica rocks | place: Antarctica: Victoria Land, Richard Nunatak red sandstone | collected 2016-01-03 | reverse complement strand
CCTTATATTTCACCAATGTTGTTGCGCTGCAGCTGTCACCTCCGCAAACCACAAGCAATGCCACAACAGCGAGACGCGTGCAAGTGACCAAGGCCCAGCGTCGCTGCACCAAGCGTCCGAACGCCTCTCGGTAACCTGCCGCGACGGAGCATCAACACCGTGCTTCTGTTGCGGCTGCCGGTTGCCTTCACGCCACTGCATCAGAGGGCTTCGATCGCATGCTCACCTGCGCGGCGCCAGACGCTAGCAGCGGAGCATCGAGCATGCTTTGGCTGTGGATGCCGGCTGCATTGCTCTCGATACATCTGAGGGAGCATCCAACTGCTGGCTTACCGAATCACGTGCTGGCAGGCGCTGGCGGCGGAGCACCCTGAGGTGAGCATGCTGCTGACGGAGGCCCGCGAGCGGGTGGGCGGCAACATCACCACCCGCAGCGGGGACGGCTACCAGTGGGAGGAGGGCCCCAACAGCTTCCAGCCCAGCGACGCCATGCTCAAGGCGGCGGTGCGGGGCACAGCACCTTGCGTCCACTCCCGTTACCAGCGAGTGATGCTGAGTAGGAGGTGGCGCAGATCGTGTGCTTGCAGTCTTTAGGTGCAACATGGCAGACTCAAAATGCTGAGCATTGGCGATGTCCCAGCGCTTTACGACCAGCCCGCTCGCTGGGGACTGTGACGACCGCTTTTGTGCTCCATCTAAGTGATGTGGGTGCCATGCAGGTGGACGCTGGTGTCGCGGATCAGCTGGTGCTGGGCGACCCCAAGGCGCCGCGCTTCGTGCTGTGGAACGGGGAGCTGCTGCCGACGCCGTCCGGGCCGGACGTCCTCACCTTCCGCCTGCTCAGCCTGTGGGGCAAGATCCGGGCCGGCCTCGGCGCCGTCGGCATCAAGCAGCCCCTGCCAGGTGCGGCGCAGCGTTCCCTCGCTGTATTTCATCTACATTATTAATCATATGTTGGAGCTGCTGCCTGCAGTGCGATGCTGTGTTATATGTCTCACTGTATGACCTGCGGTGTAGGCATTACGGCGTCGTGTGTAGCGCACAAGCATTGGGCACGTAGCGTGCAGGTCGGGCAGCAATACCTTTGCAATGGCTCGGCCGCTCCTTACTGGCAATGCTTGCGTTTCGGTCCCTGGGTCGCAACATTGTGCAAACTGCATTCGCCGAGGCACCTCATGTATCTGCTCGCAGAGGCGGAGGAGACGGTGGAGCAATACGTGCGGCGCAACCTGGGCGCCGAGGTCTTTGAGCGCCTCATCGAGCCCTTCTGCAGCGGCGTCTACGCCGGCGACCCGTCCAAGCTGTCCATGAAGGCTGCCTTTGGCAAGGTGCTGCCTCTCTCGACCCTAGCCGTCACCCGTCACATAGCAGCTGTTTTTCAGGGGCTCGTGCGACAATTCCATCCGTCACAACTGGCGCTGGCTCTTTCACGCATCAAACTTCTCGCTGATCTCGCTTGCTAGGGACCCGCTTGTGGTATGTTGCGACCCATTGACTGTCACTTTACAGAGGCTATCAAAGCACGTATGGGATTGACCGTTTCATCTCGATCATCTGGGGACATATCTTGTCACAGCCAACCCAGTGCAACCTGTGCGTAGGTCTATGACCTGGAGAAGGCGGGCGGGTCCATTGTCGCGGGGGTGATCAAAATGATGCAGGAGAAGAAGCGGAACCCGGCGCCGCCGCGGGACCCGCGGCTGCCGCCGAAGCCCCAGGGCCAGACGGTCGGCTCCTTCCGGGACGGCCTCCAGACGCTGCCCATCGCCATCGCCGAGCGCCTGGGCGACAGGATACGGTCCGTGTGCCCACTTGACAGGGTTGCTGGAAGGCTTCTCCGTGAGCATGTTGCTCTAATCTTGGTGCAGCCAACCGCAGATTTGGTAAAGACAAGGAGCAAGCCGCGACTGGATGGGTCTCGTTCAGTGTTGCCCCTTCATAGCCCACATGGAGGTTTGTTCTGCTGAAAAGCGCAAAGCGCAGTGGCATGAGCAAGGAGGCTAAGGACGGCTGACAACCTGGCAGACACTGGTAAGTTCCATGCGTTGAGCCTGGACTCGAGCCCGTGATACGGAAACGTATATGTGAGCCTCAGTGCAGTGCAAGGTGTGTCAACCGAAGTGTGATGTTCCCCTCCATCGCAGGGTGAACTGGAGCCTGCGGGAGATCCTGCGCGGCTCCGACGGCGTCTTCACGCTGTACTACAACACCCCCGACGGCGCCGCGGAGCTCCGCGCCCGGTCAGTGGCGCTCACAGCGCCCGCCTACGTGGTGGCGGACCTGGTGCGCGCGGCCGCGCCCAACGCCTCGGACGCGCTCAAGAGCTTCGACTACCCGCCGGTCGGCGCCGTGACACTGGCGTACCCCCTGTCGGCCATCCGCGACGACCGCAAGGCTGCGGACGGCTCCGTGCCAGGTGCGCAAAAATGGCAGCTCCGCGCTTGCAGTTATATGGCGCGGCTTGTCAGCCCTGGAAACTCACACCGACAGACTCCTGCCGAAGCTGTTGTTCTGATGCAATCTCCAGGTGGGTGCTTGTGACATTGCATCCAAACATCGCAGCTGCAACTTATGACAGACGATGATCACCACCCTCATGTCAAGTCAATCACTGCGTGTGCAGGGTTCGGCCAGCTGCATCCTCGCAGCCAGGGCATAAAGACGCTGGGCACGCTGTACAGCAGCTCCCTGTTCCCCGGCCGTGCGCCGGCAGGGCACCAGCTCGTGCTCAACTACATCGGCGGCGCTCTGAACCGCGGCATCGTTGACCAGGCAGAGGAGGAGGTTGTTGCCCAGGTGAGCATCGAGCGCTTACGTTTGGCTACGCAACTGCAAAACAACCCGACGGCAATAGTTCAAGCACCGGAGGCAAGGCTTGCGATCCACAGGCATCCCGCACGGTTTCTCCTCGCGCCGTGACCTTTATCTCTCATGCAATACTTACATGCATGTGTGCCGTGTCACACAGCGGTCATGGGACGTTGCTTTCGCACGTCCTGCCGAGTGAGGTCGCGTCGCCTGTGCGCTCAGGTCGACAAGGACCTGCGGACGATGCTGCTGAAGCCGGATGCGCCGGAGCCGAAGGTGGTCGGCTTCAGGGTATGGCCGCGCGCCATCCCGCAGTTCAACGTCGGCCATCTTGACGTCCTCCAGGTGCGCTGCCAAACTAAACCTGGTACAGTGTTATGACAAAGATGTCCAGCCTCATCCCACGGTTGCCTGCGTCGAAGTTCTGCACGGGCTACGATGCGGTGGCAGGATGTGTCGTCATGCAGACGTCCTATTTGAGTGCGACTTGGTGGCGGTAAGTTGGCGACGACAGTAGACTGCGCGGTGACTGTGATGCCGCGCTTGTACAGGAGATCAAGCAGGATCTGGCAGAGGCAGGGTGGGACGGCGTGAAGCTGGGCGGCAACTACGTGGCCGGCGTGGCCCTCGGCAAGTGTGTCGAGTTCGGGTACACCTTCGCGGATCAGATTTCTGACTACCTACAGGACCTACCGGGGGCCACAGGCACCGCAGCCGCCAAAACTCCAGACAGCCAGGAGACAATCTTCGTGTAGGTCAGCCGTTTTGGCTTGCGAACTTGTAATTGATTTCCATCACGTGTTGACATTGCGCCAAGGTCCGTAGAGAAGGACCACATTGTGCGGGCCACGCGTCAGCTATGCCATCGACACGGATGGAAGCGTCCAGCGTCTGTCTGGCTGGTGGTATGGGACTCGAGGAGCAACTGATTAGCGTGTCACCATATACAACTACAGGTTGGATCACGACAATTGTTTTATGTTGCAACAATGAGATGCAAGCGCATATGAAGTACATGAGTTCATTTGAACGCCCAGCTGCTCGACTGTCTCAAACCCTCGAAGCAATGCCGTCGGCTGTGACAGCAGCATCGGCGGCGGCAGCCGGCAGAGGATCACCAGAACCAGCTTCGCTTCGGCCAGCTGGCTGACCCTGGCCGGCAGCTGGCCGCGCGCCATTGCCGCTGGAGTCTCGCCGCAGCACCCGCTGCACGAACGACACCAGCGCAGACATATAGCGCTTGGGGTCCTCGTCCATGGGCACGTGGCCGATGCCATCCAGCTCGACGTACTCGGTGTAGGCGTCGTGTCGAGTCTGCAGCCTTGCTGCAATCTGCATGATGCAGGTCATGACCTCTGAGCAAGAGTCCCGCTTGCTGCTGGCAAACCTTCTTTTCTGAGACTGCACCACGTGACTTCCCACATATACCACGACGCGCGAGATTCGATCCGCAGATCAACGCACCGGGCAGCGAGCTTCGAGCTTCCTGCAACAGCAATATCGTCATGGCAATGCTATTCCTGTCTCAACACCGCTCACCTGGCGCGCTGAGTCCGCTTTGGTGGCGGGATCCTCGCTGCCCTGGATGATGACGACCGGCTGGCGGATGCTCTCGAACGGCGGCACGTCCGGTATCGAGAACGACCGGAAGCAGAGCAGGGAGCCCCGATCCCAGTCGGTGGCCTGCAGCGTATATGATGAGTGCAGATCAGCAATTGTGCATTGTCAGCCCGCAAAGCCGTGTCTGGACAGAGCTCTGAGATGGTGGGCAGACCGCGCACGACGCACCCTCATCGGGCGCAGGTAGCCCTCCTTGACGGCCTCCACGGATTCGCCGGGGTACTGCGCGTGCACCTTCAGCTTCCCGGACTGCACCTCCTCCGCGCGCTTGCGGAGCGACTTCCGCACGTAGTGCAGGCCCGCCTTGTCGTTGTTGATCAGCGCGAGACGAAGCGCCTGCACATGCGGCGCAACGATTAGGGCGGGTTATGCAGAGGATTAGCATGCCGTGCGAAGGAGAGCAGGCTGGGCCAGAAGAAGGATGAGGAGTGTGGTTACTGATCAGAGGCAGAGGTAGTGAGGTTCTAATGCAATGTCTCTGCAAAAGCATGGTGCTTTAGAATTTTGGTGCTTAAGAATTTTGGAAGCATCCAATTTATGATGTGCACCTGCTGCAGCTGCTGTCCCACGTTCAGCAAGCGCCGCCACTGGTCAGGCTTGGCGGGCAGCGCTGGTGCCACCCAGGCCAGGCCAGCCACCAAGTCCGGACGCCTGCAACAGGAAAATAGAAGGGAAATGGTATGTTTTCTCGACAGGATGGTGTATACATGACGAACAGCCAGTCTGCTACAGTATTTGAGCTTGAAATGCTTGATCCTGCAAAACAACAGGGGGGAAGCCGAGTGCAAGGGTACTGTCAGGCGCGCACTGCTTGAGGAGCTCCACCGAGACCGTGGCGCCCATAGAGTGCCCGACGATGACCGCCGACCGCACTCCCAGCGCGTCGAGCAGGCCCGCGGCGAGCCGCGCGCCGCCCTCGCTGCTGTACGGGTCCCGCCCCTCCGCCCAGTGCAGAGGGCGCTGGCTGAGGCCGAATGGCGGGCGGTCGAAGGCGATGACGTGGCAGCCCGGGTAGTCGTCGGACACGGACACCTCCGACAGCGGCTGCATCGTCCCCCGCCAGTTGAACGTGCTGCGGTCGAGCAGCGCTGGCGGCGTGAGCAAGAGGCCAGCTACAGTGAGAGGGCATGCATCTTGGTGCGCCAGCATGCGCTGTCCATGATGCGAGGCTCACGAGGAGGTCTCACAAGCAAAGAAGCAAGGGTTCGTGTGACATCTCAATATGAGTATCGCCACGTGCAACTAACAAGTGACGGACCAAGACCGCGACGGAGCCTCTCATTGCTGTGGCTTCGGCAGCACAGACCTGCCATTGAAGCCGTGCAGCAGCAGGACCGCCGGCGCGCCGCGCTCGCCGCGTTCCTTGACGTGCAGCAGCACGCCGTCGACGGGGATGAAGCGGCTGTCAGGGTCACCCAGCGTCTCGGGCGGCTGTGTGTCCAAGAGCGGTGCGGGGTCGGGTGCCAGCCATGGCTGCACCAGCTCGGTGACCACGGGTAGGACCTGCTGCCGCGCCTGCACCCAAGCTAACGAGTTGCTCCGTTGCTACGTGCAATGGCGGGGCCATGCTGCGCTGTATCCGCGCATAGCAGCCTGAAGGACCGCCAGTGACGCATGGGGTGACATGGCCTGGCCAATGCGAACAGCTCTGACGGTCTTCTGAAGCATGCATTGACAGACTCGCACCTGCTCAACCAGACTTCGGGCCAAGCCTTGCGTGGCCGAAGCACGACACGGAGACGCCGATCGCCTGCGATTCGGCGTTTGCGACTGCAAGAAGTCCCTCTGGGTGGCAAAGCAGAGCGAGGACGTTTGAGCCCGATGGTTGACAAGCATCGGTGCTTCGTGACCGTAACTCGGGACTAACAGGAAGACTGATGCACGATGCTACGATGACGCAGGTTGTCTCCGTGTCGCCCTCACAAAAACCCCAACCACAAGCGGGTCCCGCGCAATATTCTCACAAATTGGTCACTACGGCAATTGTCGCGATGTTACGAATGTGCTGCGCTGTATGGTGAGAATCAATCATAATTCGCCGATCGCATGCTGTGCTGACTGCTGCAGCTGAGGCTCAGCCCCGCTGCAGCGTGCTGTCCTGGTGCATCCGTTCCGCATACTGCTGCACGGCCTGCAGGTTAGCGGCGACCTCGCTCTCGATCCGGCTCTGGATGAGGCGCACGGGCAGCCACGCCTGCGGCCGCACGTACAGCGCATACGCCAGGCGTGCTGCGGCCGGCGCCTCGCCGCCCCTGACCTGCCGCTGCTGCATCCGCCAGACGCCCTTGAACGCCTGCACAGCAGTCATTTGTCACATTTGAGCTTGTGTTGGCAGCGTGGCACGTGCGGATGAAAAGAGAGATTGGTCCTGACCAAGGAAACACTGCAGAGCACCTGCGAACATGTGCTGCAGATACGTTCCTCACGGCTATTCGAGACCATGGCGCCAAACGTTGTGCAGAAGTCCAATCCGCCTGTGTCGCGAGCAGCTGAAGGTTGCACACCTGGAAGTCCCCTTCCACCAGCGTGAAGGTGATGTCTCGGAGCGCGCTGGCAGGCGCGCCCTGCAATCTGGGCTGTGGGAAGCAGCCGTTGGTCACCTGTGCAGCACGATCTAAACATGGAAACCAGTCGTTGGCTCATGAGAGGATCTAGTGTGCCATTCCGAGCCGAGCCAAAGAATGCATCAAAGTCACACCATGTATCCACGAGCGTGAAGCACGCCATGAGGAGCATGCCCAGGCCCTGAGCAGTGCACGTGTCGTATGGTATAGCATGCATACCTTGTCGTCGCTGAGCAGCTGGGCCCGCAAGCCGTTCATGTGCTCGCCGATGTCGAGCACGACCCGCGCTTTGAACTTGAAGCCCATCGCCACATCCTGCTGACCGACCTGGAGCAGCTTCGCCCCGCAGTCTGTGCGCTCCAGGCACCGGTTCTCTGCCAAGCCTGCGCACACATGCAGCAAAGGATGTACAATCCGTCGTTGCTGGACAAAACCACGTTTGCCCTCAACGCGGGGTTGCTCGCTCACAACATGCTTGCAGACACAGGAGTAGAGACGTAGATGAAAGCGTCCGTAATGTACCTGGAATGAAGTTGCCAAGGCCGTCATAATCAGTCAGAGCATCCCACACGGCTGCGACAGGCGCGCCGATGTCGATGGCTGCGTACACCCTCCTGCTGTTGGGACCAGCCTTCTCGACGGTCACCTCGACGGGGCGCGGCTGTGCTGACGCTGCAAATGCGCTGCCTGCAGCGCTTCAGGTCTCTCATGCATGCGACGTCTGTGCACGACCGCAATATTAGTGTCCAGATTGAGGCATCGCACACCTGTTTGAGCTGAAGCTGATGTGCTGACCGCGCGTTGCAATGGTCTCCGAGCTGATGGTGGTCCAGAGCTGGGGCTGTGCAATCGGGCAGTTGGTCTGCTGCTCCAGGATCGATTACAAGCACAGCAGTGCCGATTTGCCTGCGGAAGCCTCGCAGCTGCATATTCGCTGCCGGCACTCGCTCCTAGTGTGCTGCAGGGCCTGTGCAGCATGACATCAATCGACACGGGCAGTTTTGGAAATCGACTGGTCCGCCTTCGCGCCAGGACGGCAACTCCGCTCGTGAATTTCAAACAGCAAACGAACAGCTTTGGACACTCACTGCATTAAACATTGATCGATGTCTCTAGCTGATGCATCCAGCTGCCTGGTGGCCCACTTGCAGAGAGTCGCTGCCGACCTGCAGACCACTGAGCACGCATTAGAGGCGGAGTTCCGGCGTAGATATGCAGGAGAGGTGAGTTGTCGACGGACCCCCCCCGGGGGGGCTCGCCCAACTGCAGCACGGGCTCGCTCCTGCCCCTGGGAATCTCTGGCAGCCCAGCTGCTGTTGTGCTGCTCATACATGCAGCAAAGCGATCTGCAGTGCGCAGGTGAATCCGATGGACTTGCTGCAGAAGTTGCGCAAGCTGAGACGGTGCGCACATGCCAGTCTTGCAAAGGCTGGCTAGCTGTGCATATCGCACAGCGACGGTGCTCTTGCATAGCGCTCAACGCGCCACTTCTGGCATGCTTAGCTCGGGTGGTGGAACAGCCCTGAGTTCTTGTCATGATGTCGTGCAGGGACTTGCCAGACATCCAGAGGGACTGCCAATCAGTGCTTACAGCGAAGCAGGTGGAAGCGCGGCCGCCCAAGTCGTGCACCGTCGCGATTTGAACCCTGCCGTTCATCATGCTGTGCGACTTCGAGTCCCCGTGCGATATCCGCATGCTGTGGGGCTCCCAGCTGCAAGGGGACAACCGTTAGTCGGGCCACATTGTGGTGGAGCACTCCCATCGATTGCCAAGTAGGACCTTGCCAAAGGGATGCACATGCCGAACAAGCACGCGAGCAAGTTTCACATTGGATTTACTGGTTATGTCTTCGCAGGAGCTGGTGGATGCTGCCAGGAGCGGCCTGCTCAGCAATCAGCATACGCTCGCCAATCTGCAGTCCAAAGCCGGCGTCCCTGTCGAGGCTTGCAGTGAGGACGACGTGTTCCATGCCGCCATGGCGGAGTTCGACCGTGTGCTGCGCCTCGACGTGCCAGGTGAGGCTCTGAATCATCTCTCACGATCTGGATCCTGCGCTGCGAGCGACTGCAAGCGAGGTTGCTAAATGCAAACGACAAAATGTGCCGAGGCATGCTTTGCAACGCAGACGAGCCGCAGATGGAGGCGGACAGGCGCCAGGCACTCAACGAGGTTCTGGTACAGACAGTGTTGTGAGGCAGAGGTCAGCACTGTAAATCACGGCTGCAGCACAGCAGGCAGAGTTACGAGGGCCTGTAATCTTCATAATAACGTCGAACCCTGTCAGATCCTTTCTGCATATACTTATTGTTTGCACCCCTCGAAGGCCAGCTTAACCTCTGTGCTTCCTTGACAGGCGCAAGGGTGTGCGGCTGCTTTCCTGCATTCGTGCAGTCTCCAAGTCGGTGAGCAACCCGCCCCCAACCCCCAACGAGCTGCCCAGGCAACTGAGTCGAGCACAGCACGACCACTCAGCATCCAACTGTGTGTTGCCTCATCGCGCATGATGGCGACCAACAGTACCGCGTATCTGTGATCCCCACAACGCAAGCGCAGAGAGGCAGTCGCTGCACTGCTCGTGAGCATACTAAGCGGCGGATTTCCCATACCAACGACATCAATCAACGATGCAGCGGTACTGCTGCTGATCAGGCATCCCCCCTGTCATGCGTGCGATGTGCGTCACCCTTGTGCGTGTATATACGGCAGGCGAGCGGCTGATCTGACGATCCGTGGCCTTCGCCCAATCCCCGCCCAGCTTCGTGCGTGAGGAGACCCGGACCATGTCGACGGGTACGCAAACGAGCCATACCTCAATCACAAAACGTGTTTTCACAACCCCGATCCCGCTGGTTTGTTCAGGCAAGGGGCACCCCCAAGCGATGGGCTTTGGCTCCTTCCTGCATTGGCTCAGCAGTGCTCACCCCTAAGTAACCAGCCAACCGCTGCAGCTGCCTGTGTCGGCAACCCCGATGTCGGACGCGTCTCTCATGCGCTGTGCGCCAACTGCGCCAGGGAGCCCGGCGCTGTCGGACTGGGTCCGCATAGACGCGCCCGACAGCAGTGACAGCTTCTCGTCCGACTCTGATGGCGACGACAGCATGTCCTCGGGAACGAGCCGCAGCGGCAGCGGCACATCAGGCAGTGACACCCCGCCGCACAGCGTTGTCAGCATCGCGACCTCTGCATCCGGCGGTGCTGGCTCGGTCAGCAGGCGGGCGGCTCAGCGTTCGCAGACGCCGTCAGTGCTGATTGTGGAGGGCACGCCGGCGCCGCAGCGGCGCAGCGGCGGCTGGTCGCTGCCATTCACGCCGTCCCAGTCCCAGGTGTTGTGACCAACGATACCGTGACCAGTATCCTGCTTGTGCAACAGCTCTTGTCATGCTGCTGTCGCGTGACTCGACGTCACGAGCGCTGCCAGGCAAAGCTAAAGGTACCTTCAGGCAGATGAAAAGCAGAAGTCCCCAATCTTTCCGGCTGGCATTGTTTGAGCATTGCTGTGCCACTGTGCAGAACTCGGGGCGAAGATCTGATGTTGTGCCCGTGTCATCCGGATGGCGCACGGACTTGGAAACACCGCAGAGGTGCGTGACTGGCAATCGCCCCTTGCGATCTGCTCTGCGCCTGTAGCATGAACGTGTACTGGCAATGCCCGTACATAGCGCGCCTTACATCCGTTGACTTGCTGGGCGCAGGTCGGAAAGCCCTGCTCGTTCCGTGAGCAGCCGCCCGCGCACCATCAGCGAGCCGGATGCGGCGCCGTCGGCGCAATACCATGCGGACGTCCCGCGCACGCGCAGCACCTCCCGCATCACCACCCCGGTGCTAGGCGCCTCGCCAGCAACAACGGAGCGGTCCACTACACCGCCGACGCTGTCATCGGCCTGCGAGGTTGGCGCTATGGGTAAGTGCTCAGATGGACTCGTGGTTGTCACCAGCTTGACCCACCTTAGTCGTCTGTCGAACGAACCAAATAGCCCTCAGCTCCAGCCTTTTTTGTTGACCCCGACCCAGACCCAGAGCCGCTCCCTGTCAAATCCTTGCTTTCCTTCTGCTGAGAGCCCAACTTCATTGGAACCCCAGGTCAAGCGCCCAGCCTTAGCGGCTCAGCCACGGCGACGACGCGCAAGCCATCGGCGGAGCCGAGCGATGGCGACCTGGAGGAGATCAACTCGGTGGAGCAGGGCGCGGGTGGCCCTGAGGTGCGCTCACACCTCCTGGTTCCTGGTCGCAGGTCGACATCAGTGATTAGATTATAGAAGCTCCACAGGCGGGCGATGCCCGCGGAGACACAGTGGCGCAAAACCGCTGGTTGCCCGAGATCACACTGAACCTGAACCGTAGGTAGTCGATGATCATGAGCGGTGTGTGAATCAGGATCAGGTGAGGTCCAGCAGAACTTTGCAGACAGTTTCACCAAACTCTAAATGGCTGTGCAGGCGGAGCTTGCAATTCAGGCGCCGGTGGACCCTGCGCCACTGTACAGTGCACACAGCGTAAAAGCGCCGCTGCGGCGGAAGAAGTCTGCGCGTGGTGAGCGATGATCCACCGCATCCGCACTGTCTTGGGTTCCAGCCGAAGAACTGGACACTGCTATCGTTCTCTGACCTGCGGGCAGGTGCTCGACTCATGACCAGCTTGGCTGAGTGCACGTCTCCGGCTGCTCTTGCTTGCAAGACGCAGTCGCTGTCTCAGCCATTGCACAGCTGCGGTCAGCCTGCGCCGTCACACAGTGACTGGATGACCCTGCAGGGTGCACCAGGTTCGGGATGGTGTTCGCGGTCGGTATGGCGGCCGCCATGCTCTCCACTGGCTGGGTGGCGGTGCAGACGCCAACGAGCTTGGCTGCCATCTCTGCGCGTGCTCACTCGCACCTGTCAGCACTCCGGGACTTTGCCCTCGAAGTGCTCCCTGTCATGGCGATCCCGCCGCCGGCGGCGCCGCCTCAACCGGCGTGCAACATCTCATACTCTCCACTGCCAGGTCCGTCCGCTGAGCAGCTGCTGCCTTGTGCCTGTGCAAGTTCACGACATGGACTGCCGTGCACTGCACGATGCTCATGACACAGACCACTTGCCATGGCTGACGAGGCAATGCTGCTATTGTCTTGTTGCTGCTGTAACCATGGGCTTGACTCCCAGCTCGGCTCACGACATATAACCCGACCTGACATCGTGCAGGGCCACGGCTGCACGCCATAGCGGCATCCCCGGCCACGGGCGAGGTGTGGGGCGTCGGCGCCGGCGTGCGCGTGCAGGAGGAGCCGTGGATGGCGCCAATGCCGCAGCGCGACGACGCTCTGTGGGCGTGCGGCTCCGCGACCAGCCCGTGCGCCGGCAAGTGGCGCCTGCTTGATGGGCCGCGGGGCATACAGGTGCAGCCCTCCGCACTTGAGCAGGGCAAGTGTCAGCAGCCGCTTACGATGCGCAGGCGCGGGTCGTCATGCAGCATGCTGCTAGTTACGTATGTGAATGCTGCACAGCGTCCACAGCCAGCTGTCGCAGTGCTAGCGAGGATTTGCATCGACAGTGACCTTGTCAACCGGACGCCAGCTCAGCCATGCAATGATTCGTGCAGGCGCTGACGGCTCATCCGAACGGCAAAGGCGTGCTCGCAATCAGCAGCGGCGGCCGCTTTATGGAGGTCCGCACAACGGAGTGGGCGGTTACTGGCGAACTGATCACGCCACACACCATCATGACACCGCCCCGCGACGGCGCCGCCCTGCACTTGCACACCAAACCGAGCATCGCAGCTATCTCCAACGATGCCTTCGTCAGCCATCCGGACGGCAGCCTGCACGACTGCAGTCAGCCGCGCGGCTCGATGGTGTGCGTGACCAGCACCGCCATGAGCCTGCACAGCCTGACGGTGCAGCCTCAGACCTCCGCGCTGTGGGCCGTCGATGACGAGGGCAAGGTGCGCGAGATTGCCTCGGTTTCAGCACCGTCACCCTTGACAACCTGATCTGATATCAATGCTGCGTGACTGCAGATAAGACTCATGCGTTTTCTTGAAGTATCAAGTGACTTCCTGCAAATCGCGCCATGGCGCTTGAGTTGACAGCTCCCGCAACGCAGGTGCGGACCGCAATGGAGCCCATCCGCGCCATCGAGCCCGCCGGCTGGGAGCCGGTGTCAGCTCCTGAGCCCATTAAGGCACTGGCAGCCGGCCCGACCGCCCTCCGCGCCGTCGCTGTGGACGGGAAGCACCTCGCGTGCCTGTGGCCGTGCAAGGGCGCCTGGAAACAGGTGCCCGGGCAGGGCGGCAGCCTGGCGGAGGGCAAACATCATCTGTACCATCTGTCCGACAGCGGCCAGCTGTCGGTGTCTGAGCCGTGCTGATGTCTCATAGACACGGCATATGTATGGGAACATGTCCCTCCTCCTTGTATCCACTCGGGCAATACCATGCTGCTGTGTCATCGCTTTCCAAGCTTTTATGACATGGCATCTGAGCTTTCACAGCGTATTCTGCAGCGCACTCAGGGTGCAGCAACTCGGACTGTTTGCTTTGCTTAAGATCATCAAGACCGCAGCGATGCCAGATGATGCGTGCAAGCGGTGGAACATGGAGCGCGTGGAGCCTCCGGTGACATCATCACGGTGCATGTTCGCGCCTAGGTTGCTGCTCGCAACCTCATCTGTACGCAGAAGGACATTCAGTTATTAGGAGCTAGAAAGAGGAACTAATACACAGACCCAAGGGCACACGAGGGATGACACACTCCAGTCAGGGCATAGGATGCTAACCCGCTTGCTCATAGGGCAGGCGCTTGAGATTTACCAGCTGACACCATTACCACCATATGTGTGCGTTTTTAATGTATACCGAACCCCTGTAACTTGGTGTGTTGCAAGTGCAATCAAGGTTTTGTGCAACGCCTTCACGACGAGGTTCAGACCAGTCACCAGGCCATTTGCACAAGTAGCATCATGCAAATTGCTGAAGGACCAGTCCATTCGCATCACAAATATGCGAAGTGGCTGACGCCCGCTTATCGCCGCCAAAGCCAGGACAGCAGGGGATCCAGCACGATCTTGGAGCAGTGCAGCCATTGGACGTGCAGCCTTCTGCGGACTGACATTGCTGTTGGGTACCCTGCAACATGAGTGCAGCGGAGTAAGCTAAGCAGCATGTGCAGCAATGCTGATGCGGTTTGATCAGGCCAGGTGCCACCACGACACCGTGTAGGAGAAATGCAGAGCATACTCATGACTATACTTGCAAGCGCAATGGCGGGCGCTGTCCGGGCATTGCTGCGTTTCAGTACCTCCTCCATGCTGGTCCCGTGCACCGGGTTTTGGCTGGTCTAGTGTCAGCTTGATCGATCGCGATGCGTAGCATCCACATTTGATACACGTGTAAGGCGAACGCCGGCCGCGCAGGATGGTCGAGTCGGCGTTTGCAGCCGAGCGCCGCTCGCGGCAAGCGGAATTCACATCCTCGCTCGTCAGCAGCATCCTCGGCACGGAGGTTGCACGCTACACCATCCCTTCCTTACATTCAAACCTGCACCAGTATAGACCCGCCCCAGCGGGTCCAACACACCCCCCGGTCATCATGCAGCTCCCGTCTGTCGTCGACTAAGCAGTGAAACACAATCTCAGGTTGGCTGTTCACATGTTCACAGGATGGCGACGCCAACCATGGGATAGCGCGCGAGTTTTGCCTGGAGAACTTTCAGCGGCACAGCTTCCTGGACGCCAGCCCGACGGTGGTCACGGCCGCCTACAGCGAGTGCGCGACAGCACCTGCGCAGAAGTCCACGCTGTGCCCGGCCTGTACAGCATGCATATGCACGGCCGGATCCATTTCGCCTCGATCGCCTATTCCTGCAAGTAATGGCCGTGCTGCGAGTGCGATGTGCATGGCATGCTCAGGGTCCTGGGGCAGTCTCATGCGGTTGCCGGCGTCAGCACAACCCGCTTTCATGCGCGCGATGGAGAGCCCTGCTGGTTTGCTCCAGGCTCGAGGAGCGGCTCGGTGCGAATACGCTCGTGGTCAAGCAGCGCGCCCTGACAGCGCTGCGTGGCGAATTCATGCGCCGGGAGCTGCGCACGGCGGAGCGCGACGTCAATGCCGGCGTGCTCCTGATGCTGCACGCCCTGGCGCGCCGCCCGCTGCGCGACGACTACGAGCCGGACCCTGCGCTTCTTCGCCAGTGCTCTGACGACGCGCCGGCGGAGCACTTGCAAGGTTCGTGCATCCCGGCAAAGCCATTTGATGTGTTGGAAGGGCTGAGACAGGTGGTGTCGGCGCATCAGCCGGCGGCTGCAGAGCTGCAACGTACACAACCGGCAACACTGCCATGCAGGTGCTTAATATGCACTTGGCGGCTCGTCGCGGCCCTGAGCAGCATCGTGCCGTGCTGGCAAGAGCGGCATGACTTGAGTCGATGAGATCATCACGTCGGGTGATGAATAACTCTCGGTGCTCGAACGTGGAAGCTGCGATTTGCAGGGCCCTGCAGTGATGCCAACGAGGGCGACCGTGGCTCGGACTGGGGCGACGAGGCGGCAGTGCTGGGTGACGCCGACTCGCTGTCGGAGTGGGGTGCCTCCGACGATGGCACCGGCAGCCGGCCCAGTTCTGCCGCGCCCTCGCCGGACCGACGGCCCAGTGCGCTTCTGCCTTGCTCGCTACGGCACTATGCCCCGCAATGCACCCATCCCAACATAAAGTCTCCACCCTACTGTAAAGGCCAGCATGTCTGCGGTTGGCGAATTGCTGCTCACCTGTATTATATCCGCACACAAGCCGCGTCGCCGGCTGTGACGCTGTTATAGCCATGTTTGCGGCGTGCATGCGCCGGTATTGGCGTAGGCCCAGCGCTGCAGCATTCACAATGCTACTACACATGTAGGTCCCATCAAAGCTGGCGCTGGGAAGGCAGCGCATCAGGACGGCCGATTGGGTGCCGCGCGGGCACGGTATCTCCGCAGCAGCGAACTGCGCCGGCTGCCGCCGCCTGCCCGCGCCGAGCCCGAGTACCCGCAGGGGTGCCTCCTCCAGCGGCTCTCAGCCTCCCGCCTGGCGGACCTGCCCTTCCTGCTGCCGGCGCCCAACAAGTGCACTACCGAGCGTGCCCTGGCAGTGCAGGTGCATGATGTCGTGCTTCTGGTTCCTGCCTAGTTCTAGGATGGCTATTTGTAGTTGCTGTGCCATATGAAGGACCTAAATCAGCCTCATGGAATGCTATGAGAGGATGTTGCTCTGCTGCCGATGGCGCCACTCTGCAAGCGCTGGGGTCTCATGTTGCTGCCAAACGCTCGAGCTGCACCTGTGCTGCTTGCATAGGCCCTGCGCATGATGCGGGGCATGACGGCCGCGGGTCCCGGGCTGGTGCTGGCACGCGAGGGCACGGTCGTGCAGCCCGCGCCCGGGGTGCACGTGCCGCACCTGTCCCTCGGCAGCCTGCGCGCCGTCCTGCAGCGCTTCGCGAGGGCAGCGACGCATGCGCTCAGGTCCGCGTGCTGAATTCTTGCCGCGTGCCTGCTCTTGCCAACACCGTCCTGCACGCCGCTAATCCTGCCTCTCAGACTGCCTGCCGTGATTCGGACTTGCCATGTTCAGACAGTTGTTCGAGTGCTAGTCACCAGCTCCATGCAGCACTTGCACCCTGCCAAAGCTGTGAATTGCGCGTTCTTGACCGCAGTCTGAATTGGCCACTGTGTGCGTGCACAGCCTGCAGCGCTTCGTGGAGCACGTGACGTCCAGCGTCATGGGCACCGTAGACGCCTCGGCAAGCCCGCAGACCGCAGCGATCCCGGTCACGCCGTCCGTCGCCTCCTTCGCGTCCGCCATCGCTGCCGAGCTGGCGCCCATCACGCGGGACCTCCTGGCCATCGAGACCACCGGCGAGCTGCCTACCGCCGCGCCCTCGGCGGCGGAAACAGAGGACGACGGCTGTTCTTGGTGGCAGCCGGGGGCGCCGGTGCACGGCGGCGAGCTGACGCTGCTGGGCGTGCTGGCGGCCTCGCAGCCGGCCGTGCGCCGGCTGGCTTTCCTGGCGGAGGTGCGCCTTGATCGTTGCTGACGCAGGCCTCGCGCGATCCTGCCGGCCCAGCGCTGTACAGCCCCATGACAAGCCCATGGTCGCTTTCAAGGCAGCGGGCTGCTGCAACATGACGCCGTCGTGGTGATGGACTAGTCTGAAAGCTCGTGCAGTCACCGTGCGAAAGGGTTCAGGCTAGTGAAACCACATAGTCACTCGGGCTCGCTGGCAAACAGGTGCTCGAGCGCGCTGTGCCTGACGAGGCGTCGGGCGGCGGCGCCGTAGCCAGTGCGTGGCTCGTCGACACCCTCGCCGCCATGCTGCACCAGCGGGCGCTGCTCGCCCACCCGGAAGGTCCGTGGCTTATATTTGAGTACTTCACCTGCAGCTTCACTCCCC
>JAABUX010004594.1_pt1 | contig 17387 bp, 18 predicted proteins | sample 5561851 | NCBI WGS metagenome assembly JAABUX01 (sample SAMN10711883, study PRJNA513361) | rock metagenome | isolation source: Antarctica rocks | place: Antarctica: Victoria Land, Richard Nunatak red sandstone | collected 2016-01-03 | reverse complement strand
CACTCCGCCAGTGTGTGGCAGACTGGACCGTAAGCAGGCCCCTCAAGTGAACCTTCCGGGCCTGTGTCGCCGCAAAAGCATGCCCTCCCCATGCCAGCCATGCAGCTTTCGACTCCCAGCCCTAGCTGTAACAGAAGCCGGCATCGCAGTGGGCGGCACAATGTCTTTGCAACCCCTTGCTCAACCCCTTGCTGGGCGCGTCCGCGCGAGACAAACCTGGAGCATGTCGCACAGGTCGGCGACGTACGCGCGCAGCTGCTGCAGGTACGCGAACCGCCCGCCGGCCGCCTCCAGCTCGGCCTCCAGCGCGGCCACGCCGGCCACCGCCGCCGCCAGGTTCTCCGCCGCGCGCCGCCGGCTGCGCTCGGCGTGCGCCTGCGTCGCCTGGCGCACGCGCGGCCGCCGCGCGGGTCGGCGCCCCGGCGCGAGAGCTGATACGAGCAGAAGGCTCTTGCTGTTCACAGGGTTGCATTTTGCTGGCCCTGAACGCAGCCAAGCCCACCACTGCGGCTGCCAGAAGCCCTTGCCCTCTGCAGGCCCGGTGGTCCTGACATCCAGACAACGAGATGCCCCTGATGTGCACCAGACCCGGCACAACCCCACAAGTCCCCTCCAACCCTCCCGCACCTGCAGGCGCTCCACGCCGTTGCGCAGCGCCTTGACAACCTCAGCAGCGGCCGCCGCCGCGGCCGCGGCCGGCGCCGCGCCGCGGCCGCCAAAGCCGACGCCGGCCGCAGTGGACCGCCGCGGCGCCGCCGCCGCCGCCGCCGCCGCGCCGGCCGGCCCCGCGGCGCTGCGCCCGGCGCCCTTGCGCAGCTGCTCGCGCACCCACGTGTCGTCCGCGTCGTCCTCGCCCTCGGCGGCCTGCACGCCGCACCCACCACACCCGCTCACATGCAGGTCATGCGCAAGTGACGCGGCGCGACACCACACTGCTGCTGGCGCCCTCAGCTGGCCCGAGCGCCCAAGACAGCGCTTGAGCACGCAGCTCGCAGGCCGCCCGGCACGGCACGCCGCTCCCGGCCCCCGGCTGACCCGCTCAGCGCACTTCTGCCCAGACCTGCTCGTCGTCCGCGACGCCAGCCAGCACGCTCCCGCGACCGCCGCCGCCGCCGCCGCCGCCGCCGCCGCCGCCGCCGTCGGTAGCGGGCGCCTTGCCCAGGAAGGTCATGCGTACGCGCTCCTCGGCCTCGGCGTCTTCATCGGAGTCGGCGTCGGCCGGCGCGGCGCCGGCGTCGCCGCCGTCGGGTCGCGCGTCCAGCACGGAGGCGGTCGAAAGCGGGATGTAGTCGGGCGCCAGGTGCGCGCTGCGCAGCCGCTCCCGCTTCTCCTTCACGCGCCTGCGCCCGCCGCGCGGCGCGCGCTCATGCGGGCCGCTCCGGCGCCGCCGCGGCCCTGCTCTGGCGCAGCACGGCCAGGGCAGATGGCACTGCCCCAGTGCGCGCTGCGTGCCTGCATCTCGCCCCCGTAGGAGGCCGCCAGAATGCAGGCCTGCGCAAGGCTAGCGCGCGAGCAAGCGCGCCTCTGTGACCACCCTCCGAAACCTTTGCCACTGCACAGCATCCTGACCAGACAGCACAAATTGCAGGAATGCACAGCTGCAGCCACGCGGTGCGGCAGCTGCGCGCCGCACCTGATCGTCTCCTCGTTGGGGATCTGGAAGTCGTCATCGTCGTCGTCCAGAGCCGCGGCCGCGGCCGCCACAGCCTCAACTGCCGCGGCCGGCCTGCGCGCCGCATCGGCGGCCCCTGCGGGCGCGCCGCTGCTCCTGCCTGCCTCCGGGCGCGGCGGCGGCGGCAGCTCCGCGTCTTCGACCCTCGCCTGGCGCGCGCAAGCCCAACCGTTGGTGCGCTGAGTGGCGTGCAGGGCAGGGCACTGGGCACTGCGGTTGCAAGCAGTGGCGCAGACGTCAGAGCACCTCGGAATACATCCAGTCGAAACACAGGGGTGCCCACCGGCAAGACGGCCGTCACCGCGGCCGCCGCGGCGGCAGGCGCGCCCGCCGGCTTGAAGCTGCCGGACAGCTTGAACACGCCCGCGGCGGCGGGCTCGCTGGGCCGCGGCGCCGCATAGCGCAGCGTGTTCTTCTTCAGCTCCTTCAGCCGCTCCGCGCTGTACTCGCCTGCGCGGTCCCAGGCTCGTTGGTGCTGTGTGCGCATCGGGTGCACGGCGAGCGCGTTAACACGAGTGTCCCGCGCTCCCTCACGCTGCTTCAGCACCTATTCTTGCACGGACTTGCAGGACCAGAGCCCGGCCTCTGCTGCAGCAGAGGCTGAAGCGTGCTGACAGCAGCTTCAAACAAGTTGTGCCAAAAAGCTGCAGACAAAGGGGCTTTTCGCCTCGCGACAGCAAAACGGTAGCAGCGCAGGGCGCTCAAAGTGGCCGCCTGACGAGCATGTCAACACTGTGCTGTCACAGGCTCGTCAGCCGACCTGTTGCTGAGTGAAGCACAGGCGTCGAGAGCGGCCTGCAGGCCAGCAGCGCCGCGGCTTGGCAGGAGCCGCACCCGCGCCAGAGACCTGCGTCGATGCGCCGACGCGCACCTCCGTTACGGCCAGTGCCGCCGCGCGCGCCACGCCCCGCAAGCGGCCATCGGGCTCAAGGCCCCTCGCCGCTGTTCTGCGCCGCGCGGGGGCCGCGCTGTTGTCCTCATCGCCGCCAAAGCTCAGCAGCGGCTTGGCCGCGGGCCGCGGCGCCAGGCCTCGCTCTGGCCGCCTGGCCGCAAGCGCGGACGGTGGAATCGCCAAGCTGCCAGGCTCTTCTCCGCTGTCGTCAACGGGCGCGGCGGCGGCATCGCTCGGTACGAGCTTGCGCCGAAACTTGCGGCCACTCATGCGCACGTAGACTGCGCAGGCAATGGATTGATGCTTAGCAGGTTCTACTGCGCTTGAGGCCCTATCAAACGACACTCTGCAGAAGTCGCTCGAAGTGTGCAGTGAAAACGAGGCCATGATGGGCGCCTGTCGTACTTGCCTCCTGGGAGCAATTGCGCTCCTGGCCTCCTGCGCTGCGGCCCCGAACAACTGCCAGTGGCAGACTGTCGTGGTGCGGACAGCACAGCAAGGACTGCACCAGAACATCTGTGGGAGCTCGCCGTCTGTGCGCTTTCATGCTTTACCAATGAGTGTCTGAGACACAGGCACTGCTCACCGCTGCACTGAACTCGCAGGCCTCAAACCAGACTCTGTCACACTACACCGCCTCGAAGTGTGCGCCCGGCTAGTGGGATCCCGCTCTCTGCAGCACGGCGACGCTCACCTTGGTTAGCCACTGCAACGTATACTGACACACGCCTGCGCTGGGCCAGCTACTGCGTGAGCGGAGCAGCATGTGGCGCTGACCAGCTGAGGTGTCCTGTTTCGATCCCGTGCCCTGCCCTGGCGCAGCCTGCCTCCCTGGCGCCTGGGCGCTTCCCGTGCTCCGCAAGGTCAGCACTGCTCGACCACTTGTATGCAAGCTAGCGGGGCACACTGCGTCGGTCTGAATCTGAGCACTGTCCGTCCTGCAGCTGCCCCGTGTGCAGCATATCCTATGGCAAGCCGACCGCCACGCTCCTCCCGGCAGCGAACGCGAGCCAGCCCTCCGGTGCGCCCCCGCGCCATCTTGCTGCGCCCGCGCTGCCCTGCACGCCGACACGCCGAGCCCGGACGCCGGGCAGGCACGCTCGTGGTGGATATCGACGCGAGCGCGGCGTCGGCGACCACCGTGACCCTATCGGTCGTGCTGGCCGCCGGGGCGATCATCGGCTCCGCACAGAAGCTGCTCGTGAGCGCGCGCGCATTCCCTATCCTAACCCTACCCTATCCTTCCCAGCGCACGCTGCTGCGCCAGCGCTGAAGCACACGGATGCGTGCCTGTCCCACTTGGCCTGTCTCCGCGGTGAACCCCTCAGCTGCCCAAACTGCGGCGCCCGCAGGTGTATGTGAGCAACGAGCCTCCTGTGGCCGACGCAACCGCTGCACTCACGACTGACGGGGCCAACGGTAAGTTCTTCGTATGATCCCCAGTGACTGCATAACATGCAGCAGCTGATATTCATGGAGGATTGCAGGGTATGACAGCACGCGAGTCTCCGCCAACTGTGCAACCTACGTCCGGACGCTGCCCAGCGACTGCAGCAGCACGGGCACCATCTACATTGGTACTCCTCCCCCGCCATGCCGTCATGCATGCATTCTGGCAGGCCACAACCCCGGTCTTCACGTGGATGCTTCTGTAGTATGATGTAATGATGTGAACATGTTTGCGTGACATATGCATGCAAAGGCATATGACAAGGAAAAGACACACAGGAGCTGCAAAGGTGCCGATGGAAGTCTGACTGTGTGGATGGCCACGTGAGAGGTTTGCGCTAGGCCAGAGCGCATGCGTGAGAGGGGCTTCCTGCATGTGCAGCGGTGCAGGCAAATACGTGCTTCTCCGCACAGTACGCAGCGGGCGCGTCGGGCGGCGCTGGCACGAGCAACGGCTGCGCATGTGACGACATGTCGTGCGCCGCCCCGCCTGCCGTGCCGCCTGAGCAGCAGCGCGACACGACAACGTGGAGGGCCGGTCCGGGCTGATGTGTGCTGGGGTTGACAGGACCGGGCACCCCATGTGCATCACCGCAGACTCCAGGGTCGAGCTCGCCGGCGGAGTCCTCAGGCCCTTCCCGGGCGCTGTGAGCTCCAACTGCACCTACATCGCAGTGCGCGCTGCCGGCTGCACCCACGGGCAGCGCTGGAGCTTGCGGCGGCAGGGCTGAGCCTGCTGATGGCGTGCATGCAGGTGCCCATGCCGGCATCGCCTGCGTGCCCGGGCAATGGCGGCAGATAGGCTCGGCAGCGCTCCGTCACGCGCCTGTGCCTGACGAGTCGGACAGGATAGACGCGGGCTGTTGGCTTCACGAGTTGATTGCATGTATGACAGCCAACTGTGTAATGCAGCCTTCGGGCCAGCATTCATTCATGCTAGCTGACATCTTGTGTAGAATTTGTGGCTGCCGCACTCAGTTCCGTCTCTGGCTGAATGACGGTATGGTACTGTGCCTTTCAGCCCAACTGGCTCCGGCTGGCTGAGCAGACATACCGGTCCAGCAAAGTTTCACCTGCTAGAGTACTCAACTAGAGCCTGACGGGCTGACCCCGCAGCAGCCACTGGACAGTGCGGCTCCTGCTGCTGTGCATGCCCAGAAACTCTACACTGCGCTCTGCATCGCCAAAAAAAATGGTCGTCCTTTAAACGCGCTCCTGCCTGCCCGTCAAACACGCCGCGCTGCAAAGGCCCCCCAAACAACCCAAGCACGCCCTCACCTGCGCCCGCGCTTGCGCCCCTTGAACATGCCGCCCTGGCCGCCGCTGCGCGCGTCGGCCTCCTGCCGCTCCAGGAAGCCAAAGTTGGCGCGCCGCGCGCCGCGCAGCTCGGCCCTGGCCGCGGCCGCGTCGGCCTCGCGGACCGCGCCGATGAACGCGGCGTCCTTGCGCAGCTCGCGCATCGCGCCGCGCTTCTCCTTTTGCAGCTCGCGCTTCAGGCGGCGCTGCTCCGCACGCTCCCTGGCGAGCGCGGCACAGCACTGGCGCCGGATGACAGTCTGGAGCGGCAGGCCGACATGCGAGTCTTCGCACAGACGTCCACGCAAGCGCACTACGCCTCATGCGCTGAAGCGCAGTGCGCCTCATGCGCCAAAGCAATCTTCCTACAACATATCTCGTCAAGCACACTCTTGCACAACAGGGCAGCAGTTGAGATCAGCCGAGAGCGCGCGCCTGTCGGGGTCATAGTCGCGCCCGGCCGCAAAGTCCTCCTCGAAGCGCGGGTTGTACATCTTGGTGGCCGGCGCGCGAGCGAGCGCCGCCGAGGCTGCGCCGCGCCGCTGCAGCGGGCGGCGCGCGGCCTGCCGCGCCGCCGCCGCCGCCTCCAGCGCCGCCAGCGTGGCGCCGCGCTGCGCCTCCAGCGCCTGCGGCGCGGCGCACGCCTTCAGCCCTCTTCAGCAGGGTTGGGGTTAGGGTTAGGTGCCATATGAGCTGGCACCGGTCTGACGCCCACGCTACTACCATGATGGCTTGGCCCTGGTCTAACACCCACCCTGCCTAACTTTCGCCAGGAGCATGGCTCTTCCAATGTGAGCAGTGCTGCTTGCCAGCATGGAGGCATGGTATGCGTGGCAGGCAGCCCCATCAGGCCACCACAGTCACGCTGCTTCTTGGTGCTCCATCTGCGGCCAGTGGTGAGTGCAACACGGCGACCTCGGACACGGCGGCAGCCCCTCCGACCAGGCCACGCGCGCGGGCGCGCGCCTGGGGCAGGCCCGCGCCGCCCAGAGCGCGCAGCGCGGCGGCCGCGGGCGCCAGCAGCTCCGGCAGCGCGGGCGCGCCGCCAAACACCTCGGCCGCGCGGCGCGAGAGGCCCAGCGCGGCGGCGAGCGCGCTCGCGCGGAACGCATCTGAGCCAAAGTAGGCGTTTTCAGCGCCGCCCGGCGCGCCGCCGAGCGTGACGCGGACGTCCAGCGGGGCCACCGCGGCGCCGGCGCCTTGGCCGGCGCGCTGCCAGCCGCCCTCCGGCAGCAGCCACTTGCGATCGGACGGCGGGCCTGCAGGGTCGGGCTCGACCGCGCCGCCCGCGGGCGGCGCCGGCGCGCCGGGCGCGGCGCAGTGCAGCAGCCGCACGGCAAACGTGAGCGCCTCGGGCGCCAGGCGCCGCGCGGGCGCTGCCAGGTGCAGCATGAGTGATGCCGCGAACAGGCCTGCGCGCAGAGCACACACACGCGCGTGATGTGGCAGCATGATGTCCCGCTGCGGCCGCGTGCAGCGCTTCACCGCCAGGCATGCGTGCCAGCCGGGCCGGCAGGCGTGCAGGGGCGGGCACACATGGCGGGAGACAGAACTGTGCCCGGCGCAGTGTTCAGGGCCGCGCCGGCGGGCACAGCGCAAGGCAGGCCCTGCGCGTCAGCGCTGCGGGCGCGGACACGGCCGCATGGCGCGCCCCCATCATCGCTGACTGGCCTGCCGGCGGCGCCCGGCCTGGGAGCGCCGTGCGGGCGGGGGGCGCGCCGTGCGCGACGTCGGCCGCGCGCGCCAGTGGGCACAGCGCCAGGCAGGCGCCCAGCAGCAGCGCGGCGGGCGTGAGCACGGCGTGCCGCCGGTCGGAGGCCGGGAACACGGTCGCCCAGAGCTTGAGCAGCAGCAGCGCGCGCGGTGGCGGCCACGCGGACGCCGGCGCGCCGGCGCCGCCGCGCAGCGCGGCCGCCAGGCGGGCCATCAGCCGCTGCAGGCGCGCGCGCGCGACGGCCGCCGCATACACCGGCACCTGGCGGCCCGCGCGGCTGCTGAGTTGCCTGCGCGGAGATCCACCCGGCAGCGAGCAGAGCGCCACCACCCTACCCTATGGGAGGCAGCACTTTGACGGTTGCCGCACCTCCGGGGTCAGCTCCAGCAGGTGCACGGTCAGAACGTCCAGCTCGTCCAGCGGCAGCGGCCGCGTGTCCGCGCGCAGCGCAAAGTGCTGCACCAGCATGCCGTACAGCTCCTGCTCGCCAGGCGCACGGCCCGCGCTCAGCCGTGGTCCCCCGCACGCGCGCCAATTGCCAGCGGGGTGCCTGTGTAGGTGACATTTACAATATGGTCCATCCCATTTTGTATCCATCTGACATTTGCATTCCAACGCGCTGGTGTGCGGATGTTGCGAGCGCCATCGGCTGGCGCAGGCAGAGCGGGCGGCGTGGCGGCGCGCGGCCGCGCGCCTGCAGGCGGCGGCGGCCGCCGGCGCTGAGCGCGGCGGCGTTGCACGCGCGGATGCGCGCCACCGCATCGCCCAGCTCCGCCGCGCGCCGGCCGCGCACGAGCGCGGCAAACTCGTCGTAGCTCGCCGGCAGGCGCAGCGTGAACGGCAGCGCCGCCGCGGCGTCCTCCGTGGCGCCCACTCCCGGCGCGGCCGCGGGGTCTGCGGCCCCGGCGGCCGCGGCGGCGCCGTCGGCGCGGCGTGCGCGGTGATCCGCCTCGTCGGCACCCCCGCCGCCGCTGCCGCCTGCCTCCTGGCCCTCTCGTCCGCCTCCGCCACCAGCCCGCTCCGCAGTCCCCTCTCCGCTGCTCTCCTCTGGCAGAGCGGGCTCCGCCTCTGCACCGCCTGCTCGCCCGCTTGCACCCAAGCCCTCTTCCTCTCGGTCCTGATTCACTTGTTCTTCCTCATCGCTGTCCTCGTCCGCGGAGCGATCCTCCCCTCGCTCGTCCAGGGCCGGCTCGGCCGCTGCGACGGCCGGCCCCGCAGCGCCCGCATGCGCGCCACTCTCCGTCTCCTCCCCATCTCCACCATCGCTGTCGCCCTCATCGCCCGCGCCATCCCCGTCGCTGTCCCCGTCGCCGCTGTCCCCGTCGCCGCTGTCCCCGTCGCCGCTGCCGTCCCCTTCGCCGTCCTCGCCCTCCTCTTCGCTGCCTTCCTCGCTGCCGCGCTCGTCGCCTTCCGACCCCGCGGCGCCGAACTTGCGCAGCAGCGCGGCGGACGCCGCGCGCAGGCGCTGCTGCAGCGGGTGCGCGCCGGCCGCGCGCGCCGCCTGGCGCGCCTGCGCCCCGCCGCGCCGCCCCGTCGGCTGCGCAGCCTTCCAGGCGGCGGCTGAGGCTCTCCGTGAGCGCTCTGAGGCTGCGCTGCTGTCGCCGGCTTGAACACGCGCCTCCAGCGTACCACGCGCCTCCAGCGTACCACGCGCCTCCAGCGTACCACTGTGCAGTCTCTGCATGGGGAAGGAGGTGCGCCAGGGGAGCGCCGCGTGGAGGAGCAATGCAGCGCGCCATGCTTCGTGCAGGGCCTGTAGCAGGCAGGCGCGGCAGGATGGACGCTGGGCAAACGAGGAGCGCGCCTGCAGGCCGGTCGCGGCGGCGGCGCCCCCGCCGCCCTCGTCGTCCTCCTCCTCGTCTGAGCCGCTGCCGCCGGAGCCTGCGCTGCCGTCTTCGCCGTCGCTCAGCTGGAAGTCGTCGTCCAGGGCGTCGCCTGGCGCGCAGCAGGTGACCATGGTCTGCAGCTTGCCGTGACCGGCCCTGAGCGAATGCTGACCACTCATGACACACGGCCGTTCGGCTGCAGCCGGTGCGTGGCGCAGCATGCAGACCGCCGGCGACGCTGAGCCACACTGTCACAGACTGTGTGCTTCGCCTAGATTGCCAACGGGCTCATGCCAGAGAGCATGGGCTCATTGATCGTCAGCACTTGGCATGAAAGCTCCCGGCCAGTGATGCAAATCCAATGGCACACCCAGCAGCGATGTCACGTTTGACATGCGTAGGCCTTCTGTGGCGCGCACCGGACGGTCCGGCAGCGTCCAGCCGCCGCCGCTTCGCGCGGCGCGCGGCGTAGCCGCCCGCAGGCTCGGCCGCGGGCGCGGCGTCCGCGCCGCCCGCCCCAAAGTCGTCGCCGAGGTCGTCGCCGGTGGGCGCCGCGCGCATGCGCCGCTGCCGCGCCGCCTCCGCCGCCTCCAGCCGCGCGGCCTCCGCGGCCGCCAGCTCCTCCGCCGTGCGCGTGCGCTCGCCGCCCTGGCCGGCAGACCACTAGACTTTGGCTTGCATCCTGGAGTCTGCATGCGCGCTCCCTCTGTCCGCGCGGCATCGGCATGCGCGCGTGCATGCTGCCATGGCTGCCTGCCTGTCGCACAGCACGGATGCATGTACCAACGCGTGTCCCCACGCGCCCAGCCATGGGCGCAGCAGCATCAGCACTGGGAGCAGCGCCCGGCTGGTTGGTCCGTGCCGGCGCCACGGCACCCACGTTGCATCGGCAGGCCTGCCGCTGCATTTGAGCGCGCGCTGAAGGATGCGACGAGGCGCGCGCCTGCGCCTTGGCCTCGAAGACGAGCTCGCGGCGCGCGCGGTCGAACGCCGCATCCTCCGCGGTCTGCGCGGCCGCGGCCGCCGCGGCCGCCGCGCGGTCATGCCGCGCGCCCTTCGGCCGCACCTGGCCGCCCGCCGCGCCTCACTCACACACTTTGCGCGCCCAAGCAGACCACTCTGGCGCCCAGCTCTGCCCAGAGCTGCACGCCTCATGAATTGCTAAGATGCACTTGCGCGCCGGCCCTGCCTTCAAGACTTGCCGCGGCCGAGTGCTGGCCAGTCGAGTGTTCACAGCACCATCGGGGCAGCTCGCATGTGGGGCCGCTCTCAAGCCAGGCTCAAACAATGGCAGTCTGCCTGGCGGGCTCCCGACGATTCGGGCTCGCGCAGGAGTGCGTGCGGCCGGGGCGGCACCAGGCCCGCGAGCCCGCCGCCCGCCAGCAGCGCGGCAAAGTCGGCGTCGACCTTGTCGGTCGCGTCCAGGTCCTCGGCGCGCTGTTCGCGCTGGGCCGCCCGCGCCGCCTTGCTCTTGGCCATGACCTCCGCCATGACCTGCGCGCGCCGGGGCGCGCGTCGCGCGGCGCGGCCGGGCGGCGCGGGTGCCGGGCGGCGACAGCCAGCGGCGGCACGGCGGTCGGACTCACTTTGCTGTAGAAGTGACGGGCTATGCGCTGGTGTGAGCACTGCATGTCAGGCCCAGCACTACCGTCCTGGCGAGCATGCGCCCTGACGTCTGCTCAGTCCTCATGCAAATGCATCACATTTTCCTCACTATGGCGAAATGACTGTGAAGCATCAGGCAGCGGCGGCTGCCGCGTGCCTCCTTCTTCGTGCGCCGGCGCTCCGGTGCGTCCTCGCCGCCGCCGCCGGCGTCGCCGCCGTCGCCGGCATCGCCGCCGCCCTCCTTGCGCACGAAGCCGCCGCCGAAGTGGAACTCGCGCACCAGCTCGTCGTCCAGCTGGCCGCCCTCCTCGCTGTCGGATGCCTCCTGCTGCTGCACGCATGTACAGCACGCAGCCACGTTTGGTTCTCTGAACACAAGAGAAGGAGCAGGAGGTCAGCGATGCCAGAGCCAGTCAAGCACGGTGCTCAACATTCTAACTTTCTTCCGTGACACCAAATCACAGGAAATAGGCAGGCCGGGCCGGACCGCAAACGCATCGCCCTCGGCGAGGGAGCGACCCAGGTGGGTGAGCTCGTCGCCCTCCTCGTCCCCCAGCGTGAACCTGTCGCCTGCGCAAACAGCCCGCCCCACTCACCGGTGCGCTGGCGGGCTCAGTCAATGGCTCAAAGTGCTGCCTCACATATCACAGTAGAGCGCAGGGGAAAATAAAGACAGCATTTTGCAGCAAGACTGCGTTCTGTAACACAACACAGGCAGAAGCCATACAATGTCCACTCCCCCGGGGCTGTTGCACAGCATGTCCTGTTTGTAACAAGCAAAGCCGGGGGGTGCCCTTACTCCGGCAGCCTGCAAAGCACGCCGCTAGCGCACCTCCCAGCGCCTTCATCCGCTCCTTCTGAAAGCGGGCGACCGCCTTCTCCTCCGCCGTGAGCGTGTCGTCGTCCTCTGCCGCAGCACGGCAACGCTCAGGCCAGCCGCAGCAGGCCACTTTACAAGCTGCAACAGAAGAAAGAGAGGGCGCGCCCACCTCCAAAGCGCCGGTCAATGTACGCGTTTGCCTTGCGCAGCTGCTTATACTCCACGAGCAGCGTCTTCTCGCGCTGCGCCCCCACGACACAAGGTGACCCAGCTTGTCAGCGCAACCAGCCCAGCGCTCGGCAGAATGCGTGGTGTGTTCGCGCACCCTCTCGACGGCCTCCGAGCGGAGCTTGCCCGTGGCGCGCTGCTCCCCCTTGGCGCGCTTGCCCAGCACGCTGAACTTCTTGCGGCTGTGCAGCCGCTCGAACATGTTCGGCGCCGCCGCCGCCTTTGCCTCCGCGGCGGTGGCCGCTGCATGCGCCTTGCGCGGCAGCTTTTTCCTCTTCACCATCGCTCGCTTACCCCCGGTCAAACGCTGCAGAGTCTGTTTTCGGCTGCACCGTGCTGGACCTTGTGACATGCGCTGCTGGCCGCCTCAGCACAGCTAAGCAGTGAATATGCGTGTTTATGCAGCAGCCTGCTCTCCGAGATGGCTAAACTCAGCAGCGCCTGTGAAGTGCCTGGCCTATATAGAGGCGTACACCTTGCGCTCTTTGCAACCTTACGATATTGTTGAAGGCCAAATTGTTAATAGATTGGCTTGGTGAAAAGTCCATCAACCCAATTCAGTTCTCCAGAGTCCCTGCTTGTGCAACACATTGGAGTACTTTGAGCACAATCGAATGAATTGGCTGACTCATTGGGGACTACATGACACTTTCGTCGTGACTTGTGCTCAAGGCAACAACAGACACTGCGGCATACAGCCAACCTGCGCATGTGCCGCCGCCCAGCCCAGCTATTGCACGTCGCACGGCAGGTCAGCGTCATACCCACACATGATCAATCCTTTACCTCAAGTGCTTCCCCACAACCCGCCGTGCTGCTGCAGTACTGAGCATAGCCGGCTGTCATACTTCGCCCCATGCAATGTTGGAACAGCGCAGTGCTGCGTGTCTCCCGCTGTGAAGCAGTGGAGCCCGCCTGTGAGTCACCATGCTGGCTGAGCAGCTGGTTACCGCAACACACGCCCTCCTGGTCAAACTGGAAGGACAGAGCCGTCCCAGGACTTTTCCGACGTCGCCCGTGTTTGCCGCTGCAAGGCCGTTTCCAGTCCCCGGGAGCTGCGACGCAGTCAGAACGGGACATCGGAGCCGTCCCAGGCCATGAAGCGGCCCGTGTCGGCCATGGTGAGGCCGTCGACGATGCCCAGCAGCTGCTGCACGGCGCGCTCGCGTGTGAACAGCTTGCCGGGCGGGACGTTCTGCTCGCGCGCGCAGCGCAGCACTTTGTCAGCAGACATCATGCCTCAAAGTGCAATGTGCAGCAGTCGGCGCGAGTACATTGCATTCTGATCGCTCGTCTTGCAACATAAGCGCACACAGCAATGTGAGTCATTGCCCGACTGCCAAAGAAGCGCCGGCTTGCGGATCCTCAGGCAGGTGGTGCATCTTACAAAGGCCGGTCACATTGCGCAGCGGCCGACAGCGTAGCTGGCTCCATATGCAGGTGTCAGCAGACATGCGCATGCAGTGGCACCTGGTCACAGCTGAGGGCGCGGTCCAATAAAAGCCGTGCATGTGCGCCGCATGACCAGCACCAGAGAACACTGTCTGTAGTCTCGACGCGCGGGCGCGCCTTCTGGAAGGGCACAGAGAGGTCGGTATCGCAAGTGCCCGGGTGCAGCATCACGACGCACACCTTGTGCCGCCGCCGCGCAAACTCCAGGCTCATGCACTTGCTGAGCTGGTTCTGGGCGCTCTTGCTCGCCCTGCGCGTCTGCGCGCCGCGGTCTGGGCCCGTGCAATGCGGTGCCATCAGTTGCACGGCTGGTTGTGCTCTCGCTGCCCTGTGGACTGCACGCAACGTCTTGGGCCAATACATTTTTGACTAGCTGCGGCAAGGATTTTGCTCTTGCAGGCACTGTCCGCGCCTGCTCACAACGCCTGAGTCGACAGGGAGTATTGGCACCTGCGGCTTATGTGCATACAGCGCCTTGTTTGCACGTCTGAGATATAGCGTGTACACCTTGCGCAGGCACATGAAAGCTGTGTCCAAGTCGCAGCAGTCACGGCTACATGACAAAAGAAGTGCTGGAGACTGCCTGCATGGCCGCTTTGATGCCTCAAGGCACTACCTGCCTCAAGGCACTGCACAACAAAGACACAGGCGAAATCCGTTCGCACCCGTCAGCAACTGTTGCGCTGCAGTGTGCATGGCCCACGGCCCAACCCTCTAAGCTGCCGTCTTGCTCCTCAACTGCTAGCAGGCACTGGCGAGTTATGCGCGACCTCGCTGCTTGTGTGGTCACACTGTAGCTAGTGGTCGAGACAGGGCGCACCTGTAGCTATACCAGCCGCCGAGCTCATTGTCGGATATGCTGCCCACGCGCGCGCTCAAGCTGGCCACCACCGCGGGGCGCTCGCTGCCCGCAGCAGCGCAGTCAGCGGTGCCATTAACATGGCAGGCCCCAAACGCCCAAGGTCAGCGACCTCTGTGAATGCGGCCCGCAAGCAAGCAGTGCATGCAGCAGACGCATGCACTGAAGGCATACTGGAGCGAGTGCCAGGCACACGACTGCCGGGTCACCTCTCAGCGCTGTTGGCCGCAGAAGCTTTTGCCAGCAGGGGCGCGAATGCCTGCCAGCAGTGCTCCCCCATGAAGCGTGTGCTGCATGCGTTGGGTCACAGGTGACTGAGAGGCAGATCAGGCACATACCTTGGTCACCAGGACCGGCCCAAACGTGTTTGTCTGAAAGTTGAGCAGCAGGTTGTTGTAGGTGACGCGGGCCAGCGCAGTCTCTGCGTCGGCGGTGCGTGCTTGGCACGAGCGTAACACAAAGATCACAGCAAAGCACAGGAGCATACACGCTGCCCGCACCTGGTGCAAGAATGCCAGGGATGTGCAGCACGCCCGCAACATTCCACAGCGCGTTCAGGTGCCCGTGCCGCCTCGCCACCTCCTCGCTGGCCTTCTGACCTCCACATGGCCGCGCACGACTCACACTGTAAGTCACAAGCTAGGCGCGCAGCAAGTGGCTCCAAGGCTTCGTGGGTGTGCAGGGCAAGCGTGCCTGGATAGAGTCCTCGTTGGCGACGTCCATGGCGACCACCATGAGCTGGTTGGGATGCCTGTCTAGCAGCTGCTGCAGCTCTGTTGCGCGGCTGGGGTCCCGACACGTAGCTACCACACTGCCCAAGCCACAAGCAGGGGAATGTAAAGAACAAGATGCTCGCACAATGACACCGCACAGCTTCCGGAAGCTAACAGCACCAGGCCGTTATACATGGTGCATCTCACCTAGGTGCATGTGTAACACGACAATGTGCATGTGGAACACATATGGAACAGAGCACTGCAGTGTCAGACATTGACAGTGCCCATGCACTTGCACAGACTAATACCGACTGATCCGCTTCGTGTGCTACACCTCTGGTTGGGGCGCTGCAGGAGCTGCCGCGCGAACTCCAGGCCGAGGCCGCGGGACGACCCTGTCACCAGCGCGACGTGCTCCGCGCTGCCCGTGGTGGACACCGGCGCAGCACTCTGCAAAGCCCAGGCCCTGAGCTGCCGCGGTGCGTGCAAGGATGGGTACCAATGCCACGCGGTCTGCACCATCAGGCCGCGCAGCCTCATCATTCTGGACGATGGCTGTCCTGCACCTCCCGACGTGAACGCCGCAAGCAAGGAAAGGAAAGGCTCTGAGTGCTGCGCTCCGCCACGGTCTCAGCAGGCCCTCTCCCTCCTGGACCAGGTAGGGCTTGTTTGCTTGGACGTATCGAAAGCTGGAGAGCATACGCTGACGGGACGCTTCCAGGCACTATGACTGGTTGCTTCTTGCCAACGTGTCCCAGTATACCACCTGCCTGCGGCCAGAAGCGCCTGAGGCAGTGCGCTGTGCCGCGGGGAAGGTCGCGCAGCGCCGCGTGCAGGCGCGGGTGCCGCGACAGGGCGCGCCGCGTGCTATGCCCCGCGGCGCTGGGCGACTGGGGCAAGGATGCTGCGGGAGGCGACCTGGACCAGACCCGGCAGCGCCTGGAGCAGGCGTTCCGGCAGTCCAAGTCGCTGAGCCGGCCTGCGCCTGGTAAGTTTGTTCGCCTGGCTGTTTAGGACTGCAAAGCACTGCTGGCTGCGCGTCACTGGCGGCATGAACACAGCCGTTTCAGGCTCTCCGCAGTTCTTTTCTGTAACCGCATGGACTCGTGGTGACTGGTGAGGCAGCCTTGCCTGTCCACTGAGATATCACAGGTGTTCCTCCTGGGTCGCAGCCAACGCTTTCCAACACAAGTTATGCAGTGCTCAGGAAGGCCAGGCAGACAGCACCAACTGTCACTAAAACCACACGCCTCCCAACAGGTGCCTTTTCATGTCTCCCTGCATTTTGCTTGGACGCGTCCCTCTGCGTCCCTGGGTGCACCGGGCTGGGCTTGGGCTGGGCGCGCGGGGGCGAGGGCGCTGGTGATGGCACCCGTAGTGCCCGGCTCAAATTTTTTTTGCACCCAGCACTCGGCAAGGCTCCTCCGTCCTTACCCGGCGCGCAGAGTTGGGCGCGGGGCTGGCCGCGCTGGGCGCTGGCGCGCCCCCGGGCGCGGGCGAGCTGCAGGACATTCCGCTGTGGCGGGTGCAGTGGGCAGTGCTCCCTGGCACAATCAACACGCTGCACGTGCATGTCCCGCACTATGGTGCGCCACTTCAGCCAGCTGGCACGGCTCCGTTACCTTCCGCTGCTCGCTGCCGCTCTTCTCCTGCACTCTCTGTTAACGCCAAGCTGTATGGGTGCAACGGCATTGCCAGCAGCACACTGGAGCTGCACAGCAGCAATCATGTCGAAGCTGTCTCACAAGTGGTGCTGATACAGCCACAGCCGCAGCGCTTGGGGCACCTGCACTTGCAGATCGGATTGTTGTTTCTCCGCGCGGGGTGCTGACGTGTACCGCGCAGCGCACAATATGGAGGCGGTGCTGACGGGGGCTCCAGCCCTGACGCCTGGAGCTACCTGCTGCGGCTGGGCGGGTTAAGGTAACCCAAATAGAATCTATGTGTGCCGCGCAGCGCACATGATGGAGGCGGTGCTGGCAGGGCCGCAGCCCTGGCGCGTGGGCCACCTGCTGCTGCCGGGCGGGTCGAGCAACCTGGGCAGCCCGGGCTTCGAGCTGCGCCCGCGCACGCGCGCGCCGCTGGTCGGCACGCTGCTCGAGGCGCGCGCGCACCTCCGGGCGCCTGCTGTGCGGCCAGCCAGGCTGATGGACTTCGGGGGCGTGCACTTGCCCCGCTTGTGCAGGGGCCAGCAGCCAGGCTCGCAGCTGTACGGCGCACGTAGCGCCGCCTGGCCGGGGACCAAGTGCGGGGCTGCGAGGCGGTCGCACGAGGTCCCGGCCGCAGCAGAGGGGTCGTGAGCGAGCTCGAAATTCTGCTCTCGCAGCTCTGCGCGAGCGCTGCCAGCGAAGCCACATGTACGGCATGCGCGCTGCCCTAACGCGCCGGGCGCGGGCGGCAGGCGGTAGGCGCAATGCGCGCCAGCGACGGGCGCCTGCTGCTCCTCATGGCGGGCGTGGCGCGCTTCCGGGTGCGCGCCACCTGCCGCGTGTAGGATGCGCGGGCGCATGTGCATGCGCACCTCTCCCGTAGTAATGAAGCTTGTTAGCACTCAGCCTAGAAGGGAGGGGATCCGTGGCTGGTGATAAGTGTAATAGTAGGTTGTTTTTCCCTGTGCTGGTCTCCATGAGTAAATGCTCAATGGACAGTGCACACTGCACACTGCTGACAAATATGTCTCTGAGCAGACCCTCTCCGGCTCAGTCTACTGCGCACGGCGCCCGCGCCTGAGCGCCGGCGCGCGCGCGCAGGTGGTGCGCGAGCGGCAGGCGGCGCCGTTCAGCCGCGCGGACGCGGTGCTGTGGGCGGACGAGGAGGAGGTGGACGCCTGGCGCGGCGCCGCGCTGGCGGCCGTGGAC
>JAABUX010004593.1_pt1 | contig 17391 bp, 17 predicted proteins | sample 5561851 | NCBI WGS metagenome assembly JAABUX01 (sample SAMN10711883, study PRJNA513361) | rock metagenome | isolation source: Antarctica rocks | place: Antarctica: Victoria Land, Richard Nunatak red sandstone | collected 2016-01-03 | reverse complement strand
TTAAATCGTCGCGCGCATGATTAACCCATGTTCCGCGACAACGTACGGAATGTGACCTTCGTCAGGCTCTTATACGCCCCATGCCCATGCTAACCGCCTATCATAGTGGAAGGAAAAGTTGATGGCTTGGAACCAGCTCAGGCAGAGAGGATTGCTCCCGCAATTGGTCGCCCGCGGCGTCGCGATCGGACAGTCTCCCCAGGGGTGGGGCCGGCTCGCCCACCTCGGTGCGGCCGCCGGTCTGGTCGCCGCCGTGACCACCGTCACCGCGCAGGCCGTGTCCCCGCGCGCCACCAGCGTCGGCCGCCAGCGCGATGGCGCGGTGGTCGTGCCCACCGATCAGACGCTCACGCCCGCCGGCCATCAGGTCGAGTTCGCCGGCCATCAGGTCGAGTTCGCCGGCCGCCTCAACGCGGTCGCGCTCAGCCCCACCGGCGCCAAGGCCGCCTTCCTGACCGCCGGCGCCAAGCCCATCACCGTCGTGGACCTCGCCACCGGCACGGTCGCGCAGCAGTTCGACCCTGGCGACACGAGTGCCTCCTTCGACGGCTTCGCTCTCCAGCGGCAAGGAGCCTTTTTTGTGGAGCGGAACGGCACATGGAGAGATGGATCGCATCGAGCAAGCAGTGTACGGGCGATCCGTCATGTGGTCGCGCTGGACCTGCATGCCCCGACGGCCGTCGGGGCTGCTGGGCGCCTGGTGTATGAAGAGCGGCGATGCGACGACCGCTGATCGTCTTTGTGACGGGTGGCGTCGAGGTCGTCTTCCGGGTCATGCTGCTGGCAGAGGGCGAAGGAGCATCATGACACTCCTGTTGATCCTGGCCGTCTTTGGTGGGGGTGGGGCGGGCGCTGCCTGTCGTTATGGGGCCGGCCGTGTCGTCCGGCTGCGCGACCGCGGCGCGTTCCCGCTGGGCGCCGTCCTGATGAACGTGACAGGCTGTTTCGTCCTGGGCTTTCTCCTGGGTGCACTTGGTCTCCTCCAACACGGCACGCCTCTACTAGCGACCGTGCTGGCGACGGCATTCCTGGGCGGCTGTACCACCGGCGGCGTCTATGCCGTGGAGGGCGTCCTGCTCCATAGGGGCGGAAGCCGTCGCGTGGCCGAGGTCAGCACGGTGGGCGGTGGCGCTGGGCGTGCTTGCCGCGGTCGCCGGGGCGGGCCTCGGGGCGCTGGTATGAGCGGGGGGAGAAACGATCGGGGAAAACGGGGGAAACAATGCGCCGTCCTCTTGCTCTTAACAGTGGTGGGCGCAGCGGTTCTTGTCCGGGCCGCACATCCGGCCCCGTCGCCCGTTCTCATGACCATTCCGCTCCACCTGACTGCGCACGCTGAGGTCGACGTGGCCTTGGACGCACGACGGAGCCGTCTGTTCATCGTGAACGCCGGCGTCGTGCGGACGTTCGACACGCGCATGGGGACGCTCGTCCACAGCGTGGGGACAGGGACCACGTACACGCAGGAGATGGGTGGCCCAGCCCCGGCGCTCGACGAGGGGGCGGGGCGTGTCGTCGTCGCCAACCTGGTAGACGACACGGTGACGGTGATCGACGCGACCAGCGGCCGGGTGCGGCGCGTCATCCACGTCGGGGTCGGGCGCCAGCCCGATGCGGTGGCGCTCGACGGCCGGACGGGACGCGTCGTCGTCGGCAGCACGGCGGATTGGACGCTGACGCTCCTCGATGTGCGCACGGGCGTCCGGCTGCGCACCCGCACCCTGGGTGTCGGCGATCTCCCCGGCCAATTGGCCGTCGACGCGCGGAGCGGCCACACCTTCGTCGCCTCCTCCGACGGCCGGGTCTCGACCTTCGTGACCCCGGCGGGGCGGCTCCCGCGCGGCGTCGTGCCCGATCTCTCCAGCCCCATCATGGGGCTCGCCGTCGATGGGCGGGCGCGACGGGTGCTTGGCCTGGTGGAGGCGCGCCCGGATATCGTCGTGCTCGACGCGCGCACGGGAGCCTGGGTGCGCACCGTCACCGTTGGCTGGAGTCCCGACGGCATCGCCGTAGACGCGCGCACGGGCCGAGCCTTCGTCACGGACGTCGACGCCGGCGTGGTGCATGTGCTGGGGACGGGACGCGGCCGCCTCCTGCGTACCGTGCCCGTGGGCGCGTCGCCCCTCGTGGCCGTCGACACGGCGCGGGGCCGCGCCTTTGCGGTCAGTGACGCGGGCCTGAGTGTGCTCGACGCGCGGAGCGGCCGCCTCCTGCGCATGCTCGCCCTCCCGCTCACCGCCCGCGCCATCGCCGTGGACGGGCGGGTCGGACGCGTCTTCGTCGTGAGCGGCGGCGCGTGGCGCCCTCCCGATCCCTGGACGTGGTTGCCGTCCGCGGTACGGCGCTGGCTGCCACTGCCGTCCCCGCCCCTCCACACGCGCCCGACGCTGTTGTATGTGCTGGACGAGCGGCGGCTGTGAGTGCGAAATGGGCGACATATTTGACGCTAGCCATAGGCAGGGCCTTGTCAACGCAGATAAACCACACCCCTTCTAACACAACAAAGGCCCGATATGACTCGATAGGCTAGACGTGTCCGCCTATCAGGGCTTGTTCGCCCGCCGCGAGCAGCGCCGCCGCGCGGCGTTCTCGACGTGGCGAACCATCGGCCATCAGTCGTGTCGCCGTCCGCAGGCACGCCAACGCCTCATAGAACGCCAGGCTCCGCCCCGCCAGTGGGACCGCCGCCCGGTACGTTCGCGCGAACGCCTCGGCCTCCTGGGTCACCGCTCTGTGTCGCGTGGGGTCGCGGGCGGCGAGGTGGCGCAGCGAGGCCAGAAAGCGGCCGGCATCTTCCGCGCCGTCGCCGACGCCCCAGGCGTCCCAATCGATCACGGTGGTCGCCTCCGCCAGATAGACATGCGACGCGCTGAAGTCGCCATGCGCCAGGTGGGGCAAGGGCGGCCAGGCCGGTCGCGCCTCCACGAGCGCGGCGAGCAGGCGGCGGGCGTCTCCGGCGAGCGCGGGCGCGGTCGCGCCCAACGCCTCCGTCCAGCGACGCGCCTTGATCAGCGGATCGCGCAGCCGGTACACGGCGGGCAGGGGAGGCGCGCCCGCGTGGAAGGCCGCGAGCCAGCGCGCCGTGCGTTCCCCGGCTCCTGTCTGGCCGCGCAGCACGGCCGCGCGGGCGGTCTCGCCGGGAACGTCCTCCAGCAGCAGGAGGCGGAGCGCGGGCGCGTAAGCAAGCGGAGCCGGGACTCGCAGCGGCCCGCCGGGGCCGAACCCCAGGCGGCGGAGCGCCGTGAGCGTCGCCACCACGTCGCCGCGGTCGCGCGCATAGACCTTGGCGATAAGGGTACGCGTTTCAGCGCCCCGGCGGACGGTATAGCGGAGCGTCCACCGGCTACCTGGATGCCCGCGCAGCACCGTCACGTCTTGCACGTCCAGCGGCCCCTCGCCGCGGACCAGCCAGGAGCACGGTTGATCCCTCAGCGCGGCGTCCACAAGCCGCGCCGCCTCGGGGAGACAGGTGAGGCGGCGTAGCTGGGGGATGGCCGCATCGGTCGCGGGTACGCCAGAGGATACCGTCGTCATTGGTCACCGGCGCTCCCAGTGGGCGCGAAAAAGTGGCGCGTGCCCCTCCGTCATCGCCGGGGTGTCCCGGCCGCCGCGCACTGACGGACCGGGTTGGGCGTCACGTCGTCGGGATCTTGCCGCGTAGGGTTCCCTCGCGGTTACACCCGGCTTCCCTCGGCCGTCTCGCTGCGGTTTCACAACGCGGACGATGGGTTGTCAACTCCGCTCTCCGCGTCGGAGCGGGATGCGCCGGATTGCTCCAGCCCCGGGATCCCAGGGACAATGTCCAGCCGTTCCTCGGGCACGGGTGTCTCCCACCGCAGGTCCAGGCGCACCACGCTGTGCGTCCCATCTTCGCCGACCTCCAACTCCAACGCGACGCGCTCCGCCGCCCGCAACGCGACCAACTCTCCTCCGCTGCGGACGGTCACCCCGCCCGCACGCAGCGCCTGCGCCAGCGTCTCCATATAGCCCGCCGCCTGCTCGATCCCCAGCGATGCGTGAGCGCGTACCGCCGGCCCCGACGCGCCCCGTTCCCGATGACTGTGATGGTGTGCCATGCTTACTACCCCTCCTCATACCGCTCGCTTGACTACTCACGCCTCTTGTGGCCGTTCAGGAGCTCCCTTTCTCCCGCGTGGCCCTTCCCCGCCGGCAGGGGTGGGTGTGGCCGGTGGCGCGGCGGGCGCCACGACCGGTGGCGCCGCCGACGCATCGCCGGGCAGAACGAGGCCCGCGTCGTGCGCGTGCGTCGCCTGTTCCGCTGGCTGTGGGGCGGGAGCGTGCATGCCTGGTGTGATCTCCAGGTCCGCTTGCGGGACAGGCGTCCTCCAGCGCAGCGCCAGCCGCACCACGCTCTGCGCGCCCTCCTCCCCGGCCTGGACCTCCAGATCCACGGTATCGGCGGCGCGCAGCACGACGGTCTGCCCGCCGCTACGCAGGGTACCGCCGCCCTCGCGCAGCGCGTGGGCGAGGGCCATCAGATGATCCGCTACCCGACCGCTGTCCAACGTGGCGCGCACCCGCAGCGCCCGCCCCTCGCCGCCCGCCTCACCCAGTTCCTCTTTCGCCCGGTCGTGCCGCCGGTGATGATGCTCGTGTCCCATGTCATCCTCCTCTGGTATTCGTCTCTGCTCGCTCTGTGGTTCTCTGTCCGTGTCCGTGTGTCGCGGCCGACGGGGTCAGCCCTCGTCGGGCTCGTCCGCATATCCCGCCCCTCGATCGTCGCCGCGCACCAGCGCGGTCAGGATGTACTGGTCGAGCGGATCGGGGTCCTCCAGCCCACGCAGCCAGTCGCCCAAGCCACTGGCCACGGTAGGTGCGGACGCCACGCCAGACGCGTCGCCCCACTGGCCCCGCGCCACCCCGTCGACCACGCCCCGCAGCGCGGCGCGCTTGAGCGGACCCGCTCCCCAGGGGCGATCACTGGCCTCAGGGGCAGCGTCAGTATCCGGTCTACCCGATGGCGCACCGCCACGACCCGCCCCCCGTGGGCCACGGCCTGAAGCCCCTCCGGCGCCTCGCTCACCCCGTTCCAGAGGTCCTCCAGAACATGCACGCTACGCGGGCGCAGGAAGAGCGGATCGCCGTCGCGTAACCTGCCTCCCAGTTCGACGCCGGGCGGAGGCGGCCAGGACGGGTCGATGCTCAACGGGGCACGCGGGGCCACATCCAGCTCGGCCAGGAAGCCGCGCTTCCGCGCCCCGTGGGGATCCCCGTCGCGCTGGCGCAGGACGAGATAGTGGCCGCGCAAGTGGCGCCGCGGATACATCCGCTGTAGACAGTCCTGGATGCTGCCATGGATGCCGACATCCACGAGCGTCAGGGGTATTCCGACAACCGCGCCCCGCCCGCGCAAATACTGGTCAAGCAGCGCAGCCTGCGCGGCGTCCGCGACGGCGCCGCGCGCGAGTAGGCGCGAGACATACGCGAGTTGTACCCGGCGCGGGTGGACGCCGCGGAAGCGATGAGGAGACGTGCGCAGGAGCACGCGCGCCGCGAGGAAAGGGGTGAGCCCATCCCGCCCCAGGCAGAGGGCGACCCCGTCGGGGCGCTGGGCGAGCTCATCGAGCCACGCGGCCGCGAACGCCGCGAGGACAGGGGCATAGTAGTCCCGGCTCACCTCGTACAGCCGCCGCGCGGCGCGCTCGGTTAGATCCTGCATACCCTCTCCGCCCTCAACCTCTCGCCCATTATGTTAACGGGATGTTAAAGTAATGTTAATGGGATGTTAAAGCAAGACATATGCCGCGCGCAAGCTCAAGCATCGTGCGTGGGGTTCGCGCTCTACCCCGTGACGCTCCAGCCCAGGGCACATTAGCTACCATGGACCCACTCGTCGCCCATCTCGGCACGGAGCTTATCCCGATCTCCGCAAGGGTCAGGGCTGGAGCGTTGAGATGGGCTGCACGCCGCGCCAGCCGTCGAGCGCCAGGGGCGCTGGGACCGCGTCACTGATCGGGGGGAGGAACGACAAGGCGACGCGTTGGCTGTCCGACGCCGCCGCCTGGAGATAGCCCGTCACGTTCGTCACCGTGACCTTCGAGGTGATGACGGTGGCCAGTGGGCGCCCGTCTGGGTCGCGCACGGCCGCCCCTGCCAAGCCCGGACGCGCCGTGGTGATGGTCGCGCTCACCGTGACGTACAGGGGATCGGTAACGTGCGCCGCGTCCCGCGTGAAGACGCCGGTGGCGCTGATAACCTCGGTCACGGGGAACCCGCATGACCCCTCCATAGGGCACGGGATCGCCGCCCCTTGGACGCGCGACCGCTCGATGGGCAGCCCGACGACGACGCGCTGGATCGAGAACGTGCCCGCCGTGGGCTGGCCGCACCCGCTGTAGCTGGAGAAGGTGAGCGTCCCGCGCAGCATCCACGGCCGCGACACGATGACGGTGGTGGTCCCGCCAGATCCCGCCTTGGGATCACATCAGGAGCGCGACAGCAGCCGCTATGGAGGGGACGCGTACGCACCGGGCCTGGTCTTCACCCATACTCGTGGCGTAGCGGTCGATGTACAGCGCGTATTCTCCCGCCTCGAGCGCGGGCTCGATATCGTTGACGAAGTTATCGCCGATGGATAGGACACGCTCCCCCTCCCTCCGCTCGGTCAGCACTTGCCGCAAGCCTTCTGGCTTCCGAGCGTCGGGGACGACCGAGGCAAAGTAGTGCCGTATATCGAGGTGGTCGAGTACCTGCACGGCCGTCTCCGCCGGGGAGTTGCTCATGACCACGAGGCGCTTGCCGGACGTGCGCAGCGCATCCAGCACGGCGTGTACGTCTGGCTGGGGCGGCACGCGGCCCTCCGCCGTTCCCATGTATGCGCGGGTCGCCAGGAAAGCCTGACGCCGCTCGTCGCGTCCTACGCCGTAATGCGCCGCCAATACGTCGGGGATGCCCCACATGTCGCCGATATTGAATCGCTCGGGGCTGAAAATAGGTGTCTCGATGGGCGGCCTGTTCTCTTGATCTTCCTGGCCAGCCTCGCCATTGGGCTGCATGGCTTCGCCCGCGTTCTCTTGTTCCCAGCGTCCGTCCCAGTCGATATAAGACACAATGCGCGCGCCGACGTAGCGGAACAGGCGATCCCGCGCTTCGTCGTAGCCCAATCCCGGACGCACGAAGCCGTGACCGTCGCGTGCGCCGGTCCAGTCGTCCCGGTAGCGCGGCCGTCGATCGGCGGGCACGAACCGCGCGAGCTCGGACGCGTAGTGGTCGTACACCCGCCTGTCTTCATAGAGCGTGCCGTCCAGATCCCAGATCACCGTATCGACTGCGACGGCCACGCGCTCGCCGGCCATGTCCATGTTGATCACGCCCGTGGGGTCCTTCCTTTCGTAGAGGATAGATCTCAGGCTTCGTCGAGCGCGGCAAGCCGGTAAGATTGCCCCCGCACCGGCAAGACCAGGCGCGCGTCGCCCACATCGAATAAATCGGGGTATCGCGAGTGGATGGCCATGATCACGGGGGCGCCGCTCTCGCGGGCCAGGGTGGTCAGGTCGGCCGGAAGCGCGTGGCCGCTGCTGTCGATGGGCGCGAACACGAAGCCAAACTTCCTGGCCCACCAGCCCAATTGCATCCAGCCGGGATCGAAGGGGCCCAGCGGTGTCCCGTTGGCGTGCAGCAGCACCCCCCGCGCCATCCGGTACGAGTTCGAGCAGATCGGCGAAGTCCTCCCATGCCAGCCGCAGCAGGAACGCGCCTGGTTCGCGCGCGATCTCCCCCGCCGACTCGCCCTAACCACGCCGCTAATCCTATGGGCCATTGGCTGCTTGGCCGTGGCGCTGTGGGGATACGTCCCTTGGGACGCGGGGAAGAACCGATAAGAGGACATGAACACGCGGGGCATGGTGTTGGAAAGAGGATATGAGCGATGACTGCTGACAAGATAACGCTTCCGCACGCAACGTGCGTCGGCTGCGGGAAGAACATTGATCTTTCGTTCGCGCGCTACAACCAGCCGCGCGACCGCACTAATGGGCTAATCGGCCCGCACAACCGTGCTGTGTGCCCCATCTTAACTGGAAGCATTGGATAGCCGATAAGCGGCAGGGTGCGACATGGTATGATACGGCTGAGGCTAACTTTGGATCAGAAGGTTGCAGGTTCGAATCCTGCCCGCCCAGCCATTTCTCTCCCCCAAACCCCGCTTTTGGGCACAAAAAAAGAAGGAGGGCTGCATTTCGTGCGGCCCTCTGTTACCATGCGGTATACCCGCCGTCGACGACAAGGGCGTGCCCAGTGACGTAGGATGACGCGGGAGAGGCCAAGTAGACGACCGCTCCCCGCAGTTCCGGCGGGGCGCCCATACGGCCCAGTGGTATGTAACTCTCCCATGTCTCGCGCAGGCCCTCCTGCCCCGCCAAGACCTGATCGGTCAAGGCCGTGCGCATGTAGCCGGGCGCGATGGCGTTGACGCGGACGCCGCGATCGGCCCACTCCGCCGCCAGGCTCTTGGCCATCATGATGACACCTGCCTTGGAGACGTTGTAGGCGGTTTGCTTCTGCGGACGGTTGGCGATGACGCCCGACATCGACGCGATGAGGATGATACTGCCGCCGCGCCGCGTGATCATGGCTTGGCCCGCGGCCTGCGCGCACAGGAAGACGCCCGTGATGTTGACGTCGATGATGCGCCGCCACGCCACGGGATCGACATCCTCGGCGGCGACGTTCTCAACGATGCCGGCCGCCGCGACGAGGATGTCGATGGCCCCAAGCTCTCGTTCGATCGCGCCGAAGGTCGTGGCGACCTGCGCCGCGTCGGTCACGTCGGCCGTGTACGCGGCGGCGCGGACGCCGTAGTCGCGCGCTATATCCCGCGTGGCCTCCTCACCCTGCGCGCGCAAGAGGTCGACTGACGCCACGGCGGCGCCGGCCTCGGCCAGCGCCCGCATCATCTCCAGCCCCAGGCCGCGCGCGCCTCCGGTGACGACCGCGACCTTACCCTCCAGTGAAAAATCCGTTGCCATTTATCCTCTTCCCTCATTGACCTGCGACTGACAGGCAGCGGCCTGACGTCGCATGGCAGACCACGGACACTGACGTGTCTCAACACGCGTCGCTCCAGCGACTTTAGTCGTCGTTCTTTGCCATGCGACGTCAGGCCGCTGCCTGTCAGTCGCAGGTGATCCTAACGTTGTAGTACTAAGCGCCGCGGTTATTTACGCGCGCTGGAAGAGCGGCGCCAGCGCGGCGTAGGTGTCCTTATAGCGGGCGTAGCCCTCGTCGTAGACGGCACGGGTCGACGGGTCGGGCTCGACGGTGCGCGTCTCGCGCACCATCTCTGCCGCAGCCGCGCGCAGATCCGGGTAGGCGCCTGCTCCCACCGCCGCGCACATCGCGCTGCCCAGCGCGACGGCGTCGGGCGCATCCGTCAGCGTCAGCGGCAGGCCGGCGACGTCGGCCAGGATCTGTAGCCACAGGGCGCTGCGCGTTCCGCCGCCACAGGCCAGCACACGATCGGTGGGGACATCTAGCCGCCGCAACATCTCGACGATGGCCCGGTTGCCATAGGCCGTGCCCTCGTAGACGGCGCGCAGTAGGTGGCCCGGCCCATGAGCCGTGGTCAAGCCCCAGATGGTCCCGCGCGCCACCGGGTCCTTGATCGGCGTGCGGCTGCCCTGCCAGAAATCGAGCACGGTCAGGCCGTCGGCGCCGGGCGCGATGGCGGCTGCGGCCGCGTCGGCGGCGGTGTAGCGCTCGGCGCCGCCCGGTAGATCGCCGCCCAGCGTGTCGAGCAGCCAGCGCACGGTCCCGCCCGTGCTGGACTGTCCGGCCTCGAGCGTCCACTCGCCCCCAATCACGGCGGCCTCGAACGGGCCCCACAACCCCCCATCGAAGACGGGCCCGGGCGATTGCGCCAACTGGCACGTCGAGGTGCCCGTGATGAGGGCAAGGGCGCCGGGCGCCAGCACGCCCATGCCGACCATCCCTGCATGCGCGTCGATGCCGCTCATAGCCACGGCGACGCCCGGCCGCAACCCCAGCGTCGCGGCGGCCTCCGCCGTCAGCTCGCCCGCCTTTTCGCCCATCGCGATTACCGGGCCCGGGACCTTGTCGGGCAGATCCTCCAACCCGACGCCGCGCAGCAGCTCGGCCGGCCAGCCACGCGGCGTTTCATCGTCGGCGTTCGCGCGATACTGCCATTTGGCGGCGGCCGTATTGAGTGGGACGACCCACTCGCCGGTGAGACGCTGGGTCAGCCAGGAGATCTGCTCCACGAGGTGGGACGCCCGCTCCCACAAAGCGGGCTCGTTCTCTTTGAGCCAGAGCGCCTTGGGCACGGGCCACTCGGCCGGGACCTCGCCGCCGCAGTAGCGCAGCACGGGCGCGCCCGTCGCGGTGAGCCGCCGCGCCTGCGCCGTCGCGCGCAGGTCCATCCACATGATGCTGTCGGTTAGGGGCGCGCCGTCGCGGTCGGTGAGCAGGATGTCGCAGGGGGCGTCGATGGCCAGCCCGATTACCCGCGATCCGTCGGCGCCGCTCGCCGCCAGGCAGCCGCGTACCGCCGCGACCAACGCGTCCCACCACGCGGCGGGCGACTGCTCGGCCCAGCCCGCGCGCGGATAGCGCGTCGGGTAGGCCTGATCGTGGAAGCCCTGTGCGCGGCCTTGTAGGTCGAACAGGCCCGCGCGCAGCCCGGCCGTCCCCGCGTCGATCCCTAAGAGGAGGTCCCCGTCCGTCATCGTCTAGGCCTCCCCGTACACCGTCACGTCGACCCCAAGAAGGCCGGCCACGAGGCGTAACTCGGCGGTCCAGTCGCCATAGACAGCGTGGATGTGGTTGCTGGCGTAGCTGCCGATGAACTCCTCAGCCGCACAGGTGAAGCGCGCGAAGGCGTGCGGCCACTCCAGCGTCGTCTGCTTCATGAGCGCGTCGTTCTTGTCCCTGTCGTAGCGCACGAACTCGCCGCGCAGGATAGCCAGGCGGTAGCGTCCGTCCTGCCGCGTCAGCCGCGCGAAGGTGGCGTCACCGGGGTAGGCCAGGTGATGCACGCTGGCGCCGCCGGCCGGGAAGTAGAAGCCCTCGGGATAGAAATGCACCTGCGGCAGGTTGTCCTTGGGGTCGAAGGAGCGGCCGGCGAAGTAGGTGGCGTGCTCACCCGAGTTGCACAGGTCCCACATACCCAGGTCGGCGTGGTAGTGGCGCACGTCGGCGAAGAGGGCCGGCGTGCCGGCCAGGTGTTTGAGGATCTGCATGGTCAGCGCGGCGTCCATGTCGGCTTCGGTGGCGCAGATGTGCGGCTCGTGCGGCCCATCCCAGTCGTAGGGGTCGTTGAGGAAGGCCTCGGTTACATCCATGGTGCAGAAGTTGTTGGTCAGCTCGGGCTGGCCCTTGATGCCAGAGAAGTCGAGGCGGTACTCGCGGATCAGCCGCTTCATCGCTTCGGTGGCGCGGATCTGCGTCTTGAGCTTGTCGGGCGTGAGTTGCTTGCCGTCGTAGTGGATGTGGCCGACATGCTCCGTGAGCCACTTGAAGGCCGCCTCGACCGTGCGGTTGGGGACCTCGGCGGCGAGGCGCACGATCTCGCCCTGGTCGATGTGCTCGACGTCGACGCCGAAGGTCTTGAGCCACTGCGCGGGATCGGCCGTGGTCGTGTACATGCCCATGGGGCGGCCGCCGACGAGCCCGAAGGTCTGCCCGCGCAGGCGCGCGACGGCGCTGGCCGCGCGCACGAACGCGTGCACCGTGGCGTAGACGGTGTCGTCCTCGATCTCGCCGTAGGCGCGGGCATAGGGCGTGCCGGCCTGCGAGAGCGCGCCCGCGCTAGCCAGCATTCCGACGAGGCCGGGATACTCCGGGTTGACGTTGCTGAACAGCAGCAGGGGGCCGGGGGCGAAGCGCGAGGCCAGGGCGGGCAGGTGAGGGAAGGACCACACGGCGAAGTTGAAGATGGTGCAGTCGCACCCCGTCGCGGCCAGCCGCTTGGCTTCGCGCACGGCCTGCTCGTTCGTGCAGATGATCTCCTCGCCGGCCACGACCTGGTGGCCGTCCGCGGTCAAGCGCGCGGCCAGGCGGTCCTGATAACCGCGATTCATCGCGTCGGTCTCGCGCGCGACGAAGTCGCGCCCGTCCGAGAATGTGAGGATACCTACGGTTGCCATATGTGCTCTCTCCTTTCAGAATCTGATGCTTCCCGTCGCGCTTCGCTTCAGTGACTTCACGTCAGCAGCAATCGAGTTTAGTGACTCCACGTCAGCAGCGCCCGCACGCGGGCGCGACGAGGCACGCGTGTACAACGTCGGCATGAGGACGATTTCTTGCCTGGTCAGGGGCTCCGTACTCCTGAGGCGTTGCACGAGGCGCATCGCCGCCGTGGCGCCAAGTTCGTAGACGGGCTGGGTCACCGTGGTCAGGGAGATGGCGCTCAACGACGCCCACGGCATCTCGTCGAAGCCGACCACCGCGATATCGGCGGGGATATGCACGTCGCGCGCGTGTAGCTCCTCCAACACCCCAAGGGTGAGCAAGTTGTTGGCCACGAACACGGCGTCAATGGCTGGGGTGATGGCAAGCAATTCGGCCATAAGGAGACGTCCGCTTGGCTCCTTGAAGGAGCCCGAGCGCGCCAACGTGGGGTCGTACGCGATCCCGGCGTCTGTTAGAGCCTCGCGATAGCCCATCAGGCGGTCGTGACCTGTCGTCGTCGTCAAGGGGCCGGTAATCGCTCCGATGCGCCGATAGCCATTACTGATAAGATGCGCGACGCCCTCGTATGCTCCCCGCACGTTGTCGACCGTCACCGTATCAACTCCATTATCCCTGATACGCCGATCGACGGCGACGAACGGAATATGTCGTTCCTGAAAGGGCCGGTATGCCGGTGAGCGTTCCTGTGTAGGGACCACGATCGCCCCGGCGATTCCCTCAGCGCAGAGCACGTCGACATATTGGCGTTCCTTGCGCGGGTTTTCATCCGTATTACATAGGAGCAAGCTATAGCCTTCGCGCTGCGCGATATCTTCGACTCCGCGGATGAGGCTGGTAAAAAAGGGGTTGCGAATGTCGCTAATAAGGAGCCCCAGGATAGCCGACCGATTGACGCGCATAGCGCGGGCGGCCCGGCTTGGCTGATACTGCAGCGTTTGCATGGCTTGCCGCACATGGCGCGCCTTCTCCTCATCGACAAAGGCCCGCCCCGTAAGAACGCGCGATACGGTCGCGATGGACACGCCTGCCTGCGCCGCCACGTCCTGAATGGTCGCTCTCTTTCCCGCCATCATCACCCCTCTACATGCCAAGCTACCTATTCGGAGTGTACCGAAGGTTAGCGTGCGCGCTTTGATGGAAGCTTGCTTGTTAAGAAAACATTTTCTTAGCGCGGAGAATGACAGCGAATCTATCCATGAGCAGATTCTAGGATAAGGCGCTGTTGCTTGTCAAGTGGCGCGGTGGAGCCCTGGCAGTGGAGCCCAGGGCTCGTGAATTATTGGGCACAGAGATTCTGAAGCGCGAGACGCAGGCGTCTCCACTGGGACCGCCGCAGTCCCTGCGGCCTGCCTGCACGGCCACAGGCGCCAGTGTGCCCAAGCGTTGCGTCCCCGACGGCGTGCCGCAGGGACTGCGGCGGTCCCAGTGAAGACGTCGCTGGCCGATAATTCACGAGCCCTGGCAGTGGACCCGTCGAGGGTTGACAAAGCCCTCAAGCCTGTGCTAGCATCGCTGGTATACAGCAAGAAAACATTTTCACGTATCTATGTATATGTAAGAGCCAAGAAAGGAGATCAACAGCGTACATTAGTTTAGTGCGAAAGCATTGCTCGCTCTCATACGCTCAGTAGCGGAGTCTGTCTTTTTTGCCGGCCCCAAGAAGGAGTACCATCTCAATGCCTACTCAGAGTTCTGACAGCACACACACGGACAACACGGACAACACGGACAACACGTCGCGCAAAAATTTCTTGGCGAAGGCCGGAGCAACGGCCGCCGCCGTTGCCGGTCTCAGCGCCGCGGCTCCTGCTGTTCCAGTGGCGGCTCAGGTCGGTCGCTTCCTCCCCCGCTCGCCGGTCACGCTACGCTTCTCATACTGGATGCCCGCTACTGAGCTCAAGGTGTTTCGCGCGCTCGTGTCCGCGCGCTTTGAGAAGCTCTATCCAAACATCAAGATTCAATATGTCAACAACCAAGGGCCGAACTGGGGCCAGCAAAAGCTTGAGACCATGATCGCCGGAAACGATGCTCCCGATGTGATGCAGCACAATACCGGCCAGTTTGAAGCCTTTGCGTCGAAAGGCACCCTGTTAGCCCTCGATTCCTACTTCAAGCGCGATCATGTCGATCTGGGCCAATATCTTCCAGGCACACGCGCGGGCATTTCCTACGGCGGCAAGATCTACGGCACTCCGCGCTTCCTGTCCTCCCATGCCGTTCTCTACAACAAGAACACGTTCAAGAAGGCCGGTGTGCCTGTCCCCACGAGTAGCTGGACCTGGTCCGATTTCCTGCACGCGGCACAGAAGACGACCAATGCGGGGCATCATCAGTGGGGCTTCGGCATGGTCAACAATCTGTTCAATTGGATCGCGTTCGTGGGCGGCAATGGCGGCCAGGTCATCAGCGCCGATCATAAAAAATGCCTGCTTGACGATCCACGAACGGTCGAGGCGTTACAGTTTTTCTTCGATCTACAGTCCAAGTACAAGGTCGTGCCGCCTCCTGGTTCTCTGCCCCCCGCCCAGATCTTTGCCGGCGATCAATGGATCGCGGGTACGGTGGCGATGTGTATCGTCGGCCCCTGGGAGCGGCCGGCTATCGCCGCCGCGAAAGTACCGTTCCAATGGGGTGTGGTCACGACACCGGTGAGCCCGCGCACCCATCGGACGGCCACCGCGGTCTACACCGACCAATGGAGCGTGTCGGCGCAGACGGCCCACCCCGAGGAGGCGTGGCAATTCGCCAAGTGGCTCGGCGAGATAGACTTTCATACGCGGTGGCTAAATGCGTTTGGCGCATCGAGCCTCGACGCGATAGCGGCTGTAGACAAAGCGCCGCGCTTCGTCAACTTTGACAATCATAGCCCGGCTGCCTGGGTCGAGGAGTTGAAGTACGGGTCGCCGCCGCCCATCAACTACTCCAATGGTGAGCGTGCCCAGGCCGTGTGGGATCAGGAATTGCAGTTGGTGCAACTCGGCCAAGAAACCGCGGCCCAGGCTGTCGCGAAGATGGTCCCCAAGATTGACACCATTCTGCAAGCCCCGTAAACAACCGCCCGGCGCCGTCTCGCGTGCAGGGTAGGCGGGAACGTTCTTCTGTCGCGAAGGATGTTCCTGCTTATCCTGCTAGCCACATACGCGCCTTCCGGTGGTACCATCACGATGCTCCTATTCCACTATTCCACCCTCCCGATTATGCGGATGTAGAGAGTTTTTCATGAGTGCAACGACCCAGGCCCAGGCGGGAGCGACGCTCCAACGTCGTCGCCGCCTATCTTTGCGCCGCCGCGAAGCGTTCATCGGATATGCCGTCATCTCCCCCTGGATCATCGGGTTCCTGCTCTTCACAGCCTTCCCTATGCTCTTTTCGCTCTATCTGGCGGGCACGGACTGGGACTTGCTTGGTACACCACACTGGATCGGACTGGGCAACTTTCACACCCTCGTCACCGATGACCTCTTTTGGACATCGATGGGGAATACAACGTTTTACACCGTGTTCGCCGTGCCCGCCGGGCTTGTCATGGCCCTGGGCGCGGCGTTGCTGCTTAATCAGGGCGTCAAAGGAACCAATATTTACCGCCTGCTCGCCTATCTCCCCTCTCAACTGCCCGTCGTGGCTACGGCCATTCTCTGGTTCCTTATCTTCAGTCCAACCTATGGGTTGGCGAACGACCTCCTGACCCACCTGCGTCTGCCAACGTCACAGTGGCTCTACAGCACCACGATGGTCAAGCCGTCTCTCGTCATCAAATCCGCCTGGTCGTTTGGCGGGGCCATGATTATCTTCCTGGCCGGTTTACAAGGGATACCGCCCTCGCTGTACGAGGCGGCCAAGATCGACGGAGCTGGGGCATGGGCGCAGTTCCGGTACGTCACGATACCGATGCTATCTCCCATCATTTTCTTCAACCTGGTGCTGGGGATCATCGCCTCCTACCAGGTCTTCACCGACGTATTTGTGATGACACAGGGCGGGCCGGGCAACTCCTCGCTCATGCTCGTTCTCTACATCTACCAAAATGCCTTCAGTTACTTCAGAATGGGGTATGCCGCCCTGTTGTCGTGGGTGTTGTTCGCGATCACGCTCGTGATGACGCTGGGACAGTTCGCGCTGCAGCGTCGCTGGGTCTACTACGAAGGAGAGGCGAAATGAGCCAGGAGAGGGTATCCCCCTTGATCCAGCATGAAGAGAGTCGTGGCATGGCCGCCCCTGCTCATCTCTCCGGGGAACAGGCCGGGACGTTGTCAATGTTGGGCCGCCAATCGACGCGCCGGCGGCTTACCCGCATCTTGACCCATATAGCTCTTCTCTTGCTGTCAGTCATGGCCCTGGTCCCCCTGGTTTTCATGTTCAGCACAGCCCTCAAGCCGTATGGGCAAGAGTTTCTATTCCCGCTACGCTGGATTCCCCAACCGATTGTCTGGGACAACTTCGTCACTGCCTGGACCACCGTGCCGACGCTCACATTCTTGAAAAACACGGCCATTATCACGTTCGGTTCGCTTGTCGGTGAGCTCATTAGCTCGTCGCTGGTCGCCTACGGCTTTGCGCGCCTCCGCTTCCCAGGGCGCAACGCGCTCTTTATACTCTGCGTCAGCCAAATGATGTTGCCCTATGTCGTGTTGATCATCCCGCTATTCATGATGTTCCGCACCGTGCATTGGATCGACACCTTCTGGCCGCTGATTGTGCCCGGTTGGTTCGGGGTACCCTTCTATATCTTCCTGCTGCGGCAGTACTATCTTGGCCTCCCTGTTGAGTTGGAAGACGCGGCCAAGATCGATGGCGCCGGCGTGTTGCGCACATGGTGGTCTATTGTGTTGCCGCTCATCAAGCCGGCCCTTGCCGCCGTCGGCGTTTTCTCGTTCGTCGCGCATTGGAACGACTTCCTGGCGCCGTTAATCTTTTTGCACTCGACCGATAATTTTACCGTGGCATTGGGCGTTTACCAGTTCTTCGGCGAGTATCAGGTCCATATGGATCTGGTGATGGCCTACTCGATCATCGTGACCCTGCCCGTTATCCTCGTCTTCTTCGCTTTCCAGCGCTACTTCGTCCAGGGGATTGCCTTGACAGGCTTGACTGGTCGATAAGGGATTGCCTTGACAGGCTTGACTGGTCGATAATGAGGCGGAAAAGTCGCGGGTACAGGTTGTCTGATACGGCGTCACTCGACAAGGGATTAACAAGCATCGGAGAATGCGATGGCTGAAGCAGGGA